>WNFC01003551.1_pt1 | contig 16892 bp, 9 predicted proteins | sample 5400541 | NCBI WGS metagenome assembly WNFC01 (sample SAMN13153342, study PRJNA577476) | soil metagenome | isolation source: 120 cm saprolite under Douglas fir tree site 2 hole 2 replicate 1 | place: USA:California | collected 2015-04-18
ACGGCTCGCGGCCGAAGAACGCGAAGCCCGTCAAGTTCACTGCCGCAGAGCTTCCTCCGGGCAGATTGGAGAATCCGTAGTGCAACCCGCGCCGCGCGAATTGGAAACGCGCCTCGTTGAAGAGGCCGTTGCGAAAAGCGGTGGTGTGCTGCGCCACGACGGCCAAGTCGCGGGTCTGCTGGTCGGACGTGCGATTCCCGGCATTCTGCCCGAAGTTTTGGTTCTGCGCATTCACCTGAATTCCCGTGATCAGGGACGGCGAAACGCTGGCTCGAAGGGACGTCGAATTGATATTGCTCCAAATGTGGTCGAGCTTCAGCGACCACAAGCTCGTCCCTTCCTTCGTTGGGTAGTTTCCCAGCAGCGAAACCAGGCCCTGAAAACCGGCTGGCAGTGCGCACGGCGCCCCTCCACACCTAGCGCCGTCCTCGGGAAACGCGTTCAGGGGCGCCGGCAGCGCGCCGGTGTTGCCAAACAAGGCCACGGCAGACGCCCCGCCGCTCAATGCTGCTCCCGTGATAAACGGACGGGCCGCTGCGCTACCGCATCCGCCAGCAGCCGCAATCGCTGCCGGATAAAAAGCCGCTTGGCCCTTCGGCCCGCCGGTCAAGAGCAGGGGAGTCGCAGAACACACGCTCGCACCGGGAACGGGCACCAGGCCGAAATTGTTATTGCCAATGTTCGTGAAGCCGGTTGCTTGCGCGCGGATCGTTTCATACGCGAAGAAGAAGAACGTCTTGTCTTTCTGGATTGGCCCGCCCAGCGTCGCGCCGGCCTGCACGCGGGTGAACGACTGCTTCACCGGTTTTAAGGTCACCGTGTCGGTCGCCGGGTCGAATGCGCCCTGCACGGAAAACGGATTCTGCGCCTGGATCGCGCCGTTGCGCAGGAAACCGAATAGATTGCCGTGGAGTTCGTTGGATCCAGACTTTGTCACGATGTTCACTACGCCGCCTGTTGCCCGCCCGTACTCCGGCATGTAGTTGCTGGTGATCACCTGGAATTCCTGCACTGCTTCTTGCGACACGGTCGCCCGGACGCCGCCCACCGACTTGTCCACGGCGTCGGCGCCGTCCACGGACACTTCGTTCGACCGTGCGCGTTGCCCGCCGAAATTCAGCCCGCTCGTCGGGGCTGCGCCGATGGAAGGCGTGTCGTCGCGCGCCGCTTGCGAATCAAGCAATGTGAAATTGATATAACTGCGCTCGTTGATCGGCAAATTGTTGATCTGCACCGAGGTGACCGTCGCCGAGACGTCCGCCTTCTGCGTTTCGACAAGCGCCGTCTCCTCTACCACCGTGATAGTCTGTATCTGTCCGCGGACACGCAGTTGCGGGTCAAATGTGGCGGCCTCCCCTACTGTGAGCAGGATCGAAGGGTTCACATACACATTAAAATTTGCGCCGCCGTCAACCGTCAGTTTGTACGGTCCGGGCGGGATCCCAACCAAAGTGTATCGTCCGTTGTCGTCAGACGCAGTGGTGCGCTCGGCGCCGGTGGCCGAGCTGGTCAATGTGACCTTCGCCCCCGCAACCGCCTGCCCTTGCTGGTCAATCACCGTTCCCAAAAGCGTCGCGGTGTTGACCCCTTGTGCCGCGCCAGCGACGACACAGCTCAGAACGAGCACGAGTACAACCACCCACCTACACACACCCATTCCGCGTTGCATGTGTCCTCCTCATTGGACCTGATCGTTTGTTGGAACCGGCAAAGTCTTCCGCTACCCTGGCGGTGGCGGAGCTTCCCGCCGCACTCCTCGACGAGACAAAATTGGTTATATGGCTTTTACTGCAATACATAAGTGCTTTCAATCGAAAACTTGGCGGCTGGGCCGGGTGAGTAATCCTCCCGCGGAGCAGGCCAAGCGAGTGCAGGATGACGGGAACGAGGACGGGAGGCAAGCGACAAGGTGCGAAAAGGGGAAGGAGGTGCGGGGATGTCGCAGGTTGTCGTGGGTAAAATTGAAGCTGTCGGAGAGATGGAGGTTGGGGAAGCAGCGTTGTATGTAGCGGTTGAGGTCCTTCGGCCGCCAAAATGCGGCGACCTCAGGATGACACGTTTCTTGAGATGGACGCGATGACAGAAATTGCGGAGCGCGATGGGTAATGTGCGACGGCTAGAGGTGGAGGTGGCGCTGGACTAGCTTGCGGAGTTTTTCGCGGTCTTCGTCTCGCATGTGCACGAATTCGACGCCGTTGCCTTCGGCGCCGATATTGCGGACCACGGCAGTGAAATGAATCTTGCGCAGGCCGGAGCGGACTTCGAGCTTAATCGAATCGCCGACGTTGAGTTTCTTGGGAGATTGGAGATACGCGCCACCGAGACTGATGGTCTTGACGCGCGCGAGTCCCGCGTGTGTTCCGTCAATTTGCGCGCGAAGGGGCGATTCGAGAGGTACGCGGGTATAGCGGCGCTGCACGACGAAGCTGGAATTCGAATTGCCAGCTGCGGCGAATGCGGCGCGAGCGCGAGCGGATGTGGGGCGATCCTCGAGCATAGCGAGAGCGTCCTCAGCGGCGGCGCGGAGGCCGGAGGGCTCGGCATAGGCAAGGCCTTCGCGGCGGCTGACCAGGGTACGAAGCAGCTCGGCGGCGTCCTGGGCGCGCATGCGGCCCAGGGCTTCAATGGCTTTGATGCGCACGAATTGATCGCGAAGGATGTCATGTCCACCGGCGGCAATTTCCATGAGCTGGGGCACGGCGGCGGTTTCCTGAGCGAGCCCGATCTGGTCGATCATCATGGGCACCACCAAGGGATGGGCGTCCGCAAGCACGGCGGAAAAGACGAAGGCGGCGCTTTGCGCGGATGCGACGTTGGCGGGACGAGCCAGTTCGCTGACGGCAAGATCCTGCAGGTTCCACTCCCAACTGGCGAGAGCCCGCGCAAAACCGCGGAGCAGGCGATCGGCATCGGCGGCGGCAAGAAGCTTGATGGCGGCGCTGACGCGCTGCCGACGCGCTTCGTACAAGCGAGTTTCCAGCAAATTTAGGACCGGCACTCCGATCGTGCGCACCAGGCGGGCCATGGCCGGGAGAAACTCTGCGCCATGCGGTTCCGTGAGCAGCAGCGTCAAGCGGTCGAGAAGGCGGTCGGGATCGCGATGCAAAAGACGCGGGAGAACGGGATCGAGCGCGCGATTGGCGAGCGAAGCGTCGACCAGGAGCAACCAGCGGTCCTGCGCGACAAGGCGATGCGCGAGCGCGGAAATATGATCGTGGGCAACATCGTGCGGCGCCTTTTCGAGCGCATCGAGAATGAATTCAAAACCAGCGTAGTCGCCGCGAATGACAGCGACACGTCCGAGATGTTCCAGGAAAGCCGCGAGCAGAGCGGCGGTTTCCGGCGTGGTTTCTTTCTCGAGTGCCTTAAGCGTGCCGCGGCTCAGATCCTCGGGAACCTGATTGGGCCAGAGCGATTCGATGACGGGGGCAAGTTCATTCAGGCCCGCAGAAACGGCGCGCCTGACGGCAGCTTCCGTGCTGTCGATGCGGCGCGCGTAATTCAGCAGGATGTTGCGGGCTTCGCGGCGCGGTGCGTCGGCTCCGGAGGCTGCAAGCTGGCCGAGGTTTTGCTTTAGGGCAACTATGGGGACGCACCAAACATCCGGGCCGCGCAGCACCGCGGATTTTTCGCGGGGCGGAAGCTCGAGCCAGAATTTCTCAATCAGTTTTTCGCGATGCGTGTCGGCGGCCCAGGTGGACGCGAAGGACGATAAGTGCGCGGAAGCATGCGGACCGGTGTAGCCGCCGGCAGTGACAAGCACTTCCGCAAGACGATGGAACATGGGACGCAGGCCGGCAGGCTTGAGCGTCCCGGCGGAAAACTCCGGGCCTAGAAATTCGAACATTAGACTTTCGGACAAGCGGAGAAGATATGGTTGCGGGCGCTCGCCGTCGCGCGGTGGATATTGCGTTACGGCGCTCAGCAGTAAGCGAACCGTTTCACGGCTGGCCTCTTCCATGGCGCCGTGGATAGCGCGGGCGGCTTCTTCCGGGGAGATGTTGCGCGCCGCCTCGAGTGGCGGCGTCAAGCGGGCCAATAGGCGTAGTGTGGCCTCTAGATCGTCGATTTCCGGGATCTCGATGGGCGCTTCGAGGGCTTCGCGCGGTGAATGACCGCCATACGCGACCAGCGCCGCGATCAGGCTGGCCAGCACGGTATCGACCTTGCGCTCAGCCTCCGCGTTTATGGTGATGCCTTCCACGCGATGCTCCCTAAGATTTGCCGGCCACCAGGCCAGCGCTTGCTGCTTGGTAGGTTGCCTTGATTTTAGCAATGATGCTTTGGCAAGTTCGGCCAGCGTGTCCAGTTCGCCTACATGGAATTTGGGAGCGAAAACGAGGTTGTAGATTCCGGCGCATTGAAGATCCTTGGTGAGGGCAAAAAGATCGCCACGCGCATCGGGGAGCAGAGCGTCGCTCAGTTTCGGCGCGACAAGCCCGCTGCGCTCGACGCGAATTTCCAGACCGTTCATGCTGGCGGCGACGGAACGCAGGGATTCGTAAGCGCCATCAAGGCTCTGCAGAAGGCGGGGATGCTGGCGATCGTAGAGACGCGCTGAACGCAACAGCAGATGGAGCGCGCGAAGTGAGCGAATGAGGTCCAGGAGCAGTGGCTCGCTTTGTGGCAGGACCGACAATGCTTCGGCAACTTTCGCTTGAAGCTGCGGACCGGGCTTGGGGCGCGAAGAGCGCCTCTGCTGTTCCACCGGAAGTGCGGCGAGTAAGACCAAAGCTCTCCTTAGAGTTTCCGGGGTGTTTCCTTGTTTACCGAGGGGAATCTGCCGCCCCGCGGGCAGAGTGCCTCTGCCTAATACCAGCACGCTCCCTACCTCTCGCTGGAGGCCCCAAGAGCTTTGTTTTAAGGAGGATAGGATAATAGTACTAGGACCATTGTCTTTGGGGCGTTACAAAATGTGACGAAACAGGTAGGGAGACGGCGGCAGGCTGGGGTGAAAATCCCTACTTCCTTAGAGTTTCGGTGATGGAGACGGTGCCACCCTCGGTGGCCGACACGGGGCGCTTGGCAGGCCGATAACCGCTTAGCGTAAGCGTCACGGTATGCGTTCCGGCGGGGAGTTCGACGCGAGCCGGAGTGAATGAGCCGGTGGAGTTTCCGTCCACAAAGATTTCGGCACCGGCGGGGTCGCTGTTTACTTGCGCCCAGGCGATGTGATTGTGGGAGCGCTCATTGAGCTTGGTGTTGAGCTGGGTTTGGACGTTTTCCTTTACTTGCACGCTACCAACATAGGGATCGTAGCCTTGCAGGCGCAGCACGAGATTGTACTGTCCGGCAGCCAAAGGCAGAGTCACCGGAGTTTGACCGGACTGCTTCGCGCCATTGATGAAAACGTCGGCGCCGGGCGGGTCGCTGGTGATGTATAGGCCTTTGGCTAGCGATTCGAGAGAAAGTGTTTGGTCCGCCACGCCACCTTGTTTCACTTGCAAGGCGGTCTGCACGAGCTGGTAGCCGTCTTTCCGTACCTCCAGGCTATAGCGGTCGGGCGTGAGATCGTTGAAGCTACACGGCGTGAGGCACTGGCTGACCACGCGGCCCGACGGCCCGTGCAGCATAGCCGTGGCGCCAATGACATCGGTTACGACGTGGATGGCGCCAAATCCCGGGCGTGGAACTGGATGGCCGCCTGCGCCCGGATTTACTCTTGCGCCGGGAATAGCCACAGCGGGATCGGGTGCATCGTCATACTCGATGTGGTCGATCAGGTGAATATCAGAAGGGGCGTCGCGCAAGAACTTGAGCAGCGCTCCATGCTCTGCGGGACGCAGCTTGCCGGAAAGCGTCAGCGTGTGGCCAACGCCTTGCACTTTGGCACGAGAGCCCAACCCTTGTTCGGAGATGGCTTCTTCGATGCGGCCCTTGTATTCCGCCGCCTTTTCACTGAGAACGGACTCGGGTTTCTTAGCCGAGGATCTCTCGACGTGCGCGGATTTGACGTCCAGCACCGGAGGAGTGACCAGCGCAGGTTTTGCATCGGAAGCGGCCGGGTCTGAATTTTCCGTGGACGACTCAGCGCCAGGGTTACTGCCGGAATCGTCCTGCGCGGGGACAGGGTCGGTTGCGGACGGCGGTGAAACAGCCTCGTTCGGAGATGCGGAGGTACTGCCGCGGTGCTGGCGAACGTCATCATAAATGGGACGAAGTTTGTTGGCGCAGTAGCCAATGACGCCGAGCAGCAGAAGGGCGACGAAGACGGTGGCGAACATACTCTTCTTGGGCTTGGGCTCCGGAACGGGAGGCAAGGTTCCGGTGCGGCGAAGAACGGGCGTTTGACCTGGATTCGCGGCGCGGGCGGAGAGGGAACGGGAGACCGCGGCGGTGTCGTCACTGTGCACTCCGCGTAGTCCTGCGGGACTCATGGCCGTGGTGGCGTTGACGTCGGGGTTCATGGCCATCGTGGACTGCGGATTGCCGGGCGCTGCGCTTAGCGAGCGATAGCTGCGCAGGTCTTCGAGCATTTCGCGGCAGGTCTGATAGCGCGTATCGGGATCTTTTGCGAGCGCACGCATGACCACGGCACTGATTCCCGCGTGAATAGAAGGGTCCACTTGCTTTGGCGGAACAGGTTCCTCGTTCACGATTTTGTAGATTACGGTGGTGATGTTCTGGCCCGGGAAGGGCTTTTCGCCGGTGACCATTTCGTAGAGCATGACGCCCAAGGAAAAGATGTCGCTACGGCCGTCAACAGCGCGACCCTTGACCTGCTCGGGCGACATATAGCTGGGCGTGCCCATGACGTGCGCGGTCTGTTGCACGGTGCCGAATTGCAGAATTTTTGCGGTGCCAAAGTCCGTCACCTTGACGGTGTCATCGCCGGTCAGCATCAGGTTCGCAGGTTTGATGTCGCGATGCACCACGTTACGCTCGTGGGCAAACTGGAGGGCGCTACAGGCTTGCTCCATGATGCGCAGAACGCGCGGCAAAGGAAAGGAATGACCGTCGTCGAGGAGCGCCTGCAAGCTGCGGCCTTCCACGAGTTCCATGATGATGTAGTAGAGGCCGTCTTCTTCGCCGGCGTCGAAAACCACGACAATGTTGGGGTGGGTCAAGAGGCCCGCGGCACGAGCCTCCGTTTGAAAGCGCGCCAGAAGCTCGGGGCGGGTGAGGCCGGTACCTTCGGCACTGAGTTTGATGGTTTTGACAGCGACGGTGCGCCCGATGACGGGGTCGGTAGCCTTGTAGACGACACCCATGGCGCCACGGCCGAGTTCGCCGACAATTTCGTAACGTCCGGCCTTCGCAAGCGTCGTCATCGGTACGTCAGACATGAAAGGGAAATGCCTTTTCCTTTACCTTTTGTATCCGGAGTGCGGTAGCGGCTCCCCACCGGCGCGGCCCGCGCACACGGATACGTCTGATTTGACAGTACGCAGCAAATTTTCTGCAGGTCAACGTGACCGGGGTACTAGTGTTTCGCACTTGCCACCCGTGGCCGGTGGCGGCGAGGTCCGCAGCCGGCGAATTGGGCTGGCCTGCCTAAAAAGGCCACCGCCACGTTGCGCGCTTGGCCGCTAAACGGGCGCGGCTCAGGGTTGCAGCATGGGCTCGCGGGGCGACATGGTGCGCTCGGGAGCGGGTACTCGCGCACTGGGCGATCGACTTCGCCGGGCCGGGCGGGGGCTTCCAGGCCATCGGTCAGCAGGTAGCCTTCGAGCGCGATGCCGTTGGTCCACACATTCTCCAGAGCGCCGATGTATTCCACCTGGAGTTCGTAGAGTTTGCGCTGGGCTTCGAGGACGCGCGGATAGGAGGCGAGCATCCGCGCCTCTGAGAAAGTACGCCTTTTTTTGCCTAAGATTCAAATTTACACAAAGGAGTCTACGCTAAAGCTTTTCTCATATGCTCACCTTTACTGGGGGCCTGCACCCATCGGCAGCGGGATGTTGACCTCACGCACTGGCTTGTCGATGCCGCCTGGTTGCGCTGGAGCTTCGAGTCCATCGGTGAGCAAGTAGGACTGCAGAGAAAGTGAGCTCGTGGCGAAACTCTCCAGCGCAGTGATGTAGGAGACTTCCAGCTGCATCAGGGTTCTCTGGGCGATGAGCACCTGCGGGTACGCCGCAGCCATCTCTTGGTATTTCTTGCTGTACATCCCGTACGCCTTCTGCGCCCTCGGTATCATCTGGTTTTTGTAGCAGTCGACCGCGGTCTGCGAGAACGTGTAGTTCTGGACGACGCTTGCCGCTCGTTCGCGCAAAAGGAGCTTCACGCGCTCCACTTCACGCTTCGCCCTCTCGGCATCAGCCTTAGCGGTGGCAATGTTTCCCTGGTTGCGGTTGAAAATGGGAATCCGCACCCCCACGTCGGCAAAGCCCTGCAGTCCCACGGCTTTCCCGCTAGGGGCGGACAACAACTCGCGATTTTGCTCCATGCCGCCGCGAAGCTGCAGGTCCGGAATGGATTCCCGCTTTTCCCGGACCAAGGCTGCTTCGGCTCGTTTGACGCCGAGTTCGGCGATTCTCACGGCAGGACTTTCGTTGACGATTTTCTCCACCAGTTCATTCGCATTGACCGGCGGGGTGTCCTCGAGTTTTCCTTCGAGCTTCGTCAAGGGAAGGCGCGGATTCCCCACGACGGCGGCCAGTGCTTTCCAAACCCGCTGCTGGTTCTGTTCGGCCATGGTGACCGCGAGTTGTGCCTGCTGCGCTTCCACTTCCGATTCGAGCACGTCGGGAGCGTCCGCTTGGCCGACATTCGCGAGCTGATGGGAGGTCTCGACGGCGTCGTTGGAAAGCTTGCTGAGGTTTTGCCGCAACTCCAGCGTCTGCTGGGCAGCCAGCGCCTGGATATAGGACATCCGCACGTTTGTGACTACGCGCAGTTTTTGCTCCTCGGCTTCTGTTTCTGCCTGTTTGAGCTCCTGGTCAAAAATCTTTCGATTCAGGCCCAGCTTCCCACCCAGCACGATGTCCTGCTGAACGAAAAACCCTTGCTCACCTCCGTGAAACGACCCGCCTCGGATCTGTTCGCCCTGGTAGCCGACCGTTGGGTTCGGGTAGAGTCCCGACTGCTTCTTCCTGCCTTCCGCCGCTTGGATGTTGGCGGCCGATTGCGCGAATGTCGGGTTGTTGTGTAAGGCCATCTGTTGCAGTTCTTCGAGTGTGATCGTCTTCTGCTCGGAAGTTGCCGTTTGCGCTCGGCCCGGCACGGCGATCAGGAACAAAGCCCAAGAAAGGCAGAGTACGAATCGGGCTACACAACGGAGCGGTGACACTGTTTCGACCCTCATTTCCATAAACTTCAGCGGCGTAGTCAACTTATTCATGTTCGTGCTCCATTCCCGGCATGTCCATCTTCATTGGCTTTTTGCCTTCCTGCTTTTTTCGAAGCTCCATGATTTGGTCGTACTTGTCTGGAGGCAGCACGCGGACGAATGTCATCATTCCCGCCATGAATCCGCTCCAGCCGGGACGCAGGCCAAAGTTTTCCGGCTTGTCGACCATTCGATCCATCGCCATCATGGGACCTTCCATGAAGGCATCCTGCGGAAAGCCCGGCACGGAATTCGCATCCTTACTGACATCGGGCTTGCCCATTTGCATTCCTTGGTGCTGCATCGGATTCTCGGCTTTCAGCGGAGAATTCGTTACCGTTTGCTCCGCTGTCGAACCCACGCCCATTCCGCGGCCTAGGCTTAGACCGTTTTCCTCGGACGTCGCACTTCCTTGTCGCAGCATTCCCATGCCACGCTCCATGTCGAGACCCGCGGGCATTCCATTTCGGCGTGACATCGGGCCGACCATCGACGACATCTGGTTCATCATGTGGTGAGGAAGATGACAGTGCAGCATCCAATCGCCGGGATTGTTGGCGACAAATTCGATGTCGCGCGATTGCGCTACACCCACGAGCACGGTGTTCCCCGGACCCCACGTCGACTCGGGCTGTCGTCCTCCTTCCGTTCCAGTGACCACAAATTGATGGCCGTGGAGGTGGATCGGGTGGTGGTCCATTCCGAGGTTGATCAGGCGAATCCGTACACGTTCACCGTGCCGCAGGATCAGGGGAGTTGTCGCAGGTCCCGCTTTGCCGTTGAACGTGAGCCAGTTGAACTCCATATTCATGGAGTTGGGAACGGTGATATTGGGCAAGATGGCGTACTCCTGGAGAATGATCACGAAGTCTTTGTCGACGCGCGGTTTGTAGCCATTCTTTGGGTGCATCACGAACGCACCGATCATTCCCATCATTTCCTGCATGGCCATGTGGGAGTGGTAGAAGTACGTTCCTTCCTGGTGGAGAGTGAACTCGTAGACGAATCTGCCACCGGGTGCGATCGGGTCTTGACTTGATCCCGGTGCGCCATCCATCTCGACTGGAACCTCGAAGCCGTGCCAGTGCATCGAGGTCGGTTCCGGGAGGTGGTTGTCCACGATGACGCGGACGCGATCGCCTTGGGTCACTTGAATGGTGGGGCCTGGCGCGCTTCCGTTATAGCCCCACAGATCTACAGTTCGGCCCGGGACAATTTCCTGCTTCACCGGCTCGGCGATGAGATGGAATTCCTTCACGTCCCCGTCCATGCGAAACGGAAGGTTAGGTATATCCGGCGTCTCGGCAAGCACAGAAGAGTCGTGGGCATGCACGGTTTCCTTCTTCGCTTTCATTTTCATGTTCATGCCGGGCATGTCCCCCGATATTTGCACCTCTTGGGCGGACAGCATTTTGGATGAAGCCATCACTCCTGCTCCAGCGAGCACGTTCCGCAAAAAGCCACGTCTGCTGCTCATCTTTTTTTCCTTTCAAGGTCGAATGACCGAATTTCCAAAAATGGATTGGTTTTGAGGAACACTGAATGCAGACGGACACGCACAAAAAGCACCGTCTACCAACCAGCAGACTGACTAATTAAAGGGGTGCGCTAGATACGAAGGGGAACTGATGCAGTGTCAGAACTTCTGATTCGACGAGAAGTGTCGAGTAGCAAGGATGGGTGGCCATCATCAGCTAACGGGAGGGCATCGGCAGCCGTGTCGGGGGCATTGACATGAGCGGCTCCGCTTGGTGCAGCAAAGGAGAAGGAAGCTTCCTTGAGCGCCTCAATTTGAACCAAGCTGGTGCAATCGGCCTTCTGGTTCAGGCTGTTCACTGGCCTGGGCGGACACTCCGCGCACTCTGCGCCCTTATGATGGATATGATGGCTGATGGTTATGGGCCCCGGCCGCGACTCCGTATGGTGATGAACAGACGCAGATGACATGCAATAAGCGGCGCACATCGAAGCAAGATCGGAATTGGTCCCCGACAACGTCAGCACAAGAACCGCGATGAGTAGCTTAGATCCCATCAAGTCTTGAGCATACACACAAGATAGTTCTTGTACAAGAACTCCACTGAAGCCGCATACGGACTCATTCTGAACGAGTCAACTCGACTGCTCGGAGAAGTTTCGTCGCGCGATTCAGCCTAAGGATGAGGCTGATCTTTGGCAACGACGACCTTGCCCACGAAGGAGCGGTAGACGTAGGTGAAGTATCCGGTTGCGAGCAGGATGCCAACGGTCCACCACACCGCGCCAACCTTCAGGCCGTAGTCGGCCGCTTTGGCGTTCGCGACCGTCAACGAATAAACGGGATTGCGCGCCGGAAGGACCAGCGGATACAGGCCGAAGACGACGCTGGTCAACATCCCCGTCAGGTACGCGCAAGAGGCGAAGAAGGCTTTGCGTTCGTCGCGCTTCACCAGCTCGAAGCGCACGCCGGTAATTCCCGCGACGGCCAGCAGCGGAAAGACAAATCCCCACGGCCAGGTGACGAAATTCTCTTTCACCTGCGGCTGAATCCCGAACGTGATCGCAGTTGTCACCGCGGTCAGGATGAGGACGCCCCACCATGAGTTAGCGGCAAGCTTCGCGGAGCGCTTATTCACCGGACCGGTGGTTTTCATCTGTACCCACAGAGCGCCGTGCATCACCAGCACGAGCAGCGCCAGCACTCCAACAAGAATCGTGTACCAGTCCAGAATTCCCGTTTGTTCATTTAGCCGAAAGTCCGTCCACAGCGGCTCGAAGAAATACCCGCTGGCGTCGAGCGGAACGCCGCGCACGACATTGGCCAACGCGGCGCCAAAGAAAATGGCCAGAAGCAAGCTTGAGACGCAAAACAGAAAATCCCAGAACGGATCCCACACCCTGCTGACGATGTGGTTGCGAAACTCTATGGAGGTTCCGCGCAGGATCAACAGCCACAGAACAATCATCAGCGGCAAATAGAATCCGCTGAACGCGCTGGCGTAGAGAGCGGGAAAGGCAAAATAGAGGGTGCCGGCGGACGCCACCAGCCACACTTCGTTGCCATCCCATACGGGTCCGACCGTGGCTAAGACCTGGCGCCGCTCTGCGTCTGTCTTCGCCACCAGAAGATGAATTGCGCCGGCCCCGAGATCGAAGCCGTCCAGCAAGACGTACACGGTGATCATGATAGCGACCAGGCAAAACCAGATCGTTCCCATGCGCGCTCCTCAATCCGCCGCGATGGCGATCGCAGGCTCGCTGTGCAAAGAATCATCGGGCTCGGGTCCGTCCTCGATCTCGCGATATACGAGAAACAACCACAGGATGCCGAGCACGGTGTACAGGCCCATGAAGCCGATTAGCGTGAACCACGCATTGCCCGCACCAACCCGCGGCGAGACTCCGTGCGCGGTGCGCATCAACCCATAGATGAGCCAGGGTTGACGCCCGAGCTCCGCTGTCATCCATCCCGCAGTATTGGCGATGTACGGCAGCGGAACGCAAAGCATTAGCGCCCAGAGCATAATGCGGGAGTCGTAGAGTTTGCGGCGCCACAGCATCAACGCAGCCAAGACCATCACGGCAATGAAGATTGTGCCGAGGCCGACCATGACGTGATAGCTGTAATACAGCAGCGCGATCATATCCGGCCATTGGTCTTGCGGGAACGCATCGAGGCCGCGAACATTCGCTTTCCATTGCTGGTAGGTAAGAAAACTGAGCATGCTGGGAATTTGAAGCGGATTGTCGAGCCGCCGTTTTTGGACGTCTGGCTGACCGAGGATGACCAGCGGTGCGCCGCTTTGTGTTTCAAAGAGTCCTTCCATTGCCGCGAGCGTGACAGGCTGGTGATCCGCGATCAATTTTCCTTGGGCATCGCCGGTCGGGAACAGCTGCAGGATCGCGGCCACTGCGCCAACCAACACGCCTCCCTTGACGAACGTTCGGCCATAAGACTCGTGCCGCTTGGTGAGCAAATAAAATGCGCCGACAGCGGCCATCACGAAGCAGCCTGTTTGCACGGCGCCCAGCATGGTGTGCGCGTATTGCCAGAGCACCCATTTATTGATCAGCAGCGACCAGAAGTTGGCGAGTTCTATTTGCCCGTGGGAGTCAACGCGATGGCCGGTCGGATACTGCATCCAAGCGTTGGTGGCGACGATGAAGTAGCCGGAAAGCCAAGAGCCCAACCAGACGAGAAATGCCGACCACCAGTGGCCGATGCGTCCCAGTTTCTTTTCGCCAAAAAGAAACAGGCCCAGAAAACTGGACTCGAGAAAAAAAGAAAACACCCCTTCCATCGCGAGCGTCTGCCCGATAACACCGCCGGCGGCCCTGGAAAACGCGGCCCAATTCGTGCCGAACTGAAATTCCAGGGGAATGCCGGTGACCACGCCGACGGCAAAATTGATTCCGAAGATTCGGCCCCAAAATCGCGCGGCGCGGTTGTAGTGTTCGTCATTGGTGCGCAAGGCCTTCGTTTTCAAATAGACGAGCAGCAGCGCCAAGCCCATGGTCAACTGCGGAAAAATGTAGTGGAAGGTGATGGTAAAGGCGAAGTGCAGGCGGTGCACGTCGAGGGTTTGTTCCATTGAACTACCTCGCAACCGCAATGCGGGAGCCCGACCTAAACAGCGTGCAGCTAAATTTGACGCGCCCATTCTCCCATCTCGACACAAGCACACCTAGCCAATTCTTTGGCTAGAGCCGTAAACCTGGACGTCCAATTACGTGCGGTTCAGAACTTCGGCCAGAGACGCACGCGAGAAAGGGTCTTACAATGTAGTTGTGAGCAACAGCGTCCGAATGCCCGCCTTTCGCAAACCCAGCGCGGTGGAAGCATTCTTCAATCGCGCGTTCGGATTCCTGGTCGGCCTCGGAATCGCGCCGGGTTACATGCAGCTCTTGCAGGTGCGCGGGCGCAAAACTGGACGCATTTACTCGTCGCCTGTGAATCTGCTGCAGGTCGACGGCAAGCCATATCTGGTTGCCCCGCGCGGCAGGACGCAATGGGTGCGCAATGCGGAAGCAACCGGAGAAATTGTGCTGAAGCGGGGCAGCATACGTCGCAAGTACAGGCTGGTCCCGTTGTCCGACTCGGAAAAACCGGAGATCCTGAAATTGTACTTGGAGAGCTACAAATCCGCCGTACAGCGGTATTTTCCCGTGCCCGCCGTTTCGCCGGCCGCAGCCTTCCGCGGCATCGCGTCGAACTATCCCGTCTTTGAACTGCTCCCCGCGTAAATCGGCATCGCCGCGCTGGATGCGGCTGGTTAGCTCGCTGACAAACATCCTAAGCGAAGCGCCTCAGATCTTCTGGCGCTTCCAGCGGCCCTGCTTGAACAGCACAACGCTCGCGGCAGCAATAGCCCCTTCGGCAATCACGATCGAAATGAAGACCCCCTTGGAACGCATGTGCCACGGAATCGCTAGCGCGTACGCCAAAGGAATCTCCAGCAACCAGAAACCGAAAAAGTAAACAATCGTCGGCGTCACCGTATCGCCTGCGCCATTGAAGGCCTGCAGCATGACCATGGCGTAGGCGTAGCCAACGTTGCCGTAGCTCAGAATGCGCAGGCAGGACGCCGCCAGCGGCACCACTTCGGGATCGTTCGTGAACAGCCGGACAGCCGGCTCCGCAAAAAAGATGAAGATCACGCCGATGATGCCGAGGAACAGCATGTTGTAGAATCCGGTGCGCCACACAGACGTTGCCGCGCGCTCCGGCTGCTTCGCGCCGAGGTTTTGGCCGACCAGTGTGGCCGCCGCGTTGCTCAGCCCCCAGCTCGGCAGAATGATGAAGATAATGATGCGGATCGCGATGGTGTAACCGGCCAGCGCGGCCGACCCGAACAAACTGACAATGCGCACGAGGCCGATCCAACTGGTGTGCGCAATGGCAAATTGCAAGATGCCCGTCAACGACACACGCAACAACCTCCACAACACGCCGAGCTCTAGGCGAACTTGCTGGCGCAAGATGCGGATGCGCTCCGTGCCGCGCAGCAGCCGGTAGAACTGATACAGCACGCCGATGCTGCGCCCGGTGAACGTCGCCAGCGCCGCGCCTGTCACGCCAAGCTTCGGGAATGGCCCCCAACCAAAAATGAGGCACGGATCGAGAACCAAGTTGATGATGTTCGACACCCACAGCAAGCGCATCGCTATCGCCGCATCGCCGGCTCCGCGAAAAATTGCGTTGTTGAGAAACAGCAGCATGATGGCGCCGCTGCCGCCCAACGCGATGCGCGCATAGCCGCTACCCACCGCGATGATCTGAGGCGACGCGCCCATCAAGCCGAGCAGGCGCGGAGCCAGAAACGCACACGGAACGCCGACCAGCAGCGAGATCGCGATGCCGATGACGATGGCTTGCACGCCTGCCACCGCCGCGCCTGCGGGATCTTTCTCGCCGATGCGCCGCGCGACCATCGCCGTGGTCGAGAGGCTCAACCCGAGTCCCACCGCAAAAACCAGACTCAGCAGTGACTCCGTGAGACCGACGGTGGCGACGGCGTCCGCGCCCAGCCGGCCGACCCAGAACACATCGACCACCGCGAACAGCGATTCCAGCACCATCTCCAGCACCATGGGGATGGCCAGCAGCAGGATCGCGCGATTGAGGCTGCCGGTGGTGAAATCCTGATGCGAACCGCGCAACGCTTCGCGAATGGAACTCCAAATAGGAATCGGCGGCGCGGTGGTAAGTTCTTGCGTTTCCATCGGACCCTATACATTTCTGCGAAAGCGCGGTGCAAACCGGCTCACGCGGTTAAAAGTAATGTGGTTGAAACGGGAGAGGAACGGTCCGCCTAAGCGGCGGATTTACGCGACAGCGACAACCGTGATGTATCGAGGGATGAACATCTTTTTTTCCTAGGAAACCCGACGCAGGGATTGTAGCTTGAGCCGCTTCACCTTGGCTAGCGAAAATTGTGGCACTCGGCGGGATCCAGCAGGCAGTCCGCAACCCGTGCGACTTGCGCCATTTCGGCCACATCGTGGACACGCACGATATGCGCCCCGCCCAGAATGCTGGCCGTCACGGTTGCGGCGGTGGCCCAGAGGCGCTCCTCGGGCGGCGCCGGTTTGCCGTTCCGCGCCAGCGTCGCACCGAGGAAACCCTTCCGCGACGTGCCCACCAGCAGCGGATAGCCGAGCTTCGCCAGCTCCGGCAGTTTCCGCAGCAATTCGTAGTTTTGCTCGAAGCTTTTGCCGAACCCGATGCCCGGATCGATGATGATCTGTGATTTCCGGACGCCGGCCGCGCGTGCCTTTCTGATCGACGCGCGCAATCCTTGCGCCACGTCCCTCATCACATCGCGCGCGAACGGACCTTTCTGCATGGTCGCTGGTTCGCCTCGCATGTGCATGAGAATCAGCGGCACGCCGCGGCGGTGCGCGACTTCGGCGATGCGCGGATCGAAGCGCAGGCCAGAGATGTCGTTGATAATTTGCGCCCCCGCGCTAATAGCAGCTTCCGCTACCTGCGATTTGCGCGTGTCGACGGCGATGGGGATTTTCAGTGCACCATGCAAGCCTTCCAACACCGGCAGAATGCGCGCCAGTTCCGTCTCCGCCGCCGTGCCCGTCGAACCCGGCCGCGTCGATTCCCCTCCGATGTCGAGCAGATCGGCGCCGG
>WNFC01003552.1_pt1 | contig 16889 bp, 15 predicted proteins | sample 5400541 | NCBI WGS metagenome assembly WNFC01 (sample SAMN13153342, study PRJNA577476) | soil metagenome | isolation source: 120 cm saprolite under Douglas fir tree site 2 hole 2 replicate 1 | place: USA:California | collected 2015-04-18
ATTCATCGCCGCCGATACGGAAAGCGGAGTCGGAAGTGCGCAAGGCTTTCTTCAAGGTAGCCGCAGCAGCGCGCAATACGTCATCACCGCGCGGATGGCCGTGCTGGTCATTTACTTCCTTGAAGCGGTGCAGGTCAAGGGTAACCAATCCAAGAGGCTGGCCATAGCGCCGAGCGCGATTGAGTTCTTTTTCAAATGATTCAGCGAAGAGCCGGCGGTTATGGAGCCCGGTCAAGGGATCGGTCACGGCATTGAGTTCGAGTCTCTTCAGCTCGTCATACTCGATGAGGATGGGAACACGAAGAAGACCGGAGGACGAAAGGACATCCGTGAGTGCCGTTTTCAGAGAAACCTGACGACCGACGAGATCAGTGAGCTCGCGGCGGCGCGCGAGCATCTCATCCCAAATTTGTACACTTTGGGTTTCGCGCAGATCGAGGTGAGCGATCGCACGAAAATATCGCTGGAGAAACTGGCCGCGCGCAGGCAAATCGAGACTCTCGAGCGTGTCTGCCAACAGCTCGAAATAGGAATCCTCAATCGGCAAACGCAGGGGCGCAGGGGCGCCGGGGCTGGGCATATCCGGTATAGACCTAACCTCTGCCTATCCCCGCGGGGTTTGGGGAAAGCGAATCAAGCTTTCTGTATTTATGTGGAGCAAGCAAGAGTCCATTCGTACTAGACCCGGGCGAGTCCACTTGGGAATCTTATCTCCCGAAGGGCGCGCGTATCCTATTATAAAAGCGGCATATAGGGTACGAAAAAGTGTAACGCACGTGAAAGAGGGAGCGCTAGGTAACAAAACGACCCGGAGGGAAAGTAGGCGAGGCAAGAAATTGCCGAGATTTACTCAAGTGGACGGAGGAACTCCAAACCAAACAGACGCATCTGACCCGCCGACTCTTGCCGCAATACCCTGGCGATGATCGGCGGAGTCTCGCTAGGAACAAGGCTGGAGGAGGCGGCCGCTGGGGCGGGGATGGTCAAGTGGACGATCTGCTCAGGCCGAAGAATATGCACTGAAGTAATGCAGGCGCCAGTGGAACTGATATTGAGAGTCTTGGTGAGCTCGATGAATTCTGCGCCGGACACATCAGCGGCTCTCAGGAAGACGGGCACCTGCAAGCGGATACGCGGGGAGCGTCGGGTTGACGATATTTCCACGAGCTGGCTCTTCTTGAGTATGTCGATTTCCAAGTTCTCCCTCTGTCTTAGTACCAATGAACTAGTACGGACGTATGCATCTGGAATGCCAGAGGATACAATCGAGAGCTTCAATAAATTGCTTATTATGAGCTGATTGTGGGTGTATGGGGGAGAAACAGCTCCTCAGGATGAGCACATTGCTCTGGATATGCACTTCCTTTCCTCAAATGTGCAAATGAAACGTCTTTACCATTGACTCTTCGAGGTCCCTCTGTAACGATGCCACCGAGGGAAAATTTTTACCACTCATACGAGGGGCGGAATGAGCTGATGGCAGGACGGATTACTACGCCTCCCATGTCGGAAGAGGGGAACCGAGCGGTTCTTCCTCTTGGCTTCATCAGGGGTTTGCTGGACATGATAGAGCAACCACTGATCGTGGCTGAGCGAAGCGGGAATTTACTATTCGTAAATACGCGCGCGAGAAAATGCATGGAATCCCGCGGATACACGGCAATCCAGGGTTTGAATCTGTTTGGAGATCTTCTGCATGTGGAACCACGGAGGATCTTCGACAAGATCGAAAAGGGCGAACACGAGGTGCATCTGCAGATACAGCGAGGGGAAGCGAAATTCACAGTGCGAGTCCAGTGGATGCGCGAGCCGGACTGGCTGGTGGTGGAGATTGAGAACAAATCGGAGGCGAAGCCGGTGGCGGATCCTGCGACGCAGCTCACCGTACAAGAGCTACTGCAGGAACGCGAGATTACTTACCGGAATCTCCTGGCCGCCTATCTGAAATTGCAAGAAGTGAACCGGCAGAAGACGGTGTTCCTGGCGTCAGCGGCCCACGAGTTGAAAACGCCACTGGCGGTGATCAAGGGTTACTACGATCTTCTGCTGGCCGGTTCGCTGGGCCGATTGACGGACAAGCAGCAGGACATTCTTGAAGAATCGAAGGACAGTTGCGAACGGCTGGTGCGTCTAGTGTCCATGTTCCTGAACTACTCGGCGCTAGAGAGCGGGAAACTGGTGCTGCAACTTCGCGAGAACGATTTGCGAGATTGTCTCGATGAGCTGTCGAAACGCTGGACGGAAGCGTTTCAACGCAAAGGCGTCAAGCTGGATGCGAGCTTTGACCCATCAATTCCGACATTCCGATTCGATTATCAGAAGGTGCAGCAGGTGGCGGCGAATTTGCTTGATAACGCTTTGAAGCATACTCCGAGCGGGGGCAGCGTCACGCTGCGTGCCGTGCCGCATTTCTGGGAACGGCGGGTGGAGGCCATGGCGCCGGTGGACGAACGGCGCAGGTTTCGGTTGCCGCGCCCGAACAGCGTAGAAGTAAGCGTAACGGACTCGGGACCCGGGATCGCAGCGGAGCATCATCAAGAAATTTTTGAGGATTTTGTGCGGGTGGACAGGAACACATCTGGAATGGGGTTGGGACTGGCCATCGCCAAGCGGCTCATCCAGGCGCATCGCGGAAAAGTCTGGGTGGAGAGCGAGTCGCGAACGGGAAGCAGATTTACATTTTTATTGCCGATGGATCAGGGCTAAAGCGCGCGAATTCTTGTGATTGAAAGGGAAAAATCAATGGCCGTGAAAGAGAAAGTCCTCGTCGTGGATGACGAGCCCAGCATTCGAAAATACCTGCAGACGCTGCTGGAAGTCGACGGGTTCGATGTGGAAACCGTCAGTTCAGGAAGAGATGCGCTCGAGAGAGTGAACCAGGGAGAGCGTCCCGACTTCATCATCCTGGATGTGCTGATGCCGGAGATGAACGGCCTCGATACGTTGAAGGAACTGATGCAGGTGGACCGCAGCCTCAACGTCATCATGCTTTCGTGCTCGAACGAGGTAGGCACAGTCGTCGAAGCCATTCGAATTGGGGCGCACGATTATCTGACCAAACCTTTCGAGAAAACGGAGCTGGACGCGGCCATGCTGAAGTCGCGGCAGAAAAAGCAGCTGACCACGGAGAATCAGGCGCTGCGCGATTACTGCGACCAGGTGACCGAGGATTTGAGCTTCCTGGCGGCCAGTCCTCAGATGGTACGGATCCGCCAGCAGATCCTGCAGATCGCGCCGGTGGATGTGCCCGTTTTTATTTGCGGGGAGAGCGGTGTGGGCAAGGAAGTAGTATCGCGAATGATCCATCTGCGCTCGAAGCGGCGCAATCAGCCGTTTGTGAAGGTGAATTGCGCTGCGTTGCCAGGCGAACTTCTGGAATCGGAGCTTTTCGGATTCGAGCAGGGCGCGTTCACGGGCGCGGTGCGCAGCAAACCAGGAAAGTTTGAAATGGCCAACAAGGGCACGATCTTCCTGGACGAAATCGCGGAAATGAGCACGCACTTGCAGGCGAAACTACTGCACGTCCTGCAGGATCACCAGTATTCGCGGCTGGGCGGACGGCACCTGGTGGAGACGGACGTACGCGTGCTGGCCGCAACAAACGTTGACGTTCACGAAGCGATGAAGACAGGACGCTTCCGCGAAGATCTCTATTACCGGCTGAACGTTTTGTCCATCAACGTGCCGCCACTCCGGGAGCGGACAGCTGAGATACCGCTTCTTTTCCGTCATTTCCTGCAGAAGTACAGCGAGAAATTCGGCAAGACGCCACCGGGACCTTCCAAGTACCTCCTGGATGCAGCAGTGAATTATCCCTGGCCGGGCAACCTGCGCGAGCTGGAGAATTTCGTAAAGCGTTATGTGATTCTCGAAGACGATGAAGGCAGCTTACGCGAATTGGTAGAGATGTCCTCGACGCGCCAGCGGACTTCGCCGCGGGAAGAGCCAGCGCCGCCCAAGGAGCAGCAGGGATTGAAGGCGCTGGTGCGCGGCTTAAAAGACGAAGCCGAGATGGAAGCCATCGCCGACGCGCTGGAGAAGACGCGCTGGTGCCGCAAGGATGCCGCAAAGATGCTGGGGATCAGTTACAAGGCCCTGCTCTACAAGATGCGGCAATTCAACTTGGATACGCCGCGAACGCGGAAAGCAGCTTCAACGACAGCGGTAGAGGAACCAGTCTCGGCGGTAGGGACGCGGCGCGATTAGCGCTACCGGCCCTTGCCGTTTTTCGCCACGGGGCGCGGCAGGAGAAAGGCATTTTGGAAAGTGTTTTGGTGCGATCGTCCCGCTCGTGCGGTAGAAATCAAGCTTCAGATCGCGATAGTTGACTGATTCTTGCGCTGAAACAAATGTTGCACGAAGGGCCGGGGTAGTTGTTTACACTATGGATCAAGCTGAATCCAGGCCGAGTCAACCCTGGGGAAATATTCTTCAGCGCAAGTCTCATTGCAGGACAGGACGTTGCGAACGTCAATGAACGATTGGCCTTGCGTCGCTGGTCCGATGCGGGAAATGGCGCGCGCGCAGCGATTTTTCTTGCCGGATTGAGGGTGTTGCAGGGTCTGCGTAAATCGAGTCACAGGGACTCCTCGACGGAAACGTGGGTAAGCCAAGATACCCGCGACGGGAATGGGAGGATGGGTGATGACGGAACGCCGTTCAACTCGAAGATATGACTTATCCTTACCGATCATCGTTCGCGTGCCCGCCGAACGGGCACTAGATTCGCAGCAGGGTAAGACCCGCGATATCTCCACACGCGGCCTTTATTTTGTAGTGGATCAGAACTTGGAATCCGGCTCACTGCTGGACCTCACGATGACGCTTCCCGCGGAGATAACGCACGGTTCAGAGGTTTTTGTTCGAGCCCTGGGCAAAGTGGTGCGTGTCGAGCGCCGAATGGAAGACGGCAGTGCACGGATGGGCGTGGCCGCGGTGATTGAACGGTACGACATTATCCGCGGGGAACCCGCGCGAGCCTGACCGCGTTTCCTAGGCCGGCGCATAGCCCATCCTGCCGAACGGCTTGCCAGGGTCTCTCCTCTATTTTTTCGTCCAGCGTTTTTTTCCTGAGCGGGAATATTCTGGAAATCATCTTGCAATCGAGGCCGGGTTAGGCCTACTATCCGGCCAGAATGTCCCGCGGAGGGTCCAGTGAAGGTGTTGGATCTCATCGGGTCCCGCAAGGAAATTTTCTCCATCACCGAAGAGACGAGTGTGCACCAAGCCGCGCAATATCTGCGCGAGAAACAGGTGCGCTCGGTCGGGGTAATGAATGCAAGCGGCAAGCTTACCGGCGTGATCTCCCAGAGTGACGTATCCGACAAGGTCGCCGCAGAGAACAAGTGTCCCGCGTGGATGAAGACCTCGGACATCATGACGCGCGAACTCGTCGCGGTGACGGCCGAAAAAACGCTCGACGACTGCCTGCGGCTGATGGAGCAGAACGGCATCTTTCACTTGATTGTGCTGGATGAACGGGGAGAGTTCCGGGGGATGCTGTCGATCAGCGACATTTTGCGAGTGGTAGCGTCAGACGAAAAAGCGCGCGCAGACCTGCTGGAAGCGTTCATATTTCCGCCGAGGTAGGTTCACGGCAACAATTTGTTGACGCTTGAGCGCCCTTCCTCCTATTTAATTCCTTGTAAGAGAATAGCTTAACAGGGAACAGTTTGTCTGCTTTGCGCAATCATTTTTCGCACACCCTAGAGATCTCGTTGCGGGGATGACCGCCTCCCTCGACAATGAGCCCAGCACTCGTCTCCCCCAATAAGTTACGAATATTCAAGCACATACGAAGGAAACCGAGGTGGTCTCAAGTTCTTCTTCTTCGTAGGATGCTGAATACCAGTTTGGTTCTATGTGTGCAACGGGGAAAGGGGGGATGTTCCCACCTGAAACACCGAAGGGATCAAGATGGCGGTTCCCGAGAATACAAACAATGGATTTGCGCCGAAAGGTGGGCTGCCTCCTGAAGAGATTATCTTTGGCTGCTCCGCGGCGATGATTTCTATTCGGCAAAAAGTGCAGAAGGTGCTGGCAACCGACGTCCCGATCCTGATTCAAGGAGAGAACGGAACAGGAAAGGGACTGCTCGCGCAGTACATTCACTCGCGTTCGGCATTGTGCTCCGGTGCGTTTGTAAAAGTGAACTGTGCCGCAATCCCAGGAGCGCTTCTTGAGAGTGAATTGTTCGGCTACGAGAAAGGTTCATTCACGGATGCGCATACATCAAAGCCGGGCTACGTGGAGATGGCGCACCGAGGAACACTCTTCCTCGATGAGATTGCGGATCTGGATTTGAGCCTGCAAGCCAAAGTCTTGCAATTCCTTCAAGATGGACATTTTAGCCGAATCGGAGATAAGCAAGAAAGACAAGCCGAAACGCGCGTTATCTGCGCCACCAATCGAGATTTACAGACCGCGATCGAGGCCGGGCGCTTCCGGCGGGATTTGTTTTATCGGATCAACGTAATCAGCATCAATTTGCCGAGCCTGCGCGAGCGGCGTGAAGACGTCGCGCTGCTGGCGGACTACTTCCTGGGGCAACTGAACGCGCGCTTCGGGCGCGATACGCCGACCTTTTCTAAAGAAAATATCGAGAGCTTATCGTGCCGCGAATGGCGAGGAAACATTCGCGAACTGGAGAATGTGGTTGCGCGCTACGCGATTCTTGGTTCGCTCGATACTGCTGAGGCGGAGCGGCTGCCGAGGCCTACCTCCGGAACTCTATTCCGACTGGCTCTTGATGGCACCATCCCGCTGAAGCAAATTGCCAAGCAAGCGATCCGCGAGATGGAAGGGAACCTGATACTCAATGCCCTGCGTGAAAACAAATGGAACCGCCGAAAAGCGGCGCTCGCACTGAACATCAGCTACCGGGCGCTGATTTACAAGATTCGGGAGGCGGGGCTTTCACCAAGAAACAGCCGCAAGGCGCGTCAAGGCCAAGTCCCGCACGACGAAGCAGAAGATCTGAAGTAGGAAAATTGCTGGAAGGCAGGATTCTCTGAAGGAGAGATGGTCGGGGGATCGCCGCTGCCTCTAATCGTGACCGATTATTGTTCTGATGATTAGGGCAGTCTTCTTTGCCACTTTCGATTATTTCCACAAGAATCTGGCGGGCAACGGGCCCGAGGCATTCTTAGGAAATCGGGGCATCTTGACTTTTGGCATCCTCAGGCTACCGCGCAATGTGCCGTGCTGAGCTCAGCCATCAAGTCTAAGGAGACCAGACACTCGTCAGGACCCCTTGTTCGGTGGAACATCAGCGATCCCGAAGAAAGATCTCACGTGCACCTCTAACTTGCTTCTTGTGAATAGATCAGCGATCAAGGGGAAATTGTGATAGTGGGCGGGACATTTTGGGTACGGCTTTGCCTAGCTCCACACGAGTCTTGCCACAGAAGGCAGTAAAGTGCCGTTCGACAGTCAGTAACGCCTCAAGAATGAACAAGATACATGGTCCTTCAACTTGGGTGTCGTTCGCAATAGTGGAGTAATGCTTGCTTGTTACACCTTGTCTGAAATTTTTTGACCGGGCGGGGAATCACTTGGAGGAAAGTCTTGAACGAGCAACCGGTCTTGACCAATGCTGCCGATTCAGCGCTTAACATACAGATTCGAAAGTGCTTAGATCTCTTGCGGCGCCGCAAGTCCTGGATCATCCTCATTTGCCTGGGGATTTCCGTTTGCATCACTGTGGTCGCAATGCGTCTGCCGAACGTCTATCGGGCAGAGGCCACCATTCTCGTTCCAACGCAAAAGATCAACGAAAACCTTGTGCCGACATTGGTAGACAGGAGCATCGGCTACCGCCTCTCCACGGTCTGTCCGGAGGTGATGTCCGCGACCCAACTCGGTCAGCTTGTGGATGAGTTGAAAATGTATCCTGAGCTGCGCGGCAAAGTTTCTACTCAAGGACTCGTTGCGAGCATGCAGGGCGCCACGGCCATCGAATTTCAGGATTCCGGACGCCAGCGTCTGAGCTTAATTCACATTGCGTGTACCGATGTCAATCCAGACCAGGCAGCGCGAGCCGCTAATCGAATCGCATCGTTTTTTATCGAGAGGAGCATCAAGGCCAGAGAACAGGAGATCAACGGAGCATCCCAGTTCCTGGATACCGAACTCGGGAAGACAAAACAACAACTCGATAGGAAAGAGCATACTCTCCAAGACATTAAGAGCCGCAACATAATGGAACTTCCCGAGTCGAAGCAATACTACCTCAAGGCTGTGAAAGCTTTGCGGAATCAACTACGGATCAGCCAAGAAAGGGTTAACCGCGATCGCCAGACCAAGGTCGACCTGCAATCCATGGCCGGCAAAGTTGCACCCGCCACGGATCTCGACGCTCCGTCTGCGGATCCCAATTCGCCCTCCCCGGCGCGCATGCAGAAGCTTGAAGCGCAGATGAAGGACATGCTGGTTCGCTACGGTCCAAATTATCTGGACGTCCGCAAGCTGCGCAATGAAATCAACCAGCTCAAGGTCAAAGCCGAAAGCGAAAAATCTGTGGGGGATGCGCGGGATCTTCAAGCGGACACGCCAGCAACGCAGAAGGGCAATCCCGTCGTGGAGGCAGAAGTAAATAAACTGGACCAGGATATCGAGGATCAGGCCAAGGCTCAGGCGAAGCTTCAGAAGCAAATTCAATATCAGGATGGCAAGTTGCAGCAAGTGGCCACTTTCGAGGAGCAAATTGCTGAACTCACGCGCGACTACGATTCGCTCCGAATTCACTACAGTCAGTTGCAAGAAAGGAAACTTTCCGCCCGGATGGCAGGCGAACTGGAGATGCAGAGCGCCGGCGAGCGGTTTAAGATTGTGGACGCTGCGGTTCCATCCGAGAGTCCCTACGGCCCCCAGAGAACCATCATGATTCTTGAAGGTGTGTTCGTAGGACTGCTCTGCGGCATTGGCGGCGCCTTCCTCGTTGAGATCAGCGATGGATCCGTCAGGCACGAACTGGAAGCAGCGCAAATTTTTGGAAAGGCGGTCCTTGCGGGAATTCCCAAGATCACCAACTCGCGGGAACGGGCCTGGGCGCGCTGGCGCATGGCCAGCTTGACGGCCGGAACCGCTGCTGTGGCATCGGCCTTTGGCTTCGTAATCTCGAAGCTCGTCGTCTAAGATCGAAATGTACACCACTTATTACAATCTTCGCGAGGAGCCCTTCCGGCTAACGTCGGATCCCAGGTTCTTTCATCTTGCGGAACCTCACGCGGCCGCGCTGGCCACACTCGTCGAGGCGGTTATGCGCCGCAAAGGATTCCTCCTGATGACGGGCCCGATTGGAACTGGAAAGACGACGGTTGTTCACACCGCCCTGCAGATCCTCACGGAAAGAGCTGCGACCGGGCATCCAATTTCTTCGGCATTCATTCTCAATCCAACTCTCAGCCGCGAAGAATTCCTGGAGATGATCCTCACGGAATTTGAAATTCCCTGCACAGCGACGAGCAAGCCAGCGCGTCTTTCGGCACTCCAACGCATGCTTCTGGAAACCCAGAGAAAGGGCGGCACATCGCTCCTGCTCGTGGACGAAGCTCATCTCCTGACTCCCGAACTTCTGGAAGAGATTCGCCTGCTGAGCAATGCGGACACTTACCAGGAGAAGCTTCTCCAAATCGTTTTGTGCGGCCAGCCGGAACTCTTGGGCATCTTGGGCAAGCCAGAACTGCGCGCGCTCCGGCAGCGAGTGGCCAGCACTTGCTCACTCCGGCCACTCAGCTTTCCGGAAGTCCGCGCCTACATTTCCGAACGGCTTCATTCTGCAGGATTTCGCGGAGCAACTTCCCTGTTTCCGACTCCGGTCCTCGAGGCGATATTCCGCCTTACCGAAGGCGTTCCCCGGTTGATCAACCTGCTTTGCGATGCCTGTCTGGCACTCGGCTGCAGGGCCCGTCGCCCGGTTGTCGATCTGAATATCTTGGAGGATGCTGCCACCGAGCTGGGTCTGAACGAAAAGAACGTCGAGCCGGTCGTAGGGCAAACAAGTGTGGTGGCTGGAAACGGTGCCGGAGAGAAAGAGGTCGCTGGAGACACGGTCATCTGTACGGCACTGGATTTACTGGTTCAGGCCATGAAGAGGCGCCGCGCTCTTGTCCCCGAGGCAATTCAGATTCGTCCCGATATGAGCGTCAAGGAGCAGGTCGCCGTGACGGTGAATGCCAACCACGGGAAAGATCCTGACGGCGATCAGGTCATTCAATCCGCCGTCAACGTTTTGATTCAGGCGATGAAGCTGCGCGGCAGTTCCACTATGGAGTTATAAGTGAGCAAGTTTTTCAATGAAACGCAGAATGCCCATCACTGGGCGCAGCAAAAGCTGGTGAACCAGGATCTGGACGTCAGACAGATGTTGGAGTCGCTCAAGCAAGGGCCGGCCATCAATGCGCCCCTCGCCGAAGCGCGTCTCGCCCACAGCCGCCAAGTGACCCTCGGAAATGGAAATGCCACGCGTCTGGTTCTCCGACAGGACGGCTCTTTGGGTGCTGTTTTAGAGGCCTACCGCGGATTACGGACCAAGCTGATGCGCGCGCAGTCGAAATCCGGTTTGCGCTCGATCGTAATCACCAGCTCTTTACCCGGCGAAGGCAAAACCCTCACCACCATGAACCTTGGATTGTGCTATGCGCAGCTTCCGCAGCAGCGCGTCCTGGTGATTGATGGTGACATGCGGACCCGCGGGCTCACTTCCATGCTCGACCATCCGAGCTCTCCGGGGCTTGCAGAAGTTCTTTCCGGCGACGTGGCCCCCGACGAAGCCATTGTGGCGACCAATCAGAAAAATCTGTTCATTCTTCCGGCCGGCACGGTTCCTTCGCCTTTGCCGGAGCTCTTCACAGGGAAACGCTGGCAGGAATTTCTCGGCCACTGCGGCGAAATGTTCAAAGTCATTCTCATCGATACGCTGCCCATTCTGCCCCTGGCGGATTTCGAGCTGATCAGTGCGGCGTGCGACGGGATTGTCATGGTTGTGCGAGCGCACCACGGTCAGCGGAAAGCGCTCGAGAAAACGGCGAGAACACTCGATACGAAGAAACTGCTTGGCGTAGTATTCAACGCCACGGATGTTAACGTGAAGGACTACGACAATAACGAGTATGCTTACTGACATGGCGATAGCTAACGCGAGTTTTCAAAAGGGTTTCCGTTGGTTTCGAAGGGGGGCCCTACATGCACTCCTGCAAGGGGCAGTCTGAGGTAAAGCGATGTATCCGAATCTAAAATTACAGCTTTTCAGAAGCTCCGTGCGCCAGAACTTTCTCGCGCGCGCAGTGGGTATCGACGAGAGCATCTTGAGCAAAATCATTCACGGCTATCGTGAGCCTTCTAAAGGACAGCGGCAGTTGCTGGCAAACTACCTAGGCGTGGAAGAAACCTGGCTGTTTGTAAAATTCGAGATGGCCTCGCCGGCGCTCTCGGCTGGCAATCACGCCTCTCCTCAGGAACTGAAAGAAGACATCACCTAGCCTTCACCTAGCCTTCAGGCCGCGCATCCTTCGAATCCTGAGGGTCGCCCTGTGCGGCCCGTAATTGTGCGCTAGAATGAGGACACCAATCCCAGGCCCTGCGATGGGGTATGGTGCGCCTCTCTACCAGGTTCACGAGGTGGGACCCTTGGCGGAGTTGGGTGGCGATTGAGAAGGGATAAGATTTTGCCACTTGGTGGAAGGAAATGGGGACTATTCCAACCACTGAGCCTCGAGCCTTGCCCACCATAAATTTATATAAGTGTTGTATTATGAATAGAATAGATCGTCGAACCCGTCGCTAAAGTCTTATACCCTCCTGGTAGCGTAATTGCACCTTCCAGTTCCGAAGTTTCACGGTCCCGATTCAAAGGGAGATTTGGGTATGGCTAGGGCAATTGTCCATTCATGAGCGCCGAAATCAATCAGATGTTGGACTTATCCGCCAAGGCCGGTTTTGTCTTTGGCCAAGGTTCCGCCATCCAAGCCGTGAACGCGATGGTGGCCGACATCGCGCGTACGGACATCGCCATCCTCTTGATTGGAGAGAGTGGCACCGGTAAAGAAGTCTACGCGAGACTCATTCATCGTCTCTCTGGCCTAAAAGAAGCGCAGTTAAAGAAAATCAGCTGCGCAACACTCGATCCCGGCCGCCTTGTTGGGCAGGTGCAGGATTGCTTGCGAACTGCAGCAGAGGATCACGGCACGGGCTCCTTATTTCTAGATGGAGTGGAGGAGCTCGACCTAGCCTGCCAGCGGGTGCTGCTCTCCTTGCTCCCGGACGGCGGGCGGAACGGGAAAACGGGTGAGATGACCGCGCGACTGATCTCGTCCACTACCCGCAACTTGGAAAAAGAGACCGAAGCGGAACGCTTTCGCAGGGAGCTGTATTTCCGGATCAGTGGGGTGTGCCTCCGCCTGCCACCGCTGCGCAATCGCAAGGAAGACATTCCGGCACTGCTGGAATGCTTCTTAACCAGACATGCCGCTGAATTGAAGAAGACGGCTCCGGTTTTGAACAGCGAAATGATGGGACTTCTCGCCTCCTATAGCTGGCCGGGGAATATTCGCGAGCTAGAGAATGTGGCAAAAAAGATTGTGGCTGTTGGAGATGCCCGGGTGGCGCTCGACGATTTGCGAGCCGCGCCGCTGGGGCTTCCGCAGGTGAGTGGCGGACCGCGGGTTTCCTCACTCAAGGTGGCTGCCCGCGCTGCGTCGCAGAAGACGGAACGTGAGCTGATTCTGAAGGCGCTCGAGCGCACGCAGTGGAACCGCAAGCGCGCCGCTCGAGAATTACAGATCAGCTATAAGGCCTTGTTGTACAAAATTAGGCAAACGGGCTTACGTGTATCTGAATCTCAGGAGTAGTGGGAGGATGCAATGAATTTCTCAACTGGCCTGGTTATGGCAGCTTGGCTGGCTTTTGCTTTCGGGCAGTCGCAGGAAGCGCAAGAGCCGGCTGCAACGGAAACGACAGCTCAGAAAACGGAGGCGGGTGCGAAGTCCTCGACGGCATCGCTGGGGACGTTGAATGATGCGGAGTACAAGATTGGTCCGCAAGACGTTTTGCGTGTCGATGTTTGGAAAGAGGCCGAGGTTTCGCGGGCCGTTCCTGTCCGACCGGATGGAAAAATTTCTTTGCCTTTGTTGAACGATGTGCAGGCCGCTGGCCTGACGCCCATGCAACTCTCCGTGGTCATCGCTGATGGCCTAAGAAAATATATGAACGATCCTCAGGTTACCGTGAGCGTATCGGAAATTAACAGTCGGCGGATCTATGTGACCGGGGAAGTCTCGCGCGCGGGCGCCTTTCCGCTACTCCCCAACATGACCGTATTGCAGGCACTTTCGAGCTCCGGAGGGTTCACACAATTTGCCAGGCTCAAGAACATCTACGTCTTGCGCATCGAAGATGGCAAACAGGTGAAACTTCCCTTCAACTACAAAGATGCGGTCAACGGCAAGAAGCCTGAACAAAATGTTTTGCTGCAACCTGGCGATGTAATAGTAGTGCCCTAAGGAATTTATATGAAACGACACATACGATTGTTGGTAGGATCGGCCTCCGTGGCAGCTCTCTTCCTCAGCGTTTCTTTGATCTCAGCACAGGAGGATAACTCCAGGCCAAAGCCTGCGGCCCGCGATTATCCGCTGCTGATCGAAGGATTGGGCGGACAGGATGCGAACGGCGATCAGGGGTCAACGAGCAACCTGAATCCGGACACCCGTCCGTTGACCGGCGTGCAGAACCCTACGCTGGGCACGTCAGGAATTCGTCACAGTTACTGGTTGCCAGGCTTCCAGTACGCAGATACCGTCCGGTCAAGCGCGCTGAATCAAGCAACTTCTTTGGGCTGGAATACGACCAGTCTTGTCACCGGAAACTTTAGTCTGCTTGAAGCTTGGAGCCGGGCACAGTTGGCCGTGAACTATTCTGGGGGCGCAAGCTTTTCCTCGGACAGCGCGCAAGGCAATTCCCATTTTCAGCAGTTGGGCCTCGTAGAAACGTTCGATTGGGAGAGATGGCAGCTGCACTTCCTCGATCAGTTTTCGTATCTCCCCGAAACCCAGTTCGGCTTCGGTGCTGGAACGGCTCTGTCCATCCCTGGCATAGGTGGTCCTCTGGCTCCCCCTCTGCCTGGTCTCCAGAGTAGTTATATACCCAACCAAAGCATTTTCACGACGTTTGGCCCCCGTTACAGCAACGCCTTTGCAACTCAAGCGGCCTACACAGTCAGCTCCCGAGGATCAATCACGGCAGCGGGCACGTACGGCATCCTCCGTTTTATCCAAGCAGGAAACATCGAGAGTAATAATGCAAACTTTAATGTCGGTTACAACTACGTTTTGACGAGTGCGGATACGCTCGGGGTCGAGTACCGCTTCAGCGGTTATCGTTATATTGGCAACCCACAAGCGATCGACGATCAAGTTGTCCAGTTCATGTACGGTCGCAAGGTCACTGGGAGACTTGCTCTGCGACTACATGGCGGACCCGACGTGACCACTCTCCGGGTACCAGTTAACAATTCTACGAACAGGGTTACGGGATCCGGAGGGGCCAACCTCACCTACGCCTTGAATCGCGGTAGTCTGGCGCTGACTTATGATCACGGGATCAGTGGTGGGAGTGGAGTTTTTGCCGGGGCGAGCACAAATCAATTGCAGTTTAGCCTTGGTCGTCAACTCTCCCGGGAATGGGCGGCGAGTCTCAACCTAGGCTATTCCCGAAACGCGAGCGTTGTCAGTACCCCTTCTTCACAGGCATATAATTCATGGTACATCGGGGGTGGGCTGAGCCGACCGTTCGGAAGAAATGCCAATTTTACGATCGGTTACACAGCCCAAATCCAAGCATCGAATCAAGCAGTTTGCGCGGCGGGTGCATGCAGCACGAACTTCACATTGCAACAGATTACCCTCGGGTTCCAATGGCATACTCGACCCTTCGTGCTGCGATAGGCCTGATTCTCGAAAACCTTGAAGTGGGCGGGTTAATTGTTTGGCCGAAGAAATTCAGATAGCAATGGGACGCCATCGCGGGAGATAGCGAGAGTCTAGAGACCATGTACAAGAGCTTTTTCGGGCTAAAAGAAAATCCGTTCAACGTCAATCCAGATCCGCGCTACCTCTTTCTTACCAAAGAAACCGAGGAAGCGCTAAGCGGACTGATGTATGGCGTCCAGAATCGCAAAGGTTTCATTACTCTCACCGGTGAAGTCGGCACAGGGAAAACCACCCTTATAAACCGCCTTCTCGAGTGGTTGCACCAACGGGGGGCAAGGACTGCGTTTCTATTTAATTCGCGGATGAATACGAATCAAATGTTCGATTTCATTCTGGCCGAGTTCGGTATTTCCTGCGACTCTCACACGAAGAGTCAGCAGTTGATGCGACTCAATCAATGGCTTCTCGAGCGATACCGTGCCGGCGAAACTACCGTGCTCATCGTGGATGAAGCGCAGAACTTGACCTACCCTGTGCTCGAAGAGATTCGGCTGTTGACCAACCTCGAGACTTCCACGGAAAAGTTGCTGCAGATCGTATTGTCTGGGCAGCAAGAATTGGAAGAGAAGCTGATGCTGCCAGAACTGCGACAACTCCGCCAGCGCATCATGCTCCGCTGCAAGACGACCCCTCTGACGAAAGAGCAGACCCATGACTACATCGCCGAGCGGTTGAGGATCGCCGGGGCCTGCGGTAAGCTGATTTTCAACCCCAAGGCCGTTGAAACGATCCATTTGTATTCTTTGGGCATTCCTCGCGTGGTGAATCTGCTTTGCGAACACTCGCTCATCAATGCTTATGCTGAACAGCAGCGACCGATCTCACCCAGAATCGTTGAAGAGGTCGCACATGAATTTCAGCTCGACGAGGTCGAACCAACTGCACCCATGGAAAGCACACGCATCCAGTCGGATGTTTATGATTCGGAAGCGTTCATTCAGAATCTGGGAGAAGCGCTTTCGCGGTTCCGGATGAGCTCTCCGGAGACGACACCGACCCGCGGAAGAAAGTAAGGACGCGAAATTGCGACGATTCACCGCAATACGATAGTCAGGCTGCTTTCTCCTGGCTGATGCGGGCAAGGTTTTCCACCTCTGCCAAACCTTCACACCCAGTGAGCCGCCTTTCTCACGAGGTGTAGCGCGACACTCAGTGGGTTCACTTTTCTTCGTTCCTGTTTTCGGCGATGGAGCTCAGCAGGAATTATCCAGTACTGCTTCGGAGAAGTGATCACCACCGGGAACACGATTCAGAAACCAGTTTTGAAATTGTTCAGCATTATTATCCCGCAAAGAAGATAACGCTCATCTCTTGAGGGGGCGGGGAGAACTTGTCAAGGGCGCCCGTAGGGCGAGCTTGATGCTGTACGGCCTGTTCGTGGTGGACTTCACCCTTGGGGATCACGCAGTGGGGACCTTGAATGTGGATGGTGTGGCAGCAGTGGCGGAGACGACTCAAGAGCGCTTCGGCCATGGGGCGGTTGCCCAGTTAGGCCATTCGTCATACATGAGATTTGTTGTGATGATTGTCGAGTGGCGACGATAGCGCTCCTCCATCAGTTTAAAGAAGACGTTCGTCTGTTCCGGCTTCAGATTTAAATATCCAAGCTCGTCAATGTAGAGGATATCCAGGCGGGCAAGGCGCTTCACCAGTCGGCGCGAAGAACGGCGGCAAGAGAAGCATACATCTCATCGAATAAGTCCTGAGCGCGGATAAACTAACAACGGTAGCCATTTTCCAGGGCCTTCAACACAAGGCCGGTCGCTAAGTCGGCCGTTTCATATATTCGGTCACGTATTTTCTAGGCTGCCTTGACCGCAGGGTGGCCCAGTCTCCGCAGCAGTCGAGTGAGATCGTGTCGCGTGAAACGCCACTCGAAAGGCCGGGCGATGGTTTCATAAT
>WNFC01009206.1_pt2 | contig 16887 bp, 17 predicted proteins | sample 5400541 | NCBI WGS metagenome assembly WNFC01 (sample SAMN13153342, study PRJNA577476) | soil metagenome | isolation source: 120 cm saprolite under Douglas fir tree site 2 hole 2 replicate 1 | place: USA:California | collected 2015-04-18
TCGAACCCCGCGAGAACGCCGTCCAGGTCGCTCTCCAGCCCTTCGTCGACCGCGGCCGCAAGCAGCGTCGCATCGCGGAACGCGTTCGTGATCCCGGCGGCGGTGATCGGATCCATCGTCAACCCCGCGTCGCCGAGCAGGCACCACCCCGGACCGACTGGAGTCCTGCAGAAGCTCGAGGCGCATCCGGTGCGCCAGCGGCTCCTCCGACTTGCGGCACGCACGCGTTCGCCGAATCCGGGCGCGAGTTCGGCGAACTCGGTGGGCATCGTTGTGCCGCGGTCGGTCACCGCAGCTCGAAAGTCGCTGTAGGGGAAGCAGATGCCGGCGAGTGTGAGCGCGTCGTTCGTGCGCCAGGCGTACACCATGCGTCCGGGTCGCGCGTAGAACTCCATGTCGTCGATCGGCAGCTCGGCGAAGTAGGCCCAGATCGTCCCGCCGATCCGCCCCTGCACGTCGTACGAGGGCGCTCCGACGAGGCGTGCGACCGTGGACTTCTCACCGTCGGCGCCCACGACGAGCCGGGCACCTGCTTCCTGCATCGTCCCGCGCTCGTCGGTGAAGCGGACGCCGGCGACGCGATCGTCCTCCATGATCAGGTCGCGTACCGAGCAGCGGGTTCGTACCTCCGCTCCGGCTTCGCGCGCCGCCGTCAGCAGGAGGTCGTCGAGGACGAGGCGACGTGGGGCGTACGCCTCCGCCACGGCGCCGGCTGGCGGTGCGTGCCCGCGGAGAAGGAGCTCACCCAGGTCGAGAGTGAAGTTCCGCATCGGCGGGCAACCGGTCGCCACGACCCGGTCGAGCAGGCCCCACCGCGAGAGATGCTCGACACCGCTGTGCCACACCATGTGCGTCGAGGCCAGGCGATCGCTCGGAAACGCGTTTCGGTCGAGGACCAAGACCTCGTGGCCCTTCCGTGCAAGGAGCATCGCGACGGAGCTTCCGGCGCACCTGGCACCAACGACGATTGCGTCGTACAGCAGTGATCACCCGCTTTCGAGACGGCGTCGCAGTCAGCCGATTATCGGGGGCGGCGGCGGAAGGATCAACCGACGAGCAGTTGCTCCTCGGCCGCAGACACGATGCGCCTCGCCTTCGACACGTCCTCGCCCTCGCCACCGCCGCCAAGCGCCTCGAGCGTCGGCGCGAGCAGGGATCGCGCCTCGTCCGGGCGACCCTGAGCGCAGAGGTATGCAGAGAAATCCGTCGCCGCCCGTAGCTCCCAGCCCAGCGCCTGTTGTCGGCGGGCAATGTCCAACGCCGTCGCAAAGCGAGTCTCGATCGCGGACGGCACCTCGTTCAGCGCGGCGAGGGCATTGCCTTCGACCCGCCACACCTCGGCTTCCTGCCAGCGCTCTCCCCAGCGCGCGATGCGGGCGCGTGCGTCCTCGAGCACAACCATCGCCTCGTCGGGACGTCGGCGCTCGAGTAGCAGCTCAGCGCGCAGCGTCTCGAAGAACGGCACGACGATCTCGGCCCCGGTCTCGCGGAACGCGTCCAGACCGGCCTCGATCTCGCTCACGCCGTCGACGCGCCCGAGGCGTCCCTGGATCGAGCCGCGGAGCATCGTCGCCATCGCACTCACGTACGCGTAGTCGTTCTCCTCCGCGATTCGATGCCCGCCGACGACACGTTCTGCAGCTCGCGCCGTGTCCGACAACAGGAGATCGGGCACCGCGCCCCACGTGCTCGCCCAGGCCGCGGAATACGGGTGGTCGATCTCGCCGACGAGCGTCGCGATGCGCTGCGAGATCTCCGCAGCGCGGTCGAACCGTCCGACGATGTAGCTCGCAATCGCCTGATGGACGAGACAGACGAGCTCGAGGTCGGTGGAGTACACATCGGCCAGCGCGCGGTGACGTTCCGGCACGAAGCGGTCGAGAAACGAAGTGCAGTAGCCGAACGACTCGGAGAAGCGGCCCGTGTAGAAGGAGGTCTGGAGCGCCACCATGTCCGCGATCAGCTCCGCGTCGGGGTCACCCGTGGAGTGCGCGAGCTCGCGTATCCGCACGGCGGTCCGGTAGGCGTCGTCGACGCGCCCCCGCACGTGGTGGTACACCCAGATGCCCCACAGGATCAATACGCCCTCGGCCGCGGTCTCGGCCGCATCGCTGAGCTGCGCAGCCCCGGAGTACGCGGCCTCCACCTCGGAGGCGCCCCAGCTCTTCGCGTGCATGTACGCGGTGCCGAGCTGCGCCTGCAGGCGCAGCTCCGTCCGGTCGCGCATGCTCGAGTGCGAGACACCTCCGATCAGCTCGACGCCGTAGGACAGATGTGTGATCGCCTCGTGCACGGCGGAGGCCCGAAGCGCCTTCTGGCCGGCCCTCAGGAGGTAGTCCGCGGCCGGCTGAGGCTCTCCGCCCTCGGCCAGATGATGAGCGAGCGTCTCGGGCTCGCTCTCGACGACACCCGGATAGGAATCCTCCAGGACGCGCGCGACGCCGAGGTGCACCTCCCGTCGGCGCGCCTTGAGCTGAGCGTGATAGGCCGCTTCCCGTAGCAGCGCGTGCCGGAACGCGTAGCTCGCGCCCTCCGCTTCGTCGTCGGCGTCGACTACCTCGAGGATCCGTGCGGCGCACAGTCGATCCACGTCCTCCGCAACGTCGCGATCGGTCGTCGGGGTGACGGCTCGGAGCAGCTCGAGCGAGAACGACCGACCGAGCGTCGACGCGATCTGAGCCGTGAACTTCGCTGACCCCAATGTGTCGAGGCGCGCGACGAGGAGGTCGTGCAGCGTCTCGGGAACGGTCACCGCGAGGTCCGCTTCGAGCTCGTAGCGATCGCCGGCGTCTCGCATCGTCGGTGACTCGAGGAGCTGGCGCGTCAGCTCCTCGACGAAGAGCGGAACTCCGTCCGAGGACTCGACGATCGTGGTGCAGACCGAGGCAGGGAGCGCCTTTCCGCCCGCCAGCTCGCTCACGAGCGCCACGGTCGAGTCCGTTGCCAACGGCCCGAGGTCGATACGGTCGAGGCGACGGCGCTGCAGCCTTTCGTCGAGCGCCGGTCGTGCCGTGAGCACGAGGAGCCCGGCAACTTCGCGCGTGCGCTCGACGAGGTGAGCGAGAAGCTCGAGAGAGGTCGCGTCGGCAACGTGGACGTCTTCCACCGTGACCAAAAGCGGGCGAGAGCCGGCGCTGCGCTTGATGAGCTCGGTCACGAGCTCGATCGTTCGCCGCCGCTGCAGCTTGAGGCTGAGACGCAGTGGTTCGTACTCAGCGCCGACCGGCAAGGAGAGCAGCGGCGCCAGGAGGGGAATCGTCGTCCGTCGGTCGAGATCGAGCCCGTCGACGAACGCTTCGAGGCGTGCCCGCGCGACCTCCTCGTCCGTTCCGACTTCGATGCCGACGCTCGCCCGGATCCAGTCGACGAACGGGAGCAGGACGGTGGCGACGTGGTACTGCGAGCATTGGAGTCGGATCAGCTCCCGATCCTCGGAAGCAGTGCGCGCGACGAGCTCCTCCACGAGCCTCGACTTTCCGATGCCGGCCTCTCCGACGATCACTGCCGAGCGCCAGCTCCCGGCGAGCGCCGACTGCCAGGCGACGAGGAGACCGGCGAGCTCCTCCTGTCGCCCGACGAGCGGCGAGAGGCGGTCTCCCACATGCGCTTGAAAACGGCTCTGCGCCCGGACGTCCAAGACGCGCCAGACCTCGACCGGATCGGCGATCCCTCTGAGCTCGTGGACGCCCAGCGCCTCGAGGTCGAAGCGATCACCGATGAGTCGTCGGGTCCCCGGAGTGATCACGACCGACCCTGGAGCGGCGAGCCCCTGCGCCCGTGCCGCGAGGTTCGGGGTCTCGCCTACGACGCCCTCGCGGTGAGCGAGGGCGTCGCTCTTGGTCTCGCCGACCATGACGAGGCCCGTTGCGACTCCGGCGCGGCTCGCCAAGGTGGAGCCGGAGCCGGAGCCGACCGGGAGGCGTCCGACGGACGCCACCAGCTCGAGAGCCGCACGCACCGCCCGCTCGGCGTCGTCTTCGTGAGCCGTAGGCCAGCCGAAGTAGACGACCGCGCCGTCCCCGAGGAACTCTGCGACATGACCGCCCCAGCTCTCGATGACCTCCTTGCAGCAATCGTGGTACGAGGTCATCGTCCCGGCGAGGTCCTCGGGGTCCAAACGGCTCGCGAGCTCGGTCGAGCCGATGAGATCGCAGAAGACAACCGTCATCTGCCGACGTTCGGCGACCGCGCTGACTTGCGTCGCCTGTGATTCGCCAGAGGTCGTGTCGGCGAACGCCGAGATCGCGGTGAGGAGCCGCTTGCGATCGCCGAGCGGGATCCCGAGCTCCTTGAGATCCTCGTCCGTCAGCTGGGGGACGACGTCGAGGCCAATCCTCTGCTTCGCGAACGACTCGGCGTACTGCGGCAGGCCGATCCGACCCAGCCAGTCGGCAATGCCAAGTCCCCGATCGCTCCCGTCGGTGCGTCGAGTTCGTGGTGTCCCGCCAGCCGCCATAGTCGAAGATGTCGCCCCCGCAAGTATCGCTCGTTACCCTGCCAGAGGTGTCATCGTGGTCGCTGATCCCGAGCCGCTTACACGCCTGCGGGATCGTCAAGCCCTGCGCTTGGAGCTTCTCGGCCTCTCGCAACTTGGCCACGATCTGCTCCGCGCTGTAGCGCTTTGCGCGCATCGGTTACCTCCATTCGGTCTCTCAGAATCAGCCAACACCACACACCGGCTGGACCAAATGAAGGGGGGCCGGACACGCGTAATAGAAGGGAGAAGCAGAACCTCTGTCCGCCTTCAATTCCAGGGAGAGGACGCTCGCGCAGGTCGCGGTCCTAGTTCGCTTCGTATTCCAGATCCTCCGGGTCGAATTCGCCGGACGGACTCTGGTGCGACCGATGAGATCGGCGCCGCGGTCCAGTCGAATCAATCGACGACAAAAACCCAGCGAGAAGGGAGCTGCGACCATGAAACTGACCTGTCGGGTACGTAAATCCATCCGGTGGTTCGAAGAGCCTCGGAGCTGAGTCGCAGCCTAGAGTCGGCCTCCTTGGACTCGGGTGGAGGGAGGCTGCTTCTTGGTGGTGTGGTTGCTGTACCTGCTGTTCCGGCGTGCGCTGGCGGTGGCGGCGCTGCGTTTGCGCTCGCGCGAGTTCAAGGAGCTCGAGATCGTCGTGCTCCGCCACGAACTGGCTTCGCCGCCAGATCTCTTGTCCGCGGCTGGACGAGCGTGACCGCGTCTTCCTTGCTGCGGCCGGCCAGCTACTGGGCCGAGCGAGCCGCTCGCTCTTCGTCCGGCCGGACACCCTGCTGGGTTGGCATCGCCAGCTTGCGCGGAAACGATGGACGTATGCGGGGAGGCGACCGGGTCGACCCGCAATCGCGCAGGAGATCCGTGAGCTTGTGCTGCGGCTCGCGCATGAGAACCCGCGCTGGGGCTACCAGCGGATCGTCGGTGAACTCGCCGGCGTCGGTGTACGCGTCTCGGCAACCACGGTCGCCAAGATTCTGCGGCAAGCCGGCGTGTCCCCGGCCGGTGCTCGCGCCCAGCTCAGCTGGCGCGAGTTCCTGCGTGCCCACGCCGACTCGATCATCGCCTGCGACTTCTTCACCGTCGAGACGCTCTGGCTCGGACGCCTCTATGTGCTCTTCTTCCTCGAACTCGGCGCGCGGCGCGTGCACATCGCAGGCTGCACCAGCAACCCCGACGGACGCTGGACAGCCCAGCAAGCCCGGCAGCTTGCCTGGACACTCTCCGACCGAGCGACACCGGCCCGGTTCCTGATCCACGACCGCGACAGTAAATTCAGCCGCGCCTTCGACGAGGTCTTCCGAAGCGAAGGCGTCGAGATCATCCGCACCCCGTTTCGCGCACCGAAGGCAAACGCGTTCGCCGAACGCTGGGTCGGCACCGTCCGCCGCGACTGCCTCGATTGGCTCCTGATCAGCAGCCGCAAGCAGCTTGAGCGTGTCCTGCACATCTACGTCGATCACTACAACACCCATAGGCCGCACCGCGCTCTCAGGTTGGCAGCACCCACACCAAGGCCTCGCCTACACCTCGTCGGTCCAGGCCCGCCAGACCAACTTCAGCGCCGCGACCGACTCGGCGGACTGATCCACGAATACGCCCGAGCAGCATGACGGATGGTTTTGCGTACCCGACAGGCGGCTCCGGCGGTCTCGAGATTCCGTCGACGTTCAAACGGCCCGTTTTGGGCCGATTGGGATGGTCAGACGAGCGTAACCTCGTTGGCGCGGCGGACGGTCCCGCCTTTGACGACGTCGGCGTAGACGCCGACATTCGCATGATTGTTCTGCGCTGCGGCGCGCAGGATGCCGGCATCTTTGGGGAGGTCTCCCTGCGGCAGCGTGGTCATGACGCAACGAGGACACGGGCCTGTGATCCGCAGGCGAACCTCGTCGCCGATCGCGACCGTGTGGCCGACCCAGTCGTTCTCGACGAAGCCCCGCTGATCGGGCCCCGTCGCTACAACGATGTTCGGCCGAAAGCGCCGCACCTCGAAGCGTCCCTCCGGATACAGCGCACGCAGACGCTCGATCGTCGCAGTCGTCAGCAGATGCACCACGGCAAGATCGAAGAACGTCCCCGCCGGCAGCTCCACTCGGTCACGGTGTCCCTGTAGTCCAGACCCTCGATATCCGGCCAGTACTCCTCCGCTTGGGCGCCCGACGATTCTCCATCGTGTTGTGCCTCGGCAAACGCGACCTCGCGGCCGAGCGCCCTCGACAGGACCTGCGCCACATCGGGCTGCTCGCTCGTCACGACCGTGCCGTCGGGCAGGGTCAGCCGCACGGCGGGCAGTTTCGATCCGCTCTCCGGCGGCTCGACATAAGCCGCGCGGAAATCGAAGAAGTTGCCCCACTTGCGCGGGTTCTTAGCGCCCGCGACCTTACCGGTCGACGCGTCCACCACCGCGAACTGCCGATCCCCAACCAGGCCGCGCTCCGTGACCTCGGCCGCATTCAACTCCTCCCCCATCATCGACTTCACCGGGTAGCGCCACAACCCGACGACTGAACCAGTCTCGACCTCCGCGAAAGGCGCGTGCGACGGATCCGTTTGCATGGCAACCCCCTTTGACTCAACCCTCGGTCGCACCATCGAGGTTCGCTGGGCAAGGACCTCATGTCAAGCGCTGAGCCGACGGCGTTTGGACCGTTCCCGCCGAACGCTTGAAGGATGGAGCCTTTATGGAGCCCCGTGGTTGCAACCGGTGGCAATCAGCGGCAAGTCACGCGGTCGCAAGAACCGCAGAAATAAGCCAAAACCGTTGCCGTGAGTTGCGACCGATTGCCGTCAGAAGTACATGGTAAGCAGGGCGTCTGCCGTGGGCTGCCACCCGTTGCGGGAGGTCCCCTCCCTGCGAGGGAGGAGGTCGACTTGCAGACCCTCAGGCAGTGCCCGACGACCCGCTAACTGAAGCGATCCACTACGCACGATTATGCAGGATCTGGTATTCGCGCGCGCCCCCGTGGACCCGGATAGAGGTGCGAGGCGCTGAGGTCCGGCAGGTGCGCTGGCGAGAGGACCCTGGCGCAGGCGAGGTTTGCTCAGTCAGGCCTCAGCCGAGGCGATCACTTCGCCAACGCTGCGCTCCGTATCGCCGGCGAGGAGCGGGCGGATGTGCTCTCGCATCCAGGGCGCGCCAACTTCGCGCGCGATGCGATCCGCGTCTTCCGCTGTCGAGAACTCCAGGATCAGGATCAGATGCGTGTCATCGACCTTCGCAACACGCGCGGCGAGCGCCCCCGCGTCGACGACAAGCTGCATACCTTCCCGCGCCGCCTCCACGGTCGCATCGGGCACCGGTTCGCGCAGGCGGAGGTGGTTGACGACAACGTGCACAGGTCGAAGCTATCGCGTACAGCGCGTACTTGGTCGGGGGTCATTCCGGAACGCTGGCCCAACTGAGCGTGGTCCCCTCACAGCGCGGTCGCAGGCTCCGAGCACGGAGCGTGAACGTCGCTTGGCGATGCGGTGCGTGAGCGCCGTCGTCCGCGCTCGGCGCACCGCAGGTATCAGGCGGTCGCCGGCTCGGGCATCAGTCCGAGCTGCGTCATCACCTGAACCTGATCGAAGTAGAGCCGAGTGGCTGCGATGGTCTCCACTTCGACGCGGAAGATCTGCACAGCGCGGCCGTTTAGCGTCTTATGCGTCGGCGCGATCTCGCCGGCCGGCGACATCAGCGTGTCCTCGTGGGTACCGGTGAAGGTGAACTCTTGCACGACCCACTCCCCGCCCACGATCTCGTTGTGAACGGTGATTCGTGCGTCGGGGAATGCGCGCACCCAGGCCATCGCGTAGTCCGTTGCGGCATCACGTCCCTCGACCTTGACCTCGCCCGGCGCCTCAAAGACGGTGTTGTCGCCATTCAGATCCCGGATGCGCTGGTCGTGCGCATTGAACGCGTCGATGAACCTGCGTCCAACCTCGCGAGCGTCTGCCATTCGTCCTCCGCATCCACGGTCTGCGCCCCCGGTACACGAGCTTCTCCCAGTATCGGTAGATGCCATGCGCTCGGGTGACATTCCCTAACGCTGGCCCAGCCGAACGAGCGCGGCCTTGGCTCCGCATGAGATGCTGCCTCAGCGGCGGTTCCGCCGCACCAACCAACTGAAGGTCTCAACCGTAAGGAATCGACCGAGGACGGCCACCCGACGCGGTTAGTGAAAGGAGTCAGCATGTCGCACATGGGAAAATCGCACCTCGTCATCATGTGGACGGTGGGGCCTGATGATGTGGCCGAAGGAGATCGCATCTTCGCGAGCCACGGCGAGTGGATGAAGGGGCATCCCCGCGAGGGCGATGTGGCGCTGCTGGACTACACCGTCTCCAAGGGCCCGGAACTGTCGAACCCGATGGACCCGAGCTCGGAGCCGACCGGCAAGACGATCTTCGTGCTCGATGAGTACTACGAGTCGCCAGCCGGCATCGCCAGGCACTGGCAGGATGCGACAGACAACTGGCCAGACCTGTCCGCCGCGGTGGCGTGGGGCGCCAAGGGCACGGTCGCGACACTGCACAACGGCACGGCTCTCCAAGCACTCTGGTAAGGGTGGAGGAGGATTCGCTCCTCCACCGTGGAGGTGTCCGTCTGGGGATATCCCGAACTGGCCCAGCCGAGCGCCTTGTCCCCCCGGGACTACCTCTAAGAGTTGAAGTGGACGACCGTGCTGCCCTCGGTGATCACGGGCGGGTTGGCCGTCGCGCCGATGTTCTCCTTGACCCATTCGGCGGCACGCCGCGAGGACTCGTCCGTGCCGGTCTTGTCCTGGCAGACCGTGACAGTAAGGCCACCCTCGCCGCTCCGAAAAGCTGTGTAGCTGACGAAGCCGGGCACCCCTCCGATGAGGTCCTTGACCTCCTCGTTCCTTTGCTCGAGCTGATCCAAGAGCTCCGAAGCACCTTGCCCGGAGTAGCTTCGAACGACTGCGTACATCACTGCCTCCTTGAGACGCGACGTGGGTCGTTACGTCTCCCGAGCTGTGATCTGCTCAGGGTGTATGAGCGAGCACTCGGGCAGCCGAGCTCTACGCTTGACGGCGCCCGCTCTATTCAGCACACGCTTGTTCCGGCTGGTTCCGGCTGGAAAGCTCCTTTGCACTGTCGCCAGTTCATCGTTGCGCCGCGGCGGCCCGCGCACATCAAGCCCAACCGAGCTCTTTCATCGCCCAGCCCGCGTTCCAGATCTTCGTCATGTGCTTGATCTTTCCGTCCTCGAAGTCCATGACGTAGACGTAATCCGACCGCGTGCTCTTGCCCGTCGGCGGCATGGGACCGCCTTCGCCGCTGTGCGTGCCCGAGAAGACCGCGAAGACGCAGACGCTATTCCGCTCCTCATCGAGCGCGAGCGCCTTGGTCTCGTAGCTCCCGTCCGGGACGAAGACAAGTAGCGCCTTCATCCAGTCCGCGTAGTCCTTCAATGTCGTCATGTCGGCGAGCGGCTCCGCCTGAACGGCGAAAGTCGCATCCGCGAGGCAATAGGCGCTGCACGCTTCCCAACCCTTACCCGTGTCGCAGGCGTCGAAGAACGCCTGTGCCGTGTCCGTGATCGTCGCCGCTGTGGTCGACAACTTGAACCTCCTCCGTCGCCGGTCTCCTCCCAACACCGAGGCGTCGGGCGAGTATCCCACCCGCCGCGGTCCGACGGCAACCGGGCCGAACGGTTCCGCCACCGGGCTCTGCTCAGGCTAACTCGTTGGGTCGGCGACCAAGCGTCAGTCGCGCGCACTCGCGCAGCCAAGCTCCCTGTCGCCGGTGCAGAACTGAGTGAGGCGCACGGCCCAGGAGTAGGATCGATTCGTCCCGTCCGAACAGGGCGATGCCTACGACGACAAGGAGCCACGATGCCGACCGTCATTGCCCACCACGACGTGACGGACACCGATCATTGGCTTGCTTCACCAAAGCGGGAGGAGTTCTTCGGCCCCCTGGGGGTGACAAACATTCGAACGTTCGTCGATCCGACGAACCGCACTCGCGTCGCCGTGCTGATGGACGTGGCGGACATGGACGCGGTCATGGCCGCGATGGAGACTCCGGCGGCGGGAGAAGCAATGGCGCACGACGGGGTCTTGCCCGAGACCCTCGTGATCCTCGTCGAGGAGTAGCCATTGTTTCTCCCACCGCCGTCGAAGCGAGTCTGTGCTCACGACGGCTCACGACGGCTACAAGTCTCGATCAGTCTCACGTAGGCGTTCACGGACGCTCGCACAGCCCAGTTCAGTCACCTGACCTATGCGCCACAGCCCGCGTCTAACCACTGCGCAGACGTCCAGTGCCTGGCGGTGGGCCTGCAGTAGTGCGCTCCAGCCAGCGTCTCGATGATGACCCCGTCTTGGAGGCGAATCCTGCGGGACTCGCCCACGCGCGGTGGCGGATGCGCCGCGGTGAAGGCGCTCGTGTTCCCGAGGCGAACGGCCGTAACCGTCGCTGTTCGCCAGCGCATCGTGAGGCGTCCTCCTTGTCGCCGCCACAACCGTCGAGCACAAAGATCGTCATCGCAGCGGCGGGCAGCGCCGCAATCCGTGACCATGAGGTCATGTCACATTCTCACCCGCCGCGACATACTCGTTCCCGCGACATACTCGTCCCGCTCTGGTGACTGTGAAGCCGCATGATCACCGGCCACATCCCACGATGCACCGGCACAAGTTCATCGCGGCGATCAGTCGGAAATACGCCTTGAGCTGAGTGACGCAAGTTCGAGCGCAGGTCCGCGGATGGAGCCTTACCTGTAGTGAGGCCGCCGCGCCCGCGGGCGTCGAGGTGATGTCTGCGCGGCTCCGGTGTGGCGGCTGTTCTTGCCGGCCTGCGGTCGGTGTCAAGGTGGAGCGCCCGACTGGACGAACGACCTTGACGCCGGCGAGGAGCGGCGCAAACTCGGGCCCGCGAGGGAGCCGCGCGTCCTAGCTCAGCCCACCGGCGTTACCTCCTGTGCGCTGACAGGCCAGCCTTCGGCGCGCGGGGTGCCCAGCCTTACCTAGGTGCACGGATCCAGACGACGGTCCGGCGACAAGATGATCGATGGGGTGTTCCCCGCGGGAAGTTGCTTGCGACCGCTCGGTCTTTAGGGGCCGTCCAGGCCGTCGGGCCTGGCGGCAGGCTCCTTGCGGGAGCCAGCCGCAAAGCATCTGCGTGATGACGGGCAGGCGCGCGCGTGCGCTGGCGTGGTTAGGCGGCAGCTGCGATCGCCTCCTCGGCGTGCGGGTCGCCTTCGACGGGGGCGAGCGCTTCGTCGCCGAGCTCGCGCAGGATGTGGTGCGCGCGCCGGCAGAGCTTGCGGGCGACCGAGAGGCAGGCGCGGTTGTGATCGATCCGCTCGGCAACCTGCAGGTAGTAGGCGTGGTCGGGCGAGCCGGCGCGGGTGGCCGACAGCGCCGCCTCGAACAACGCCCAGCGCAACAGCTCCGGGCCCTCGTGCGAGAGGTGGCCGGGTGCGCGTTTCTTGTCCGACTGGTAGACGGTGACGTCGAGGCCGGAGTGGCGGACGGCGTCGTCGGAGCGTGCGAAGCGGCGGGCATCGCCGAGCTCGGCCAGGATCGCGGTCGCGCTCACCGGCCCGACCCCGTACAGGCGGGCGATCAGGGCGCGGCAGCCGGGCTGGCGGCGGGCGAAGGCGTGCAAATCGCGGTCGAGCGGCGCCAATTCGCGATCGATCGCCTCGATCATCCGCAGCGCCAGCGAGACGAGCTCGCGCCCGGCCGGCGAGAGCTCCGCCCTCGCGAGGGCCTCCCGGCCGGCGCGGGTGCGCGGCCTCAAGCCGGCCGGCACACCCTGGTGGAAGAGCTGCGCCTGCAGCCGCTGCTGCCAGGCGGTGCGCTGATCGATCAACGTCTTGCGCATCCGCACGCGGGTGCGCAGCTCGAGGATGTGCGCGGGCGGGATCCACGACTCCGGCAGCTCGCCGGCGCACAGCAGCCTCAGCTGCAAATCACAGTCGGCGCGGTCGGTCTTCGCCCGCCGCTTGCGCCCCCGCTTGGCCGCCGTCTCGGCCGGATCGGCGAGATGCGGGCGGTGGCCGGCGCGCTCGATCTCCTCGACGACGAAGCGCCAGCCGGTCGTCCCCTCAAGCGCGAACTCAGCCTCACAGCCCGCAAACCGCGCCAGCCAGGCGCGCACCTCGGCACGCGCGGCAGGCGCGATCCGACCCCGCTCCACCTCGCCCGTCTCGCGATCGAGCGTCTTGTAGGTGATCTGCTTCCGGTGCACATCCAACGCCACTACGATCGCCATTGAGACCTCCTCGAGCTCCGTCGAAACGACACCGCGTGACTACCACGCTTGAGCCGAGGGGGTCTCACTACATGTCATCTTTATGGAGCCCCGCGGTTGCAACCCGTGGCAATCAGCGGCAAATCGAGAAGTCGCGGAAGCCGCAGAAACAAGCCAAAACCGTTGCCGTAGGTTGCGACCCGTTGCCATGGTAAGGAGGGGGTCGACGGTTCGAGTCCGTCAGAGGGCTCTCGAAAAGGCCGCCATGAAATCGAACAGAGCTTCGGCGCGATCTTCGCCGACCACGAGACGGGCAGATACGTCGGCAAGATAAGGGCCGAACCTTGGCCTTCCGCGAAGATGATCGTTTCCGGGTGGAGGCGTCCCGTTCCAAGCTCCTTCTTGACGGCCTCGATGCCGTCGCTGGCTTCGCGAACCTTTGCCCGCCAAGCCGCAGTGTTCGACGCATGCATGGACGTCTCCCAGACGGAAGGTCTGTGTTAGTCCTGGCGTGATGCGCACGACGCGCGCCTGCCGCTGACCCGCGCCGACCTGCGCAGCCAGAATGACCTGACCGCCCCACCAAAAAAGCTGCACCCTCGCTCCCGTCTGCCAGCGCAGTAACAAAGCAGTACAAGAGGGTCATGCGCTCATTCAGGATCATGGGTCAAACCGATCCAGCCGGTTTTGACCAAGCGACTCGCCGAATGTCGTTAGGGCGAGGTGTCGCGTCAGATCGATCGTGTGTTCTCTCGCGGCGTAGTTCGGCCGGCGTCGCGTAGGCTCGCCACGGCGTCGACAGGGAGCTGGTGAGTGAGGTGAGCGAGGGTCTGGGTCTGGGATCGGCGGGGTTCGTCGAGCGGCACGAGCTGTACTCGGATGAGCAGGCGCAGGCGGCGGTCCAGGTTGTCGCGCGGATCGAGGAGCTCGGGCTGCGGACGGTGCGCCTGGTCCTTGTCGACCAGCATGGTGTCCCGCGGAGCAAGCATCTTTCGGGCGAGGGTGCGATCGCGGCGATGCGGAGCGGCGCCGACTTCTCGGGCGCGATCTTCAGCCTCGACACCGGCAACCGCGTGTTCCCGCCACCTTTCGTACAGGGCGGCGGGTTCGGGATCGATGAGTTCACGGGCTTTCCGGATGTCGTGATCGTGCCCGATCCGACCACGTTCCGGGTGCTGCCGTGGGCCGACCGGACGGGTTGGATGATCTGCGACGTCTACTTCGGGAGCGGGCGGCCGGTGCCGCTCGATGGTCGCGCGCAGCTGCGCGCCCAGCTTGTGCGCCTCCGCGAGGTGGGCTACGGGTATGTGGCAGGTCTCGAGGTCGAGCTCTACATCACGCGCCTCGCACGGACCGGGATCCGGCTCGACGAGACGGGCGAGGGCCAGCCCGGTCCGGCACCGGAGGTCGAGGTCTTCCAGCGCGGCTACCAGTTCCTCTCCGACGCGCGGCTCGACGGCATCGGCGAGACGCTCGAGGCGATCCGCGACGGGCTCTGGGACGTCGGTCTGCCGCCGCGTTCGATCGAGGACGAGTGGGGTCCCGGCCAGATCGAGTTCACCTACGGGCCAATGGACGGCCTTGCCGCCGCGGACGCGATGGTCCTCTTCCGCAGCGCGGTGAAGGCGATTTGCCAGCGGCGCGGGCTCATCGCGTCGTTCATGTGCTGGCCGGCGCTCCCGAACTTCTTCCCTTGCGGCTGGCACCTCCACCAGTCGCTCGTCGACGGCGCGACCGGCGCGAACGCGTTCGTCTCCGACACCGACCTCCTGACCCCGGTCGGGCGCCAGTTCGTCGCCGGCCTGCTCGACTCGGCCGCGGCGATGGCGGTGTTCGGCGACCCGACCGTGAACGCGTACGCGCGGTTTCGTCCCTACTCGTTCGCGCCCGACCGGGTCGCCTGGGCGGCCGACAATCGGGGCGCGCTGATCCGCGTCCAGGGCGGGCCGGGTGATCCCGGCACCCACGTCGAGAACCGCCTTGGCGAGCCTGCTGCGAACCCGTACTTCTGGCTCGCCGCGAACGTCGCCGCGGGCCTCGACGGCATCGCGCGGGCCGCCGAGCCGCCGCCGATCGTCACGGGCGACCCTTACGCCGCCGAGGGAGCGCTGCTGCCGCAGTCGCTCGGCGAGGCGGTCGAGGCGCTCGCGGCGAGCGGCGTCTACCGCGCCGCATTCGGTGACGCGCTCGTCGACTACCTGGTGATGATGAAGCGCTTCGAAATCGAAATCCACGCGCAGGCCGAAGACCGGAGCGCGTGGGAGATGGCCGAGTACTTCGAGACCTTCTGATGAAGGCCAGCTGGGTCTGATGCGGCTGTACGTGATCCCGGCCGGCACGCTGCGGATCGACAAGGGAGCGGTGTTCACGCCGGGGATCGATGAGGGCGTGCAGATCGAGGTGCCGGTGCCCGTCTACCTGATCCAGACGGACGACGACGAGAACGTTCTTGTCGACACCGGTCTTCACCCCGCGAACGTCGACAACCCGTACCACACCTGGGGCGAATACGCCGCCAACGTCGTTCTGCCGATTCTGGCGCCCGCAGATCTGCTTGAACCTCGCCTCGCCGAGATCGGACTCGCACTCGGGGACATCACTCACGTCGTGAACACGCACCTCCATCCCGACCACTGCGGCGCCAACTTCCTCTTCCCGCACGCCGACATCCTCGTCCAACGCGATCAATACGACGAGGCGCTCGCCCACCCCGAGATCGACAACGACCTCTTCCACCGCCCCGAGCTCACCTACACGCTCCTCGACGGCGACCAGCAACTGTTCGCCAGCGTCCGTGCGATCGTCGCGCCCGGACACACGCGCGGCCTTCAAGCCCTCCTCGTCTCTCTCCCCAACAGCGGCGACATCCTGATCGCCGGCGACGCAATCGATACCGCCGAGCATCTCGAGCGAGATCTCTGGACCCACTGCCCCGACCACGAAGCCGCGCGCCACAGTGGCCACCACCTCCAGCAACTCGCCGCAGAGAAGAGCGCGCTCCTGCTGTACGGCCACGACACCGACCAGTGGCAGACGCTCCGGCTCTCACCGAACTACTACGACTAACGGCAGCTCAGCAAGCTCTCACAAGAGAGAGCGCCGTTAGGGCTGCACGATGGAGCATTTCTGGAGCCAAGCGGGCGCAACAGCTGGCAACTTCGGCGAGCTCGACGAGCCGCGCACCGAGGGCGAGTTGCGGGTGCGCGCGCTCGAGCCCGAGCTCGTCTGGCTCGCGCACGAGCACGAGCCCTGGCGGCCGCGCACCATGTAAGGCGCACCGAAGTGCATATGGCCCGCGGCGACCTACAAGTGGGTCGTCCTCTCGAACACAACGATCGGAACGGCGGATCGCTGGCCCGGGGAGTGTGCGTTGCGGTGCCCGAGTGTGCGGGAATGTCGCTAGACGTGGACGACCGCTCCGATGCCGTGGTCAAGCGCTCAGAAGCATCGCGCCCCGGAGCTGATTACTTGAATGGGATCAACCCGCACCGTGTGTCCGGGCGTGCATCTCGTACGATGGCGGACGAGGATGCCACGTGGCGAGGTCTGACCCCATCGCCGAGATCATCGGGGACTATCGCGCTTTCGCGGCGATGCAGCGCGACCGTCTTCTTACCCGCGGCATCGACATCGCGCCCTACCCGCTCAGCCACCTCGCCGTCCGCGTCGCCGATTGGGACCTCTACGTCCACCAGCGGACGCTTCTCGAGCGCCATGCGAGGGCGAACCTCGAGGGCGTCTGGAACGGGCGTCCGATCTCCAAGATCGTCCTCGACGAGCCGCTCGACGTCCTCGACGGGACTCCGGTCTCGCGCATCGAGCTCATCCCGCCGGTTCACCAGCGTGTCTACCGGATGGGCCTCGAGCACCTCGGCGTCGTCGTCGGTGAGGAGTTCGACGAGTTCTCACGAGTGCATCGGGCCGCGCTGACTGGGCAGCAGTTCCAGAGCCCCGCCGTCGACCCGATCTACGTGCTGTTCGAGGACTTCACCCACGTGAAGTTCTACCGGCGCTCATTCTTCGACGTCGTCGAGGACGAGGGAGGGCGCTACGAAGGCTTCGTCCACGTCGACGACTGGGTGCCGCAGCGCCTCGTCACCGCCACCGGCCCGAACCCGCTGCCGCGGTGACCTAGCCTGCTGCCGGGCTACAAGACCGCCCGCTGGGCGAGCGTCCTCTCGCCTGAGCGGTTTTCGACCGA
>WNFC01005406.1_pt1 | contig 16886 bp, 17 predicted proteins | sample 5400541 | NCBI WGS metagenome assembly WNFC01 (sample SAMN13153342, study PRJNA577476) | soil metagenome | isolation source: 120 cm saprolite under Douglas fir tree site 2 hole 2 replicate 1 | place: USA:California | collected 2015-04-18
CCAGGGAATCACGGAGTTGAGCAAACTTCCGAAAGCGGCGAGGGAATATCTGAATTTCGTCGAGAAGGAATCGGGCGCGCGCATTGGGATGGCCTCAACCGGGCCGGGGCGCGAGGAAACAATTTTTGTGGATGAATTCGCGGCGGAGTTGACGTCGCTGAGCGGCGGAACATTGGGACGAGAGGCACGGAGCTAGCTATGGTCGTTCTCGCTGTGACCTGGGTGGCAAAGGTAGGACGGGAAACCGAGGTTGCGGAACTATTTTCTAAGCTCACGGAAGAATCGCGCAAAGAGCCCGGGTGCGCCATGTATCAGGTGCACCGGCATCGCACCGAGCCGCGCCGGTTCTTTATCTACGAACAATACAAAGATGACGCCGCTCTCGAAGTGCATAGGAATGCTCCTCACTTCCTGCAATATGCGAAGAAAGAACTGTCCAAGATGGCGGACCGGGTGGAAGGGCAGTTATACGAGCCGCTCGGCTGACTTCACCGTTTTCTGAAGGCGGCTACCGGCCGGGCGAGGCTTGATTTTTTGTCTTTTGTCTTTTGTCTTTTGTCCCAGGAGCGGAGATGGCAAACCGGTCGTCGCGACGCGAGTTCCTCGAATTATCGGCCCGATGCACCGCCGCACTGGCGGGTAGCGTAGCGTTGCCGCGGATCCTAAACGCGAGTTTCGGCGATCTGACAGTTTGGGTTACTGACGAAGCTCGCCGGCTGCAGCGGACTCCGCCGGTGGCGTGGAAGCCTGCTCATGCAGCTAGCGCTCCAGCCGACGTCACGCTCGATCCCGGCAAAAAGTTTCAGGAGATCCTTGGCTTCGGCGCGGCATTCACCGATGCTGCCTGTTACACCTTCAATCGGCTCGATCCTGCCGCCCGCGAAAGATTGTTTCACGAACTCTTCCACCCTTCTGAGATGGGATTCAGCGTCTGCCGTACTTGTATTGGCTCCAGCGACTACTCGACCAAGGTGTACAGCTACGACGACGGCGACGCCGATCCGGATTTGACACGTTTCTCGATTGAACATGATCGCGCATATATTTTGCCGATGTTGCGGGAGGCGCGGAAGGCGAATCCCGATCTGTTCTTGTTTTCCTCACCGTGGAGTCCGCCGGGCTGGATGAAATCGAACCACTCGATGCTGGGCGGAAACATGCAGCGCCACTACATGCCCGCTTACGCGAACTATTTTGTGAAGTTTCTGCAGGGATATGAGGCTGAAGGCGTCCCGGTACAGGCCGTGACAGTGCAAAACGAAGTGGACACCGATCAGGACGGCCGTATGCCTGCTTGCATCTGGCCGCAGGAATACGAGGCCGATTTCGTGCGTACTCAACTGGGGCCGGCGTTTGAGCGTAGCGGAGTGAAAACCAAGATCTGGTTGATTGACCATAATTACAACCTCTGGGGCCGCGCGATGGGCGAACTGGAAATGCCCGACGTCCACCGCTACAGCAATGCCCTCGCCTGGCATGGTTATGTTGGGAAGGTGGAATGGATCCAACGGGTACACGCTGCCTATCCCGAAGTCGAAATGTATTGGACCGAAGGCGGACCCGATTACACGGACCCAAATTTTGTTACGGGGTGGGCGGACTGGAGCAAGACCTTTACCGGCATCCTGCGCAATTGGTGCCGTTCTATTACTGCCTGGAATTTCGCACTCGACGACAAGGGACGTCCCAACATCGGGCCGTTCAATTGCGGTGGCCTGGTTACGGTCAACTCGACCAGCAAAGAGATTTCCTACAGTGGGCAGTACTGGGCGTTCGCGCACTATTCGCGGTTTGTGCGCCGGGGGGCGCACCGGATTGATTCTCAGGCACTGGCTCCTGATCTCGATCACGTGGCATTCGAGAATCCCGACGGACAGCGCATTCTGGTTCTGACTAACGCAGGCGCGACGCGGGATTGCACGATTAGGCTAGGAGATAAGGCCGCGATCATCCCGCTCAGCAGTACGTCGGTGACTACGGTTCAGTGCTGAACGATTTTCCCGAAGCGTGATGCCCAGAGCCTGGGTCCTGGCTTACTGCGCTAGTTCGTATCCCGCAAAGAAAAAGCTCAACTCGAAGCGCGCGGTGTCGTCGGCATCGGAGCCGTGGATTGCATTGTGCTCGATGCTCGATGCCCACTTCTTGCGGATGGTTCCCTCTTCGGCGTTGGCCGGGTTGGTGGCACCCATCAGGTTCCGCAGATCGGCGATCGCATTTTCTTTTTCCAGGGCGAGAGCGACAATGGGGCCGCTCGACATAAACGCGGTCAGTGAGTTGAAAAACGACTTGTGGGCATGGACGGCATAAAACTGCTCCGCCTGATGCTGAGAGATTTCAAGCATCTTCATGGCCAGAATGCGGAAGCCGTTCTTTTCGAATTGTTCGATGATGTCGCCGATGGCGTTGCGGCGTACGGCGTCGGGTTTCACGATGGTGAGAGTGCGTTGAAGAGTTTTCATAAATTCGTCGTTGGTCGTTCGTCCTTCGTCGTTGGCTCAGCGGCTGTTGGCTCTTGGTTCTTGGCCCTTAAGTTCTACGCGCCTGCTTTTACTGCTATCGCGGCGGCTACCGTCTCGCCGATATCTGCTGGGGACTTGCATACGCGGATTCCGGCGGCTTCCATTGCTTTGATTTTTTCGGATGCGGTGCCGTGGCCTCCGGAAATGATTGCGCCGGCGTGGCCCATGCGGCGTCCGGGCGGAGCGGTTTGCCCGGCGATGAATCCGATAACTGGCTTCTTCATTCGCGACTTTACAAAATCGGCGGCAGTTTCTTCGGCGTTGCCGCCTATTTCGCCGATCATCACTACGGCTTCCGTCTGGGGATCGCGATTGAATAAGTCGAGCGCATCAACAAAATTCGTGCCCACGATGGGGTCGCCGCCGATTCCGATGGCGGTGGATTGTCCGATGCCGCGGGTCGTTAGCTGATAGACCGCTTCGTAGGTCAACGTCCCTGAGCGGGAGACGATGCCGACCGGGCCTTCGCGATGAATGTGGCCGGGCATGATTCCGATTTTGCATTTGCCGGGGGAAATAATTCCTGGGCAATTGGGGCCGATCAGGCGAGCGCGGCGGGTTTGCAGGAATTCCCAGGCGCGGACCATGTCGAGCACGGGAATGCCTTCGGTGATGCAGATGATCAGTTCGATCTCGGCGTCGGCGGCTTCCATGATGGCGTCGGCGGCAAACGGTGGCGGCACAAAGATGACGGAAGCGTCAGCGCCGGTTTTGTCCACGGCCTCTTGAACGCTGTTGAATACCGGGAAGCCTTCGTGGGTGGTGCCGCCTTTGCCGGGAGTGACTCCGCCGACAATTTTGGTGCCATATTCGGCGCAGGCTTTGGCGTGGAAAGTGCCTTCGCGGCCGGTGAGGCCCTGCACGATGACGCGCGTCGATTTATCGACCAGAATGCTCATAAAGTTCCAGCGGCTAAAACCGCCGCGATTTTCGATCGCTTACGGCACGCCTGAAGGCGTGCCCTGACACGAACCTCATTCGGACTTGCGGCACTCTTGAAAGCACAAACCTGTTTCAGGTTCACGCAGTGCCCGCCGCCGCAGCCACCACTCTCTCTGCCGCGTCTTTCATGGTCTGGGCCACAGTGAAATTCAGGCCTGACTCTCTAAGAATCTCTCTTCCCTGCTCGACGTTGGTCCCTTCTAGGCGCAGAACCACCGGAAGTTGAATGTGCGTTTTGGTCGCGGCTTCGACTACGCCGCGCGCCAAAGTGTCCACGCGGAGGATGCCGCCAAAAATATTGATCAGGACTGCTTTCACGTTCTTGTCACTGAGCAGGATTTCGAAGGCATGGGTAACCTGCTCGGCGTTGGCGCCGCCGCCTACGTCGAGGAAATTCGCGGGCATGCCACCGGCGTATTTAATGATGTCCATGGTCGCCATGGCGAGGCCGGCGCCGTTTACCATGCAGCCGACGTTTCCGTCGAGCTTGATGTAGTTGAGGCTGTATTTTGAGGCTTCCACTTCGAGCGGATCTTCTTCGGTGACGTCGCGCAGGGCTTTCAAGTCGGGATGGCGGAAGAGCGCGCTGTCGTCGAAATTCATCTTGGCATCGAGCGCGAACAGGCGACCGTCGGTGCAAGTGACGAAGGGATTGATTTCCATCAGCGAGGAATCGGTATCGAGGAATGCCTTGTACAGTCCAGTCATCAACTGCACAGCTTGACTGATCTGCGCGGGCTTCAGTCCCAGCTGAAATGCCAGCTTGCGCGCCTGAAAACCTTCCAGGCCCATGCCGGGCGCGACGTATTCTTTGAGAATGGCGTCGGGATTTTCGGCGGCGACCTGCTCGATCTCCATGCCTCCGGCGGCGGAGGCCATGAAAACCGGGCGAGCTTCGGCGCGGTCAATCACGATTCCCAGATAGAGCTCTTTTTCGATGGGGAGAGTTTCTTCCATTAGCAAGCGGCGCACCACGCGGCCTTCGGGACCGGTTTGGTGCGTGACCAGGGTCATGCCCAGAATTTTTGAGGCGAGATCTGCGGCTTCTTCTACCGACTTCGCTATCTTCACGCCGCCGCCTTTGCCGCGGCCTCCGGCATGGATTTGCGCCTTCACCACGACGCCGCTGGCGCCAGAGTCGAACAGAGCCTTCGCGGCGGCCTCGGCCTGCTCGCGAGTCTCGGCCATCTCGCCGCGGGGCACGGCGACACCATACTTCTTCAAAATCGCTTTGGCCTGATACTCGTGAATTTTCATCGTGCTTCCCGAACTGAGGCAGGGATCGATTGCGGCTGAAAAACTTCGAGCAGCAAACTTCTGATTCTATAGAAGGGGTGGGAAGAGGTAAAGCGGGGAGCGGCATTCAATGTGGGAAACTATCAAGCAATGGCAAAGCCGACGTTTAGAATCACAAAACGAACCGCTGCCGGGATTCCAATACGGGCATCGTGCCCAGTGTGCAACACGGAGTTCAGCACCGAAGCCTTCGACGACGATCCACGTTACCCGCATGAGCGGACATTGAACGAAGTCTGTGAAACTCATTTTGCGCCGGCTCATGTCCGTGAGACGAATGGCCCGGGATAGTTGGCTCTCCCGTGACCCCCTTTCCGTGGGGCGGCACGCGAACTCGGGCAGCGCCGCATTTACAATCGAACGTCAAAGATCACCCTAGGAAATCAAACCCGAGGACCACACATGATCTATCGCAAGTTTGGCCGCACTGGATTGGAAGTCAGCGACATTGCCCACGGGCTTTGGGGAATGGGCGGGTGGAGCGGGTCGGATGACCGCGAGTCGACCGCGGCCCTACAACTGGCGGTCGATCTGGGCTGCAATTTTTTTGACAGCGCGTGGGCTTACGGCGAGGGCAAGAGCGACGGGCTGCTGGGAAAGATTCTGACTCAAAACAATGCGACGCCGAATGGAAAACCCCTTTATGCCGCGTCGAAAGTCCCGCCGAAAAATCTGAAGTGGCCGGCGTCGGTGAAATCGAAGTACAGCGACGTGTTTCCGCCGGAGCACGTTTTCAAATACGCCGACATGATCCGCAAGCAACTGGGGACGGACACGATTGATCTGCTGCAATTTCACGTGTGGAGCGATACATGGGCCGACGAGCCGGATTTCGCCAACACCGTGGACAGGCTGAAGCAGGATGGCGTCATTGATAATTTTGGGCTGAGCCTGAACCGATGGGAGCCGGAAAACGGGATTAAGGCCATGCAAACCGGGCTGGTGGACGCGGTGCAGGTCATCTACAGCATCTTCGATCAGTCGCCGGAGGATGAGCTGTTCCCTGCCTGCCAGGAATTGAACGTCGGCGTGATTGTGCGGGTGGCGCTCGATGAAGGCAGCCTGGGCGGGAAGATGACGAAGGACACGACCTTCCCGAAAAACGATTGGCGGTCGCGGTATTTCAATCCCGAGAATTTGGCCAACACGCTGGAGCGGGTGGACAAGCTCAAGCAGATGCTTCCGCCGGGGATGTCGCTGCCGGAGATGGCGCTGCGGTTTGTGCTGTCGCATCCGGCAGTGAGCACGACGATTATCGGGATGCGGAAGCTGGAGCATGTGCGGGAAAACATCGCGCGGAGTGACAAGGGGCCGCTGAGTGCGGAATTGCTGCAGGAGTTAAAGAAGCATCGCTGGGACCGGCGTCCGGCGCCGTGGTCGGATTAGATGCCCAAATCCGGCTAGCCGGGCTGTGCTCTCGGAACAATCATCTCTTTCGAAGCAATGGAGCAAGCTTTTCCAGCGGAATGACGGCAGTTTGTTCTCCAGCGGCGCCCGCGGCCACTTGATACATGGGAAATTGCAATACCAAGTCGGTATCTGTGAGGGTGAAGACCTTGAAGTTGCTCTCGATCGGACCCGCACCGTGGCGTATCGCGCCGCGATCTGCAAATTCGTTCTGATCGAGGTAGGCGATAGCCAATTGTGATAGCCGCGACACGTATTTGACTCCAGGGCGAAAGAGGCTGGCGAGCGTGAGCACGCGGCAAGTACGGCTGTCGTAATTGATGCTGGCCATTACGCCCCAAGGGTGGGCGGCTCCAGGCGTGTATTCGCTGTAGTCAATTAAAACGCTGACTATGCCGTTCTTCAAAACCGCGGCGGTATAGCTGCCGTTGAGGTAGCCGTCACTAGGACCGTCACCTGCGTTGACCTCGGGCATCCCTCCTTTCTTGAAGCTCTCAGTGAGCGAACCTACAGCCAGCCGCACCGCCGCATTAAAAGCGTCGGCGTTTTCGATTTCCGGATACTTGACGTCAACGGCGTAGTGGGTGCCCTGCTCATGGATTTCACGCTGCTGGATTTGCAGTGGGGTTTGCGGCATGCACGCGAGGAAGACGGCCGTGATCAGCGGAATCATAGCGCCTCACGATATCAGCCACGGTGAAGATCCGAGCGGAAAATAGCGGGCAGGGAAAATCAGTTACGCTTCTTCCCCTTAGGCTTGGCTTCCTCGGGATCGAGACTGCCCTCGGTGGTGATGCGGGTGGCTTTGCATACCTCTTTTGCCACTTTCAGCGCGGTCTCGCGCAGAGGGGTTCCGTCGGCAATGATGGAGCTGGCAGCCAGCGTGAATGTAAGGGCGTCTTCCTGTCGGTCGAAATAGAGCACTACCTGACTTGCTGCCATGGCGGGCGAACCTCCGGGGCTGTTTCGAACATCATAGGGCGGAATTGCCGGGAAGGGCATGTACTGTTTAGGTGCCCTTAGACACCAAAGTTCTCCACGCAGCCTTAGTCCACCTTAGGTAATCTGCGGTACTGCGGTTTTCACGAATCGGGCGTACAAGGGATGCTGGGGCTTGAGCTGTTCGACTTCAGGCGTCTAGGGGGGACGGGCTGACGCGGTATCTGATTCGGGCATCTCAGGAGCTCGATGAGGAGGGCCCTATGAAAAGCCTTTCAATCCCAATCGCTTCCCTAACTATAGCTTCCTCAGCAGCTTGCCTGATCTTTTTCGGAACGTTGGCGTTCGGACAACAAGCGCCTGCAGACCACAATTTATTCTCGTCGGATCTGGTGATGTGGTCTTATATGCAGGAGCCACAGCCGGAGCCTGGCCAGACACGGCAGACTCCTACTCCGGATCCGAGTCCAGAGACTCAACCCCAGCAGAATCCGACTGCTCCGCAGCCGAAACAGAACCCGCCGACGTCCCCGCAGCAGGACTCATCGGCTTCGGACAAGTCGCAAACCGCGACTGCCCAAAGCTTCACCGGGACTGTAAGCAAGGAAGCGGACAGCTTTGTCTTGAAGGTATCGCAAAGCATTTCATACAAGCTGGATAACCAGCAACAAGTCCAGCAGTATGAAGGGCAGAGAGTGCGGGTAACGGGCACGCTCGATTCGTCTATCAATCTGATTCACGTTGAGAAGGTTGAGCCGCTGACTTAAAGGCAGTGGGCAGTGGTCAGTGATGGGTGATCGGTGGTCGGCGGTCAGTTGGCGCCGAGGGGTGCCGACAAATCATTCCACATGGCCAAGTTCCTCGGCCCTTGCCAAGAGCCTGCGAGTTTCTTCCTATCTTCCAGCACGGTCTCACTGACAACTGGCCACGACCACTGATTCCTGCCTTCCTGCTACATTAATTCTTCATGTCTGCGCCGGATTCACTGCTGGTTCGCGCCTGTAAAGGTCTGCCTGTGGAACGCACGCCGGTATGGTTTATGCGGCAGGCGGGCCGCTACATGGCCGAATATCGGGCGGTGCGCAAGACGCATTCGCTGATTGAGATTTGCAAGAATCCGCGACTAGCGGCGGAAGTGACAATTACTGCCGCCGAAATTCTGCAGGTGGATGCGGCCATCATCTTTGCTGATCTTCTGCTACCGCTTGAGGTGATGGGGCTGCCCTTTCACTTCTCCGCCAGGGAAGGGCCGGTGATTGAACAGCCGGTTCGAACTAAAGCAGATGTTTCCCGCCTGCGAACGAACTCGGCGGCCGATCTGGGATACGTGGCGGAAGCTGTGGGGCTGGTGACCAAGCATTTCGGATCCAAGCTGCCGGTGATTGGGTTTTGCGGGTCGCCGTTTACGCTGGCCAGTTACATAATTGAAGGAGGAGGATCGCGGAACTACGTTCATGCCAAGACTATGATGTACTCCCAGCCGAAGATTTTCGATGAACTGCTGGGGAAATTGGTGTCGGTCACCGCAGAATACGCGACTGAGCAAGTGCGTGCCGGGGCAGACGTCATTCAGGTCTTCGATAGTTGGGTGGGATGTCTTTCGGCAGAAGACTATCGGCAATACGTGCTGCCTCGAACCACGCAACTGGTGCGCAAGTTGAAAGGAACAGGGGCGCCGGTGATTTATTTCGGCACCGATACCTCAACGTTGCTTGCAGCTATGAAGGAGACCGGAGCGGACGTAGTCGGGCTGGACTGGCGCATTCCGCTGGATGAAGGGTGGTCGAGGCTGGGCAGCGGCGGAGTGCAAGGAAATCTTGATCCCGTGACGCTGTTTTCGGACTGGGAGCAGGTGCGGCTACGGGCGCAGGATATTCTTGACCGCGCGGCGGGACGGGCGGGACATATTTTTAATTTGGGGCATGGGATTTTGCCGGAGACTCCGGTGGAGAATGTGAAAGCGTTGGCGGCATATGTGCGAGAGCATTCGGGGGGAAGGGGCGTCCACTCGCACTCGCACTCACACTCACACTGATGACCGAGAAAACCAAACACGAGCACACGGCGGTGCTGCTGCTGGCTCACGGCAGTCCGGACTCGGTGAATGAGGTGCCTGACTTTTTGCTGCGCGTCACGGGTGGGCGCCCTCTGCCTCCAGAGGTAATTGAAGAGGTCAAGCACCGCTATCAGATGATTGGGCGCTCGCCGTTGACCGAAATCACGCTGAAGCAGGGACAGTTGCTGGCGCAGAAACTCGGGCTACCGGTTTATGTGGGCATGCGGAATTGGCGGCCCTTCACGTCGCAGACTTTGCGCCAGATGGTTGCTGACGGGATTCATCACGCAGTTGTGATTTGCCTTGCTCCCCACAATTCGCGCACCAGTGTTGGCCTCTATCGAAATTCGCTGGCTAAGGGGAGTGATCCCGGACTGAGTTTTGACTTTGTGGAGTCGTGGCACGATGAGCCGCTGCTGATTCAGGCGTTCGCGGAGAAGCTGATCGCGGGCAGGAACAAGGCCAACGCCGAAGCCGGGGCGCCGCTGCCGGTAATTTTCACCGCGCACAGCGTTCCGCAGCGGACGATCATGGATGGTGATCCCTATGAAACTCAGGCCCGGCATACAGGCGAACTGGTGGCGGCTGCGGCGTCGCTGGATAGGGCGGAGTGGCGGTTCGCGTTTCAGAGCCAGGGCATGTCAGGCGGCGCGTGGCTTGGCCCAACGGTCGAAGCCACGATTCTGGATTTGAAACGGAGCGGACATCGCGGAGTTTTCGTGCAGCCGATTGGATTTCTTTGCGATCACGTTGAGATCCTCTACGACGTTGATGTCATCTTTAAGACATTCGCTGAGAAAGAGGAGATGCGGTTGCGGCGCGCGGAGTCGTTGAACGATTCCCCGCTGCTGACTTCCGCTCTGGCGGAGATCGTACAGTCTCGGTTGCGGGGCGTGCGGGAAACGCGATGAAGCGAGTCGCGATTGTGGGCGGAGGCATTTCCGGGCTTCCGGCGGCGTTTGCGCTGGAAAACGAACAACAACGAGGCGCGCCGCTCGAATCTGTTCTGTTCGAATCCAGCGCGCGCTTTGGCGGAGTTATTCACACCGAGAGCGTCGACGGCTGCGTGATCGAGGCGGGACCGGATTCTTTTCTCACCGAAAAACCCTGGGCTGCGGAGCTTTGCCGCGAACTGGGTCTGGGCGATCAGCTCATCGGATCGAACGACGCGGAACGAAAAACCTACATCTTGCTCAAAGGGCGGTTGGTGCCTCTTCCTGATGGGCTGCAATTTATGGTGCCGACGCGGCTGGCGTCGGCTTTTTTTTCGCCGCTGTTTTCCTGGGGGACGAAAGCCCGAATTATTCGCGAGTGGTTTTATCGCCCGGGTGGCGCCCGCTCTGAGAGCACGGTGGCGGAATTTGTGGAGCGGCACTATGGGCGCGAGATGGTTGAGCGGGTGGCGGATCCGCTGCTGGCGGGCGTTTATGGCGGGTCGGCGGATGAGCTTAGTGTGAAGTCTGTGCTGCCAAAGTTCTGGGAGATGGAAGCGAAGCATGGAAGTTTGGGGCGGGCGATGGTGGTTTCCCGGCAAAAACTTTCGGAGCTGCGCTCCGCAGGACAGCCGGGGACGGCTGTCCCCACACGGTCACCACTGTTTACGTCACTAAGAGCCGGCATGGAGACGATGGTTGACGCGTTGCGGGGACGAATTCCGGTTGCGGCGCGGCGTTTGAATGCGCGCATCGAAGCGGTGAGGGCGGAGTCAGGCAAGTGGCTGGTCGTGAGTGGCGGGCGTACGGAAGAATTCGACGCAGTCATTCTGGCAACGCCAGCTTATGCGGCAGGGGAACTGCTCGCCAGTGCCAGTGCGGAACTAGCGGCAGAGTTGAATGCGATCCGGTACAGCTCGTCGGTGACCGTGATTCTCAGCTTCGACAAGAACGTTCGCGCGGCCCTGGCTGCAGGGTTCGGGTTTCTGGTTCCGCACACTCAAGATCGGCGGTTGCTGGCGGCGACTTTTGTGCACAACAAATTCCCGGGCCGCGCGCCGGACGATCGGGCGCTGATCCGGTGTTTTCTGGGTGGGACTCGGGATGAGGAAATCCTGGAGCGCACGGACGATGAGATTCTGGCTGTCGTGCGACGAGAACTGCAACAAATTCTCGGAATCACTGGTGATCCGCGGCTGGTGCGGGTTTTCAGGTGGAAGCAGGCGATGGCTCAGTATGGGATCGGGCATGGCGGGCGGGTGGAACGAATCAAGCAATTTCTTGCCGGGATGCCGGGACTGGCCTTGGCGGGGAATGCTTACGGCGGGATTGGAGTACCGGATTGTGTAAGGGAGGGGTTGGAAGCGGCGGCGAAAATCGTGGCCGATCTTGGGATCGCTGGATCAGAGGAAGCCCAGTGTTGACCTACTGGCAAGCCGTGCGATTTCGTTGTTCGCCCTTAAAGGCCTATATTTGGCGCGTGCAGTTTAGCGAAGGCATTCCGGCGCCGACTGGCGGGCGAAATGGCTGGGCGGTACCCCTGGTGGGTGGCTTTCTGATTGCCACAGCCTCATTTGTCCTCGTGTTTGTCGTCTTCGCCTACCTGATCCCGTTGTTTCTACGTCTCGCTGAGTCACGGTGGGCCCCCCTATTGCCTGCGTTCTCGATCCTTTTCATTTTGGTTGGCGGATTGCGAAGCTACCGTAAACGCAAGAAGACCGCGCACCGACTCAATTAGCCAGACGTGAAGTTTCTCTCTGCGTTGGTTACAGACCACCGTTCAAGAGGTAGGTCGCCGAATAGGGTTCGCCGAAACATTCCTCCTCCATGCGGGTTACTTTTTCAAAACGGGAGGTAGGCCCACGATGCACAAGGCTTTGATCGTTGCCGTTCTGGTGTGTTGCGTTCCGGCTCTGGCCCAGAACCAGAGCAGTATGCCGGCGATGGACGTGTCCGGACCGGGCGCGGAGAAACCCGGTCCGGAAATGAAAGACATGCAGGACATGCACAATATGCCCAGCATGGATGAGGGTAATGCACAGGCCATGCATTCCATGGAAGGCCGGCATATGAACATGGGCCCTCACATGAAGATGACCACGTTGCGGGCGGCGAAACCGGGTGACCGGGAAAAGACCGATCAGGTGGCGCAAGCGGCAAGAGCGGTAGCTGAGAAATATCAGGACTACAAAGTTGCGCTCGCTGACGGCTACAAAATCTTCCTTCCCAAGCTGCCTCAAAAGCAGTATCACTTTACGAATTATTGGTACGCCTTCCAGGCGCGAAAACATTTTGACCCTTCGCATCCCACGTCGTTGCTCTACGAGAAACATGGTGACGATTACAAGCTTATCGGCGTGATGTATACGGCCAAGAAAGATGCCCGCGCAGACGAACTGAATGAGCGCATTCCGCTGAGCGTTGCGCAATGGCACGCGCATGTGAACCTGTGCCTGCCTCCGCGGGACAAGCGGCGGGAAGCGATGCCGCCGAACGCGAAGTATGGGTTGCAAGGTTCGATTGCAACCAAGGACGCATGCGAAGCTGCCGGCGGTAGGTTTTTCCCCCAGGTCTTCGGCTGGATGGTGCACGTGTATCCGTACGAGCAGAAGGCCGAGGATATCTGGTCGGTAGAGCGGCAGCATAATCTGGATTAGGGTTTGGGAATTTCCGGAACAAAGATCGTCCGATCTGCAACGAAGAAATTCAGGATCGAACATGTTGCAATGCTGAGCAGGTTCGCGAGCAGGTATTCAACGCCTGCCATTTCAACCAGCAACTTCATCGCGATCATATTGCCGAGGATGGAAAGGCCGCCTGTGGTGAGATTGAACTTGGCCAGCCTAGACAAACTCGTGTGCGCCCGCCGGTCGGCCCAAGTGAACCGTTCGTGCCAAATAAAGTTATGCAGGACTGCGGCTTCGACGGCGAGTCCGGTTGCGAGCAAGTAATTCAGTCCCAGGCCCGACTTCAACAGCGTCAGCACGCCGAGTTGAATAGCGATGCCGATGGCACCGACGGCGTTGAATTTCAGCCAGCGGACCCGCCCGCTCGGGGATGTCTTCGTGGGCGATTGGACGATCGGTGATCCTGTCATTGGCAATCCGTTCCCGGCAGGCGCTCCTCGTTGTATAGGCGCACGATATTTTGTCCGACATGAAAAAGCAGCATCGCGGTCATGGCGATGATGCCGATGGCGCCGCCGAAATCGAAGAGTTTGAAATGACCGTGGAATACAGTCTGCACGCGGAACAGGGCCAGATTTCCGGCGACCAGCAGGAGGCGAAGCTCGGTGGGGCCGAAGCTCCAGAACGACATGCGGAATTCGCCTAGCGTGTAGGTGGCGAGATAGGACTGGATTGAGAGCAGGAGGAAGAGTACGAGGAGGCCGACGGCGATCAGCGGGCTCATGTATCCGGAGAGCGCGAGGCCTCCCATCAGGGCGACGGAGCCGATGCTGTCGAGAATGTGGTCCACGTAAAAGCCGTAGCGGGGGCGTTGGTGCTGGCGAACCCGGGCCAAGGTGCCGTCGAGGCTGTCGCCGAGCCAGTTGAGGGCTAGGAAGGCGATAGCGGCGACTAGCCAGGCACGGCTAAAACCGGACATCGCATAGGCTGCGCCGGTCAGAAGTTGGGCAGCGAAGCCGAGGCTGGTCAGATGGTCGGAGTTGATCCAGGCCGGAGTGCGCTCGGCCATCCAGATTAGGAGGCGTTTTTCGTAGGCTGCGGACACGCTTTGTTGAATGCGTTTGGCTGGACGGAAGGTTAGTAGGTTGGTGGTCTGGGTGGCCATGGTTCCTCCGGTGGTGAGAGGAGTGTGGCTTGGGGCAGCGTTTGGACGCAATGCACCGCGGGTAAAGCGTGGGTCAACTGAAGATCAAGAGCTAAGTGATTCTGGGGCTTACGCTTGGGCGTCCAATCACCGCCGGAGGGGCGATAAGAATGTGGTCGCCGTGATCGCCGTCCACGCAGCCTTGCACGGGGTAGACGAGCAGTCCGCGCTCGATCGCTGCCTCGGCTACGCGGCCGCAGAAATTCATTTCGCTTGGGAACGGAGCTTTCGTGGCTTTATTGGCAACGAACTCGACGGCCCAGAGCAGGCCAACGCCGCGGACGTCGCCGACGGAATCCAGGCTGCGCAGTTGGTCTAGGCTCAGCTTGAGTGTAGTGGCGATGGAGGCTGCACGTTCTGAGTCGGCTGCTTCCGCCAGATTCATCCTCTGGACGTAATTCAAGACCGCGCGTCCGGCAGCGAGCGAAATCGGATGAGAGCTGTAGGTGTAGCCGTGGATAAAAGAGCCTGAGCCGGTGGCAATGGCCTCGACGACCTTCTTCGAGACGATGACGGCACCGAGCGGGGCGTATCCGCTGGAGAGGCCTTTGGCGGTGACCAGAATGTCGGGGGCGACGTTCCAATGGTCAACGGCGAAATTGCGGCCGGTGCGGCCCATTCCGGTCATGACTTCGTCGGCGATGAGAAGGACGCCGTGGCTGCGGCAAATCTCGGCGATCTTTTCGAGATAGCCGTCGGGAGGCACGACCGCGCCGAGGGTTGCGCCGCTGACTGGTTCAAGGATGACGGCCGCGACTCTGCCTGGGGAATCGGAAATTGCTTGCTCAACTTCGGCGGCGTATTGCTGGCCGCAATCGACGCAGCCGTCGGTGCAATCGTAGGCGCAGCGGTAACAATAAGGAGCGCCGACGCTGGCGAATTCGCGGACCATGGGGCGATAAATCTCGCGGCGGCGCTGGTTGCGGGAAACCGCGACTGCGCCTAGCGTGGATCCGTGGTAACTCTGGTTGCGGCTGATGATTTGTGAGCGGTTCGTCTGACCAAGTTCAACCTGATATTGCCGCGCCAGCTTGAGTGCGGCTTCAATCGCTTCCGATCCGCCACATGTGAAATAGACGGCGCCGCCGCGGAAGTTTTCTCCCGCGAACGCCAAGAGTTCGGCCGCATATTCTTCGGCGACAGGAGTTGTGAACTGGCTGCTGTGTACGAACTCCAACTGGCGGGCTTGCTCGGTCATAGCATCGACAATTTCGGGTACGCCATGGCCGATAAAGTTCACTGCGGCTGAGCCGGAAAAGTCCAGGTATTGTTTTCCGCGGGCGTCCCAAAGGCACGCGCCCTCGCCGCGAACCGCAGGCGGAAAGCTTTTGCGGAAGGACCGGCGCAGCAGGGCGGAGCTATCGGAATTCTTAGTGGCGGCTTGAACGGGCACTTGGGGATTATCCGGTCTTCGATTATCGAATCTGATTATCCGATCTGATTATCGGATTTGAGATTCCGGCTGTCAAAAAAGAGTTGTGCGGGTGCTGTGCGCGGCACGGGTAAGCGCGACATTTCCGTGTAAAATCGCGCTTAATGCCGGGCCCGCCAGAGACTCCCAATCCTTTATCCGTTTCCCGCCGGTTCTTGCGGATTTTCCGGCCTTCGCATGAGCACACGGCATTCTCGGCCACAGTGCTACTGGTCACGACCATCATGCTCTCGCGGGTGGTCGGCTTTGTGCGCGAGATCTATATTGCCTGGGCCTTCGGGGCAACCCCGACAACGGACGCTTATCTCGCGGGCTTCACCATCCCGGATTGGGTGAACTACCTGGTTGCGGGCGGAACGGCTTCGATCACATTTGTTTCGATCTACACGCGTTTTCTGGCGGAAAAAAGAGAAGAAGACGCCCGTAAGACCTTCTCCGCAATCATCACCATCATGACGGCGGTGCTGACGGTGGGAATCATTCTGGCGGAGATTTTTGCGCCCCAACTCAATCACCTGATGTTCAGCAAGTTCACGCCGGAGCAATTTGCCCTGTGCGTGCATCTCACTCGGATTTTGCTGCCGGCACAATTGTTTTTTTACGTGGGCGGAGTGGTTTCGGCGGTGTTGCTGTCGCGGCGGATGTTCCTGCTGCCTGCAATCGGACCGGTGATTTACAACGGCGGAATTATTCTTGGTGGGCTGATCTTCTCGCACCGGCTGGGGATTGCATCACTGGCTTATGGAGCCGTTGCGGGAGCGTTTGTTGGAATTTTCCTGATCAACGCCATCGGCGCGGCAGGGACAGGAGTCGGATACAGGATTTCATTTGATTTCCGTAATGCCGCTTTTCGGGAGTGGGTGAAGCTCTCAATCCCGCTGATGCTGGGCGTGTCGCTGGTTACCGCCGATGATTGGATTCTGCGCTACTTCGCATCCGGGAGCGCGGGCGACATTACTCGATTGAACTACGCCAAGCGGCTGTTCCAGGTCCCGATTGCAGTATTGGGACAGGCGGCCAGTCAGGCGTCATTACCGTTTTTTGCGCGTCTGTTTGGCGAAAAAAAGTTTAGCGAATTTGCGGAGACGGTGAACGCATCCATTTACCGGATGGTTGCAGCAGCGCTACTGGCGTCTAGTTTTATGGCCGTTGCCGCGCTGCCGCTGATTGATCTGGTTTACCGGCGCGGGCATCTGCATTTTGCCGATTCCCAAACAACCGCGGTTTACTTCTTTTGGTTTTCGTTGTCGCTGGCGTTCTGGGCAGCGCAGGGTCTTTACGCGCGCGCGTTTTATGCGGCTGGTAATACCCTCACTCCCATGATCGCTAGCAGCGTGATTACGCTGGCTTCCCTTCCGATGTATTCGGCGCTCTATCGCAATTTTTCTGCGGTCGGATTGGTAGCTGCGTCAGACCTGGGGATTGCGGCGAATTGCCTGGCCATTGCTTTCCTGCTGCACCGGCGCAATCTGGTTCCTGTGGGCGGGCTGGAGTGGAAAGAAATCGGAAAAGCTCTGGTGATCTCGGTGCTT
>WNFC01016651.1_pt1 | contig 16885 bp, 14 predicted proteins | sample 5400541 | NCBI WGS metagenome assembly WNFC01 (sample SAMN13153342, study PRJNA577476) | soil metagenome | isolation source: 120 cm saprolite under Douglas fir tree site 2 hole 2 replicate 1 | place: USA:California | collected 2015-04-18
GATTTATACCGGCTGGCGGCGGGACCGCCTGCTCAGTGTGGCCGAACGGAAGGGAACCTTCGTCTCGACGTTCATAGAGAAGCAGCAGCACGCGCCCTCTGACGACAGAATCCTTCATAAACTTTGCCAATATGCGCTGCATCCCGTGCATCAACAACTCGTCCCGTACGGAAGCGCACTGGGTGCAGAAATCCCACTGACTCCCGCGCTGCTCCAGCTCGATCCAATGTTCGATCCGCTCCGGAATGATCCGCGCTTCCAAAAACTCGTTGCCTCGGAAGCGCCGAAATCGGCGGAAAAATAACGCGCCGCTAAAGCGCGGGAATTCCGATTGCCAGAAATCGTTTTGTCGGGTCGAAGCGGTGCAATGATGCACGGCGGAAGAAATACGTCCACAAACCCCCGAGGGAGTTTTCTCCTGACCGGGCTGTTGCACATACTATTACTACAATAGTCAAAGAATCACTTGCTTTACTCTGCATAGCTAGGTTATGAGAAAAGATATGGATATATCTCTTAATTCACTGGAAGAAGCCCTTTCAATCCGCAGGAAAATGGACACTCTCGAAAAACGCCTTGCTTCAATACTGGGCACTGCCATTTCCTCGGGTTCAGCGTCTAGCAGGAGTCCTCAAAGATTATCAGCCGCTACTCGTGCTAAGATAGCCGCTGCCGCACGAGCGCGTTGGGCTAGGGTGAAAGCTGATAGGGCGGGCACGTCTACCACTGTGCCAGGACAAAAGAAGAGCGGTCTTACTCCTGCTGGCCGGAAGCGCCTGTCCCAACTTATGAAAGCCCGCTGGGCAGCCAGCAGAAAGGAAGCCGTCAAGAAGTAAACTGATTCCCTCTACTTCCTAGGTTCTAAACAAGAACCCATAGAGCGCGCCGAAGATCGCTTTGACGCCCCCGAAGCCCTAAAGTACAGTGCCGACTCGTGAGCGCCGGTTATTACTCTGGCGCGATCGACGGCGTGATCGGCGGCGGCACGCGACGCGCAATCCGCGCCTACGAGCGCAGCCACGGTCTACCGATTGATGGCCAGATCCACCGACGATTGCTCGCGACAATGGGCCTAGCGTAATCGCCGGGACGATTGTCGATCTTTGTTGGTTGGAGCGGAGGCGGAGCTCACAGGTAATCTTCTGCTTGTTATGCAGACGTGATTCAGCGCCTTCGCGCATCCCTAATCCCTTTCGACCGGCCAAGACGATTCCCTGGTCGTGGGCAATCAGGATTTCGCGCTTTCGGGGTTCAAAGTGATGATGGTGTTTGCTCGCCCCCAAAGGAGCAAAACAGAATAACAAGGCAGCGACGTCAGCCGCAAAAACGCGCGCATCGCAAGTTTGATTTCACGGGCTTTTTACTCAATTGCGTCAACGCAAAGTCAATTTTACTATTTCCAATTGATCAGACAGACTCAGGCCGCGGAACCGCCGTGCACCCGTGCCGCCCGGTAACCCGGAGGCGCTATGCAGGGAGATAGGAAGCCCGGAAGCAAGGAACCCCGATTGCCCGCGACCATTGGGAACCATTTCGGTCCGTGCGAGCGCCTTAGCTTGTCGGCCCGAACGCCTCGGAAAGCAGCTCGCAATGGATGGAGAGTTTTCGACGCTTGAATTTGGCACGCGATTCGCTAGGCAAACAATTGGTTGGCAATTGCCCTCCTAGAAAGCCTCAATAGTTTCCGCAACTTCATGAACGCTCGCCTGCTGTTCCATCTGCCATTTGCGCTTGCGATGCTCGCCCTGCTCGTCAGCTGCGAAGAGTTGCCGCCGCAGATGCAGCAGTCGCTCGCCGGCATTTTGCCGATGCCAACGCCATCCGGTTATTGGAATGATGAGGGCACACACGGGCCGCCGAAAATTGTCGTCCACCTCCGTGAGCAAAAAGCTTACTTTTACAAAGGCAAAATGCTGGTCGGCGAATCAACGATCTCGACCGGGAAACCAGGATTCTCCACGCCGCCGGGTCATTACACCGTTCTCGAAAAAGACAAGAACCATGTCTCGAGCGAGTTTGGCGATTACGTTGATGATTGGGGTAACGTGGTGAAATCGAATATCGACGTGCGCAAAAACCGTCGGCCGTCCGGCACGCATTTCGATCCGGCCAGAATGCCTTATTGTATGCACTTCAATGGCGGTTACGCCATGCACGAAGGATATGTCCCACCGTATGCTGCGTCGCACGGCTGTATTCGCCTGCCTCACGGGATGGCCGAGCACTTTTTCAAGGCGACAACCGAAGGCACACCGGTGACTGTAAAAGAATAAAATTCAAAAAATGTCTCGGATGCTTCGATATACTCTCCCGAGGCATATGTGGTTCGGGACTAAGCCATCGCTTGCCCAAAGGCTGAGACAAAAGTTTTATTTTCACAACCTCAGCGCCGCCGACAGTCCCGTGATTAAGGATCGCCTCGAACGTCGGATCGGCTACTACCAATTTGCTTGCTTGGGCCCAGTGAATGTCTCAGCACGGAGTTTCAGAATCTCCCCGGAACCGTCGCCGAGCAGGATTTGATCGGGACTGACGGCGCATTGATACTGTAAGGCGGCGCGGCCAAACGACACATCTGTTTCTGTTTTGAACAATGCCTCCTCCACTCCGCGATGAAGTTTCGATGAGTTAGAATGAAATCGCCGAAAGGTTTATCTCGAGCGGATCATCGCCTAACGAGTCGAGATATCTTAATGTCCATCAGACCATCGAGCATAAGCAGCAGCCTCGATGGAACCACCATGCACCCGCCAGCCTGCACCCATTCCGTGCCTGTGCTTCAGTAGCCGTGTCGTCCTTGGTGTCGGGCCTGGAGTCGTGGCTCGAGCAGCCATTGCCGTCGTTGCCGCTGCGCTCGCTTGGACAGATGCAGCAGCAGTTATGGGAAGCGGGACCGTATACGAAATGTTTGAAGGAGGGCTTTCGGCACCGGAGGTGTTATAAGCGGTCACCGCGAAAAAATACGTTTGTCCTTCTGTTAGGTCTGACACTGAGATGGTCGTGGAATTTCCAACCTCAATTCTCTGCGTGAAAACCCCGGGAGTCGTCCCAGAATACAGGCGATAACCGGCGAGGTTCGGGATCGAATATGGATCCCACGTCAGGGTGACACTGTCCGCCATGATCTGCGCCCCGTAAGTGCAACAAATAAATAGAGTAATTATATTTCTGGTGATTACAACCAGCCTCCCACTCCTGCTCGAATAATGCTCGGTAGCCATCTTCTTTGCCAAAAGCGCGCGGATAATACAAAGTTGCCGATACTTATCAATCTTAATCTTTTCTTGATGGCTGAATTAGCATAGCTGTAACAAACCAAAGGTTCTTTCTAGGATTCTCAACTCTTCCTCGACCCTAATTGAGGCAGCTTGTTTTGCGCAAAGAGCACACGAGAAGGCCCTCGGCAGCAAAACCGACGTATTATTGATAAGGTGCTACCGCGTTTTTTCGCGGTGATGACCGAGGCTTCTTTGCGCGATCCTGCTCCCGGTTCAACACCCGCAGCCCTGTTCAGACCTAACAGCTATTTTTACTAGAACAGAACGCAAATACCAAGTCTTTCCGAGCAGATAAGGATCAATTGAACCGGATCTGCGCTTCGTCTGTTCAACCCGTTGATGCACAGGTCAGCTCGCAAAACTTCTTCATGTCGATGTTGCCGCCGGAAACGATTGCGACAATCGGGCCGGTCCCGGCTTTTCCGGTTAACGCGGCGGCGAGTGGCAACGCGCCCGCACCTTCGGAGATAATTCGCGCTTTTTCCGCCATGAGCCGCATCGCCGTTTTCGTCTCATCCAAACTGACAACGAGGTAACCATCCACCACCGGCTTCATGCGTTCCCACATGCGGGGGAACGTGCTTTGACCACCAGCCCCATCGACGAATGAAGCTTTCCAATCTTTGAATACTTGCGGTGACCCTTTCTCAAATGAGAGCGCGGCAGGCGCAGCAGTTTCGGGCTCGACCCCCCAGACCTTGACCTCAGGCTTCAGTGCTTTGATTGCGCTGCCGACTCCGGTGATGAGCCCGCCGCCGCCAATGCTGGCAATGACGGCTGCGGTCCCGGGCGCGTCTTCCAAAATCTCGAGCCCAATCGTGCCATGGCCCGCGATGAAATCGTGATCGTCGAACGGATGCACAAACGTTCCTTCGGCACCGGGATATGAACGTTCCTCCAGTGCTTTCCACGCTACCTCGTATGGAACGGGAATGAGTTTCGCGCCGAGCGCACGCATTCTGTTGATTTTCGATTCCGGGGCCGTCTCGATCACTACGACCGAACAAGGCGTGCCGGCTTGCCGCGCTGCATAGGCGACGCCTTGTCCGGCATTTCCGGCGCTGATCGTCCAGACTCCGCGCTTGCGTTCCGATTCGGAGAGCATCGCCACGGCGTTGGCCGCGCCGCGTATTTTGTAAGCATTAATGGGCTGCAAGTTTTCGAGCTTCAATCGGATGTCGGGGAAACCGGGACCAAGCTCGAGATGAATCAGCGGAGTGCGTAGAATGGTTTTCGCGATTCGCTGGCGTGCTTCCTTTATTTCCGACAATTCGATCGGCCGAACCGCTTCCAGCGTCGTGGGCATCGTTGGGTGAATGGAATTGTCGATCTTAGCCCGGCGGCCAGGCCAGCGCGCGTTTGCCTAACAAATGCACATGCAAATGCGGGACGCTTTCACCCGCGTCCGGACCGCTGTTGATCACAACGCGGTAACCGCTCTCTTCAACGCCAAGCTTTTTCGCGATATCGCGCGCGACGAGGAGAAGTTTTCCGAGGATTGGTTGGCTGGCCTCGGTCGCGTCTTTCAGCCGCGGAATTACTTTTTTGGGGATAATGAGCACGTGCACCGGCGCCTGCGGATTCACATCGTGAAATGCGATTGCGTCATCATCTTCCCAGATAACTTTCGCCGGAATTTCTCGCGCGATAATTTTTTCAAAGATTGTCATGAAATTGGAGGCTTAACGCAGCTGACACTTCAGTCGCTCAACGGTCCTTGTCGATGTCAGTTTTTCGCGGATGAAACAGACAACTTCCTCTCGGAGCGAATCGCAAGCGCGCGTCCACACTTTTGTGCGGCGTAGATATTTTACGCAAGGTTGCAACGAACAGAGCTGGAGATTGTCCACGCCGGTTTCAACCAGGGCACTGATCCGCTTTTCCAAAAGATCGAAGAACGCCAGCTCGTAACCAGTGCCAGCTTCATGGGCAATTTCGAGCAACGAAACGGAAATCGGCGGCGGCGCTGGCGTGAAATACGGGATGATCTCTTTGTAGCCGATCACTTTGAGAACGTACTGCACAGTTTGCGCGAGTTGGCTGAATGCAACCACGTTTTCATCGTTCCGCAGACGCAAATAAAAGGCGATGCTCTCAGTGACGTGATCGGTCAGCCACCAGCTCGGGTAACCCGCCTGGTCGGCCGCACGATTAATCGCGGCGTGCAGCCAATCGCGATTGAACTCGAACAGCTGCCCCGAATCGCAGCGCAAATATGGAAATTCTTCCTTAAACGCGACCATGATTCACTTGCTCCGGTGGAAATAATTCTCGCTGTGCGTCGTTCGTTTTTACACGCCGGCCGAGCGCTTGAATGGCATCGACAAATTCATCGACATCCGCGAAGTGCCGATGCACAGAGGCGTAACGCAAATACGCCACCTCATCGACCTCGCGCAATTTCTCCAGCACTTTGGCGCCAATTTGCCCCGAGGAAACTTCGCGCCCGCTCGTCTCGAGTTCATGCACAATTTCATCGACCACTTGTTCTAGCGTGACGAGACTGACCGAACGCTTCTCAAAGGCTTTCGCGACGCTGCTGACAAGTTTGTGTCGATCAAACGGCTCGTGCGTGCGGTCGCGCTTCACCACACGCAGGTCGGAGCGCTCAATTTCTTCATAAGTGGTAAAGCGATACCCGCAGTTGAGGCATTGGCGACGGCGGCGAATGCTGGAACTGTCCCGCGACTGGCGAGAATCGATGACCTTATCGTCACGCGAGCCGCACTTGGGGCAACGCATAGTGTTGGATGATTCAATAACACACAATAAATTGTAGCGTCAATCGCTCTTTGGGAGATCCTACGTTTCTTGTTCGGCCTTTGCCGCTTGATTTCTCGCGTGCGCCCAGCGCAATGTCTCCGCTCGATCTTGCCTTCAGTGGGATGCAAACTCGTAACATCAAATCCACGAGACTTCCGGATCTTTTGTGCGCCGCGCTTTTGGTTTCGTTCGCTCTCGCCATAGCATATCCACGTTGGCGCGCCGGGATCGATTGGCGCGACGAGGGCCTGCTCGCTTATGGCGCGGTGCGCGTGATAGAGGGCGAAATTCCTCATCGCGATTTCGTGAGCCTGCAACCACCGCTGTCGTTTTACACAACTGCCGGCGTTTTTAAACTCTTCGGAACATCGCTCGCCTCGCTCCGCATTTTCGGTTTGTCGATCTACCTTCTTCTACCGTTCCTCATTTATGGCGTTGGTCGCAGCTTCACCGGTCCGATTCTCTCTCTCGCGGCTGCTGCACCCGCCTGCATCCTTGGCCTTCCATATTTCGGCTTTGTGCCGTTGGCAATCTGGCAGGGAATCGCAGCTTCACTCGCTGCCGTGCTCTTCTTCATCCCAGCAGCATCATCAAAGCAACAATGGTTCGCCCTGCCTGCCGGGTTGCTCACCGCTGTCTCGCTTTTCTTGCGTCACGATCAGGCCGTGTACACCATCATGTCGATCCTTGCCTTGGTGATCGCGCTGCGTTTTGCCCGCCACGATTCTGTTTCGCGAAGGAACTTGAAACGCGTGTTGCTCTTCTGGCTGGTCGGCATCGCCATCGCCCTAATCCCTTCGATCATCGTCTGGTGGAAGATCGGGGCACTGCCTGAGATGTTTCGACAGTTGATCCTGTTTCCTTTCACGACTTATCGAAAAACCAGCTCGCTGCCGTTCCCGAAATTGATTGCGCGCAGGTCCGTTTTGGACACTGCCATAGTGCTTTTGTTTTACATTCCACCGGTTGTTCAAGCAATCGCTGGGCTTTATCTCGTGCAATGTCTCGTCCGCCGCCGTTTTGCTCTGCGCGAAGCCGCGGTTTCATTTCTCCTCGTTTGGTCAGCGCTGTTCTATCTCCAGGTCGTGACCAGATCGGACCAGACGCACCTCCTGATGACACTTCCGCCGTTTTTTCTCCTTACTGGCTTCGGTTGGTCGATTGTGCGCGAAACAATCATCAACCACCGCAGCATCGACACCATCCTCTCCACCGTGTTCGCAACCCTGGTCGCTTCGTTTCTCTGGATCCTCAAGCCGGTCGCATTGCCCGATGTGTCGCGGGCAAATGAGCAATTGACGCTCGAGCGCGGCGGCGTCCGCATCCGGCAAGCGCGTGTGGTTGTTGATTTCGTTCAACGCCTGCAAGCCTATGTCCCGCCGACGCGATCGATTCTGGCGTTGCCTTACCAGCCGATGTTTTACTTCCTCTGCGAACGCCGAAACCCGACCCGTTGGAACTATTTGTGGCCGGGGGATCAGACCCCACGCGATTACCAGCGCATGATCGACGAGGCAGAACGCGATCCCCCTGCGGTGGTGTTGCTTTCGGAGCAACGTGAAATTGCCGCATTCGCACCCGAAATCGTCGGATACGTGCAGGCGCACTACGTCCACACCGACGATCTCGGTAACCTCGCGATCTACGTTCGCCGTGAGACCTACTAGGTCTTGCCGCCACCGGCTTCTTTGCCACCGCCACGCCTTGCGAGCGCAAGTTCACCCTACATCGATACCTATTGTTTGGCACTCGCCGCCTCGACGGCCGCAGTATCCGCCGGAAGATATTTCACGCCAAGAAGCCACGCCAGACCCCCTGCGAAGATCACGCCCGAGACGAAAAGGAACGCGATGTTCATATTCGTATGACCGCCAATGAAACCGAGTAACCAGAACGCCTGCACATCACCGAGTAGATGAATTACTAAAATGTTGACCGCGAAGGCAGTCCCCCTCACGACCGGCAAGGAAACGTTGGCCAGCGCCGTGTTCGACGCACCGGTGTTCAAGAACAGAAAGAAGATCGCGAGAAACATCGCGGTCCACGCCGCAGGAAAGGGAATGTAAAGAGCAACGACAAAAATCGGAGATGCGATCAGCATTCCGATCCCCGAAACCCAAAAATACGATCCAGGAAAGCGCGGCCGCAATTTATCCGCAACGAAACCGCCGAGCAGGGTCGAGAAGACGGTGTCCGGAAAAGGTTCAAATAATCGGTCAGCCGGCGGCGTGGCAATTCTTGCACGAGATGATGCCCCGTGACGCGGGGATCGCGTTGCCAGAAACAGACCAGACCAAGCACTAAACCCGGTGGCGCAAGGATGTAAAACGCCCAACGCCAGCCAAAATGAGCGCCGATCAATCCCCCGACCACGTAACCGAGCGCGCTTCCCACCGGAATGGCTGCGCAAAAAATTGCCATGACCCGGCCGCGCGTTTTGATTGGAAAAATATCGGACAAGATTGTCGGCGCGGCCGGGCCGTAGCCCCCTTCCCCAATGCCCACAAAGATGCGGGTGGCGATCAGAATCGTAAACGTCGCGGCAAGTCCGGAGGCGCCAGTTGCCAGGCTCCACAAAATCACAGCGGTACCGACGATCACCCAGCGCGAAAGCCGATCGGCGAGAAAACCAAGCAGGGGCGCGCTAAACATATAAGTAATGAAGAACGCCGAGCCGAGCGCTCCGGTCTTCGTCATTGCATTCACGTCGTTGGCAGCGAAAAAACTTGCGCGAATGTCAGGCTCAACAGCTGCCAAAACCTGGCGATCCATGTAGTTGAACAGATTGATCGCAAGCAAAAGGAGCAAGGCACTGCGCGCACCGCTCATTGGTTTCTCCGCCCCTTCCATCGACAATTGCCGATTGCAGATGTCCGCGCGCTGATTGTAAATCATAAACCAATGCCCTCGATGCCTGTTACTGAGCGCGCACTTTATTTCTTCGGCCGCCTATTGGCGGGTCGCTTTTACTGCGTGACTGCGCTCGGAACTAACAATTTGCCGCAAGGCGGATTTCTTCTTTTGCCCAACCACATTAGCTGGATCGATGCCATCGTCCTGCAACTCGCCTGCCCGCGCCCGATTCGTTACATCATCGACCAGGAATTCTATCACAAACCGATGCTGCATTGGTTTTTGCGGCGCGTTCGATGCATCCCGATCGATACGCGCCATTCCCACTCTGCGATTCGCGCAGCTGCAAAAGAAATCACCAAAGGCGAGATCGTCTGTCTCTTTCCCGAAGGTCAACTCGAACGCGCCGGGACTTTGTTACGTCTGCGGCGCGGTTACGAATTAATTGCGCATCATGCCAATGCTGAGGTCATTCCAGTTTGGCTCGACCGACTCTGGGGCTCGATCTTCTCGTTCCAAGGCGGCAAGTTTTTCAAAAAATGGCCACGCCAAATTCCATACCCCGCCACGGTTGCATTCGGTGAACCACTCGCTCCCGACGCGGCGGATATTGCCACAGTGCGCGAGCAATTACTTAAGCTCGGCGAATTTTGCTATAGCCGCAGGGCATCGTTAAATCGACATCTTGGCGAAGAATGTGTCCGCGGTTTGAAACGCCGGCGGTTTTCAACGGCGGTCACCGATGGAGTCGATCGGAGTAAGCTGAGTCGTGCAAAATTGCTCGGCGCCGCCGCAACGTTAAGCCGTTTTCTGCGCAAAGAATTTGCCGACGAACGAATCGCTATCGTTTTACCCGCAAGCAAGGCGGGGATGGTTGCGAATCTGGCGGTAATTCTTGCTGGAAAAGTCCCTGTCGATCTGAATTTCACGATGGGACACGCGGCAAATGAATCCTGTTGCAAGCGCGCCAACCTGCATGTGGCAATTTCGGCGAGTCAATTCATGGAGCGAATCAAAGATTTTCCGTGGCCAGAACGCGTTTTGAAATTGGACGAACTGATGCCGCGCATGAAACGGCAGATCTTTTTCTGGTGGATGATGTCGATCTTGTCGCCGGCGGGTTTGCTTCTGCGGCTTTTGCAAGTTCCGAAAAAGGGCGATCACGCAGAAGCAACTTTGCTGTTTACCAGCGGAAGCACTGGCGACCCAAAAGGAGTTGTTCTCAGCCATCGCAATATCGTTGGCAACGTCTCGCAATTCGAGGAACTACTCGACGCGAAGAAAGAAGACGCGATTCTCGCTTCGCTTCCGTTTTTTCACAGCTTCGGATCGACCGTCACGCTTTGGTATCCGCTCATCGCCGGCGTACGCATTGTCACCTATCCAAGCCCGTTGGAAGCGGCGAAGAACGCCGCATTAATCGAAAGATACAAAGTGACCCTTCTCTTAGCTACGCCCACTTTTTTACGCGGTTATATGCGCAAAGCCGAACCGCATCAGCTGCGCAGCGTGCGTCTCGTCATTACCGGTGCGGAAAAACTTCCTCTCGATCTCGCCAAGAATTTTGAAAAGCACTTCAATCAGAGGGTTTTTGAGGGCTACGGGCTTACGGAAACTTCGCCGGTGGTCAGCGTAAATCTGCCCGAGCCGCAGCCGACAAAACCAGGCGAGCAAGTTCAACCATCAAGTCGCATGGGTTCCGTCGGGAAAATGGCTCCGGGAATTGCGGCGGAAATTCGTGAACCAGAAACAAACCGCAAACTTTCATTACACGAGACCGGGATGCTTTGGCTGCGTGGAGCAAACATATTTGAAGGTTATCTGCACGATCCGGAACAGACCGCAGAAGTGTTGCGCGATGGGTGGTTGAAGACGGGCGACATCGGCCGCTTCGATGAGGACGGATTTCTTTACATCGAAGGCCGGCTTTCACGCTTCTCCAAAATCGGCGGTGAAATGGTGCCGCACGAATCGGTCGAACATAAGATTATCGATCTTCTTGGTTTATCTGGAAAAGATGAGCGCCCAATTGCGATTGTTGGAGTGCAGGACGAAGCCAAAGGCGAAGCACTTGTTCTGCTGAGCGCCGTACATATCGATCTTGCCCATTTGCGAACCAAACTTCACGAAGCGGGTGTCCCAAATTTGTGGATCCCAAAACACGTCCAGCGGGTCGAGGTCATTCCGGTTCTTGCCTCCGGCAAACTCGATTTAAAGAAATGCAACGAACTCGCGGTCCAGCGATAATCGACACGTCGATGCGTTCGTTGTTCCACTCATCGGCCAATTATGTCGCCGCGAAATTCATGAAACTGCTCTTCGGCAGCGTCGCGCGCGTGCACGTCCTGCGGTCTGAAAACGCAGACGGCGCCGGCGGTTTTTTGCTCGCCTCAAATCACATCAGCCACTTCGATCCGTTCATTATCTCGTCGGTCGTGCGGCGAAAGATCGATTGGATGGCGATGGCCGAATTTTTCCCGCTGCCAATCATTGGACTGTTTCTGCGAGCCGTCGATGCATTTCCTGCTGCTCGCGACCGCGCGGATCGAAAGACGATTCGTACGGCAATCGAGCGACTGAAAGGTGAACGAGTCGTCGGTGTATTTCCTGAAGGTGGAATTCGCGACGGCACCCGCTCACTGCTCGAGGGCGCGCCACTGCGGCCGGGCGCGGCTATTCTCGCGCAGATTGCCGGCGTTCCGATTCTCCCGTGCGTGATCGTCGGCAGCGATCGCCTCTACTCAATAAACCGCTGGCTGCCATTGCGGCGCACTCCAGTCTGGATGGCGTTTGGAGATTCGATACCAACCTTTCCGGAACTGCAAAAAGACGAAGCGCGTGAGCGGATTCACCGCGAACTGGCCACTGCGTTCAAAAATCTGTACGCCGAATTGCGAGAAACATTTCGAATCACGCCGGATGACCTGCCTCACTCCCCACAAGAACGCTTTGGAAAGCGCGGACATGTCCGCGCTTTCAAAAGCGGTCCGGCAGCTGCCGGATCGCCGCACTCCAAAATTACGCGTTTCAGGGCGACATCCGTCGATTCGCTCATGTGCGCGTCGATGAACTTGCTCCAATCGCGTCACAGACTGCACGGACGCACTCGTGAAGAGATGGAGCGCTACGTGACGGAATGCGAAAAATTGACGGCGCACGAGTTCTACGCCGTGCCGCTGAACGGCGAGATTGCCGATAAGATCGACAATCGTAGCCAGACCATCATTTGGCGGAGCCCAATCGAAACGAAGTTCCCCGCAAACAATATTGCGCACGCGGACTTGTTTCCCTGCCCGCGAAGTTGGAGCGCGCCGACAGTATTCATGTTGCACTCGCTCCTCTCCGCGAGCCGTGTTGGTTATCGCCGCTGGGCCGCACGTTTCAACGAACTTGGCTGGAATGCGTGCTTCGTGCACTTGCCCTACCATTATTCGCGTGTGCCTCGCGGCTACTGGAACGGCGAGCTCGCGATCACCGCCGATCTTATCCGCAACGCCGAGGGTTTGCGCCAAGGCGTGATCGAAGTTCGACAATTGATGGCAGCGTTACGACACCGCGGTTGCTCCGAGTTCGGCGTTCTCGGAACGAGTTATGGCGGTTGGATCGGCGCGCTGCTCGCCATGGTCGAAAAAGATTTTCGCTTTGTCGCGCTAATGGCGCCCATTGTGAATCTCGATCATGCCATTTGGGCAAACCGAGCTTCCGTCTTTATGCGACGGGAGTTGGGGCGCGCGAATGTGGACCCAGCGCTCGTGGCGCGGCATTTCCACCTTAGTTCGCCGCTGCATAACGAACCGCTCTGCAGCGCCGATCGCGTGCTGTTTGTTGCGGGCGAATTCGATTTAGTTGCGCGCCTGTCCGACATCGAAGCGATCCACGAGAAATGGCGTGGCTCCGAATTATTGCGCGTGCCCCAGGGACATTTCGGCTATCGCATGATGCGCGACACGATCGCACGACTGAAAGCGCGCGGATTGTGAGAGTGGCCCCAAGCGTGATTCAACCACGCAGAATGCCGAGAAATTCCAAACTAGGGCCAAGCCGATCGAACGCCGCTTCGGCCAAAACGTTGTGACCTTCAATCGACGCATGCCAGCCATCAACCGCATGGAGTAATTCGACCGGACTCAAATCGGCTGTCGCCAATGCATCGGAATATCGCAGCTGCACTTTCGAGTTTGGATTTAGCTCGCGATGCAATTCGCCTACCATCGCACGCAGTTTTTCATTCACCATCGTTGCAAGGCGAACCAAATTGCGTCGATACTCTGGTCGAAAAGATTTGAAATATTTGTAGGTAGTTTCCAGGTGAGGATATAACGCTGGGTTCGCCGCTCGCCGGCGTTCCGCCACTTCGCGTCCCTTGAAGTAAGCCTCAAAATTGATTAGGCCGTAAACCACTATCGCCACGCGGTGCCGCTGTGTGCGCGCTTTGTTGGTTAGCCGCCGCGTTTGCTGCGCGAAATTTTCGCAGACGCGGTCGCATTGACGCTGCAAAAGGGCCTCCGGCTGATTCAGCTCGTTAGGCGGACACCACCATGTCCAATCGACGTTATTGTGGCCAATCGAGATCAGAATCAGATCAGGAAACCGCCGGAGCGCGAGCAATTGGGAGACTTGCCCGGAAAAATTTCGCGCGCCGAGAATCCGGCGAAGAAAATTCTGCCGGTCGCGCTCACGATCGACAAGCGCGCCCACGCGCGCGTACTCCGTGGCGACGAGCGGCGTGAATTCTTCCAGTCGTTTCGATACGCTGCGAATGCTGGTCGGCTGAGGATCGACATCAAGAAACCAATTTTTGCCCCGGCATCGATGCGCTCGCCAGAATGTACTCCAAACGGACGAGATGTAGATGCCCGTGCAGACGCTATCGCCGAGCATGGCAATATGCGGGAGGCGTGCAATCAATTCAGCTTGCGTAATCTCACCTTTTCGGTAGGCCAGGTAATCTGGATAGAATGGCGCCGTTGGTTCGGCGATTCGCTCTAAAAAGTTTGCGCTGACTACCAAAGAAGACGCCATCCTTCTCTCTCAGTCGAGCCAATGCATTGCTACCAGCGCTCGACGAAATTCCTCGTCGTCGGCAGAGAGCGCAGGCAACCACTCACCAATCGGTTCGCGTTTCCACCAAGCTTTCTCGCCGAGCGGCATGAATTGATAATGATAAAGTCGCGCACGGATGTAATGCGGTGGCGCGTTTTGAAAGGGATTGTTCGCGATGAGCGAGAGTGTCCCGGGATCGTTGTGCAGAAGTTTCCAGACGAAGTGGAATGTCCACGGATAATCCGCGGGCGACGCCATAGCGGCGAACCAGATTTGCCAGTCGATCCTCGGTTGATACGGCGCGATAAACGGCGGTCGCCGATTCGGATCGCCCGGTTTGGCTTTGAATTCGTATTCCATCCACTTGGTCTCGCCGGTGATAAACGCGTCGCTGGTGCCTTCGAAAATAATTTCGTCGCGTTCGCGGCCAACTGTGCCGAATGCACCGTAGGTGTTAACCAGATCGAGTGGATCGAACGAGTAATTCATAAGTTGACGTCCGCCAACGAGATTGAGCACCGGCGCGATACTCAAATAGGCCACCAAGATCGACAATGCCACGGCGATCCCGTTGTTGATTCGCGAAGGCGGCGATTGAGCAGCCGCTTCCTCCGCGCGCCTAACGAGTGATTTCGGCAAGAAGTGGCACAGGAATGCGTCATCGAAGCAAGCGAGAAACGGAACGATCGTCAGGTAATTTAGAAATGAAAGATTGCCGCTGATGATGAGAATGACCTGGAAAATTACCATCAACACGCCCGCAACATGACGGGCCGTGCGCGGGCCAAATGAAAACCAAGGCACGATCAGCTCGACGAAGTGATTCCAAAGCGCCTCGATTTGGTGGAACCACCCCGGGGCGAAGTGCAAATAGCGACTGATCGGGCTCGGGATTGGTTGCGTCTCGTAGTGATAATAGAGACAGGTGAGATCGCGCCATGGTTGCGTCTCGTAGTGATAATAGAGACAGGTGAGATCGCGCCAACAGGGGTCGCCGCGCAGTTTGATGAGGCCGGCGCCGACCATAATGCGAAACCCGAGCCAGCGAAAAAGCCAGAAAACGAGAAGCGGCGGCGGACGTTTTGGAAATGGTCGGGCGTCGAGCAACGGGCAGAGAAAGATCGACAAGAATCCGGTCTCGAGCAGCTGAATTTCCCAGCCGTAGCCGTACCAAATTTGACCAATGTGGACGATCGACATGTACATCGCCCAAAGAACGGCGAGCAGGATTGCGTTCGCATAACCAGCGAGGACAACCAGCGCAAGAACGAACCCGACCCAGGCAAAAATGGACAATCCATGATCGGATACTCCGAACCAAAATAAAGTGGGAACGTGCAGCATCCCAGCGGTGCGCGAGCCGAGTTGCGAATGGATTGTGCCGAGAAATTGCCATACCGGTGTTAAGCCGTGCTCGCCGATGAGTGGCACCAGTTGTTGCGCCGCGACGAGAAACGCAACCGCATAGACGAACCCGAGCAGCCGCAGAATAACAAACCGCGTCAGCCAATATTCATTTCCGCCGGTGAAAAGCTTTTCGAAGAATTCTTTGTTCGTCATCGCCAATGAACGCGGCTGTTTACACGCTAGATATTCAACCTCGAAGGGCTTCGCAAGCGGGCGCTCAAAGTTTCAGGCTTATAGGACGCGATAACGTTCACTGATGCGAGGCTCATTATCTCGACTCGGGCGAGCAAACGCCGACGCCGAGAGCTAACACACTCTGTTCTACTGCAGACCGATGCGCTTGAGGATTGCGACAAAGCGAGGATTGGAGCGAAACGAATCCCACCTGGGCTCGACCTTCAAAAGCGTCAGCCGCACATCGCGATCATCGCAAGCCTTCTCCAGCCAGGACAAGGCTTCGTTTTGATCTCCAAGTCCGTTATACACCAAGGCGATGTTCACAAGAGGGATGTAATGTTGATTGGATAACGCTTTCAATTCCTCCAGTACAGCACGAGCTTTTGCTTTATAACCGGCCAACGCCGCAGTGTAGCCTATCGATGCGATCGCTTCCGAGTTTCCGCGGGATAATTCTTTCGCTTTACCGAACTCCGCGATCGCCTCCGGATATTTTCGTTGCTGGATATAGACCTTTCCCAAAGTAAGATGCGCGATCCAAAAATTTGGATCGAGTTCGAATGTCTTCTCTAGCTGCACGCGCGCTTCTTCATTACGCCCAGCGTGATGCAGGAACATTGCGTCAATAGCCCGGTAGAGAAAAAAGACAGGATCCAGTTCCACAGCCCTCATGCCTTCGGCGACCGCTTCATCGTGACGACCAAGATTTGAAAGCAAATGGGCGTAGGCAAAATGGGCCATAGGCGAGTTGGGATTAAGTGCAATCGCGCGTTTGGATTCTCTTTCCGCACCGGCCCAATCCCAATCGAACCAAATCAGGCTAAACGAGAGGGAGGCATGAGCTTCTGCTAGTGAGTCATCAATTGCCAACGCTTTCCGTGCGGCGACCTTGGCCTGCGGAATGGAATCTTTCGACGGCACGTCAGAAGTGATGGCGAGAGATCGATTCGCTTCTGCCAAGCCAAAATAAGCCAGCGCATAGTTCGGATCCCGGTCGATAGCCTGTTGATAAAAATTCATCGCCGTCCTGATCTCCGGCGGAATGAGTCTCGCATGATGATAACGCCCCGTAAGATAAAGCTGATAAGCCTCGACGTTATCGGTATAGCGCTTGGTCAACTGATTTTTTTCGTCGCCGCTGAGCCGAAGAGCGAGGGCGTCGGCGACTTTTTGAGAGATCGCATCCTGGACAGCAAAAACGTCTGTGAACTTTTCATCGAACGTACCCGCCCAAAGCGAACCTCCGTCCGCCACGTTGATCAAACGCGCCGTCACTCGAATGCGATCGCCCACTTTTTGGACGTTACCTTCCAGGACCGAATTGACCTGCAATTCGCGGCCGGCGGCGGAAGAATCTTGCTCCA
>WNFC01009823.1_pt1 | contig 16880 bp, 14 predicted proteins | sample 5400541 | NCBI WGS metagenome assembly WNFC01 (sample SAMN13153342, study PRJNA577476) | soil metagenome | isolation source: 120 cm saprolite under Douglas fir tree site 2 hole 2 replicate 1 | place: USA:California | collected 2015-04-18
GTCGACGGCCTGAACAACGCGGTCATGGAAAACGAGATGAAGCGGGTCGCGGCTTCAGGGCAGGGACCCGACAGCGCGCCGTATTTCACACTCACCCACCGGGTGTTCGCCAAGGCCGCGGAGGCCAAACGCGAGGCCGATGACGCCAACGCGCGGAGCTGGACGGTCTACAATCCTTCCGTCCTGGGCCCTACCGGGCGTCCGGCCGGCTATTCCATCGTGCCGGTCGAGAACACCGCGACGATCTTCCCGCGCCCGCGCGAGAAAGGTCCGGCCGGCTTCACCTTCCACCACCTCTGGGTGACGCCGTATCGCGACGGCGAATTCTACGCCGGGGGCAAATATCCCAATCAGGCGCCCACACATTACGACGACACGCTCTATCATTACGCCGGCGAGGAGAGCATCCACGATCGCGACGTCGTGGTGTGGTATTCGCTCGGCGAGACGCACGTGGTCCGGCCCGAGGACTACCCGCTGATGCCGAACATGAAACTTTCCGTGCGGTTCGTTCCGGAGGGTTTCTTTGCCAAGAATCCGGCACTCGGCCGCGCGGTCGAGGAAGGCAAGCCGCCGTGACCATCGCGACCGGCAAATTTCCTAATCGTCGGGAATCTGTCGAAAGAACTGCTCGTAATCCTGTCCGCCGTAGAAAATCCGAACGATGACCACCTCGGTTTTCAAGACTTGGAACACGATCGTCGCGCGTCGCTCGAACCCCACCATTCGCAGTCCGGGGCGGAGGTCGTCGCGTCGCGTGCCCCGCTCGGGAAAGGTTTCGAGTGCCCTGCATGCCGACTCGATTCGATCGATGTACCTGCCGGCAATCTCATGGCCGGCTTCCTCGGCGATGTAGCGATACAGGCCGAGCAGGTCAGCTTCCGCTCGAGGCCGGAAGCTGACTTTACGTTTTTTCATTCCGCTCGGCTTTTAACCGTTTTGCGTGGTAAGCGCGCAGGCGTTTGAACACCTTCTGCACCGGCACATTCGGTCGCGGATCGGCGAAGGCGTCGTCCACCTGTTGTCGCAGCCAGTCATTGGTCGCTGTTTCTTCGCGATCGAGCGCGCGCACCGCGGCGCGCAGGACCTCGCTGGCGGACGCATAGGCGCCGGACTTCACCCGCATCTCGACGCGCTCCTTAAGATCGCCAAGGGTGACGGTAATGGGCCGGCTGCTGCGGGGCATCGGGATTGCTCTCACGAATATGACACTGTCATACTAGCATCCGGCGCAATGCGGTTCAAGTGCTTGGTCTTGTCGGCCGGGCTGCGTCGGGCACGTTTTATGCGGTTGCTTGACACACTTGCCCGGCATGGTTCACGGGTCTGCCGATCCTCCTCGATTCCCGAGTCTCATGCCAAATCGTAACCGCCGCTATCTTCCGGCCTGTCTGCTCGCGCTGGCGGCGCTCGCCGGCTGCGCGCCGCGCGAGCCACCGGCGCAGCCGAGCTTTTATCGCAGCCTCGCGGAACCCGGAACCGAGCTCGACGCCTCGGCGGCGCAATCGATGATTTCCGGCTACCGGCAGAACAACGGCCTGTCCGCCGTCGAGCTCGATCCCGTGCTGATGCGAATCGCGCAGGAGCAGGCACGGGCCATGGCCGCGCGCGACAAGCTCGACCAGGGCACCGGCCGCAATTTCACCGGGCGGGTCAAGGCCTCGGGGTTCGATGCCAAAATCGCGGCCGAGAACATCGGCGCCGGATATCACACGCTCGCCGAGGCATTCTCGGGCTGGCGCGATTCCCCCTCGCATCGCGCCAACATGCTGCTGCCGGGCGCTACCCGGATGGGGATCGCCGCGGTCTACACGCCGAGCTCCAAATACAAGGTGTTCTGGTCGCTGATCCTCGCCGCGCCGGACGAGAAGCGCGGCTGAGCAGCCGCTCGCTCGGCCTGCTCCCTCTCCCATTGGGAGAGGGAGCCGGCCCGGTCTGCAGCTCGGTTGGCGGATCACCATAACATTCTTGTAGTCTGCTATAAGCTCGAAGCGCCCATGCTGCCGCACATAACAGACTACGACGAGCTCTACCGGAAATTCCGCTGGCAGGTGCCGGCGAGCTACAACATCGGCGTCGACGTGTGCGATCGGTGGGCGCAGCGCGATCCGGACCGGCTGGCGCTGGTCAATTTGCTCGCCGACGGCACGAGCGAGGAGATCCGCTACGGCTGGCTGAAACAGAGCTCCGACCGGCTTGCCAACGCGCTCTCGGCCCACGGCATCGCGCGCGGCGACCGCGTCGCGATTCTCTTGCCGCAGATGCCGGAAGTCGTCATCTCCCATGTCGCCGTCTACAAGCTCGGCGCAATCGCGCTGCCGCTCGCGGTGCTGTTCGGCGTCGATGCTCTGTCCTACCGGCTGCAGAATTCCGGCGCCAAGGCGGTGGTGACCAACGCCCAGGGCGCGGCGAAGATCGCCGAGATCCGCGAACAGCTTCCCGAGCTTCGCCTCGTGCTCTCGACCGACGGCTCTGGCGACGGCGCAAGCGGTTTCGCCGAGACGGTCGAGCGCGCCGCCGCGACGTTCATGCCGGTCGCAACCGGGCCGGACGATCCGGCGATGATGATCTACACGTCCGGCACCACCGGGCCGCCGAAGGGCGCCTTGCACGGCCACCGCGTGCTGCTCGGGCATTTGCCGGGCGTCGAGCTGCCGCACGATTTCTTTCCGCAGCCCGGCGACCGGTTCTGGACGCCGTCCGACTGGGCCTGGGCCGGCGGCCTGCTCGACGTGCTGCTGCCGAGCCTGCACTTCGGCGTTCCGGTGGTGGCAAAGAGAATCGAAAAATTCGATCCCGAGGAGGCGTTCTGGCTGATGAGCGCCGCGGGCGTGCGCAATGCCTTCGTGGCGCCGACCGCGCTGCGCATGCTGCGCTTGGCGGTGAACCCGCGCGGCCGGCATGATCTCGAGCTGCGCACGCTCGGCTCCGGGGGCGAAGCGCTCGGGATCGAGACCTTCGAATGGGGCAGGTCGGCGCTCGGCCTCGTCATCAACGAGTTCTACGGCCAGACCGAGTGCAACCTCGTGCTCTCGTCCTGCGCTTCGATCGGGGTCTCGCGCCCGGGCGCGATCGGCAAGCCGGTGCCCGGCCATCGGGTCGCCGTGATCCGCCCCGACGGCGCGGTCGCGGCCGCGGGCGAGCTCGGCCAGATCGCGGTGAAGCGGCCGGATCCCGTGATGTTCCTGCAATATTGGGGACGCGACGAGGCGACGAGAGAGAAATTCATCGGCGACTGGATGACCACCGGCGACCAGGGCATCGTCGACGACGACGGCTATTTCCATTTCGTCGGCCGCGACGACGACGTGATCACGTCGGCGGGCTATCGCATCGGGCCCGGCGAGATCGAGGATTGCCTGATCCGGCATCCGGCGGTGGCGCTCGCGGCCGTGGTCGGCAAGCCGGACCCGGTCCGTACCGAGATCGTCAAGGCGTTCGTGGTGCTCAAATCGGGCCACCAGCCCTCCGAGACGCTCGCGGCCGAGATCCGCAATTTCGTGCGAACCAAACTCTCCGCGCACGAATACCCGCGCGAGGTGGCGTTCATCGACGACATGCCGATGACCACCACCGGCAAGGTGATCCGCCGGCTGCTGCGCGAGCGGGGGTGAGCCTGCCGCTCACGCGCCAAATCCGCCGCCGCCGGCGTCGAGAAACGCGCGCTCTTGCTCCGTGGTGGTGCGGCCGAGCGCGCGATTGCGGTGGGGGAAGCGCCCGAACCGGCGGAGGACGTCGGCATGGATCTCGGCGTATGCGCCGCCTTCGGTATCGCCGGCCTCTCGGCACAACGCGATGCAGCGCTCCTGGTCGGCGAGATTCTCCGAGTGCATCAGCGGCAGATAGAAGAAACGGCGCCCCGGCACTGGGAATAGCTGGTCGATGCCCCTCGCGATCGCTCGTTCGCTGATCGCGCGCGCCGCCGCATCGGTTGCGAACGCGCAAGCCTCGCCCCGGAACAGATTGCGGGGAAATTGATCGAGCAGGATGAGGAGCGCCAGCGTGCCGTCCGGCGTCGTTTGCCAATCGCCGAGCCGGCCGGCTGCCGCGGCCTCATAGGTCGCAAGAAACCTCGCGCGGATCTCGGCGTCGAAGGCCTCTTCGCGCTCGAACCATTTTGCCGGCCCGGCCGCGCGCCAGAACGCGAGCACCTCCTCGGGGCTCGCAATGCTCTCGGCCGCGCGCATCACACCCGCACCGCGCCGGCGACGATGCGGTCGTAGAGGGGGCCGTCCAGTCGCACGAACGCCTGCGTCTCCGGATCATGGAAGAACATCGCGTCGGTCGTCGCCGACGGATCGAAGCCCTCGCGCACCAGGTCGATCTTCCTCTGCTTGAACGTGCCGGTGACGTCGAGCTCGTCGCGGATGCGCAGGAACACCGGTCGGGCGTAATCCGGCAAGCGCTGAACCAGGTGCTCGCGCAGCGCTTTCAGGTCGATCTCGCCGTCGGCGACGAGCGCCGCCATGCCGGCGCGGCCGTCCCTGTTCGGGATGCCGACGCCGTAGACATTGGCTTCGGCAATGCCCGGAAATCCGGTGATCGCCTCGGACACTTCCGACGTCGAGACGTTCTCGCCCTTCCAGCGGAAGGTGTCGCCGATGCGATCGATGAAATAGAAATAGCCCTGCTCGTCCTTGCGCAAGAGATCGCCGGTGCGGAACCACATGTCGCCCTTTTCGAACACGTCGCGCAGGATTTTTTTCTCGGTCTCCGCCTTGACCGCATAACCTTCGAAGCGGTTCGCGGGCTTGGAGGGATCGTTGAGGATTTTTCCGATCGCCTCGCCGGCTTCGTTCGGCGCGCATTCGACGCAGAAACCCCGCGCATCGCGCACCGGCTGCTCCTTCTCGACGTCGAATTTTACGATTTTCGTCGGAAAGCGGTGCGCCATGAACCAGGGAATGCGGCCGACCGCGCCGGGCTTGCCCTCGAAATTGAAGGTCGAGACGTTGCCTTCGGTGGCGGCGTAGAACTCGAGAATCCGCGGGATGCGGAAGCGCCGGGCAAAATCCGGCCACACGTCCGGGCGCAAGCCATTGCCGCAACACAGCCGAATCCTGTGCCTGGTCTCGTTCGGGCTCACCGGGGAATTGGTCAGATACCGGCACAGCTCGCCGATGTAGAAGAACAGCGTGCAATCCCAGGAAACGACGTCGTCCCAGAATTCGCGCGCGGAGAATTTCTCGCGGATCACCACCGATCCGCCGCGGACCAGCATCGCGCCGGTCGCCACGACGCCGCCGTTGGTGTGATACATCGGCAGCGCGTCGTACATGCGGTCACCGGGCCGCGTATCCATCACGCCGGCAAACCCGTGGCTCGCCAGCATCAGCCGGTAGTGATTGATGTTCGCGGGCTTGGGCAGGCCCGTGGTGCCCGAGGTGTAGATGTAGAGCGCCCGGTCCTCGATGGTGAGCGCGGGGCGCTCGGAACCCACAAGCTTCTGCGGCGAGCAATCCGCGACCGCGTGATCGATGCGGGGAAACTCGCCGTCGGCTCCATGCGCCCAGATTTTCGCGTTCGTCGTCAGCTGTGGACGCGCCGTCGCCAGCGCCGGCATGAGCTCGGCGGCGACGATAACGTGCTTGGGCTCGACGATGTTGATGCAGTGCGCGAGCGAGGGCCCGGTAAGATTGGTGTTGACGAGCGCCACCACGCCGCCGACGCTCGTTATGCCGAGCCAGATCGCCATGTATTCGGGGCGGTTCGGCATCAGCAGGCAAACGGTCTCGCCCTTGGCGAGGTTTTGGGCGCGCGCCCAGCGCGCATAGCGGTTGGCGCGCTCGGAAAGCTCGCGATAGCTCAAGTGCTCGCGGGCCGAAAGCAGCGCCGGCGCGTCGCCGAATTTCTCCGCGAGCTCCTCGACCACGATGGGGAACACCCGGGTCGGATGCTTGGCGATCGGTGTCGTCATCCTGAGCGCGCGCAGCGCGCCCCGGAGGAAGGTGACGTCGCCCTTCAGTCGCGCGATCAACCCCATGCGTTTCCCCCGCCAAGCTGCCGGCGCATGTTTCGGAGCGCCGTTCGGCCGGGCACTATCGGGGAGGGCCGATAGCGTGGCAAGCGTGGCGCGAATCATTCGCGAGCTGCGAGAAGGCTCCTGAGCTGGCGGCTGAAGTTGGGTTCCCCTCCCCCCGCGCGTGGCGGGTCCCCACGACGCACTTGCGTCGTGGGGTGCACGGCGCGGTGGGGAGGGGTTAGGGGTGGGGGTACTACTTTGGAATCGCATCTTCGGCCCCCCGCCCGGCTCGGTGCTGCGCAGATCGCCACCCTCCCCACCGCTCGTCCAAGTCGGATGTTTCCGACTTGGACCAATCGATAAATGGCCGAACCCGGGAACACCCGGGTTCGACGGGGGGGTATCTGCTCTCGCTGTTCGTGAGTCGATCCGGCAAGCGTGCACGCTCTGCTTCTTCAAGGGGAGGGAGGAGATTGCAGCCCGCGCGGAGCCAACGATTGCTCTGCTATGCGGCGATCGCGCGCGGTCAGGAGCCCGTGTCGGCGGGCTTCTTGGCGGCAGCCGCCGCGGGGGCCGTGCCGGCGCCGGACGCGGAGGAGCGCGCGACCACCGGCCGCGGGCGCGGCTTGGATGCGCCGACGAACACCTCGATCGGCGGCATCGAGGAGATCAGCGGGCCCAGCACGACCTTCTGGGCGCGCAAGCTCTGGTTCATCGCCGCATAGGCCGAAGCCGCGTCCGGATCACTGGGGGTGTCGGCCGGCTCCTCTTCGGTCTCCGCTGCCGGACGGTGACGGTGCTTGCCGCACATCGCCTCGTGGAGGTCGGGAGGGGACGCCGAGACGGGCGTGAGTGCATCGACGGTGCCGAGCGAAGGCAGCAGCCATGACAGCGGATGGGTGCCAAAACCCTTCTCGAGCAGCTGGGCGGCCTGCACCGCGCGCACGCTGGAGGAGGGCGCGCCCAGCACCACCGCGATGAGGCGCTTGTTGCCCCGCGTCGCACTTGCCACCAAGTTGAACCCGGCCGAGCAGATGAATCCGGTCTTCATCCCGTCGGCGCCGGGATAGCGGTCGATCAGCGTGTTGTAATTGCGCATGACCCGCTTGCCGAGCTTGATCGCCGGAATGTGCCAATAGAGATCGTATTCGGGGAATTCCCGGATCAGCGCCCGCGCCAGGATGGCGAGGTCGCGCGCCGAGGTGACCTGATTCTCGTCGGGCAATCCGTTGGGGTTGACGAAGCTCGATTGCGTCATTCCCAGCCGCTGCGCCGCGCGGTTCATCTCGCCGGCGAAATTTTCGATCGAGCCGCCGACGCCCTCGGCCAAGGTGACCGCCATGTCGTTGGCGGATTTCACCATCATCATCTTGAGCGCATTGTCGACGGTGACCTGGGTGCCGGCCCGGAATCCCATTTTGGTCGGCTGCTGGGCGACGGCGTTGTCCGACACGTTGATCAACGTATCCAGCGTGATCCGCCCCTCCCGGGCCGCTCGCAGCGTCACATAGGCGGTCATCAGCTTGGTGACGGAGGCCGGATACCACGGATAGGTCGCGTTCTCGGCGTGCAGCACCTTGCCGGTATCGACCTCGACCAGCAGCAGCGCTTCGGCGGATGCGGAATGGACGGCGAGCACTGCCGACGCGGCGGCCAAAACCGCGGCAGTCGAGATTCGGGTCAGTCGGCGGTTACGCAACCAATGCACGGAAGGGTCCAATCGATTCGGCCTCGGGAACATCCGGTTCGGCGTGCCGATTCGCAACGCGCGGATCGGCACGGGGTTCACGGCGCGGAATCATCGCGGCCCATGCGGGCAGGGCGATGACATTTGCGATGGACGTCGCTATCTAGGCGAAAGCACGGATCGAACGCAACGCCGCCGCGATCCGCCGGCGCATGGGTCGCCATCGCCCAGGAAAGCGTCTAAATTTCGGCGAAGCTCGCCCGAGGAGACCGTCATGACCGCCTGCATCGTTGGCTGGGCCCACACGCCGTTCGGCAAGCTCGAAGCCGAAACGGTCGAGAGCCTGATCGTGCGGGTCGCCCAGGAGGCGCTCGCCGACGCCGGGGTCGAGCCGAAGAACATCGACGAAATCATGCTGGGCCATTTCAATGGCGGCTTCTCGGCCCAGGATTTCACCGCCGCGCTGGTGCTCCAGGCCGCCTCCGATCTGCGCTTCAAGCGCGCGACCCGCGTCGAGAACGCCTGCGCCACCGGCTCGGCCGCGGTGCATCAGGCGATCCGGGCGATCGAGGCCAATGCGTCGCGCCTGGTGCTCGTCGTCGGCGTCGAGCAGATGACCACGACGCCCGCGGCGGAAATCGGCAGGAACCTGCTCAAGGCCTCCTACGTCCGCGAAGAGGCCAATATCGAGGGCGGTTTTGCCGGCATCTTCGGCAAGATCGCGGGAGCCTATTTCCAGAAATACGGCGACCAGTCCGACGCGCTGGCCAGGATCGCGGCCAAGAACCACAAGAACGGGGTCGGCAATCCGTTCGCGCAGATGCAAAAAGACCTCGGCTACGAGTTCTGCCGCGCCGAGAGCGAGAAAAACCCCTATGTGGCCGGGCCGCTCAAGCGCACCGATTGCTCGCTCGTGTCCGACGGCGCCGCCGCTGTGGTGCTCGCCGATATCGAGACCGCGCTGAAAATGGACAAGGCGGTGGTGTTCCGCGCCGCCGAGCACGTCCAGGATTTCCTGCCGATGTCGAAGCGCGACATCCTGAAATTCGAGGGCTGCGGCGAAGCGTGGCGGCGGGCGCTGGCGCGGGCGGGCGTGCAGCTCGGCGATCTGTCGCTGGTCGAGACCCACGACTGCTTCACCATCGCCGAATTGATCGAATACGAAGCGATGGGCCTCGTTCGCGAAGGCCAGGGCGCCGCCGCGATCCGCGAGGGTTTGACCGAGAAGAACGGCAAATTGCCGATCAATCCTTCCGGCGGGCTCAAGGCCAAGGGGCACCCCATCGGCGCGACCGGCGTGTCGATGCATGCGCTCGCCTCGATGCAGCTCACCGGCACCGCCGACGCCATGCAGATCAAGGACGCCTCGCTCGCCGGCATCTTCAACATGGGCGGCGCCGCGGTGGCGAACTACGTGAGCATCCTGGAGCGGCTGCGGTAGGGGTTCGCCCGCGTCCGAGCGCGCGGGTGCGGCGTCAACGAAGCGTTGCAAGATAAACCTGGCACGTGATAGCTGTGTCGGGAGGCCCGGAGTCATAGGCGGCACATACGCGGCCGCTCCTCGGGGATCGCCATGGCAACTCCGACATCCATCCGCGAGATCGATCTCTCTCCGATCTCCGGCAAGACCTATTTCGAGGCGTTTCGCGAATGGCGGGAAGAATTCATCTATTTCCTGCTGGTCGATCGATTTCACGACGGCGAAAGCCGGGCGCCGGTCAGGCAGGCGGCGCGAGCCCCGGGAATTGCGACCCCCGATGATTTCTACGGCGGCAAGATCAAAGGCATTACCCGGAACCTGGACTACATCGCCGGCCTCGGCTGCACCGCGATCTGGCTTTCCCCCGTGTTCTGCAACAATCCCGGCGCCTATCACGGTTACAACATCAACAATTATTTGGACGTCGACCCGCACTTCGGTACCAAACAGGATCTCATCGACCTGGTCGAGGCGGCGCACCGGCGCGACCCGCCGATGCGCGTCGTTCTCGACGTCGTCATCAATCACTCCGGCGACAACTGGGCCTATCCCGGCGATTTTCCCTATGGGTATTTCGAGGATCGGCAATTTCCGCTCGGGTTCTGGCGCCGGGACGACCGGCCGATTCCCGTCGAGCTTCGCAACGACAGCCTCTATCACCGCCGCGGCGCCATTAGCAGCTCCGGCGGCTACGATACCTATCCCGAAAACCAGCACGGCGACATTGCGACGCTCAAGGACTATGCCAACGACGACGACGCGGCCGGTTACGAAGTCATCGATATTCTCAGCAAGGTGCACTGCTATTGGATCCGCGAGGCGGACGTCGACGGATTCCGCGTGGACGCGGTGAAGCACATGGGCGAGCTGGCGTGCTCGGAGTTCTGCTCCAACATCCGGGAATACGCCTATGCGCTCGGCAAGCGCGGCTTCTTCCTGTTCGGGGAAGTGGCGTCGGCCGATGACGAGCTGATCGACCGCTACATCGGCCAGAACACGTCGCGACACGATGACGGCAAGACGGTGTTCTTCGGGCTCGACTCGGCGCTGGATTTCCGCCTGGCGTACGATCTGCAGTGGGTGATCAAGGGGCTGAAGGACCCGCAGGCGCTCTGCGACCGTTTGGAGGCGCAGCGCAACCGAGCACTGACCCGCGGCGAGATCGGCCGCTATCTCGTCACCTTCGCGGACAATCACGATTCGTTCTGGCAGCGCTCCTCCGGCCGCATCGCCAATGGCACGCCGGACGAGCAGGTCATCGCCATCGTGGGCTACCTGCTGTGCGCGCTGGGCACGCCCTGCATCTACTACGGCACCGAGCAGGGCTTCACCGGCCAGGGCGGAGATAATCAGATGCGGGAGGCGATGTTCGATACATCGAGGCCCGGGCTCGACCTGCTCAACCCGGACTGCGGCATCTACAAGGAAATCGGCCGGATCGCCGCGGTGGTTCGATCCACCGAGCCGTTACGATTCGGCAGAATGTATTTCCGGCAGATCTCAGGGGACGGCCGGCATTTCGGATTTCCGTACGGGAACGCCTACACGCTCGCCTTCTCCCGTCTGCTTTATGGTCAGGAGGTGCTGGTCGCGTACAATGTATCCGGCGAGCGGCGTCAGGATTGCGTCCTCGTCGATGCGAGCCTGCACAGGAAAGGCGATGCCATGACCTATCTCTATGGCGACCTCGGCAGCCGCACGCTCGATCAAGCCGATGACGGCACGCTGTACGTGCGCCTGCCGCTGGAGCCGCACCAGTTCGTCATTCTGGCGTGATTCTGCGCCGCCTATCGCCGCACTCCCTCCCGCGTTTGCGTGACCGGGACGGGTGCGAGGAGATTGTCGCCGACCACTGCCCCGCCGCGCCAGGCGATCAACAGATTGCCGACCCGGATCCGTTTCATGGAACGCATGGACAGTCGGCACAAGCCGGGCCATGACGAATCAGAATTGCCGGCACGCGCTTGGTGCGCGTCACGGCTGCCGGCCGGCGTCCTCGACGTGCGCCACTTCGTAGAGATGCGGGTCGATGTCCTCGGCCAGCCGCTCGAACTGACCCCACTCCTTGCGGAATTCCGGCGATCGATGCGCCGCTTGCAACAGCTCGCGGCTCTTCCATTGGACGTAGTTGACGATGCGTTTTCCATCGAGGCTGCGATGCAGCACGATGGATACGAACCCCGGCTGGCGCGCCATGAACCGGGCCCGGTCCTTCATCACCGAGAGGGCTTCGACCTGCTTGTCCGGCTCGGGCTCGACGACCGTGATCTGCGTCACGAGCTGATTGTCGGTTCGAATTTCTGGCATGCTGCACCCCGCTTGCGCTCCCGTCGCGGTCGCATGCGGACATCGTGATCGACCGCGGGTCGGCCGAAAAACGCCGGCGCGGCTGCCGGAGTTCCGGACGCGGACGTTCGTGGCTGGCGCCCCTTCATTGGGCTTTTGCCGACACCTCGTCGTGAAACCGCCGCATGGCTGCCAGCACGGCATCGGCCGTCGGGCCGGGGAAGCTGAAGTCGACGGCCGCAACCCCCAGTCCGCGCATGGCGCGAAGATCCTCGGCGATTTCCGCGGCGCTGCCGGAAAACAGATGTTTTTCGCCGTCGTCGGCCTTGGCGGATACCTCGGTGCCGTGGCGATGGACCCGATAGGCGAGCGCGATGCGCGCAGGATCGCGTCCGGCGTCCTGGATGAGCTTGCGCAGCCGTTCGACCGCGGCGCGGTAGCGCGGCAGGGTGTTGAGCGGATGCTGCGGATTGGTGCCGATCGGGTACCAGCCGTCGCCGAGCTTCGCGGCGCGGCGCATCGCCGGCCCGCTCTCGCCGCCGATCCACAAAGCGGGATGTGGCTTCTGCACCGGCTTGGGCGCGAACAGGATGTCGGCAAATTTGACGAAGCGGCCCTCGAACCGCGGCTGCGGCTCGGTCCACAGCGCGCGAAACGCCTGCAGATATTCGTCCGTCACCCTGCCGCGCTCGGCGAAGGGCGGCGCGCCGAGCGCCTCGAATTCCTCCTCGAGCCAGCCGGCGCCGACGCCGACGATGACCCGGCCGCCGGACATCACGTCGATGGTGGACAGGATCTTTGCCGCAAGCACGGCGGGTCGATGCGGCACCACCATCACCGAGGTCAGGAACCGGATGCGCGAGGTCTTGGCGGCGAGATACGCCATGGCGGAGAGCTGCTCGTGGCGCTCGCCACGGGACCCTTTGGGAAACTCGCCGGTCTCGGAATAAGGATAGCGCGCGTGGATATGGGTCGGCTCGACGATGTGGTCGCTGAGCGCGATGTAATCGAAGCCGATCGCCTCGCCCTCGACGGCAAGGCGGGTAAGCACGGGCGGCGACGCCAGGGCCCCGCTCAGCGGCAAATTGAACCCGATCTGCATCACTTCCTCCGATCTCGGTCCGGCGCCGACGGGATCAGGCAGGATAGCATCGGAACGCCGCCTATCCGCAAGAGTTCAACCGGTTGCCCGGCGTGCTATGATCGATGCAGTATCCGCGACCGCAGCCGCACAGGAGACCGCCATGGCCAAGGGTCAGCAGCGAAGCAACAAGGAAAAGAAGAAGCCGAAGGCAGATTGGAACAAGAAGAAGAAAGGCGGCCCTCCGCCGTCGCCGTTCGCGGTCGGGAGTTCGCCGCCCAAGCCGGCCTACAATCCATACGGCAAGAAAGGCTAGGGCGGCCCGTCCTGCATCGGATTCTCCGTCACCCCGGCGGAACTCGAGGATGCTGTCCGATCGCGAGCGGCGGTTCCTGGCCACGCGAAAGCTCGGCTATCTGGCAACCGCCGATAGCCGCGCCTTGCCCCACGTGGTGCCGGTGTGCTTCGCGATTCCCGATCGTACGCTCTACATCACCATCGATGAGAAGCCGAAACGAGCTGCCGGCGCGGCGCTCAAGCGCGTGCGGAACATCGCGCAGAATCCCAATGTCGCATTCGTCGCCGATCGCTACGACGACGACTGGACGCGGCTCGGCTGGGTCCTGCTGCGCGGACGCGCCGAGATCCTGGCCGGTGGAGCCGAGCACGATGAGGCCCAGGCGCTGCTTCGCTCCCGGTATCCGCAATTGGCTGCCATGCAAATTGCCGCTCTCGCCGTCATCGCGGTTCGCGTCGAGCGCGTGACGAGCTGGGGCAACCTCAACGTGGACGGCGATTGCGAACCTGCATGAGCCGAAACCGTTGTTCGGATAGGCTCGATCCGCTAGACAGCAAGACCCATGAGCGGCTCGATGCTGGAGCGGCGAGGGACCTCGGCTGAAACGGACGGTAAACGCCATGCACATCGGGCTCACCATGTTTGCGACCGATTACGCGATCCAGCCGCACGACCTGGCGAGGGAAGCCGAGGCGCGCGGCCTCGAATCGCTGTGGCTGCCGGAGCACAGCCACATTCCCACCAGCCGCAAATCGCCGTGGCCCGGCGGCCCCGAGCTGCCGAAATATTATACCGAGAGCTACGATCCGTTCGTGTCGCTCGGCGCCGCCGCGGCGGTGACCAAAACCATCAAGCTCGCAACCGGCATCTGTCTCGTCATCCAGCGCGATCCGATCCACACCGCCAAAGAGGTTTCCACCGTCGATCGGCTCTCCTCGGGCCGCTTCCTGTTCGGCGTCGGCGCCGGGTGGAACGCCGAGGAAATGGCCGATCACGGCACCGCGTTCGAGACGCGCTTCCAGCGGATGCGCGAGTGCGTCCTGGCCATGAAAGAGATCTGGACCAAGGACAAGGCAAAGTTCGCCGGCAAGTTCGTGCAATTCGACGAGATGTGGCAGTGGCCCAAGCCGGTGCAGAAGCCGCACCCGCCGGTCATCATCGGCGGGGGCTTTCCGCACGCCGCCAAACGGGCGGTCGCCTACGGCGACGGCTGGATCCCGATCGGCGGCCGCCAGCTCGATCCGCTGGAAGTGCTGCCGCAGTTCCGCAAAATGGCAAAGGAGGCGGGGCGCGATCCCGCGTCGCTTTCCTTCACCATTTTCGCCGGGCCGCGGGATCCGGAGGTGCTCAAGCGATACCGCGATGCGGGCGTCGACCGGGTCGTATTGATGCTGCCGCCCAAGGAGCGCGCCGCGATCTTGCCGATGCTCGACGAAAGCGCCGCCCTCATGCGGGGGCTGTGAGCACGAGCCGCGCATGGACACTCCGCATAGCATCGAGCAAGAGGCGGACCGGCTGCTGGCGGGATTCGAGGCCACGCCGCTTCCGCGGCTGCTCGAAACGGCACGCGCGCTCGGCCGGGAGGGTCACGGCAACGTCATCTCTTACTCCCGCAAGGTGTTCATTCCGCTGACCCGGCTGTGTCGCGACGTGTGCGGATATTGCACGTTCGCGGTCGGCCCGCGGCAGGCGGGCGCCGCCTACCTGAGCCCCGACGAGGTGCTGGCGATCGCGCGGGCGGGACGCGAGGCCGGATGCCGCGAGGCTTTGTTCACGCTCGGCGACAAGCCCGAGCTGCGCTACCAGGCGGCGCGTTCCGCGCTCGACCGGCTCGGCCATGCCAGCACCATCGAATATCTCATCGCCACGTGCGAGCTCGTGGTCCGCGAGACCGGGCTGCTGCCGCACGTCAATGCCGGAATTGCCACTGAAACGCAGATCGCGGCGCTGCGGCGCGTGAGCGTCTCGCAGGGCATCATGCTGGAAAACGCCTCGCCCCGGCTCGCCGAGCCGGGCGGGCCGCATTTCGGCTCCCCCGACAAGGACCCGGCGGTCCGCATTGCGATGATCAAAGCGGCCGGCCGCCAGCGTGTGCCGTTCACCAGCGGCGTCCTGATCGGCATCGGCGAGACCCGGCGCGAACGCATCCTCTCGCTGCTCGTGCTGCGCGACCTGCATGCCCGCTACGGCCATTTGCAGGAAATCATCATTCAGAATTTCCGCGCCAAGTCCGGGACCCGCATGGCCGGCGCCGCCGAGCCCTCGCTCGACGACGTGCTGTGGACGGCCGCGACGGCGCGGCTCGTGCTGGGCCCGGCGATGAACATCCAGGTGCCGCCGAATCTGAGCTTCGAGGGTTTTCCGCGGCTGGCGACAGCCGGCATCAACGACTGGGGCGGGATCTCTCCGGTCACCGCCGATCACGTCAATCCCGAGGCGCCGTGGCCAAGCCTCGCCGCGCTGGAGCGGGCGACCGCCGCGGCCGGATACACGCTGGTGCAGCGGCTCGCCATCTATCCGCAATACGCATGCGCGCCGGAACGCTGGCTCGATCGCTCGCTGGTATCGCCGGTGCTCGACGAGATCGATGCCGAGGGATTCGCGCGCGAGGATGTTTGGGTGCCGGGCGCGGTCCTCCCGCCGCCGCGGCAGGGCAGCGGTGCACTGCGCATCGGTGTGGCACAGGACGGCGAGCTCGCTCCGGTTACCTCCCCCCTTGTGGGGGAGGTCGGTTCGCGCGCCACGCGCGCGAACCGGGAGGGGGGTAGAGGGCGCGCAGAATCAAGCGATCACCCCTCTCCCCACCCCTCCCCCATGTCCACTTCGGATGTTTCCGATTTGGACCAATTATCAGTGGCCGAACTCGGGAACACCCGAGTTCGGCTGGGGGAGGGAGCCGATTGCGGCTCCGGCTTTGCTAAACTTCCTGGCCCCAGCAATCTGCTCGATCGAGCAGCCGCAGGAGAGAGACTGGCACCGAACGATATCGTTCATCTGTTCGCGGCGCGCGGTCCGGAGGTCGAGGAGATCTGCGCCGCCGCCGACGCGCTGCGCGCCAAGACCAGCGGCGACATCGTCCGCTATGTGGTCAATCGCAACATCAATTACACCAACGTCTGCAGCTATGCGTGCAGCTTCTGCGCATTCTCGAAAGGAAAGCTGAGCGATGATCTGCGCGGCCGGCCCTACGACCTCGCGTTGGACGAGATCGCCAGGCGCACGGTCGAGGCCTGGAACCGCGGCGCCACCGAGGTCTGCCTGCAGGGCGGCATTCATCCGGCCTACACCGGCGACACCTATCTGACCCTGCTGCGCACCGTGAAACAGGCGGTGCCCGCGATGCACGTCCACGCCTTCTCGCCGCTCGAAGTCTCGCACGGCGCGCAGACGCTCGGCGTGTCCTTGCGCGTGTTTCTGGAGCGGCTGCGCGCGGAGGGTCTCGGCAGCCTCCCCGGCACGGCGGCCGAGATCCTCGACGACGAGGTGCGCGAGCGCATCTGTCCGGACAAGCTCGACACCCGCGAATGGCTCGAAGTGGTCGAGACCGCGCACCGGGTAGGCTTGCGCACCACCGCCACCATCATGTTCGGGCACGTCGAGGGGCCGCAATCCTGGGCCGCGCACCTGCTTCACATCCGCGATCTCCAGCAGCGCACCGGCGGGCTGACCGAATTCGTGCCGCTGCCGTTCGTCCACATGGAAGCGCCCATGTATCTCAAGGGCGGGTCGCGCCGGGGGCCGACCTGGCGGGAGACGCTGCTGATGCATGCGGTGGCGCGCCTCGTGCTGCATCCGCTGGTGACCAACATCCAGGCGTCCTGGGTCAAGCTCGGGCCGGCCGGCGTCGCGCAAGTGCTCAACGCCGGCGTCAACGATTGCGGCGGCACCTTGATGAACGAAAGCATCTCGCGGGCTGCCGGCACGCAACACGGCCAGGAGCTGCCGCCCGAGCACATGGAGGAATTGATCCGCGGCGCCGGCCGCGTGCCGCGCCAGCGCACGACGATCTATCGCGATGTCGCGGCGGATCGCTATCGGCAAAGTTTTGGCGCGCCGGCGTTGGCGCCCGTCGTGCTCACCCCGCTG
>WNFC01013339.1_pt2 | contig 16879 bp, 16 predicted proteins | sample 5400541 | NCBI WGS metagenome assembly WNFC01 (sample SAMN13153342, study PRJNA577476) | soil metagenome | isolation source: 120 cm saprolite under Douglas fir tree site 2 hole 2 replicate 1 | place: USA:California | collected 2015-04-18
GCGTCGTGCCGAGCGCGCGCGCTACCTCCACCACGGCCTGATGCGCCTCGTCCGTGCCGCCCGTCGCGAAATAGTCGCCGGCGACGGCGATGCGCAGCCCGGCGATGCCGCGCTCGAGCTCGCCGGCGGCGAAGGCGGCCGGGCGCGTGGCGCATGCCGGATCGGCGAGATCGGCGCCTTGCATCGCGTCATAGGCGACGGCGAGATCGGCGACCGTCGTGGCGAAGGGGCCGACATGGTCGAGGCTGTCGACGAACGCCGCCGCGCCGGCGCGCGACAGCCTTCCATAGGTCGGCTTCAGCCCATAGATGCCGCACAGCGCCGCCGGCAAACGGATCGAGCCGTTGGTATCCGAGCCGAGGGTGAGCGGCACCAGCCCGGCAGCCACCGCTGCGGCCGAGCCGCCGGACGATCCGCCGGCGACCCGCGCGAGATCATGCGGATTCCGCGTCGGACCGTAATGCGTGTTCTCGGTGGTGAAGCCATAGGCGTATTCGTCCATATTGAGCGCGCCGACCAGCACGGCTCCGGCGGCGGCGAGGCGTTGGATAGCGGTCGCATCGTTGCCGGCCGGCGCATGGTCGCGGTTGATCTTCGATCCCGCCAATGTCACGAGGCCGGCGACATCGAAAAGGTTCTTTACCGCATAGGGCACGCCGGCGAGCGGTCCCGGATCGTGACCGGAGGCGAGCGCACGGTCGACCGAATCGGCTTCGCGTAGCGCGCGGTCGGCGGTGATTGCCGTGAAGCAATTATAGGTCGGATCGCGCTTCTCGATCGCATCCAGCGTATCGCGGGTGATGCGCGCGGCCGAGATGTGCCCGTCGCGAACCGCGGCGGCCAGCTCGGTCGCACCGCTGCAGGGTTTTTTTGTGGCGATGTCGTTCATGGCACGAAGATCACGCCGATCTCGGGCTGATCGGACAGCGGAAAATTCATCACGAGCGAGGCCAGCGTCTCGATGCGCGTGAAATTCGCCGCCACGCCGTCGCAATGCGCGGCGGCGATATCGAGGCCGACGGTCTTCGCCATCCGACCGATTGCCGCACGGCGCTCGCGCTCTGGATCTTCCGCGTTCGGCACTAGGCTCCTCCTCAGGATGACAGCGTCTCGCCGTTCAACGCCTTGTCGGCGGCGCTGCGCGCAATCTTCGGCTCGGTCTCGGGAAAATGGCAAGCGACTTGCCGATCCGGCGTCACCATCGTCAACGCCGGCATCGCCGTCGCGCAACGCTCGACGCCCTTGGGGCAGCGGCCGTAGAACCGACAGACGTTCGGATCGGGATCGATCGGGCTGCGCGGCTCGCCGCTCAAGCGTACCGCGTTGCGCTTGCCGCCGGGATCGAAGCTTGGGATCGCCGAGAGCAGCGCCTTGGTATAGGGATGCGCCGGCTGGGCGAAGACCGCATCGGCGGGACCGCTCTCGACGATCTTGCCGAGATACATCACCAGCACCCGGTCGCAGAGCAGCCGGACCACGTTGAGATCGTGGCTGACGAAGAGATAGGACAGGCCGAGCCGACGCTTGAGATCGTCGAGCAGGCGGAGGATGACGACCTGCACCGACACGTCGAGCGCCGAGGTCGGCTCGTCGAGAATGAGAAGCTGCGGCTCGACGAGGATCGCACGGGCGATCCCGACGCGCGCCTTCTGGCCACCTGAGAGCTGGTGCGGAAAGCGGCCGAGCAGTTCCCGTGGCAGGCCGGTCAGAGCGGCGACCTCCTCGACGCGTGCCTTGAGCGCCGCCGCCGAAAGCCGCGCCAGGCGACGTGCCGGCGCGGCGATGGCGTCGAAGGCGGTGAAGCGGGGATTGAGGCTGCCCTCGGCATCCTGAAAGACCATCTGGATGCGGCTCCGCAGCGGCGAGCGGCCAAAGCGTTTCGCCGGGACGGCGGCCGTATCGGTGCCGTCGAAGCTGATCGCGCCGGCAGTCGGGTCGATGAGCCGCGTGACCAGCCGCACCAGGGTCGATTTTCCGCAGCCGCTCTCGCCGACGAGACCGACCGTCTCGCCGCGTCCGATGGTGAAGCTGACCGTATCGACGGCATGCAGAAAGGCAGGTTTCTCCTGCCGCAATCGCGCCAACAGGCCACGCCCTCCGACGGCATAGCGCTTCTCGATGCGGTCGACGGACAGGAGCGCGGTCATTGCGGATACTGGCAGGCAACGCGATGACCGGCGGCGATCTCGATCATCGGCAGCGTCTCGTCGCACATCTCGCCGCGCCGCTCGCAGCGCGCGCTGTGCGTCGCGGCGATCAGCTTCTGCGTATAGGGATGACGCGGCGCGCGGAACAGCTCGGCGGCGGGCGCGACCTCGACGATGTGCCCCGCGTGCATCACCGCGATGCTGTCGCAATAATCCATGGCGAGGCCGAGATCGTGGGTGATCAGCAGGCTCGCCATGCCCTCGCGCCGGGCGAGATCGGCGACGAGATCCATGATGACCGCCTGGGTCGTCACGTCGAGACCGGTCGTCGGCTCGTCGGCGACGAGCAGCGCCGGCGAGCAGGCCAGCGCCATGGCGATCATGACGCGCTGGCACATGCCGCCCGAGAGCTCGAACGGATAGGCTCGGGCGCGGCGCTCGGGGTCGGCGATGTTGACCGCCGCCAATTTCTCGATGGCGCGGATTCGCGCCTGGGCGGGAAGAACATTGGCATGGCGGATGAGGATGTCCTCGATCTGCCGCCCGATCGGGCGGATCGGGTTGAGCGCCGCCCGCGGGTTCTGGAAGATCATCGCCAGCTCGCGACCGCGCATCTCCTGCAGCGTGCGCTCGCTGGCCGTCAGCAGGTCGAGGCCGCCGAAGACGATGCTGCCGGCGGTGACCCGCGCCGCCGTCGAGGATGCCCATGATGGCGAAGGCGGTGACCGATTTGCCCGAGCCGGACTCGCCGACGATACCCAGCGTCTCGCCGCGCGACAGCGCGAAGCCGACCCGCTCGAGTGCGCGTACCGTGCCCGACCGGGTGCGGAATTCCACCGCCAGATCGTCGACGGCGAGAAGCGGCACCTCGCTCATGTCCGCATCCTCGGATCGACGATATCGCGCAGCCCGTCGCCCAGCAGATTGAAGCAGAAAACGGCGAGCATCAGGGCGATGCCAGGAAAGAAGGCGCACCACCACTCGCCCGAGATGATGAAGCTCGCCCCCTCGGCCACCATGATGCCCCATTCCGGCGTCGGCGGCCGGACGCCAAGGCCGATGAAGGAGAGGCCGGCGGCATTGAGGATGGCGTAGCCGAGGGTGAGCGAGATCTGCACCATCATGATCGGCAGGATGTTCGGCACGACATAGGCGAGCAGGATGCGCGCCTCGCCGTTGCCCGACAGCCGCGCCGCCTCGATATAGCCGGCCTCGCGGCGGATATTCGCTTCGGAACGGGCGACCCGCGCGTAGATCGGCAGGTTGATGATGGCGGTGGCGTAGACGATGTTGACGATGGTGTTGCCGAGCGCCGCGACGATGCCCATCGCCAGCACGAAGAGGGGAAACGCCATGATCGTGTCGACCGAGCGACCGACGATGCGATCCGTCCAGCCGCCGAAAAATCCGGCGGCGGTGCCGGCCAGCGCGCCGATGGCGAAGGCGAGGACGACCGATGCACCGGCGATGCCGAGATCGAGGCGGGTCGCCACCATGATGCGCGAGAGGATGTCGCGGCCGAGCTGGTCGGTGCCGAACCAGTGGCGTGACGAGGGAGCTTGGAGCGCGCTCGCCGTGTCGCTCGTCAGCGGATCGTAGGGCGCGAGGGTCGGGCCGAACAGGGCGAGCAGCAGGAGGAGCAGGAAGAGAGCGAAGGCGATCCCCGTCACGGGGTTCGCCGCGAGCACATAGCGGATGTGCCGAAGCGCCTGGGTCACGCGCCGACGCCGATGCGCGGGTCGATCAGCCCGTAGGCGAGGTCGATCGCGAGATTGAGCGCGATATAGAGCAGCGCCATCGCCATGACGAAACCCTGGACTGGCGCGTAATCCGAGGCGATCAGCGCCTCGATCGCGTAGGAGCCGATGCCCGGCCAGGCGAATACCTTCTCGACCAGGACATTGGCGCCGAGCAGAAAGGAGAACACCATGCCGAGCGTCGTCACGATGGGGAGCAGCGCGTTGCGCAAGGCGTAGACGAAGATCACGCGCCGTCGCGTCAGGCCGCTGGCCCGCGCGGTGCGCACGTAGTCGCTCGACAGCGCCGTCAGCATCGCCGCCCGCGTCATGCGGGCGAGCGGCGCCAGGGCGAAGATGCCGAGCGTCAAGGCCGGCAGCAGCAACTGCGCCAGGCAGGCGAGAAACAGCGCCGGGTCGCCGGCGAGCAGGCTGTCGATCAGGTAGAAGCCGGTGACCGAAGGCGGCGGCGTATTGAAGATGTCGAGCCGGCCGAGCGGCGGCGGCGCCCAACCGAGCAGATAGTAGAAAAGATAGACGAGCAGCAAGCCGGTGAAAAAAGTCGGCAGCGAGACTCCCGCCGTGGCCAGCATGCGGCAGAGATGATCGATCCACGAGCCCGGCCGCGTCGCCGCCAGAATGCCGAGCGGAACCGCGATGGCGACGGCGAAGGCGAGGCCGAGAAGCGTCAGCTCCGCCGAGGCCGGCAGACGGTTGACCAGCTCGATCAGCACCGGCTGGCCGGTCGTCAGCGAATTGCCGAGATTGCCGTGCGCGAGATCGACGACGTAACCGAGGAACTGCTCGGGCAGCGGGCGGTCGAGGCCGAGCTTCGCGCGGATATCGGCAATCGCCTGGGCGTTGGCCGCCGGCCCGGCGAAATACGCCGCCGGGTCGCCGGGCAGCGCACGGGTCAGCAGAAAGGTCACGATGACGACGCCGATCAGGCTCGGTATCGAACCGGCGAGGCGGCGGAGAATCAGCATGTCGGCGATAGGGCTGATAGAGCGGAATGCGCGGCACCTCGTCGAAGGCGATCTTGATGAAGCCTTCGGCCAGCTCCTCATAGCGCTTCGGATCGGCGGCGAAACGCGCCTCGTCGATCAGCTTGTCCATCGCCGGGTTCTGGTAGGACATCGTGTTGAAGATCGCGTTCTGCCCATGATAGGTCCAATAGAAGAAATAGTCGGGAAAGTTGAGCCAGCCGCCGAAGGCGTTGGTGATGAAGGGCAGCGACTTCTTGGAGAATTCCGCGCGCCAATTGGCGCCCGGAATCTTGTCGATCGTCGTCTTGATGCCGATCTGCGCCAGGCTCTCCTGGACGAGGACGGCCAGCGGCTCGTTGGTCACCGCGGCGCCGAGATCGAAAGACAGCGTCGTCTCGAAACCGTTGGGGAAGCCGGCCTCGGCCAGTAGCTGCTTCGCCTTGGCGATGTCGGTTTTGTAGGGCGACGGCTGCGGCCAGTCGGCGCTCGTCACCGCGGCGGGACCGCCGAAGAGCGGTCGCGCCCGGCCGAACATCGCCGCGTCCATGATCTTCTGATAGGGGATGGCATAGGCGACCGCCTGGCGCACCTTGACGTTATCGAAAGGCGGCTTGGTCACCAGCATGCCGATATACTGCATCGCGTTCTCGATCGGCGTGCCGATCACCACCAGCTTCTTGCTTTCCGCCAGCTCGGCGACGTCCTTGGGCGGCAGGTCGACGGAGATATCGGCATCGCCGCGCTCGAGCAGGGCGCGGCGACTGCCGGCCGACGGCACGATGCGCCAGATGACGCGTTGCATCTTGGGCAACGGTCCCGATTTCCAGCCGTCGAAGCGCAGATAGGTCAGCTCGGTACCCGGCGTCCATTTGTCGACGCGGAAGGCACCGCCGCCGGCAACGTTGTTCTTGAGCCACTCCATCGCCCAGGGATCGGCGGCGGTCGCGTTCTTCTTCGCGAGACCGGAATTGATGACGATCGGCACCGGGACCGCGATATCCGGCATGGTGAGCCGGTCCTTGCGCAGGAAATCGATGCGGAAGGTCGTATCGTCGACGGCGACGAATTGCTCGGGCTTCTCGAGGGAGCCGGCCTTCATCTGGAAGGTCGGAAAGCCGCCGACCGACACGGCACGGTCGAACGACCATTTGACGTCGGCCGCGGTGACCGGCGTGCCGTCATGGAACGTCGCGCCCTTGCGCAGCTTGAACGTCGCCGACATGTCGCCGACGCTCCATTCCTCGGCAAGCTCCGGCTCGAGTTTCGTCGAGTCGTAATGGCCGTTGCCGTTGGCGTCCTTCTTGGCGCCGAAGGTCAGCAGCCGATCATAGGTGTTCCATGACGCCTCGTAGCCGGGGCGATTGGTGCCGACGCCGTGAATATCGAGATTGTTGGGCCCGCTCTCCGACAATGCCAGCAGCGTGTCCTTGCGGCTTTGCGCCAGCGCCGGCATGGCGATGCCGGCCGCCAGGCCGCCCGCCAGGATGGTCGAGCTCTTGAGAAAGTCGCGCCGTTTCATCATGTGCTCCTCGCCCCCTATGGAGCGGAGACTTGCAACCGCCATGCCATGGCAGCGATCAACACTGGCGCGACTGACCGGAACTCTCGGCACTGCGGCTGCCTAAGAAACAGGCAGCGACAGCTTGTCGCATGCAGAACCCGTCGAGGCGCGGCTGCTTCTTCGTTGCGCTGCGACTGGACAAGGATTTGCATGGTAATCGTCTCTACTCCCAGGCCGGTACCCTCATGCCTTCAGCTTTCAGTCTCGATTTTCATAACCTGCGAGCCGCATATCGCTCGGGCGCGCTGACGCCGAGCCGGCTGGTCGAGGACATCCTCGCCCGCATCGTGCGGAACGGCGAAGATCACGTCTGGATCAGCCGCGTTCCCGACGCGGCACTGCGTGCGGCGGCGCAGGCCCTCGACGCAAGGCAAGCGAGCAGCATCGAGGAGCTGCCGCTCTTCGGCCTCCCCTTCGCGGTGAAGGACAATATCGACGTTGTCGGCATGCCGACGACGGCGGGCTGCCCCGATTACGCCTATGCACCGACCGTCTCCGCCCCGGTCGTCGAGCGCTTGCAGCGCGCCGGTGCGCTGCTCGTCGGCAAGACCAATCTCGACCAGTTCGCCACCGGGCTGGTCGGAACGCGCTCGCCCTATGGCGTCAGCCGCAATCCCTTCGACGCCGATTTCATCCCCGGCGGCTCGAGCTCGGGATCGGCGGTCGCCGTCGCCGCCGGGTTCGTCGCCTTCGCGCTCGGCACCGACACCGCCGGGTCCGGTCGCGTGCCGGCGGCGTTCAACAACATCGTCGGGTTGAAGCCGACGCGCGGTCTCCTTCCGACGGTCGGCGTCGTCCCCGCCTGCCGCTCGCTCGACTGCGTCTCGATCTTCGCGCTCACCGTCGAGGATGCGGTCTCCGTACTGGCCGCAGCAAGGGGCGAGGCGCCCGCGGATCCTTACGGGCGGCCGGCGCCGGCCGGCTACGCCGCGACGGTTCCGGCCAAGCCTGGGCGGTTTCGCTTCGCCCTCCCCCGCTATGAGCAGCTCCGCTTCTTCGGCAACCGCGCCGCCGAGACCCTCTTCGCCGGCGCAATCGAGCGGATGCGCGCGCTCGGCGGCGAGGCGATCGAGATCGACTATGCGCCGTTCGCCGCCGCGGCCGAGCTGCTCTACGGACCGCTGGTCAGCGAGCGCACCGCCGATCTCGCCGAGTTTCTTGCCGCGCAGCCGCAAGCCTTCCACCCGGTCACGCGGAGCATCCTCGAAGGGGGCCGCTCATACAGTGCCGTCGATCTCATGCAGGCGAACCATCGCCTGAACAGCCTGCGCCACGAGGCCGGCACGGTCTGGAAATCCGTCGATTTCCTTCTTCTGCCGAGCGCGGGAACCATCTATCGCATCGATGAGATCGCCGCCGACCCGGTGCGTCTCAACAGCAATCTCGGCTATTATCGCCCCCGCTTGGCATGAGGCCTCGCTCGCCGCCATCGCCGCCGCCTTCCAGCGCGCTGCGGGCCTGACGCTGGGCGCGACGGGCGGGAAATTGCCGCCGGCGGAGCCATCGGCGCCGGCGACGATCCATCCCTCGATCCCGCTCGCCGTCGTCGGCGCGCATCTTTCGGGCATGGCGCTCAACCACGAGCTCGTCGCGCTCGGCGCCAGGCTGCGCGCGCCGGCCCTTACCGCCGCTGTCTACCGTCTCTACGCGCTGCCCGATGGCCGCCGGCCGGGGCTGGTCCGCGTGCCGGCGGATGGCGCGGCGATCGCGGTCGAGATCTGGGACGTCCCCAGCGACGCGCTCGGCGCCTTCGTCGCACGCATCGCGCCGCCACTCGGCATCGGCACGATCGAGCTGGCGGAGGGCGGCACGGTGCTCGGCTTTCTCTGCGAGGCCTATGCGGCGGCAGGCTCCGCCGACATCACTGCTTACGGCGGGTGGCGGGCGTTCAAGGCCGCCCGGCCAACCTAGTCGAGCACCGCGTAGCGCCGCTCGAGCGCCCGCGTCCAGCGCGCAATCGGGTAGCAATAGAGGAAGAACCAGCCGAGGAGCATCAGGTAGATCGGGATCAGCAGCTCCGGCCTGCCATCGGCAGACAAGGCGGCGCGGACCATCGCCATCGCATCCTGCACGCCGACGATCGAGATCAGCGGCGTCGACATGGTGAGCACGGCGTAAAGGCTCATCCAGGGCGGCAGCATGCGCTTCACGCATTGCGGCAGGATCACCAGTCGCCAGGTCTGCCCGCGCGTCAGGCTGAGCGCCTTCGCCGCCTCCCACTGCCCGTACTCGATCGACTGCACGGCGCCGCGCACGATCTCGGCGACATTCGCCATCACCGGCAAGGCGAGGCCGATCGTCGCCTTGATCCAATCGGGCAGCTTCAGGGTGAGGCCGAAGGCATGCAGCTCGAAGGGCAGCAGGAACATGCAATAGAAGAGCAGGACGAGCCACGGCGCGTTGCGGAAGAACTGAGTCACCAGCCAGGCGGCGCGACGCAGCGGCGTCACGAGCGACGACAGCAGCAGACCGAGCACGATTCCGAGCGCGGTGCCGATCGTCATGGCGAGAACGCTGACCAGGAGGTTGAGGAGGAAGCCGCGAAACACTAGCGGCGCCCATTGGATGAGCGCCCCGATGATGCTGCCGCCGACCGGTCCGGCCGCCGCGCGACCGATCATGAAGGGCGCGGCAAGCAACAGCAGAAGGCCGAGCTTCAACGGCGAGACCGGCGGCGACGCCGGGATGCGGGTCAAGGCGCGTAACCGGGAATGCGCCATGCCCGCTCCCAGCGTCCCATCGCCCAGACGAGCAGCCCAACCAGCCCGAGATAGGTGATCAGCAGCACCGTCATCGTCTCGCGCACGTTGAACTCCTCCGACCAGATCTGCGCCGAGGCGTAGAGCAGCTCCGGCACGCCGATCGCGTAGGCGAGCGTCGTCGTCTTGACGAGATTGACCAGATTGTTGGTCAGGGACGGCAGGCTGATGCGCAAGGCGAGCGGCAAGATGACGAGGCGGAACGTGGCGAAGGGCGACAGGCCCAGCGCCTTGGCCGCCTCGATCATCGCGCCGGGTACGGCCTCGAGCCCGGCACGGAAGATCTCGACATTGATCGCGCCGGCGAAGAGCGACAAGGTGATGGCGGCCCAGGCGAAGCTGCCGATCGGCGGCACCGCGGCGCCATGCGCGTCGGTCACCCGCGGCAACATGCCGCCGATCGCGAAATAGAAGAAATAGAGCTGAACCAGCGGCGGCGTGTTGCGGAAGAACTGGACATAGGCGGCGACACCCCGGCGCAGGCTGGCGCGCCGGCTGCCCTGCAGCCAGGCGCCGGCGATGCCGAGCGCGACTGACGCGACGATGGCAACCGCCGAGAGCGCCGTGGTGGTGGCCAGCCCCTCGACGAAGCGCCAGAAGTCATAGGGATCGTAGAATACCGCGAGATTGATGCCGTGGGCCTGGTTCAGCCAGCGGAACCAGTCGGCCACGGCATCCATCGCGGGCGACGCGCTACTTGTATTTCGCGTTCATCTCGACGAGGAAGGGGCTCTGCTTGATGCCCCATTTCTTCTCCAGCGCCAGCAGCTTGCCGCTCTTGTGCCAATCAAGCGAGACGCCGCGCATGAAATCGCCCCATGGTCCCTTGAGATCGGGCAGCGCGACGGCGATCGCCCAGGGCTGCTCGTCCTCGGTCTTCAGCGGCATCTCGTAATCCGCCCATTTCGCGTCGCCGGCGGAGAGCGTCGATTCGAATAACGTGCTATCGAACAGGAAACCAACGCATGAGCCGCCCTGCAGCGCGTTGAACGCTTCCGGCACGGCGGGGAAGACGATGAGCTCGGGACCGTAGAGCTGCGCCACCCGCCGATTGTAGTAGGCGCCCTCGACGGCGCAGATTTTCTGACCCTTGAGCTGTTGCCAGCTCGTCAGCGTCGCAGCTTTGCGGGCCAGCACGTTGGTGCCGCCGGCATAGTAATTGGGCTCGATCATGCCGATGACCTGGCGGCGCTGCGGCGTGTCGCCCAAGGTCGCGATGATCAGATCGATGCGACCCTGCTGCAGGAACTCCATGCGGTTCGCCGCCGTCACCGGCACGGTTTCCAGCTTGACGCCCAGCCGCTCGGCGACGTCCTTGGCAAGGTCGATCTCCATGCCGACGATCTGACCGCTGGGATCGACGAAGCCCCAGGGCTTGTAGTCGTTCTTGACGCCCACCACCACTGTCCCGCGCTGCTTGATCTTGGCGAGGGCGTCCTGCGCCGCGGCCGGTTCCGCGATGGAAGCGGCGAGCGCGAACGCCGCCCCGAGGACGACGACGATTCGTTGCAGCATTGATCGTATCCCGCTTTTAACTGTTCAGCCCCCTGGCCGCCGATTTCGCAGCCCCGACTGTCTATAGCCGAACCCTGTCCACGGGGCCAGCCGGAGCGGATGGCACTCGCCGTGCCGCGACGAGGTCGATGACGAGCGCCAGCAACAGGGCGGCGCCGCCGAGCAGGAACAGCAGACGATATTCGCCGGTTCTCGCGAAGAGCGCGGCACAGCCATAGGCGGCCCCTGCCTGCCCGAGCGCGAAGGCAGTGGTCGCGACGCTCCATCCCGCCTCGTGCTCTCGACCATCGGCCAACTCGTGGACGCGGCCGAGCACGAGCGGGACGATACCCGGGGTGAAAGCGCCGACGACCAGGCTCGAGACGATCAGCACGGCAGTACCCGTCACCATAGAGAGGATGGCAACGGCGACGGCTTGCACGACATAGGCCAGGCGTAAGGCCGCGCCAAAGCCGATGGCGTCGGCGAGCCATCCGGCGAGCACCGGGCCAGCAACCGCGCCGATGCCGTAGATCACCCAATCTTGCGCGCCCGATGCGATGCCACGGCCGAGGCCGCGCGCGACGAAATCGACCAGGAAGACCATATGCGGCACGAGGCCGACGGCGTTCAGCGCGTACTCGGCATAGAGCGCCTTGAGCGCCCGGCGCGACGGCGAGTGGCCGGCGCCTCTGATCATCGGCATATCGCGTGCGGCGACGAGGGCAGGTCCGGTCGGCCAACCGCTCCAGGCCGCGAGGGTCAGCATAAGAGAAAGCACGCCGAGACCGCACCAGGTCGCCGTCAATCCCAGGCGCAGGAGAAGCGGAACCACTATTCCCGAGGCGGCGATGCCGAGCCCCACCCCGGTGAAGACGATCCCGCCGACGACGCCGCGCCGCGACAACGGCACATGGGTCAGCACGGTGAGCGCGGCGAGCACCATGAGCGTCCCGCCCGCCAGCCCCGCCGCGAAGCGCCAGATGGAAAACCATAGGAAGGAAAGCGGCAGGGCGCAGGCGAAGAAGGCGATTGTCGCCAGGAGCATCATCGCACGCAGCACGACGGTAATCGGGAACCGCGCCGTCATCCCGCGGGCCAGCAGGGCGCCGGCGAGATAGCCGGCAAGATTCGCCGCGCCGAGATAGACGGCCTCGGCGGGAAGCAACCATTGCGCCGCGATGAGCGCTGGAATGAGCGGAGCATAGGCGAAACGGGCGAGACCGATGCCGACCAGATTTGCACATAGCCCGGCGAGCGTCGTACGCCCTACCCCGCCACTTCCTGCCGCTTCCATCGCGCTCATCCGATACATACCTGCTCCGCCGTTACCCGGAACAAGTTAGAGTGGCGCTAGAATCGCGAAAAACGCTTTTATTTGATCAAAGATATCTGATCAGACGATAGGCGCTACTCGGCGGCGTCCGCGCGCCCCCGAGGCTGATCGGCGGAGATTCGTCGGGCACGTTCCAGGAATGCCGAGAGCGCACTCGAGACATAGGCGTCGCGACGGCGGACGAACACCGTGTCGACGCGGGATTCGGGGGGCGGCACTTCATGTACGGCGACCCGCCCTTCGCGCGACGCGGCGGCGACCACGCTCCTCGGCAGCAGGGTGACCCCGACGCCGGCGGCGACGCAGCCGAGAATGCCCTCGACGGAGCCGAAATCGAGCCGGCGCACGCCGACGATGCCGCGCGCCGCGAGAACGGCATCGAGCCGATCGCGATAGGAGCAGCCGGCGCGGAAGACGATGGTCTTGAGGCCGCTCTTGCGCGTCAGCTCATCGGGATGCCGGACCGCGCGGGCTGTCACCAGCACGAGCTCCTCGCTGAACACGACCTCTTCCGCCAGCTCCGGGTGAGTGACCGGACCGCAGACGAAGGCGCCTTCGAGATGATGCCCGACGACCTCGTCGACGAGCTCGCAGGTGGTGCCGGTCTTGAGCACCAGATCGACCTCGGGATAGTCGGCGGCATAGGCGGCGAGGAGCGATGGCAGGCGGAGCCCGGCGGTGGTCTCGAGCGAGCCGAGGCTCAACGGCCCCTTCGGCTTGCCGTCGTCGCTGACCGCCCGGCGCGCCTCGGCGAGAAGGTGGCCGACCCGATCGGCATAGGGCAGCAATCGTTGCCCCGCGACGGTGAGCGTCACGCCGCGGCTGTGGCGATGGAAGAGCGGTGTCCCCAGCGTTTCCTCGAGCAGACGAATTCTCGCCGTGACGTTCGACTGCACGGTATTGAGTTCGGCCGCAGCGCGGTTCATGCCGCCGAGCCGCGCCACTGCGGCAAACACCCTGAGATCGCCCGCATCCATCGCAATTCACCTCGCGATATCGATCAGTCGGATATATTGCGGCAATAGTAATCTTTTCCTCAGATTTCGGCCAGCTAGGGCGGGGCGACCGGCCGCGCCTGCCAAAACAGGATGACGGCGCTCGCCGGCAGCATCGCCGCGATGGCAAAGGCAATCCGATAGCTTGCGGCGTAGTCGACGATCATCGCGAAGACCGCCGGGCCGAGAACGTAGCCGACGAAGGTGAGAAGCGACGCCCCGGCGGTGGCTTCGCCGATCTTCTCGGGCGGGGCGACGCGAGCGAGCTCGGCGAGGTAGACGCCGTTCCAGCTCGTCACCGCCAGCCCAGCCACGCCGGCCGAGCCCAGCACCGCCCACCATGGCCAGTCCGCCCCTGTCAGGGCGATGAGCAGTGCCGCACCGGTCGATCCCGCGGCAAGGACGATCAGCATCCGCATCGCCGAGCCGATGCGATCGGCAACCCAGCCGATGACGATCCGGCCGACGACGCCGCTCGCCTGCATGACGGCGAAGGCGACCCCGGCGGCGGTCAAGTTGAAGCCGATATCGGCAACCAGATAGGTGACATAGAAGCCGAGCAGGCAGCCTTGCGCGGTGGCGAGGGCGAAGCCGATGAAGGTCAGGCGCGGCAGCACCGGCGCCAGCGCCATCGCGCGAAACGGCATGGTCACGGTCGCCAGCGAGACGAACGCCGCAAGCGGCGCGGCGGCGCCGCGGTCGCGGTCGCCGTCCAGCACGTCGCGAAAGGGTTGCACGAGCAGCGTCGTCGCCGCCGCGATCACCGCAGCCGTGGCAAGCCCGAAGCGCCAGCCATAGATGACGGCGAGAGGCGGCACGAGGAGACCGACCAGCGTGCCCCCCAGCGGCACCGCTGATTGCTTGATCGAGAAGATCAGGCTGCGCCGGCCGCTCGGCGCGTAACGCTGAAGAATATCGCTGCCGGCGGGCGGCGACGGCCCGTACCCGACGCCGACGAGCAACGCGGCGGCGAGCAGCGCGGGCCACCACCCGGCCAGAGCGAGGCCAAGCGCCATGGCGGCGAGGAGCGTGCCCAGCTGCAGGAGACGCACCGGCCCGAAGCGGGCGAGCAAGGGGCCGCCGCCGGCGAGAAACAGCATCGTCCCGAAGGCACCGATCGCCGAGAGATCGCCGACATGCTCGGGCGTCACGCCGGCTGCTGCGGTGACCGTCGGCCCGACCACGACCATGGCGTTCATCAGGAATGCGCTCGTCATCTGCATGAGGGTCGTTACGCCGAGCGCCGCTGCCCATAGCGGAAGACGTTTCATAATCTCAGTTCCGGCGGCCGGGCAGCATGGACAATTATTCGCCGACTACCGTCGAGCCACGCATGGCGGTGCCGGAGCAGTGAGACATCGTCTAAGGAAACACTGCACTCGCATCTCCAATTGACCGGATTGGTCGAGTCGCTCGTTGCCCTAATGGTCCCTATCCTCCCCGCTAGATGAGCCATTAACCGTTGATTAACTTATTATTTTTAAGATTTGACCGCGCGAGGTTTTTCGCATGGGCATTATGACCACCGAAGCAATTGGCGGCGAGTTTCAACAACGCGAACATTTCCGCAGCGCGACGGACATCACGACCGATGTCGTCGTGCGCCGCCGTATCACGCTGTGGGAGCCGACCCCGGTCAAGAACAAAACCTTGATGGACCTCTACCGCTACTGGGAGGCATTGAGACCGGACGGATTCCTGCCGAACCGCGCCGACTTCGATATGGACAAGCTACGCCCGGTGATGGGGATGGCGTCGGTCGTCGATGTCGATTTCGACGATCCTCTCGACTACCGCTATCGAATTTGGGGCAGCAGAGTTCCGCTGAAGACTGATCTGACCAAGCACTGCGTTGGCGAAATACACTCCCCGGCGTATCAGGAAATGGTCGCGATCGACTATCGCGCCGCCAAGGAGATCGGGGCGCCCGCATACCACGAGATCGCGGCGCGCCTCGATTATCTAACGCACAGCTATGCGCGCCTCATCCTGCCGTTCGCCAAGAACGGTCGCCGTGTCGATCAGCTCTATGTCTGCTCGGTGCACGTCAAGTTTCCAGACCTCTTGGAGGCTCTCCACTGAGTTGTGCTCGGGATTGAGTAGCCAGTAGCGCATCTGGGTTAGCGCCTCGGCGCGGCTCATGTGACAGAAAATGAAATTGTACAGCTGGGCTTCATAGAAGTTGAATTCGAACCGGCCGTCTATGTGCGGCCAGCCATATTGTTTCGTTCCAATTCCTGTCACCGCCAATCGGTCGATTATCATTGCCGTGATGTGATCGAACCAAAAATTCTTCAGCAGCAGCGCTCGGCTCAGATGATCAAGAAGACCAGACAGATTGCGTTTCCGCCAGTTCGGATCGATCCACAGACTGCCGGAATATCCCACGCGCCCGCTCAGCGCCGCAGCAGTCGCGCAATCGATCGTCCCGAAACGTCCGTGCACATCGTCGCGGGCGCGATCGTGAAAGAGGCGCTCGGAGAGAATTTCATCGAGAAATGAGTCTGTGTCCAGATACCGTTGCGCAATAGTCGCCACGGTTTCCCCATGCGAATCCACGGCACGCAGCCAGAATGAGTTGTGCAGCGTCAGATTGCTGTAGTCGGGGTTAAAACATGGGCTAAGAACCACCGTTGGCGAGAGTCTTCGCCGCAATGAGACGAATTCCTTGAAGTTGCTTTCAACGTGAACATCGACGCCGACGGCAGCGATCTTCTCGGACATTAATTGCGAGAAGCGTTGTACGACAACAAATTCCGCATCAGTCAAAGCCTTCATGAACCTCCCCCGACGTTGCCACGACCGTACCGTCACAAGACCCACGTCGCGCGCCAGGAACCCTCCCGACCCGCGGTCAAATGCGCTCAGTTAAGAAATTAATTAAGAAATTTAATCGGACCAAATGTGCCCATCAAACGGCCAAAAACGGCCGAGCACCGAAAAATACAATTTGAGTATAACACGATATATGCGACCGCAAAATTGTTAACACTCGGGTTCCATTCCTGCGCTGATTGAGGAGGAGATGGTGTACTCCTCTATACATTCTATTTTGCTAGCGAGAGCATCCGGCCACTCATTTCTCCTCCTTGGTCGATGGTGAGGTTACACGAGTAAGCTCCGACCCCGGACTTTCGCCATCCGGCACGATGACGGTCGGCGTATCGACTTTCGGCTCGCCCTCGTCGACGATCCGAGCGACCGGCAAAGGAATACCGGTGTGCCGCGCGCCGAATTGGGGGGCTTCGCCGTCGTCGCCCCAACGTTGCCCGAGGCCGGCGGCGATTTCGGCGCCGAAGAGAGCCACGGCCCAGAAGATATACATCCACAGCAGAACGATCGGGATGCCCGCCAGGGCGCCATAGACGGTGTTGTAGGATGACAGCCGCGAGACGAAGACGGCGAAGGCGAGCTTCAACCCCTCCAGCAACGCGGCGGCGGTGAGCGCGCCCACAACGCCGTCGCGCAATCGCACGCGGCAATTGGGGATAAGGCAATAGAGCAAGGTGAAGGCCGTCGTCTCGAAGACGAAGGGGATCAGCCCGGGAACGCGGGCGAACCACGCGCCGGTCTCTCGCTCGACGCGCACTGCATCGATCCCCAGCGTATAGGCGATCGCATCGAGATATCCCGACAGCGACAAGCCGACGCCGAGAAGCAAGGGCCCGAGGGTCAACGCCATCCAATAGGCGAGTACGCGCTGCGCCCAACCGCGCGGCGTCGTCACGCGCCAGATCACATGCAGCTCCTCCTCGATCGTCGCCAGCAGCAATATCGAAGTGACGATCAGGGCAACGCCGCCGACCGCCGTGGTTTGAGCCGCCGTGGTCGTGACGTTCTTGAACCAGGCGGCGGCCTCCTCACC
>WNFC01009723.1_pt1 | contig 16875 bp, 24 predicted proteins | sample 5400541 | NCBI WGS metagenome assembly WNFC01 (sample SAMN13153342, study PRJNA577476) | soil metagenome | isolation source: 120 cm saprolite under Douglas fir tree site 2 hole 2 replicate 1 | place: USA:California | collected 2015-04-18
GTTCAGGAAGGGCTTTGGTGGAGGGATGCGACAAACGGGCTTTCTTGCTGCGTCCGCGGCCTATGCCCTCACTAATAACTTCCCAAAACTTGCCGCGGTCCACGAACTTGCACGGAAGCTTGAACGCGGGCTTTTGGAACTTGGCGTAGAGATCACTGGCAGTGCAGAGACATGCATGGTACGTTTGGTGCCTCCCTCCTCGCCTGCCCTCCGCCCCAGCGACGAGGCGGACCAATAACTTATCTGCCACTCAAAACAAGGTCTTCTATGATCCCTCTTCAGTTGGCACTAGCTATGCTGAGGTCGCACAGCGTGCAACGAAGCTCTCCAAGCCGTTGACTCTCGCGGCCTCGCGCTTGGTCGTGCACATACAAACAACAGAGCAGGCCATTGACGACCTCCTCGGAGTTGTCCGCAGCCTCGCTGAGGAGAAGAAGGCAGCCGGCTTTGTGAGGCCTGTGGAAAAGGCTGGAAATAGCTCGTACAAAGACATGTACGCGCACATGAAGTAAATCTGAATCAACACGATCAATGCAATCCAGCAATTCCACCAAGGGAATAAACACAAGCAGATACACGCGAACGAAAGGCAGACCCGGCACGATATCAACCTTTCCCCGTGTATCTCTGCTTTTCGTACTCCCTCCATAGATTTTTCATAGCTGCCTTCCCACTAGCATCGAGAGCAGAGACCATGAGCGCATCTCGTGTATGCTCGTTGAGCATGTCACACAAGACAAACAGTCCTGGTTGCAATTCTCGTCGTATGTCCACAGGTAGAATGCACAGTGGGTCATTAAGAGCTTCAAGATAAGCCTGGATGACGCATGTAACGTGCTTTGATAGCGGCCGCGCGAGTGATTCGTGTTTCTGCAACTCCGCGGAGGGACCGTGTACTCGAACCGACGTTTTCGCCGAGAGCGACGTAAGGAGGCGGGAGAGGGCCTTGCTCTCTTCTGCTCCAAGTGGGTTAGATGGGTTTACCCAGGCAGGAAAGGAGTCTGCGACAATGGTATACTGCTTCGCACCGAGAAGAGGACGCGGGCTGCGCAAAGCGAATAACAACCGACAAATGATGTTGGTCAGATGTGGAAGTGTGGTGACGACGAGGTCTCTTCGTAGCCGAACGAGGGAGCCGAGGATGGTGATAATTTCGTGAAATATGGCATTATTCGTTTTTGAGTCGTGTGCCTTCTTCGAACCAGCGAGGAGTCTCGAAAGAAGTACCCAAATGGAGACTACGTTCTGCGGTCGAATTGAAGCAGGCTGCCAAGGATCAACAGAAGGATTTAGCCGGTGAGACTAGCGACGTACTCTTTTGGAACACAGATCGCCGATGAATGTCAACATCGGCAAGCGAAGAGCGTGGGCATCGGAGAGCTTCTCCTCGTTCACAAAGACATCCAAGCATTCCTTGACATACGCCTGGACGATCCTCAGAGTGTCTGTGTTTCCCGTATGAGCTATCCCTTTTTGAGTCGCGAAAGGAGACAGAACTAACTTTCCGGAGCATTGTGTAAAGCGAGCGAGATGAGGCGAACAAGACGCACGAAATCATCTGATCCAGTTCCGGTTGGAGACAAAGCATCGAATATGAATCGCAGACACGAAGAAAACTCGGTCGGGGACAGGGTCTGGAATAACTTTGCCACATTTTCATCAAGGTTACACCGTTCTGTATAGGGTGTCAATGCCAAGCAGGAGAACTGAATACCTATTCCAAAAGACGTACCCACGGACATTAACAAAGGGGCAAAAAGCATGTATGTTGTGACGATGCGTTGTAGTTGAGACTCTCGGTCTTCTCTTTCTTCATCCCTAGAAAACAGCTGAAGCTCTGACACCAAGACCATATGCATGGCATCGCAGAGCGTCAAGATGCTCGTGTCCTTTGAATTCCAGGTGAGGAGCAATGGAACAACAGCCTGCATAATTTGTGTGCCAAGGCCCGGAGATGGATTTCCTGAAACGGGTGTGGGGATAGCCGTCAGACAATGGTGGTAAACGTTAGAGATAAGTCGCACTGGGGTGATTCAGATATCTCCCAAAGGTGATGACCCGACCCCATAGGAGCAAGGCGTCAGAATAGCGCAATACTTCATCTCGCTCAGTTACATCGTGCGAGGCCAAACGACAGATGATAGGATGTAGCTGATCAAAGACATGTTCAAACATAGACGACAAATGGCCCACGAGATCAGGTGGAAACCTGTCACGAATCGATTGTCAGGTCTACACGATTGAAGGATGGGACTCACGATGACAATGAAAAGTCGTTCATGGCAAGGTCCATCAGTAGTTGGGCCGAACCTCGGAGTGGGATGTCTGATTCCTTTGACAAAAGCCAATCCCCAAGTGGTTGCGTTCTACAAATCTGAACAGCATCGATCGCCGCGTCCGCGCCTCCTCGGAGAGCTACTCGGAATGCAGCACTACGGCATTGATTGGTATCGACAATGTTCAAGGGAGAGTTACTTGCTCACCGGAGATGGCCCTGGACTAGATTCAAAGTGACCTGTTCTGTGGACATGGGAACCGGCGACGTCATTAGATAGTGGAGGTACTGTCCACCTGCTTCATGTTCCCACGAGCCCAGGAAGCTAAGTGTTCTAGCGAGAAACGTCCTGACGACTTGAAAGGCTCGAGTCGAGGCATCAGCAACGGAGTCAAGGAGTATGTCGATGATCACGGCCTTCCTGAGGAAATCATTCCGATAGGACTTCGGAATGCACTCGCTCGAAGGGTAAAGGAGAAAAATGTAGGCTTTCACAGCTTCCCACAACTGACTTTCTGGGGGATGGCCAGATGAACGCTTCTTCGTATGCTTCCGTAACTTCGCAATATCGACAGTGTCCAAAAAGGCGGTTCGGGCGTGTTGAACAGCAAAAAATGATGCTGCTGAGATCAGTAATTTCCGAAAAACTGCCAGGGATATCATCTCACATCGGATATTTTCCTGCTCCCAAAAGTTTGCCGAATGGAGGCATTCGTGGACAATTCTTACGAATGATAAGCCTTGTTCTGCATGCTCATACCCGAGTTCGACGCGGGCGAGATACAAGAGATTTATGAGGCGTTCTAATTGCTCCGGAGAGGCGTATACACTAGAAAATATCGTTCACATCACACCAAACACCCAGAGGACAACTTACTTGATAACCTCTAAATGTCTGTCCAGTAAGAGTCGCAAAAGAGCAATAGCAGCAAGTGCAGAACCATCCTCATCAAATGATAGCTGCGAGGACCGTCCTGACCAAACTTTAGGCACAGGACAATTCGCCGGGAGATGAACCTCCAAGAAATTCAAAACGGTGTCAAGAAGGATTTGCTGCTGCTGGACGCTCCGACGATATTCGTGGTGCAAGAGGTAACGGAACTTTGAATTCTATGAGTACGCTGAGAGTGACCCGAGTATGTCAAACTCACAATTTCGACGTTATACTCCGGTAGGCAATCATCAACTTTGAGGGCAGAAGCTGCCAGTTCATCCAGGTCATTCTGATCATAAAGGCCATACCGAGCATGCCCAGCAGACATCTGCAGCATATACCGGAGCCGTAGAGCGGCTGCCGCCACGACTTGTGTCGCCCAGGCATCACGCCCACGGTCACTACTCCCGGAGATGATTGCACTTGTACCCGCGAGTATTGCCTCTCGAACGAAGCCAGCGAGTGACTCGGCAACAGCAGTTTTCACCTGTGCTTGCTCTGCCTCGGTGATGGTGTGCAGAGGCAGCGAAGTTAACACCACCGTAGCAATTCGTGCAGCGAGCATGAAAGTTACAGCGCCAGCGCCAGTATCTCCTTTTCCTCCGCTTGATGAAGTTTCAGATATCCGCCTTCTTTTGCGCGTCCCCCGTCCATGATCGGCAGCCGCTGCCTTTTCCATATCACGGAAGCGTTCCCAGATCTCCCGTAGCACAGCAAGGACTTGTCTCGCCGTATCAAGGGTCTGACCAGGTGTGATAAAGATTCTCACGGCCATGGATAGTTTGTTTAGATGGTTCATCGTAAGAGCCGGGGATGCCACAAGACCATCATAGGACGCCTGCATCGGGAGGGAAGAGAAATGTGGAGGGAGTTGGATGCATGAGTCTATCAAGTGAGAAATATAAACAGGTAGTGTGCGCGTCTTCGCATGGAACGAAAGGGCGAGAGAGAGGAATTCGTGTGCATGGTTTTCCAGGAATTCTCCATGCGATGCCTGATGAACTGTGAGAAATTTCGGGAGTATGTGACTTGTAGAGGCCTCCACGAGATCATGGTCTATGCGGGAGAGCACGCAGAGGCAATGTAGTGCTATCGGAACATCCTCACCTGATAACCATGTGATCTTCGAGCATGCAACCGTCGCCAAAGGGACTTACCGTTTACAGCAGCTAAGCAACCTACGCAGGCACCGACTTCTTCTCGCAGGAGTGCTGCCATGTTTTCGTTCCTTGGGCTGAATAGCGACTCGTCCTCCACTGCCTTCAACAAGCCCAATCTCGAGCGCCACACTTGATTCCCTTGTAAATCTCCGACAGCATGCAGTATTTCTTCACAGGAAGAGAAGAACGATGTAGCGAATGAGTGGGTGTCGGTGGAAGCGCTTCCTGAAGGGATAAGGGAGCGGCGTTTCTTCACAGCATTGGTGAATGCAGCCATGAGAAATGGGAGCGTAGAGAGTAAATGAGGTGCGGACGAGGATATATGAGCTCTTAGTACATCGAAGAGAGGGTTAGTATGGGGTATTTCGGCTATGTGTTTGAGATTGTCAACATTGAAGAGTAACTCGACCCCCATGTCACAGATCTCTGTGTATGTATGCGAACTTGCGGCGCTTTCATTTGAAACGAAGGCAAGCCATGCGTCTATGTGCTTCGTCATGAATGCCTGGCTGAGCTGTGACCGGAATTAATAGGAGCATTAGGATAAAGTGTACATGATGAGACAAACCTTCTTTTTATTCGAGGAATGAGACAAAGTACTATGCAAGGAAGATGTCACCAATGTGCAGATCGTGGTGAGGCCCGAGTTCTCGCCAGACCCCGCAGCCTCCCTTACTAAGACCCGCAATACAGCCCCGAAGCATTCTAGTAAATTATCGGGCGAGAACTTTGGAGCCGCGAGAGACCAGACAAGTGCAAGACACTTCGAGGAATGGAGATAGAGCTCATCCCGCTTCCGCGGGGGCAGATCCACGGAGTTGGATAGCAAAGAAAGGATGATAGGTTGCAGCGGCACGCGGTTCAAGAGGGGTATTAGCGAAGTATTATGGATAAATTTCGTTTTTGAGGTTTCTGGGCTCAAAAATAAAAGTATATCTTGCAGAAGCGTCCAAAACCGCAGATCCAAAACCGAGTTTGTCTCGCTAAGGTCATCGATGAGTATCAAAGGCAAAGGAAAGGCGAGTCACTCACGGGTGACGCGTTCCGTCCTTCAAAAGACGCGTCAAACACCACTCGAGGACGACCTCCGCTTTTCTCGGAACATGGAATGATGTTTCACGCCACGCTGCACTCGCTATGTCGATTTTTGAGGGGTCACCTTGCCTCGGAGGATCATTTGGGGCTCTGAGAGCGCGGACGAAACTCTGAGCCGAGTCCTGATAAGCCATCTGAGGACGCGTTCGACGTTCAACGGTGGGTCGAATTTCGTCCTGGCTCACTGCTGGCTCCCACGGCTACGACACGGGCCGAAAGCCGCCCATGTTTATGATCGATCTTGTAGGACGGAATCACACTGAAAAGAACGCTCATCGGCAGCGCGGTAGCCGAGTGTCGTTAAACGGTAAAGGGGCACTGGGTGCTCCTACCCCTTCCTCTCTTAATATGCCTACTATTGACCAACGGGAACTGGATATCTGCGCTGAGCAGCGCAACGAGGAGTGGGATGTCCTTTCGGTATGGTCCATTTCACAGGTTCATGCCAATTGTTTACAATGTTGCAGTCAATCTACCCCGACTGTGTCTCCAGGGATGCCTCGAATGATATCTTGAGGTTCGAGGTTCCTGTCGAGCTCGAACGCCCCATGGACGTCTTCGTCACGAGAAGTGGAAATGCCGATTTGCAGGAGCATCATTTGTCTTTATCGTCGCTCCCGCCCATTTTCCTACAGATCGTCCTTCCACCTGCGTACCCTCTACGTGCAGGCCCTGAAATTGTTTCTTTTTATGTATCGGGCTCTTGGGTCCCACGCAGCGGGCGTCTTTTGAAGAAACTCCGGGGTATGTGGGAACCCGGCGATGCCGTCCTATATACCTGGGTGGAGTGGATACACAGCGCTGACTTCCTGAATTCGATGGAAATAATATCCCGCATGCCGCACCACACCTTTTACTCCCTTTCCTGACTGCACATGAGAGCAAGTCACAGTCATCAAAATTTAACCTGACATCACACTCTTGCAATGTATGCTTTGAAACACTGAAAGGGTCACGATGTCTGCAGTTATCCTGCAGTCACATATCTTGCAGGACTTGCCTCAGAGATGGCTGGGGCTTGTATATCAAGGAAGGAGACGTAGCGCGTGTAGGATGCCCTGATCCCCAATGCGTCAGAGACAGACAAGAGGCTACCGAAGATGAAGTGAGGAGGGTGGTAACAGAGGAACAAGTCCGTCGGTGGAAGTGGCTGAGAGAGAAAAGATCTACGGAGAGAGGCGAGTCCCATTGGCTGTGCATATCTCATTGCTCATCGCCTGCAGACCCTTCGATTGTGCTGTGTCCAATGTTCCTTTGTCAAACTCCTGTCCCAAGACCGTTGGGGCCAGATGTTCAAGAGGAGAATGGCTGGGACAGGTTGCGAACGTGCCCCTCATGCAACTATTCCTTCTGTTCATTTTGTAAAAGGACATGGTAAGGCTGTGTTAGCGAATGATGAAGGCTGTGCGTCAGATTGACATGGCGACAGGCATGGGCCGTTATCTGATTGCCCCATTCAGAACGCAGAAAAGCTAGTCATTGAGTACACGAAAACGACCGAGAATTCTCCTAAACGACACACTATGGAACGACAGTACGGGAAGAAGAATCTGAAAAAGCTGGTAGCAAAGTATGAGGAAGACCGGGCGAATCAAGAATGGATAGAGAAGAGTACGATGGCTTGCCCCAAGTGTCACGTTCATGTGGAGAAGTCGATGGGCTGCAATCACGTAAGCGGATCGGCGTCGCATCCTTCCGGCGTCGTCGTCATTTGCTCATTTGGTGGGGCACTGCAGATGACTTGTTCCAAGTGCAAGCAACATTTTTGCTACCGTTGTGGGTCGAAACTTGAGGCGGGTAATCCGTATGCGCACTTTTCGAAACCTGGACGGTGCTATCACAAGCTATTTGATGTCACGGAGACGGAGATTGGATGGGAACCAATGGAAGGGTTTGTTTGGGTCTGAATGTAGGGGGAATAAGCATGATAGGGGTGTTTGTTTTTCAAATGAATAATAAAAATAAAAATAAAATAGATATTTTCATTTCATTGGTGGTGGTGCTCGTCCCGGTCCTGTCCTGTCTTGTCTTGTCTCGTCTCGTCTCGCTATTAGATTCCGCGTTCCCTCCTTTCTTTCCTCTTTCTCCTTCTCTTCGTCCCCACCACCCTTCAACGCCTCTCATTTCATCCAAAACGAACAGCACAAGAATCGCTGATACCAATCCATCCTTCAATACCCTCCTGTATTGACCCTCCCATACCCGTACTGGCGTACCCCCACAAACCACCTGCGTCTACCCCTATGGAAATTTATACGACCGCCTTCTCCTATCCTCGCAGACCTCGTCATGCTCGCAATACTACCCCTCCTCTTGAATTCCCCTCACACTCGCAATCCGATCGTTTCCAACAGCCCCAATTCCAACCACCCCACCATAATGGTCATGCCGAACCTCACGTCACGCCTACTGCCCCCGACACGGAGGCTGTTCAAAAGCTTGCTGTTCTTGCTATGACTACTCAGGGCTGTCATGTCTCCTTTTCGATCGCAGACCACGGTGCAGGGTGGAACTTTCTCCTCTCTGGCGCTTACCAGCAAGTGTTGTTCGCTCGCGGAACCATCTTGAAGGACTGTCCGATCCAGGTATGTTTTTCTCCTATCTCAAAGCTTTCGAGATTTTCCTACTTCTGGTTTCTCTCTTCCAGAACAGGGCCTCAATTAGAGTGCTTCGATCCGAGCTGCTGGATTTTCCATCGTCAAAGCCTGCCCTGAAACCAGAAGTTCGCCGCCGTTTGGATGAAATCGCCTCCCAGACTCTCGCCCATATCGCTGTCGTCAATAGCCCTTTGTCACTGTCAACGCGCACTCCGCCCGATGGAGTTAGTAGCAGTGCTGGATGGTCGGGCTTGGAGACTGAACGCGTCTGTGAACTTGTCATCACAGGCCAAGGCGACTCGGTGGAGATTGCACGGGTACGACTACTGGTGATGCTGGATGAATTGGTGCGTTTTCGACCATTCTCACCTCTGATACTGCTTCACGACCTGAATACACAGAGCGGCCTGCATATCGAGGCTTGCGAAATTGACCAAAAACTACAAGCTATCGTCGCAGGTCGCAAACGCCATGTCCTGCAGTCCATTCAGGAGGAGACTGCCACAAACATCTACCTTCCTTCCCCCCTGCAAGGCCTCGTTGGCCCAGATGTCGCCTCCGGGGTCGCCATGGGGCCCAGTACTCCCCTCCGACAGAATAAAAGTGCCGTTTGGATCTCCGGCGAATTTTTCGGTGTCCAGCGGGCGCGGGACATGTTACTGCAACTATCGCTGAATAAGGTATGTAGCTCTCATGATAACACCCCTCAGGTCCCTGACACGATTGATCTATTAGAGTAAGGGTATCATCTCGCGGGATACTGCGATTCTTCCAAGAAAACTGGATTGGATGGTAACTGACCGTGCCGAAGATCTCAAGACCATCATGAGCGATAATGCAACATTTATTCAATTTCCCCCTATCGGTAGTTCCACTAGTCTAATTACTGTATTTGGCGACCACCGGGTTAACATCCAGCGCACTATTCGCTCCGTTATGCAATTGGTTTGTTGCACTGTGTATTTACTTCTACCAGCTTTGACGCTTCTTCTTAGGCCTGTCAGTTTTACGTCGCTTCTTTTTGGTTACTTCCGGCGCAGTTCAATGTTCTGCTTCCACCGCCGACCCTGAACGCAACTCAGGTTACCGCCATCATCAAACAGGTTTCCAACGCGACGGGCGCTGAAGTTGTATTCAAGAGCATGTGCTTCGAGATGCATGGCCTCGAACATGAGGTCCGCAATGCCGTTACTTTGATTATGGAATTGGATATTGTAAAGGTGCGCGCGTCTCCTGGGCAACGTATCATGCCTGACTTGAATCTCCCCCACCCAGGCCTTTCATCACGAGATTCGCTTCCAGATTGAGCTTGCCAATGAGCACCGCGAGTTCATTAGCGGCAAAAAGAATGGCAAGATTAACAAAATCATGCAGACAACGAACGTTAAAATCAAATTTGAGACATTCAACGATTACAACTTCCTTATCGACATTGCCGGCACCGATGTCTCCATTCTCCAAGGGCTCACATTGCTTCAAGAGGAATTACCCGCGGAGATATCATTTCATGTTCCCGAGTCATACCATAAACGCATTATCGGTGTTGGTGGCAGAAGTATTCAACGTATCATGAAGAAATACGGCGTGTACGTCAAATTTTCCAACGCGGAAGAATTTGCTGCCATGGGAGGGTATAACGACAACGACGACAATGTCGTGGCACGTACGCCCGCCAAAAACGCCATTAATCTTGATAACCTAAAGCAATCTGTAATGGAACTCGTGAATCCAAAGGTTCGCCCCTCGAGAGATAATCTTTGATATTTCCTGACGTCCATGTATACATAGGATAAGGATTATTTGAACGAATCTGTGGTTATTCCCCGCCGGTATCATCGTACGCTACTCGGGGACAAAAGTATCTTCATCCACGACATTGAAAACAAGACCAATTGCCGGATTCGATTCCCCGACAAGGAAACCGCGTCCGATGTAATCAGTATCTTCGGACCAGAAAGTCAGATTCAGATCGCGGCGACCATGCTCTTGGTATATCCCACGCCTATTACTATTCCCCGTGACTGAACATCACCCAGGATCACGTTCCTTTCGAAGCCGATATGGCTGTGCCACCACAAGCAGAATTGCCTCGTGTATGCGCATCTCCTGAGTTTGCCTCGTTTGTGGAACAAATCAAGCGCGAGCTTCAAATTGCGATTGTCCCGAATATAAAAACTGCAGCCGGCGGCTCTGGAGCTGACACCCCGACCGAGTGCTCCTTTAAATTCCGCTGCCAACGCAGCAACAGCGACTTGCTTGTGTCCGCGCGCGAGATGCTCGAGCAGTATTTGCTTAATCACAACATTCATGTGTATCCATCACCGACAGCAAATGCACACAAACGTGGTGATTCATTTGCGGACGCGTTTCCTCACTTCGATAGTAAAGTGCTGTCTACTATGCCTAGGACACGCGGTAAGCACTGCTTTTGTTCCTCATCCTTTCTTTTCTTTTCATGGTTATTGCGGTAGGCTCCGCTGATTTCTCGCGCCCTGAGCCTATGATGGATAGGAGATTGCGGTTGGCAAACTCGTCCCCGGACGTCAAAGCGTTGTTCAATAACTCTCCATCGTACATCTATCATCTGGAAGAGGCACAAGAGAGTCTTGACAGCCAGCCGAGCTATGCGCCAGCGCCCGTCAATGATTACTGGGCACCTCAACCTCCTATCGGGCGTCACGGCCGCTTCCTTTCCATGTCACACGCAAATGATGACCCGACGCTGAGCAGCATCCCGGGTCGTCTGCGAGGCGATGACAATCGCGCATCGGACTCACTCTCGGACGCAAAGTTCAAGGACCAGGTTGGAAAACCCCGTTCTTTGACAAATCGTGCTCAGTCACTCGACCTAACACTTTCATTATCACGTATCGCGGAAGGCTCTTCACGCTACCCTCCTCCTGACTCTCCTACGAACTCGATTGGTGACACAGGTCCCAGTTCGAGCCCAACTTCCGCCACAGCGCCATCCTTTCCCAATGTATATGCATCAGGCCGACCTCCCATTGGGCCAGGGACTCCCCAGTCTATGCATCGCGGAAGCCAGCTCCTTGATGACGAAGCTGTTAACGAGGTGTCACGGGTAATCTCCACGCTGGGGTTATGATCTGAGCAAGGGCGGCACTGGATATCTACACCAATCTCTCGACTTGTAAAACGCATTCTTGTATTAGGAAGGACTCTGGACTGCATCTTGTGCTCTGTTGTCAAGCCAGCTCTTCGCACACCTATTTCATCGATATTTCGAATCCATCCAACCCACCGCATGTGCCTGTCCTCTGCTTTCATCTCTTTATCGCTTGCAGTGCCTCTATCTCTACTTTTCGTTCTATAACCACTCCTACTGTACCATAGTCTAGGCCTCCTCAATGTTCCTACGCCTGTAGGCTGGTCATATCTTTATGTCATTACTACTGCTACACTGCGCTAGTTTGTCAAAAATTTCACTGAATAAGAAAATGGCCAGGAGACGTAGAGGGCCACATTCAGTTCACAACCCACGGGATTTCGTACAGAACGAAATCGAAGAATTCCTGATCGAGCAGTGACTGGTACTCCCCGACGAAATCCTCATTTGTGGATTTGCCGCCCTTGGAATTGGCGCGTCCCTGGGAGCGAGCTGAAAGGTAAGCGAAGTGTCGTTGTAAGATCGTGAGCGTCCGTTTTGTGGTTTTCGGCTCCGGCTTTTGTATATATCAATAGTTCATTAGGAATCTGACCGAGCAGATGAATAGATTACTCACCTTTACGGCGATTCCGACATAATTCGCGGGAAGACCGTATCGTAATACACTTTCTACATACAATCGGACCACCTTGAGGTGCACGAAAACTTGGAAAGCCTCCGAAAAGTTGATTTCCGAAAGTCGAAGGAGCTCCGTCTATGGTTGATCAGAACGTTACTTATCTGGGCTGATCGCGTTCGGTGGGGAAACTCACCCAAAGCTCCTTTTCGGCGGTGTCGGCCATTTGCAACTCCTCGCGGTCCTTCTCGATCTGGTCTGAAGAGTACTGGAAATCTCTTACGAAGTATCTTTGGGCGGTGGTGAGGATAATGATATAGCATGAATGCGACTGCAGTTCTCGCACTTGTTCTCCCTGCACTTTTGGGCAAAGGTATCGTACACTTTGCGGAAAATGACAACAGTGAAGAGGGTATAATCTTCGTCAGATGTGAGGGAACTGCGCGTCAGAGTTCAAAAGTTAAGGCCGAGGAGCGGATGCGAAATGTTAGGAGGACGCACACTGCGGACCGCGGCACCACCATCGCGGCTAAGTGTTCGTAACTGGAATTCCAAGTCTTTACGAGATTTCTAAGAAGCCATTTATCATCAAGCCAATTCACTCGGGAGTATTCAGTGTTACTTGGGAACCGCAACCAAGACTGATTGCATGTACTCAGACTCTTGGAGTACATCATCTTCGGAGACGATATCTGCAAGTGACCTCACAGAAAGATTACCCCTGCAAATGCCTTCGTCAGCAATGCAAGGATTGCGATGCCTCCACTGGAGGGCTCACGTCTTCTTGCGCTGTAGCTGAACCAGGGAGCCCTTGGCAAGGTTGTAGTTGTTCAATTTGGCCTTCATAACGTTGTCTATTGACGTCATCTCCTACGGTCGTGGGTTAGATGACATCAGACGATGCGAAGAGGTGTGGAAACGCGCCTTGATCAGAACGTCAGTCATGTCTCTGAGCCCACGCTGAGTTCCATATCGCCCCTCATTCCAATGCCAGTAATTCAGCAAGTAGTTATCCACCGGTTTGCCGTTTATCGAAATGTGCTGGGCGAGTTTGGACGGATCGTTGTTGAGCAGGTTACGGAGTGTTTCGACGATCTTGGCGACGGTAGCGGTGAAATTGGCGTCGTATTTTGGCAATTCTTCCGAGAGAGAGATGAGGGAATCAAGTGTCCCTGTCTATTGTCGCGTGAGGAGAATGGTTAGAGGACGACGAGCGAGTGTATACCTTGAAGGACGGGATGTAGAGTTGACCTATGCTACTCGGCGAGAAGGTCTTGGACTGTTGTGAGAGCTCTGATGTGAGTTCTTGAAGCAATCCGTCTGAATCACCGTCCTGCGGGACTGTGATTATCCATGTGGACTGATCCGAAGGCATCCTTGTCTGTAACAAGTCTTCTTCACTTGTTGTCGCTGTGACCGCTGCTCAAGACTTGGAGGAATACCCGGACCGGTGTCCCATTCTGGCATTCTGCGCTGCTACCCGGCGCTCCCGGCGTAGCCAGCACTTTGCTGCTGACAACTCAATATGATACCGTCCGCGTTTCGTCTTGCCGCCTTTGTGCGCGTGCCTCGCGCGTATAGTATGCAGTCCACGTCCAGGTCTATATACTCCAAGGCTCCTTTGCTTGTCACGCCGAAAGCTCTGCAAGACCTTCGATCCTCTGCCAATGTGAATATCCTCGACGCCAGCTGGTTTATGCCAAACTCCCCCCGGAATGCCTCCCAAGAATTCACGGAAAAGCGTATCCCCGGTGCACGCTACCTCGATCTGGATGAGGTTGCCACGCCAAACGAGCTCGGTCTCAAACACATGATGCCAAGCGCTCGGGTGTTCAGCGGCGCTCTCGGTAAGTCGATTGAGAAATGGCCTATGCGACAACGAGTTGACGGTCTCGTAGAAAAGTTTGGAATTACACCAACATCTCATGTCGTCTTGTAAGGGTGACTTTTTTTTCATTAGACCGCTGCATTTGTGATTGAACATCACAAGGTATGACTCGCAAGGCATCTTCTCCGCCCCACGGGCGTTGTTCATGTTCCGATCCTTCGGTCACGATCAATCGAGTGTGCTTGACGGCGGTCTTCCTAGGTGGGAAACTGAAGGACTTCCTACCGAGTCGGGCCCTGTGATGGAAATACCAAGAAGCAAGTACCCGGCGCCTACTCTAGCATCTGAAAATATCAGAAGTGAGTCACCGTCTTCCATAGCTGTCCTGTCTCTGTCTTTGCGGCTTAGTTCGCACAAGGCTACGAGCAGATGGTAAGCAACGTGGCAAAGGAGCTTTCAGAGCCCCTCACAGAGATTGTCCTTGACGCCCGCTCTCATGGGAGGTATACGATACGTCACCTCACTTCCGAATCAGGGTCTGATCTCCCATGTGCAGGTATACGGGCTCAGACCCTGAGCCCAGACCGGGGCTGTCCTCGGGCCACATGCCTCATTCCTTCTCTCTTCCGTTCAATGCATTCCTGCAGACGAACACCATCCCCCACTCCCCCAGGACCTTCACGACATTCCTTCGTCCGAGTGAGCTCCGTCAGAAACTAGAGGATGCCGTTGGCACCGAATATGCTCAGCTGATCATCGAGGGCAAGCGCGGTGTGACCACTACCTGCGGAAGCGGCATGACTGCTGGCGTTCTGTGGCTAGGGCTGAAGTTGATCGAAGAATCGACGTCCGTGGCTCTCTATGACGAAGTACGTTATACTCGGCGATTGGTTGGGTAATTTGCTGATGCTGGCACGCAGTCTTGGACGGGTTATGCCTCGCGCCCGCAGAGCAAGATTGATAAGAATGTATCATAGTTGTTTGTCAGCGACGGGAAGCCGCTTGTTTTTGGGAATAAGATTCGATGATCCGGCACCGTGTCACAGCAACTGAGATTTTGATATTCAGATTCTGACAGGTTTAACTCTTGAGTCCGCACTCACATCCCGTGGACGAGCGATCAAGAGTTATTAACTCTGAAATTTTTATCATGACTCGGATTACGCCAGCCTCATGATTATCGGCCGAAAGGGCACGAATTAACAAACGCCCACATGTCGAGGAACAGCTACCAGAACAGTTGCCATGCAATATTTGGGAATTAGTAAGTACAGGGGTAAATGTTGCGCTGGTGACTAAGAGGGGGATGCGCGGTCTAAGATACAAGGAGCATGTGATAATGGTAAGCTCGAACTTCGTCTACTCCTACTCTTACATGGCAGAAGGCAATCTCAACTCCGCGAGAACGGCAAGAAATGGTGGTTGATGAGATTGGTCGGCCTTGCTGGTGAGACAAGCTGGTTGACCTGAATACTTCACTTCGACCCGATATCGTTTTGCTTTCCGGAGGAGGGTCACCTGCCACCTGTAATGATAGCGGTTAGATATAAGCGGGAAGCGAGATAACACGTGTTGAACGCACCCCTCGCTCCAAAGAGCGTTGTAACCCTTTCTTCGCACTTCCTCGAAGAATTGTTGTCGCGCGAATAGCAAGGAGTTCTCCAAGTCTTTATCCTTTCGTACATCAAATACGAAAGTACGGACGACCCGCGTCTCATGGACGTAGATGATGTCGATATCTGTGATACATGAGTAAGACGCCGTCCGTCTGATGGGCATCGCATACGCACCGTCGTCCTCATCAAAAAGGGGAACGGGCTCGACAGTTTTACTGTCGACTACTTCCCAGGGCTTTTCGTGTCTTTTTACGACAAAAATGGAAAGGACGCTTGCCAAGCCCATAATATCCGAAGGCTAGTGAGGGATGCTGTGGAAAGCCACCTGGGGGAAACTGGGGACTAGCGTGCCGCATGTAACCCGTTTATTATAAAGGCCGCAGTTTAGACGCTGGAATGACACTGCCTCGCGTCCAGTCATTGTTATTAACATCATCTTCTTATGGCGCCCAGATTTGCAAAGCACACGGAATGACCGTCCGAGAGATTCTAGATCCCAATATACTCCATGTGAACGCCGAACCGTCCTTGGACCCATGCCGAGCCGATTACGAAGCCCACGCGTTAATCGCTAACCTGACGACAATCATAACACAATCATTACGATCATCACAGCATATGTGTAGATTGAGGTACAACAAAAAAAGGACGGGCCAAGGCATCTTTGTAGGGGGTTTGTCTGGATGGGGTCTTTCTTTTCCAAGTTGAAACATCACCCGGGCCCGGGCCATCGATGACAAACATGTGTCGCTGGCATAGCCGTGGGCAAACGCGCGTTGACGGTGGCCGGCCAAACACGTCATGGGCGCAAAGATGCAGTGATATAGATATATGGAACTTCTCGATTGAGATGTGGGTGAAATTGTTCATCATTAGCAAGCTTTGGGAGATGAAAGTGAGATAGGCGGCTTCTCGGCGCCAAACACCTGGATTTTCGGGATCCGGGGATGGTTCTCGACGCCGACGCCGAGACGCCGTTAATTGCCGCGGCCTTATAGCAGAGCAGCGCAGCAGACAACACGCAGCCAATGTGACACTAGTTTGAGCACCGATCGTATGTATGCACCAATGTCCGATTTTCATTCAGCGCACGCTCAGTTCGTTAGTTGTGCGAAGAACCGAAGGGGTAGCATGAATATTAATATAGCTTCTTCGGCGCGGCAAAAACAACCCCGTTGGGACTTCTCAATGTCTTCTGCCGAAAAATGAGCTTGGCTTGCCAGTGTCCCAAATAAGCGCAGTTGCCCTGACTCAGCCGTACCTTGATCCCATTTAGATGGCCAATACTAATATGCATGTGTTCAATCATCGTGGACTCGAGTGCTGGAGTCACAAGCGAGCCACAAGCCAAATTCAATTGCCACCAAACCATGATTGCACGCAGTTTCCCTAGCGCCATGCGGCGCAGCTCGTCTAATCAAGCCTCTGCGTAACATACACCCCACATTTGGCGGAACAGGCTGGCGGCTGGCACTGGCTACACAGCAGTCAGGGAGTTATATGTATACTAGTTTGGGAGCTGATATGAAACCCACTAGAGTACATGACCCAGAGCCTCCTCATCGCCGACGGGGTTCCCCAGGGCCAGGAACAGCCCCGTGATTAAGACGTCGGGTTTGATCAGACG
>WNFC01012784.1_pt1 | contig 16875 bp, 15 predicted proteins | sample 5400541 | NCBI WGS metagenome assembly WNFC01 (sample SAMN13153342, study PRJNA577476) | soil metagenome | isolation source: 120 cm saprolite under Douglas fir tree site 2 hole 2 replicate 1 | place: USA:California | collected 2015-04-18
GGCTCGCCGAATCCAAGCCGGATGTTGCGTGCCTTCAGGAGTTGAAAGCGCCTCAGGAGAGATTTCCGGAAGCCGCTATTCGCGAAGCCGGCTATGGCGTGATCTGGCATGGGCAGAAGAGCTGGAATGGTGTCGCAATCCTCGCGCGTGGGGCAGATCCGGTCGAGAGTCGTCGCGGCCTGCCCGGCGATCCGGAGGATATACACAGCCGCTATATCGAGGCGCTGATCAATGGCGTGCGCGTAGGATGTCTTTATCTACCCAACGGCAATCCAGCGCCCGGGCCGAAGTTCGACTACAAACTACGATGGTTGGAACGCCTGACGAAACACGCAGAAGAACTACTCGCCACCCAGGAGCCGGTCGTCCTCGCCGGCGACTACAACGTTATCCCGACCGATATTGATGTGTACAAGCCCGAACGCTGGGTTGATGATGCGCTCTTTTTGCCAGAAGTACGGAGCGCGTTCGCAAATCTTGTCGCAATGGGCTGGACCGACGCGGTGCGTAAACTACATCCAGATGAGCGCATCTACACCTTTTGGGATTACTTCCGAAATGCCTGGATGCGCGATGCCGGCCTACGTATCGATCATCTGCTTCTGAGCCCGTCTGCGGCCACACGTCTGGTCAGCGCAGGCGTCGATCGCGAAGTCCGCGGCTGGGAAAGAGCGAGCGACCACGGGCCCACCTGGATCGTGATCGCGGACGGAGCACAATCTCAATGAGGGTCCAAATGGTGAACGCCGTTTCGACGTCGCTCTGGCGATCTCCTCCTTATAAACCGGGATTTCGATTTTGGATCTTGAATCAGCACGAGCCGCGATGCGTTCACTCGATCCCGAACCTATAGATCATGTTCAGGGTGAAGAAATTGATGTACGCATTAGTGAACTGGCCCGACACCGTGCCCAGGACCGGACCTCCACTCTGATAGAGCGGCATCTCGCCCATGTACATAAACTCCTCCGCGAACCCGAGCGTGATTTTCTTGCTCCACGCGTATTGGACGCCGGCCGCAAAACGATACTGGTCGCCGACTGGCAGACTGACCGTCCGCATCGGGGTGCCGACGGCCGAATTGTCGAACGCAAACCCGCACGACAGCATCCACTGCGGCATAAGCTGGTACTGCGAGCCGGCCGCGATGTGAAACGTATCCTGAAAGTGCAGATTCTTGCTCAGGCTTCTGGGATTCCTGGTATCGATGCTGATGTCCACCAGCCCGAACTGGCTCCAGTTCTGCCAGCCGACGCTGCCGAGCAGCGCCATGCGTTCGGTAACTTTCTGGTAAATGTCACCCATCAATTGCTGCGGCACTTGCAGTCCTAGATTTGTTTTTGGCGAGCGGAGCTTGTCGTTGCTGATCGCCCTCGTCACCAGCGGGCCCAGGCCTACGAAATGCGGCGCGTCGCTGAAATTCAGATTGACCGGGGTGAGATAGTCAATTCCTATCCGCGTCCCCTCACGCGGCGTGAGCAGTATCCCGATGTTGCCGCCGACGTTCACGGTCCAGTTCTGGTATCTGACCTGTCCGTCGCCGAGCCGGGGGTTGAGGGTGTTGATACCGGCCTTGTTGCGCAGAAATCCCACCATCACGTTGGGACCGCCGCCGATTGATAGCCAGTCCGCCGCTCGAAACGCGACCGATGGTTGAAATGACAACCCGAGCATGGTCGCGCCTTGCAGGCGATATCTGCCGACCCAGTTCAGATTGTACTCCAGCGGCGCGCCGAAATATGAGTAGCTGCCAAAACCCAGCTTCAGATTCGGCATGAGGCTGTGAACGTAAAAGAAGCTTCCGCCGGGTAGCGGCACCGCTGCGTTGCCACCGTTGGTGCCCTTGAGAGTAGTCTTGGCGTTAGGGCTGAAGGTGAAATTGCCAAAGTTCGGCACAATTCCGGTGAGTAGTTGCGAATCCTTGAGCTGTGTCATCCCGGCGGGATTGGTAAAGACCGTCCCTGCATCCTGCGCGCGGGCGCCCTGGCCGGCCGACGCCAGTCCGACATCCGGGGTGCCCTGCTCGTACAACATGATGCCGGCGCTCCACGCGCCTGGCGGCATGGCAACGGCTGCTACAAAAACCAGGCAAATCGCTATGATCGCGTGCGCGGTGAGACGGACCCTGTGCTTGGAATGCGTCAACACTTGTTCCCCCCTTAACCTCAGGTGCTAAGCGCTTGAACTACCAGCCGCGCGGCGGCTTGCCCGGTATCGTAAGCGCCGGGCAAAGAGCTGTGCTTGAGAATCGACAGAGCTTCGCCGGCAAAGAAGACCTGATTGCCGACCGGCGTCGCCAGCGCGGTGCGCAGCGGCACCGCTCCGGGCGTGGCGTAAGTATAGGCGCCCCGGCTGTAAGGATCATTCAGCCACGATGAGTTGTTGCCTTTGACGAAGGCTCCGCTAACCGCGCTTCCGAACATCGACTCCATCGTGGCGAGTGCGTAATCGATAAGCGCGCTGCCGCCGACCGCGTCGAGGTCTCTCAACTGTGCCTGCACGAAGGAGTTGTTGACCTGGTCAACCAGCGGCGTTGCCAAAGTGTTTATGTCGCTGACATTGAAAATGTCCTTGTTGAACTGGAGAGCGATTTTTTCCACCACGCCCATCGGCAGGCCGTTAATCGCATCCTGATGCTGTGACGGCAACGCGGGGCTGAAGGTCAACCGTTCCGAGGCGAGCACGCCAAGCGGCACGGTGACGATAGCCGTGCTCGCATTCACGACTCCCGCGGGTGTGGTGAGCTGAACTCCGCAAGGATTGTCCCAGCTGATCGAAGTCACCGGAGTACTCAGTTTGATTGGTATCCCGCTGGCGAAAGTCGAAATGAAGTTTCCCATCCCGCTCGGGATCAGCCGGTTATCGGCGGAGGGGACCGTCAGCGGTAGCCCAAGCTGCGTGAGGTTGAACAGATCGACAACACTCAGGCTGCCCAAATCCGCGCCGTGCTCTCCACCTATGATGGCGGTACCAAGCTTGTACCACTTTTCCGTGGCGAGCGACGCGGTCGCCGCCGCTGCAGATATGTCGGCGCCTGACGTGGCTGCCGAACTGATAAGCGCGAGCATCGAGGCAAGGGTCGCCGTGGCATCAATGACATCTGGATCGCTGGGCAGAAGCGGTTTGGGCGGAGGAGTGATGTCATAGAAGACCCTCGGGAATGTGTCAGCGAATATCTGCAGGCCGCGGCTCGCCGCGATGTCGAACAGTGCGTTGTTGGTCTGTCCGGGACTTCCCCCGCTCTTCGGCGTGACGAAAGAAAACCATTCCGCGCCGAGATCGACAGGAGTTGCGAAAGTGTTGTCGCTCAGGGCGCGCCCGCCTACGCGATTGCGAGCCTCGAGCACCAGCACGTTCTTTCCTGCCGCCATCAAAGTGGTCGCCGCACTCATTCCCGCAATTCCCGCGCCCACGATTGCACAATCGAGCGAGCCGCAGGGCGACGGCGGCGGCGTCGGCGGAGTATAGTTGCTGCCCGAGCCGCATCCGAGGCCGAACAGGGCCGAGGAAGCCAGCGCGCTTCTGACAAAATCGCGGCGAGTGATCCCCGCCGTCGTCCGTCCGACAGGAAGTCGTCCGCTTTCCCCCACTCGTACTCGCTCCTCTAGATGACCGTTGCTGGCGCCGACGAAACTACCACCATCGCCCCCGCACGCCGGCAACAATCAGGGGATCAGGCCGCATTCAAACATCTTGTTAGCGATGGGCGCCGCCACTTTGTCGATGAAAGCGGCGCGCAACTGCGGATCGTCATGCAGCATCTGTATGGCTTCCTGCTCCCTCTGTGACTGCGGCTGGCCCCTTTTTTGCCACAATTGCTCACATGATGATTGCTGGTATTTCTGAACGACCCGATTGGCCACCGCATCCAGCATCGGGTGCTGGGCGCTGGCTATGCCGGCGAATAGCAACATCGCGGGAACCATTGCGAACAGGTATCGTTTACTCATGGCGGTGTCCTCCATTACTGTACGGTTGTTGCGCGTGTTATGTTCGCGATGTGCGCGGCGTTCCCGCCGAGAAGACTCGCGATGCACCATACAGTCATCATCGCGTGCAACATAACGGCCGGCCACAAGGCGATGCCCACCGTCTGCGACCGGATACAGGCTGCCCCAAGGATGACGGCTACGCCGAAATTGTAGAGCACCATCGCGGCGACCAATCCTCTCGCGGCGCGGCTGTGTGCGTCACCGCGCGCTAGCCAGCAGGCGATACCAAGCGCGAGCAAAGCGGCGCCGGCGACGCGCGCCACGGTCAAGCTGGCGGGTGCCTCCAGCGGCGCGCCGACCAGGAGCACCGCCGTCGCAGAGGGGCATATCAGCAGGGCCAGGCCGGCACCCAGTTCGATCACCGCGGTCGCGGTGAACAGCGTGCTCGCAGACGAGGAACTGTTGAACATCGGATAATTGCTGCTTGTCCGCCTAGTCCCTTGCCCGAGCTAGTCGTTCCGCAATGATCTTTCGGTCCGCGTCCGTCAATTGTTCCGGCCCGAGGTTGAACGTCAGCTTGTCGATAGTGCCGGTGAAGCGGAATGGCAGCTTGTAGCTGTCGTTCACCGGCGTACGAGTATCGATCCCCACGTCGAAGGTCTCATCTATGGACATGAGCAACGGAATCGTGTGCTCGATCTTCTTGCGGGCCAGCTCCTTGCCATCAACAGTAAACACACCGGTACCACCCTTGCCGGGGCCGGGTCCGTCGTATTTGAAGTCGAATACTATCGTGTGTTTGCCCGGCTTGAGCGCCTCGGCCAATACGCCGTGGCCCAACGGTCCCCCTTCCCAGCGGTAGTGCGTCAGATCCAGCAGGTTGTAATCGAAGACCGGCTTGCCCTTGAGCAGGTAGAGGCCATAGCCGCCGAAGCGGCCGCCCAGCGTCACGATCATTCCTTCCGCTCCGCCTTTGGGGATCGTCACCTCAGCGGTGATGGTGTAGTCCTTGTCCAAAATGCTGGGAGCATTACCGACGGGAATGCCGGCATTCTCGCCCGTGTAGGTGAAAACCGTTTTGCCGGCGACCGCGCTCGGGCGCGGAGTAAGGAGGCGCGCGAAGGCCCTGTTATCCAAGGGGAAGACGTTGTATTTCGTCGCTTCTTTCATGAACAACGCCTGCATTTCCTTTAGCTTGTCAGGCATCTTCGCGGCGAGGTCGTTGTATTGCGAGTAATCTTCGGCGATGTGGTAAAGCTCCCATTGGTAACCGGTTTGGAGGTCGGGCAGCTTGCCCGTTGCCAGGTTCCAGACGGGCATGGGCGGAGTCGTGTTCGCCATCCACCCATCGTGGTAGACCCCGCGGTTGCCGGCCAACTCGAAATACTGCGTCTCGCGTTTTGACGCGGCATTGGCATTAGCCTTGTCAAACGTGTAGGCCATGCTCACGCCTTCGATCGGCTTCTGCTTGATGCCATTGACTACCTCGGGCGCCCTGATAGAGGTCACTTCGAGGATCGTGGGCACGATATCGATGACATGGTGGAACTGCGTGCGGATGCCTCCCACGTCGGTGATGTGCCCGGGCCACGAAATGGCCAGACCCTGCCGCGTGCCACCGAAATGCGACGCCACCTGCTTGGTCCACTTGAACGGAGTGTCGAACGCCCACGCCCATTGTACCGCCATATGCGGGTAAGTCTTATCTGAGCCCCAGTCTGTATAGTGCAGTAATTGCAGAGGCATGGGAGCGTCCAGAATGCCGTTGTAAGCGGTGAGCTGATTGAAGGTGCCGTAAAGAGTGCCTTCGGCGCTGGTGCCATTGTCGCCGCAGATATATATGATAAGTGTGTTGTCGAGTTTGCCCTCATCCTGGACTTCTTGAATTACCCGGCCAATCTCATGATCGGTGTAGGCGGCGTAGCCCGCGAAGACCTCGGCCTCGCGCTCATAGAGTTTTTTTTGCACGACTGAAAGCGAGTTCCACTTCGGTAGCTTTGCGCCAGCATACGCGGCCTGCCCGTCCGGCCAGGGGGTAAGCTGCGTAGCCGCCGGGATCACGCCGAGCCGCTTCTGATTGGCGAAGATCTCCTCCCGCAACTTTTCATAGCCCATGTCGAATTTGCCCTTGAACTTGTCGATCCATTCTTTGGTCGGCTGGTGCGGCGAGTGGGTGCCACCGGGCACGTAATAGACGAAGAACGGTTTGTCAGGTGCGGACGCGTTCAATTCGCGCATATGCTCGATAGCGTCGTCCGCCAGGTCGGTGGTGAGGTTGTAACCGGGTTTGCCGATCCAAGGAAACACCGGGCTCGTATTGCGAAAAAGGTAGGGCGTCCACTGGTCGGTCTCGCCGCCCATAAACCCGTAGAAATATTGAAAGCCCATCCCGACCGGCCATTGGTCGAAGGGCCCGGCGACACTGTATTGAAAGCTGGGCGTGTTGTGGTTCTTACCAAACCACGAGGTGGCGTAGCCGTTGTCCCGGAGGATAGTGCCGATGGTGGCGTTTTCCGGCCCGATGATGGAGTCATAGCCGGGATAACCCGTCGACAACTCGCCGATCACTCCATAGCCCACCGAATGATGGTTGCGTCCTGTGATGAGCGCGGCGCGCGTCGGCGAGCACAAAGCGGTGGAATGGAATTGGGTATAACGTAATCCCGCCTTGGCGATGCGATCCAGCGCCGGCGTGGGGATGACGCCGCCGAAGGTGCTCGAAACTCCGTAGCCCTGGTCGTCTGTCATGATGAGGAGGATGTTGGGTGCGCCCTTGGCCGAACGGCAGTGGAGGCGGCGGGAGTTGTTTCCCGTCGAGCGTTACGGTGGCGCTGGGCGAACCCGGTACGCCGGTGATTTGCTGGGCGTTCACGACGCTGGCCGTCATTAGCCAGGCCATCGTCAATACCATACCCAGTGACAGGTTGCCGTTAATATGCCGTCTGGTCCTCACGCTCCCCCCTGCCTTTAACTTGGTGAAGTCAGCTTGGCGAAACGCCGGAAAGGCGTCTATCCGACCTTGGTCCGATCACCTTTGTGGCGATCGGCGCAGAGTCAATTCTCAGGGCTGCGCGACTCTGTAAACGACCTCGCCATTGCTGAAGACAGGTTCGTAATAAGTCGACCCCGAAACATAGTATGTGACGCCGTTCAACGTGGTTTGATGCGCACCCGATGGCGGTGAAGGCACCATCGCGCCGGCAGGCGGGGCCACTACCTGGTAACCTCCCGCTTGAACCGGCGCTACGAAACCGCCGTTGGAATAGTAGTACGGCGTCGGCCCGGGAGCATAAACGGGAGCGGCCTCCCTGGGCACCGATGCCACCATCGCTCCGACCGCCATGCCGCCCAAGGCCGCGCCAACGTTACTTCCCGAGCTGCCGTTGTTTGAACTACCCCAGCAACAACTCCCGTAGGGATTACCACTATTGTAGTTGCCGTTGTTATTGTAGTGGCCGCTGCTGTTGTAGTTGCCGTTGTTATTGTTGTTATTGTTGTAATTATGTTGCGAGCTTTGCATGGAGGTCGCAGTGTTCATCCGGTTGGTGTTCACATTGTTAGCCTCATTCATGGTGCTCGTGTGCTCGTAGCTTTGCGTGTTCAGCGTGCTTTGGTGCATCTGGCTGGCGGTGTTCATCTGCGCCTGCTGGGAGGTGTCCTTCTGCTGCTGCCCCTGAAGCGCGGCTTGTTGACGCTGACTCTGTTGCTGCGCGGGGTTGTACGAAGAGCTACTTGCCGATTGCGAACTGCTGGATGGATGGTACTCGGACTGCGAACTACTGGATGGATGGTAACCGGACGCTGACTGAGAACTTCCAGAAGGGTGGTAGCCGGACTGCGATTGAGAACCGCCGTAGGAATGGGAGCCGGATTGGGAATAGCTGTTGGCGTGGCTCACGTTTCCGCCGCCAAATCCATCTCTGCCGAAGGATCCTCCCCCGCCGCTGCTCGGGTGATATCCGCCACTGCCTCCGCCCCCTGCGAATCTCCCGCCGCCGAAGCCGAGCGCTGCGGGAGCAGTAGCGAGCGCGATTCCGAGAATCACAATAGCGATGCGGGCGACCGATCGTCCGCGGGTCAATTGAACCAGTGCGCTGTTCATGGATGGGGCTCCTTCACATCGACGATTTGTATCCGCACCGCTTTCTTTGGAATTTGGACCGCAAAGCGGGCATTGGGAATCGTCGCGGGAAACTTCCAGTCGGAAATCACTGCGGCGTACTGCGGCAGACCGGGCGTCATGCGGTAGTTGATCACGATCTTGCGCGGCAGGGGTTTTCCGGAGCGCTGGATCCAAATCTGCCAGTCGACGTTGCTTTGGGCGAAGGCCAGATGATCGCAGGCAACGCCTCCTACATCACCCACGCCGACATAACTGCCGAAGAGAATCTTGTTGCTGATCTTCTCGCACGGATTGCTCAGAGCCAGATCGGCAAGTGGAATCGTAAGGTTGTGCATCTCCGCAACGCTATCGAGCATCCCGTCGATCGAGGGCGGCACGGGCGCGCTCGCATAGGTCATGCTGGGTGCGTCGAAGATCGTGAGGGTCTTGCCGTTGTACCAGAGGCGCTTGGCTCCCAGATCGCTCTCGTAGTCGACCGCCAATGCGTTGGGCCTGCGAACCGCAAAATCCGAGGCGCCCGCGAATTGAAGCTTCACATCGGACGGCATCACCTGATCGAAATTTATCTCCGCGTGGAAAGTGAAAGCGTCCGAATCGGCCAACACGGTACAGGCGCGACGCAGGATTTGGCTGGCGTGCGGATCCACTTCGCCACCGGATTCTTCCCGCATGGCCGCGGCTTGCGGATGCTTGCCAGGAGCGGTCGGCTCGGCCGCGGCCGCCAGGCTAGCGACCACGAACACTGTCGCCAGTGCCATCAGGCAACGTGTCACGAACAATTTACTGCTCATCTCCACTTGCTCCGTGTGATTTGCCTCGCGCGGCTATTTAGACCGTTGCGACTCTATGAATGCCTCGCGTCTCAGCTCGATCATCTAACACGCCGGCTTGGCGTTGATAGTTGTACTTTGGATCAATACGGGAGGTCCTGCTGAATGGCGGCATCTCCCCGGCTAGTGGCCGACAATGGCGAGGGCGTTACGCAACGGAGCGTCGGAGATCTGCATCAGCCCAGCGAAAGGACTATCCAGCTCCAGGATCAGGAAGATCGCGCCTGAAACCGATAGCGCACACAGGAATAGAGTAGCAACGACTGTTGCGTTGTAGGGCGCGAACAGGCCGAAGCTGGTGAAAATGATGGCGAGCCAGAAAACCATCACCACCAAAAATGGCGCCGGGATCGAACTACCAGCCTGCTCCAGCAGCAACGAACGCGCTTGTCCCAGCTCGAGAGCTATCTGCAGTGCTTGACTCTGAAGCGAGCGCTGGAAGTCGTTGCGCGGCGCGAGTCCCTGAATCTTTTCATAGAAACTTGCGCCTGCCGCTCTCGTCTCAGCGGAGTCCAGTTTCTCAGATCGTGACGTGTTTCCCGACCAATTCCGATCCAGTGAGAGGGCGGTGCGGCGGAGCACGTCGCGGGCATCTTTGGTCTCCGGTCCATACCGGGCCAGAACGCGATCGAGCTGGATGACGTTAGCGGACATCTGGGTGAATTCGCCCTTCTGAGCGTCGAACGAACTTTTTGCCGACGCGATCAACAGTCCGAGCACCAGTGCGGACATCGTCGCGATGAGGGCCATCCCGAGCTTTACGACATCCTTCGACTCCGCATCCAGGTGATGCGGAGGCAGTATCTTGCGAAGAAGCATGCCGAACAACGCTCCTCCAAATACACCCGCGAACACTATGCAACTGATTGCGATGGGACTCACGATTGTTCTCTCCAAGTCTGCGCGGGAGGAAACGACACTGTTCCGATACGCGCTAGCCGCCTATCGTGGCGAGACTCACCATTTTCTGAATTCCGGAAAGGCTACAATCAGCCCAAAGTTGACGCCGGTCTGCGGTGCGATTGGCGCAAATTTTCGATAGACCGTCCACTGCCCCGTCACAAAAAAGTTGAGCGGCGGCAACCCCGGACGAACTATCACATCTCCGACTCCGAGGCTCAGCGGCAACACGGTTGGCGAATGATGACGCCAGCCGTACGTCCAGGTTGCCTCAGCGGATCTCAAGTACCAGCCTTTCCAGACATGAAGCGCCAGAGCCGGCTGAAACGCGAGCGTGTTCTGGGGCGGGCGCTTGGGCGAGGTGTAAGCGAAAGATATCGGGTTCTGGAAAAGAAAACCCATCACGAGCCATGGAATGCCGGTGTAAACAGCTCCTATTGCGGGGCCCGCTTGCCATGCGCCTTGCCCGGCGCTCCTGGAGGTCGCGGTCGGAAACACGAACATTGGCCCCAACCCGATCTTCAAGTGTGTTTCGTCGCTCGGCCAGGGTAGTATCGCCAAATCGAACAATTGCACGTCGCCGAACTCGGTGCGCGTGCCACCCCTGGCACTTGGAACTGTCACCAGTGAAAAGCTCGGGCGGATCAGCTGGATGAAAGGAAATAGTGAAAATCGTGGTACCCGCGGGATGATCGGTCTTAGAATGACCTGATTAGTCTGAACATGAGTGCCGAAATTCGCTGGCGTGAAGGCGTCCTTAAGGGAAATCTGAGGCAGCGTAGTAAGAGGATCAGTGAAGTCTTTGATCAGTTTTTCTTCGGTGGCCAGACCCGGTGTCTGAGCCTGAGCACAGTTTATACATGGAACCGTCATCCATAGGAATATCAATAACGCGCAAAGCGCCGCACGAGCTTTCCATATCGACTTCCAATAGGCATTCAAAGCTGATCGCATGCGCATGCCATCGTGGAAATTGCCACTACCGCCGGAGCGTAACGAGACGTATTCGCGGATCCTGGTCATAGTTAGCTCGCGGAACAGATGTCTGAAATAGTCATTCCCCTCTGGCTGATTTTGTAGTGTCGAGGTCGTGGGTTTGTGGTTTTCCGACTGGACTGACAGCTTGGCTCATCTGCATTCCCACTAACCGCGCGACCAGTATTGCCAGGTAAAACTGGCCGGTGATTCCTTCGGCCACCGCCGCGTAACGGGCCTGCAGAGTTACCGGAGTGATGTCGCCGAACCCGATGGTCGAGAGCGTAGTCAGGCTGAAGTAGATGAGAATCGGGAAGGCCTGCTGCTCATTCGAAATAGGGGTGGGAGTGCTTCCGAGGCTGAAAGCGAGCGGCTGCAGGTGATGCAGCAGGATATAGAAAAGCCCGAAGGTGAATCCGAGCAGTAGATAGACCGAAATCGACATGCTGATGGTTTCGCTGGTGATCTCCCTTTGCCTGAGCACGCCACGCAATAGGTGCCAGGTTATGAAGGCGAAGAGCAGCAGCCACAAGATGGCCTCGCTCAGATAAATTGCAGGGCTGGGTACGAGAATGGCCGCCAGGCGGGCCACAATCGCGGGCACTGCGAGCGCCCAGCCGACGAGGGCGCGTCTTCTCCGCTGCGCCAGAAGAGTATCCCGCTCGCCTACCAATTCGTCGACCTGAATGGCATAGAGCGCAAAAAGGAGCACCAATAAAAGTACGCTACTGAACGCGCCGGTGGCGATTCCGCCGTCGCCGATCAATGGCCGCACCATGAACAACGCCACAATCGCCACCAGCAGAGCTGTGTGTCGGCGCGGCGCGAGATTGCGATGAAGAGCTTCCCGCAATTCTTCCAATACTCTGTCCTCCCTCCGATAGGCGCGCAGTTCCCGAGCCGCAGCGGATCTTTGACTACGGCCTAGCTGACTGCGGCTGATCCTCGGCTTCCGCCCGGATCGCCGTGGCGATTTCGCCGCTCATCTTCGCCAGCGCGCGGCTGTGAGCGGCGGCGAGCGCGTCGAAGCCGTCGCCCTGCACGGCCTCGCGTGCGACCGTGCGGCCCGAGCGCGTCTCTCCGCCCGTCGTGCTGTGCACCGTCCACACCGCCTCAACTAGCGCTGCCTGGCTCGGAACCGAATCGAAGCGCTGGATGTCGATGGTGACGCGATAAGCGGGGACGAAGTTTGCCATCGGCGCGGAGGCCACGTTCGGCGTCCCGAGCAGCTTAACCAGGTCGCCGGCGACGACTTGCGCGACGGCGTCGTTGAGCGGCGCGTCCCAGCGGTTGAACTCATCGACTTCGACACGGTTGGGCGCGGCTTGGACCACGAACTCCGGCCGATCGACTGCGGCGGGGACCGAGACCGGGCCGACCATGATCGGGTAGCTCACGGGCGCCGCGCCGTCGGAGAGCGCAGTCGGGTCAAGCGTGTAGAATCGCGCCGGCGCCGACGTTCCGCATCCGGATGCGGCAGCCGCGACGATCGCGATCGAGACCATCAGATGCGCAGTCCGGCGTGCCATCACTTCGCCTCCCCTTTCTTGCCGCGAAGGAGCGCCTCGGGATGGCGCTCGAGATAATCCGCGAGCACGCGCAACGAGCGAGCCGCGCGGCTCACCTCCTGCAGCGTGCTGTTCATTTGCTGGAGCTGCGCGGAATTCGGCTCGGTGAGACTGGCAGTGTTGGTGAGCGTGCCCCGTGCGCTCACCAGGGTGCCGCGCGCCGCCACCAGCGTCTGATCCAGTTCGGCGATCGCCGTGGTCAATTCATCGCCGATCTGCTGGAGCGGCATCTTGTCGAGCTTGTTGATGATATCCGTGACCTTGGTCTCCATCACCTGGAGCTGACCCGGAATGGTCGGCAACTCCACTGGCGTCTGCGACCAGTCCACCGTCGCCGGGGGCACGCCAGGAAAAAAGTCGAGCGCTACGAACACGGCCCCGGTCAGCAGGTTCCCCGTGCGCAACTGCGCGCGGACCCCGTGCGCCACCATCGCGTCGATCAGCCTCTTGCGCATCCGCTCGAGATCCGCGCCGGACATCCCCTCGATCACCTTCACCCCGAGTCTCTGGGGATCCAGCCGGATAGTCACCGGCACCGAGAACTCGAAAGTCTTCAGGTCGATTTGCGCGCGAATGTCTGCGACCTCGCCGATCGGAATGCCGCGGAACTCGACCGGCGCGCCGGGTGTGAGTCCCCGCACCGAGTCCTTGAAGATAAGCCTGTAGGTTTGCGGACTGCGAGCGGCCGGTCTGAAGGCCTCCGCCCGATCGCTGAACAGGATGAAGAGGGTGTTGGCCTCGGCCGCAGGCTGAACTGCACCGCTTGCAGGCGCCTCGAACGCGATGCCGCCGATCAGGACAGACAGCAGCGACTGGGTCTGCACGCTGAGGCCGTTGGCAGAAAGTGACACGTCGATCCCGCTGGCCTGCCAAAAACGCGTATTCGCGGTGACGTACTGATCATAGGGCGCTCGCACGAATACCTTGACGGTGAAGAACTTTCCGTCCTTGTCCAGGATGTATGACGCGACCTGACCGACCTGCAGACGCCGGAAGAACAGCGGCGTGCCGGTGTCCAGCGAACCCAGGTCGGAGGTCTTCAGCACGAAGAAACGTCCAGGCGCGTTGCCGGTCACCACCGGCGGCGTCTCGAGCGCCACGAAGTCGCGCTTGGGCTCCTTTGAACTGCCGATTTCCACCCCGATATAGGCTCCCGAGATGAGGGTGCCCAACCGGTCACGTTGGCGCCCGAGATGCGCGGCCGCACGACCCACAGCCGCGTGTCCTCGACCAGAAAATCCTCGGTCTTGGGCGTCATCTGCGCCGTCGCTATCACGCGCTCGTGATCCTCCGTCAGCCGGATCGCCGTGATCGTGCCGATGTCGACGCCGCGGTAGTTGATCTTGGTTTTGCCGGCCTCCAGCCCTTCGGCCGACTGGAACACGATGGTGATCTTCGGCCCCTCGCTGCGGATCCGGGCCACGGCGACCCAGACGCCGAGCGCCGCTGCCAGGATCGGGATGAGCCAGACCGGGGAGAGCCGCGTTTGCTTCCTGGGCACAGCCCTCGCGTCAGGGACTGAAGGAATCGGTGGGTCGCGATCAGGCATATCGAACCTCTTTGGAGCTCGTGGCATCCCAGATCAGCCGCGGATCGAAGGACTCGACCGCAAGCATTGTCAGCACCACCACCGCCGCGAAGAAAAACAGCCCGGGCCCGGGCTCCACCGACATCAGCGGCTGGAGCTGGATGAGCGCGGCGGTGAAAGTGTCGACGAACACGTCGACCATCGACCAGCGCCCGATGAACTCGACCATCCGGTAAAGCCGAATCCGCTGCGTATTGTTCTTGATCGACCCGCGCTGCGCGGTGATGAGGAGGTAGGCCAGCGCCAGAATTTTCGCGCTCGGGATCATGATGCTCGCGAAGAGTACGATCAGCGACAGCGGCCATCCGGTCGGCGACCACAGCAGCACGACGCCTTGCAGGATGGTGTCGGACTCGGCGCCCGCGGCCGTGGTCGTGGTCAATACGGGGAGAACGTTGGCCGGGATGTAACAGACCGCCGCGGCAATCAGGAAGGCCCACGTGCGCTGGAAGCTGGCCGTTTTGCGAAAAGTGAGCTCCTCGGCGCAGCGCGGACAACGCCCTTCTTCCTCGCCCGGCACCGGGCGCGAAAGCAGGCCACAGGTCTCGCAGCTCTGCAGGCCCTGCTGCATCGCGGTGGGGGCGGCCGCACTCATGACGTTCCCTCGGCCATGGGATTCCCGGCAGAGGCGGGCTGCGTTCCGGCCTCCGCCCATTGGATCCTTTCCCACACCTCGCGGGAGTCGAAATTCGACTGCATCGCGGCCAGCAGAAAAACCAGCACCCACAGCACGAACAACGCTATTCCCGGAATTACGGTCGCGTAGTCCGCAATCTTGACCAGAGCGACCAGCACGCCGAGCATCATGACCTCGATCATGCTCCAGGTTCGGGTGGTCGGATGATGGCGCAGCAGCGTCCCCACCCATCTCGGCGGACGTTCGCGATGGGCTCCGAGCACGATCGCCAGCATGAAGCCAATCTGCAGCGCCGGCGCGATGACCGCGGTCAGGAGCACCAGCACCGCGACCATCTGCTGCCCGTTCTGCCACAAATGCTCAGCGCCGCCGATCACGGTGGTCGAGGCCGCGCGCCCGACGATCGTGAGGCCGAGCATCGGAACCGAGTTCGCGACGAGATAGAGCAGCGCGGCCCCGAGCGTCAGCGCGAGCGTTCGATTGAGCGAGTCCTCGCGGCGGCGCCACAGCTCCTTGTCGCAGCGCGGACAGCGCGCCGATGCGCCCGGCGCGAGCTCCGGGAGCCGTTGCAGCAGATCGCAATGCGGGCATCCGATGAGCGTGGTGTCGGCGAGCGGCTCGTTGTACACGTGGCTATTGCTCGACGCCCTAGAGCTGAAAATGCGGGAACAAGAGGGTTAGGCCGAACCGGACGGTATACATTGGCGTGATATTTGTATACTGCCGGTAGGCCGTCCATTCGCCCGACACCCAGGTATTGAGTTCAGGCCCCTCGAACTTCCACACGCGCCCGAACCCCAGGCTGATTGGAATCGTGGTCGAACTGCCGTGGCGCCAATTGACGGTCCAGGTTGAGTCCGCAGATTTCACGTACCAGCCGCGCCCGAGCGTGTATGAGATCAGCGGTTGGAATTGCATCTGGCTTTGAGGGGTCGCTGAGGAATTGGTGTACGCGAACGAGATGGGGTTCTGCAACAGAAAGCCGACCATCAAATGCGGAATACCCCGGTAAGAAACGCCGAGCGCGGGTCCCACCTCCCACGCGTGCTTACCGGCCTTGGAAACTCTTCCTGTGGGAAACACGAAAGTTGGCCCAACGCCCCAACCGAATCCGGTCTCCTTTGGGTTGGGCCAGTTGGAGACGAACAAATCGAGGAGTTGCATGTCGGCGAATTCGGTTATGGTGGAACTGCCTCGCGACGTGGCTAGAGTCTGTACTTCGAAAGTCGGCCGAAGGAGTTGCTTGAAGGGGAAGAGCGCGAACGACTCTACCGGTATAACTGGCCGCAGCTGAAGCGTGTTGGTCTGCGCGGTCGTCTGGAAATTCCGCGGGGTGTATAGATCCTGGAGTTTCAGTTGTGTGAGAATCGCAGTTGGATCGTCGACTTCGCGCGCCAAGACGTCTTCCTCAGATTCGCTGCTCGCTAAATTGATCCCGAGGCTCTGACCTCGCGCGCTGCTCACGCACCCGCCGTTAAGGTCATTTCTATTTACTGGCCAGTACCTTTGCTCGCCGCCTCCGCCTCCGCCATCCTTTTCGCCATCTCGGCTTTCACCGCGTCAAGGTTGAAACTCGCGCCCCGCTGCATCGGTGGGTAATCCAGAAAGGTCTGGAGTTCCTTGCCCATCGTCTGCTGGACGAACACAAAGCGCCAGAAGTTGAATTTGAAGAAGCCGTCGAAGTATTGCTGCGACCCTTCTTTCATCCCTTCGTTGGGCCAGCCCTGGCGCTCGAACGGGTCGAGACGCAGGTTCGTGATGTAGGGCACGTCCACATGGACTTTGGCACCCACCCAGCCATTGGGCTGGTCGATGAAACGATACTTATAGTCGTCAATGCGCACCGCACCCACCGTGCTTTCGCCGAGGTAGAAGATTTCGTGACGCGTGGACGGGCCTTTGCCGGTGATGGCGGCCGTCTGGTCGTATCCATCCAGATGGTTCTTGTAAGTCCGGCCGCCGATCGTCTTGCCCTTCAGCAATTCCTCGGTGATGTTCGGATTACCGGCCGCGGCCACGAAGGTCGGAAGCCAGTCCATGCCGGAGAAGATGCCGTTCTGCTCCGAGTCCGCTGGGACGTGGCCGGGCCAGCGCAGGATGCACGGCACGCGGAAACCACCTTCCATGACCGTTCCTTTGGCTTGCGCGAACGGGGTCGTTCCGCCATCGGGCCAGGTGAAGAGTTCCGTGCCGTTGTCCGTGGTGAAGACCACGATGGTGTTGCCGTCGACGCCTATGTCCTTGAGTTTCTTCATCACCAAGCCGACGTCGTCATCGAGCTGGGCCATGCCGGCTTCCTCTTCCGACCAGCCATTCTCTGAG
>WNFC01005404.1_pt1 | contig 16874 bp, 11 predicted proteins | sample 5400541 | NCBI WGS metagenome assembly WNFC01 (sample SAMN13153342, study PRJNA577476) | soil metagenome | isolation source: 120 cm saprolite under Douglas fir tree site 2 hole 2 replicate 1 | place: USA:California | collected 2015-04-18
AGAACTGCCATCCCAACAAGTCAAGTAGGGGATAATCGCCCTCGCAATGACACCGAATCTCAATCGATCTTAATTCCCGCAAGCCGCACCACCTCGTCCCATTTGGCGCGCTCGCGCATGAGGAACGCGGTGAAATCCGCCGGCGAGCCGGTGCGAATTTCCGACCCGAGCCGCTGCAGCGACGCCCGCATGTCGGGCGCCGCGAGAGCCTCGTTGATGGCGCGGTTGAGTTTCGCGACGATGGCGGGCGGCGTCGCGGCCGGCGCAAGCACGCCCGTGAAGGTGAGCGCGACGAAATCCGGTAGGCCGCCTTCGATCAGCGTCGGCAATTCGGGCGCGAGCGCGTTGCGCGTCTCGCTCGCGACGCCGAGCGCGCGCACCTTGCCCTCGCGCACCAGCGGCAGCAGGCCGGCGACCTCGCCGAACATCAGGTGCACTTGCCCGGCGAGCATTCCGGCGACCGCCTCGGGCGCGCCCTTGTAGGGCACGTGCACGATGTCGATGCCGGTCTTGAGCTTGAGGAGTTCGCCGGACAGATGAGTCAGGTTGCCGAATCCGGCCGAGGCGAAATTGAGCTTGCCCGGATTGGCGCGCGCGTGAGCGACGAGCTCCTGCACGGTCTTGGCCGGCCCGTTCGGATCGACCACCAGCACCTCGTAGCCCTCGGTGAGCTTCGCGACCGGCGCGAAGCTCTTGACCGTATCGTAGTCGCGATAGCGCGCGATCGCCGGCATCACGGCGAGCGAGCTGGCGTTGCCGAGCATCAGCGTGTAGCCGTCGGGCTCCGCCGACGCGAACGCCTTCGCGGCCACGGTGCCGGTCGCGCCCGCGCGGTTCTCGATGATGATGGTCTGGCCGAGGATCGGACCGAGCTTTTGCACGAGCAGGCGCGCCGTCACGTCGATCGGCCCGCCGGGCGGATAACCCACCACCAGCTTGATGATGCGATCCGGATAGGTCTGCGCGCGCGCAGGACCCGACGGCACGCAGGCGAGCGCGAGCAGCAGAGCAACGATGCGGCGCATGATCATGGATTTGCGGACTACGCGCTCTTCTGCCGGCTCTTCACGCTGTCGAACCAGGGACAGACGCCCGCCATGAGATCGTAATTGCCCTCGATCACCTGCACCGGACGGCGCAGGCCGGCGCGCGCGTTCTCGATGCGCATCGTCCGTGCTTCGTCGCGCAGCTCGGGCGCGAGCCAGGCGCGCTCGTGCCCCCAGATGCTCGGCCCTTCCTTGCGCTCGCTCGCCTGCCAGTTCTGCGGGTCGATGGTGCGCCCGCCCCAGCCGTACTCCACCATGAAGGCGGACGGGCTCCAGCTGTAGAACGACGTCACCCAGTCGCCGCAATGACGGCCGAGCGAGACCGCGAGCCGCCCATCCTCGGCGCTCGCCAGATCGTAGCCCTGGCCGACGTCGTCGAGGCTGAACAGCTCGAGCATCATGTGATGCACCGCGTTCTTGCCGGTCGCCGCAAAAGCGAGACTGTGGTGGCGCGGATTGACGTGGAAGAAATAGACCGGATAGGGCCGCAGAAAATAATCGCTGACGCGGAAGCCGAGCACGTCGCGATAGAACGCCATCATCTCGTCGAAGCGCTCGACATGCATCACCACGTGTCCGAGACCGAGCGGACCGGTGCGGAACCCGGAAATGTTACGGCCGGGCTTGAACGCCTCGCTCGCCGTTTCCGCGCCGTGAAAGATTTCGACCCGGTTGCCGTTCGGATCGCTCAGCACGATGAGGTCTTTCACGCGCCGCTCGTCGGCGAGCGGACGCGAGCCGCGCGCCGCCTTGATGTCCTTGCCGTCGAGATGTGCGGCGAGCGCATCGAGCGCGGCGCCGTCCGCCACCTCCCAGCCGAAGAACTTTATGCCTTCGCCGCCGCCGGCGTCGATCAGGACGCGCTGCTTGCGGTCGTCCATGCGGAACGCGAGGCTCGCGCGAGTTTTGTCGACGAGCTCGAGCCCCAGCAGATTGGGCCCGTAGCTCGCCCAGTCCTCGGTGTTCTTGGCGCGGATGCCGACATAGCCCAAGGCCTGGGGATGCATGGTGAACCTCTCTGACGCGGACACGAGATTTTAGAGCATTCCACGTCACTTCCCAGCCCGCGGCACGACTGCGGCATGGCCGCCTCGCGAATTGACTCTGATCGATTGAGCGCGCGCACGCACGGCCGTCGGAATGGTCCCTCGGAGTCAACCGTCGAGGTTTATATTCCCACTGCGGGCGCACGGGGCGGTCCGCAACGACGAATCGCAGATGGCACGCGCGGACCGAACGGCGGCATGGCAATAATAAGAATATCGATCGTATTGCATCGCACAATATCGTGATTTGTAAATATTTCAAAAGGTTATACCTCACATACGTCAAGACACACCAAGCCTGTGTGTCTGTATTTCAGCGTAACAATCACATCCTTAACTCATGGTAGGAGAAAATAATGTCTAAGATACTTGGAGTTTCTTTGACTGCACTGGCGATTTTAGCCTCCACTTCAGCCGTTTTCGCGCGAGAGCCGAGCTCTCGCACACAGAGCGAGTACGGGTCGCCCTTCGCCGCATATTCGCCGTCGATTCGGCCGGCGCCGATGCGCCATGCCCCGGTCCAGCCCTTCACATGGGCGGAAAAGCTCGCGTTCGACCGGGCGGGTTCCGACGAAGCTCGCCCGATGTGATCTGAAGACGACAACGCGGTCGGCCGAGAGGCCGACCGCTGCGCTTTTTCCTTTGCCGAGGGATTTCAGCTCGCAATTGCTCTTATCGTTCGTACGTACGGATATGACCAATCCAACGGAAATCGACACACGCCATCTCGCACAGGCCGTCGCTAGGTGGGAGAATGAGGGCGGCGCTCTTCGACCGCCGACGAGCGGTAAAGTCACACGCGGACTCGTTCCTGCACCCCGCGTCGCGCTGATTGTCGCACGCCGCTCGCGTCACGCGTATTTGCCTGAAAGTTCTGGACTTCGCGTCCGCAAAGGCGCAACCTCGAATTGACCCGAGACGTGAATCAACCGTCCGGCTTTTTCATCAGATCGCATAGACCGCCAAGCCTCATTTTGGACCGCGAAGCCTTCATTTTGCTTGCCGCTCCGAAGGAGTCGGCGCGAGCAAGGCGGCGGTGCGAAGAGCGTCAGGCTTTCGTCGCGCAGCGCCAGGTCGTTGCGACCGCGCGCGCGAAACCACGGCTGAAACTGGCCGTAGTTTCGGAATTGCAGCCGCTGCACAGGAGGGAGGCTGCCATGGTCGAGATCGACCCCTTCGCCCGCATTGAAGATGGGCGGACATTCGCGCAGGCCATCGTGGATACGATCCGCGAGCCTCTCCTGGTTTTAGACAAGGACCTGCGCGTGGTCGCCGCAAGCCGCGCCTTCTACCTAACGTTCAAGATCGACCGGCAGGATGTCCAAGGTCGTCCGCTTTACGCGCTGGGTGACGGCCAGTGGAACATTCCGGAGCTCAAGCTGCTGCTGGAGAAAATCGTACCGCAGCACACCGTGATGGAGGGTTACGAGGTCCAACAAGACTTTTCCGGTCTTGGACGACGCGCAATGCTCTTGAACGCGCGGCAAGTTTTCTATGAAACAGATTCCCACACGTTGATCCTCCTGGCCATCGAGGATGTCACCGACCGGCGTGCCGCCGAGCGCGAGATGGCGGAGCTGGTGAAACAGAAGGAAACCCTGCTGCAGGAAATGCAGCATCGTGTTGCAAACAGCTTGCAGATCATCGCGAGCATCCTTCTCCTCAAAGCTCGCACCGTGCAGTCGGAAGAGACGCGGCTGCATCTTCAGGACGCCCATCGGCGGGTCATGTCGGTTGCGGCCGTACAGCAGCAGCTCCAGGCCTCGATCCATGGCGAGCCGATCGAACTAGGCCCTTATCTGTCTCGGCTGTGCGAGACCCTGGCGGCCTCGATGATCGGCGACCGTCGGCAGATTTCCGTGAAGGCGCTCGTTGAAGGCGGTACGGCCCTATCCCATCACGCCATCAATATCGGTCTCATAGTGACGGAGCTCGTGATCAACGCCTTCAAGCATGCATTTCCCGGTGATCAGAACGATCGCCGTGTGATCGTCGCTTATGACCGTGCCGAACCGAACTGGCAGCTTACGGTTTCCGATAATGGGGTTGGCAAGCCAAAGACCGGCTTGGACAAGACAAATCCGGGGCTGGGCACGAGGATCATCGAGGCGCTGGCCAAGCAGCTTGATGCCCGTGTGGACGTCTCGACCGGGCCGCGCGGCACGACCGTGTCAATCAGCCACGGAATGTTTGCATCTCGGCTGCCGGCAGCAAGACGCCTGCAAGACGCTCCAGCGACGAGCAACGGCGCTCAGCCACGCTGGAAGGCGAAGAGGCTCGCCGTCTAATTTTTAGATCGCGTATTGTGCTTGAGCTTCGGCCTCCCATGTAGAAATAGAGGGGCAAGCAGTGGCTTGTCCGAAAGCCGCCCGTAAAACGGAGATCGACCGAAGTCTCCGCTCACTCCAGGTGGCAGCGCCGGTGCCGTCGGCAGGCACACAACCCAAATTGAGCTTCGCTGCGCGGGGCCGTCCAGGCGACCGCGGCCATCCGCGGCGTGCGGCGCGCGTTGCTTATCGAAAGACGAACGCCCGGCACGTTTCTTCAATCTTTGCGCATCGACGACCCGTTCTTTGCAAGAACTGTACTGGCGTGCAACGATGATCGGTCCCCATTACATCAACGAAGACAGATCGGAAATGCGCGGCATCAAGTCCGGGTGGTATGCGACGGACCGCGACGGCAAGTTCTCGTCAGGGCCTTTTTCCAGCCGCGAGGAATGCCTCAGCAGCGGCAATCTGCCGAAGATCGGAACGGCTCCGCCTGAGTTGGATCCGCGGCCGAAATGAGTGGCGTTGGTGGAATTCACCACGCCGTCTACCGGTCCCCGTCCGCAGCCAACATCAGCATCCGAAGCTTCGCGTTCAGCGCCTTGCGCTGGTTCGCATCCAGAAGCGACATTCATGCGCTTCCGGCCTGGCGCTGCTATTTTTCCAACACGTGATACCGCCTGTCCCGTTCACGGTCTGGACTCTTTTGGCGACGTGGACGTGAGGGTAGATTAAAGTGATTCGTGGGCCGAAGCGGCGGAGTGGGCAGGCCCGCGTCCCGGTCGATCGCTGGCGACCGGCGCACACGCACTTTCAGTTCGTACCGGGTTCGCGAAATTGGCATCGGTCGATCGATCACCGGTGCGGACGGCGGATTCGGCGAGTGCGGCGGCCGGCGGGCCGTCAATGAGGGGCAGGGAATGCCGGAGACGATCCGGGCGACGGGCGGGAGGCCGGCGCGGCGCAACGACGGATGGCGGACGCCTGCGTCCGCCGGCTTGCTGTCCCTGCTGGCGACGGCCGCCTATGGCGAGGACGCCACCACATTTTCATCCCTGGCCGCCCCCTATCTGGCGGCTTTCACGCGATTGGAGCAGCACGAGATCGCGGCGCTCGCGCTGATCCTCGGCGTGGTGTTCTTCGCGGTGTTCACCGCCATCCTCCTGGTGCGCACGCATGGACGCGGCACGATTTCCGAGGCGGCGGCGCGCGATCGCATCGCGGCGCTCAAGTCCGAGGTCGACCGGCTCACCGGGCTGGTCCTGTCCGAGCCGAACGTGCTGGTTTCCTGGCCGGCGGCGCGCGACGAGCCGGACATCATCGGCGATCCGACGATCGTGGCGCCCGACGCGGACCGCAACCGCGTGCTCGCCTTCGCCGCCTGGCTCGATGTCGACCAGGCACGCGCCATGGACCACGCGGTCGAACGGCTGCGTGCCGAGGGCGAAAGCTTCAGCCGCTCGCTCACGACCGCGTCCGGCCGGCACCTGCAGGCCGACGGCCGCGCCATCGCGGGCCGCGCGGTGATGAAACTGCGCGACGTGAGCGGGATCGAGCGCAAGCTCTCCGAGCTCAATGCCCGGCACGAGAAGCTCAAGCGCGAGGCCGACGCGTCGCGCCTGCTCGTCGAGGCGCTGCCCTCGCCGGTCTGGGTGCGCGACGCGACGGGACGGCTGGCTCTCGTCAACTCCGCCTATGCGCGCGCGGTCGAGGCCACCGACGCCGCGAACGCCGTGACGCAGGGCATCGAGCTGTTCGATCGCGCGGCGCGCGCCGAGCTCGATCGCGCCGCGGGCGCCGAAAGCCGGATGATCCGCCTGCCCGCCGTGGTCGCAGGCCACCGGCGCACCCTCGACGTGCTCGAGGTGCCGCTGCCGCGCGGACGTGTCGGCATCGGCATCGACGCGACCGATGTCGAGAAACTGCGCGCCGAGCTGGCGCGCCTCGATCAGGCGCATCGCAGCACGCTCGACCAGCTCGCGACCGGCGTCGCCATCTTCGGCGCCGACCAGAAGCTCGCCTTCTTCAACACCGCCTATCGGGCGCTGTGGGACCTCGACGCAGTCTTCCTCGAGGAGCGGCCGAGCGACGGCGCTGTGCTCGACCGCCTGCGGGTCGAGCGCAAGCTGCCGGAGCAACAGGATTTCCGCCAGTGGAAGACCCAGCTGCACGAAGCCTATCGCGCGCTCGAAACCAAGGCGCACGAATGGCACCTGCCGAACGGCCGCACGCTGCGGGTGGTGATCACGCCCAATCCGGACGGCGGCGTCACCTATCTGTTCGATGACGTCACCGAGCGGCTCGACCTCGAGCGGCGCTTCGATGCGCTCATCAACGTGCAGGGCGAGACGCTCGACAACCTCGCCGAGGCGCTCGCGGTGTTCGGCAGCGACGGCCGCATCCGGCTGTTCAATCCCGCCTTCGCGCGCATGTGGCGGCTCGATCCGGCGATGCTGAAGGAGCGGCCGCATATCGAGAGCGTGATCGAGCAGTGCCGGCCGCTGCACGGCGACGACCTGACCTGGCAGAAGCTGCGCACCGCGGTGACCGCGCTCGAGCGGCGCGATCCGATCTCGCTGCGGATCGAGCGCAATGACGGCACCGTCGCCGATTGCGCCACCGTGCCGCTGCCCGACGGCGGCACGCTGGTTGCGTTCCAGGACGTCACCGACTCGGTCAATGTCGAACGCGCGCTGCGCGAGCGGACCGAAGCCCTGGAGGCGGCCGACAAGATCAAGCTCGATTTCGTCCACCACGTGTCCTACGAACTGCGCTCGCCATTGACCAACATCATCGGCTTCGCCGACCTGCTCAGCGATCCCACGACCGGGCCCTTGAGCGAGCGGCAGCGCGAGTACCTCGGCCACATCACCGCCTCGAACAATTCGCTGCTTGCGCTCATCAACAACATCCTCGACCTCGCCACCATCGACGCAGAGGCCATGACCCTCGACCTCGGCCCGGTCGACGTGCGCGCCACCATGGCGGCGGCGGCCGCCGGCCTGCAGGACCGGCTGGCCAAGGACGGGATCAAACTCGACATCCGGACGAGCAGCGACATCGGCAGCTTCATCGCCGACGAGATGCGCGTGCGGCAGGTCCTGTTCAACCTGCTTTCCAATGCGGTCGGCTTCTCGCCGGCCGGCGCCACCGTCACGCTGGCGGCCGAACGCCGCAGCGATACCGTCGTCTTCACGGTCACCGACCAGGGTCCCGGCATCCCGGCCGACATGCACGACAAGGTCTTCGACCTGTTCGAGACCCACACCCGCGGCTCGCGCCATCGCGGCCCGGGGCTCGGCCTCTCGCTGGTGCGCTCTTTCGTCGAGCTGCACGGCGGCACGGTGGCGATCGATTCCGCCGTCGGTCGCGGAGCAACTGTGGTATGTACGTTCCCGCTCGAACAGGCGGCTGCGCGCACGGCCGCCGAATAGGCGGTTTGTCAAGAGAATGCTTCCGACCACGGCCGGCGGGTCAAGTCACGCCATGGTGCTGCCGAACGAAGAGGCGATGCAGCGCCTGGTCAAGGACATCGGCATTGCGCTCGAGCCGGGAGATCTCGTCACGCTCTCCGGCGACCTCGGCGCGGGCAAGACCACGTTCGCGCGGGCCTTGATCCGCCATCTGGCAGGCGACCCATCGGTCGAGGTGCCGAGCCCGACCTTCACGCTGCTGCAGACCTATGATCTGCCCCGCTTCCCGCTGGTGCATGCCGACCTTTACCGCATCTCGGGGACGAGCGAATTGGCCGAGCTCGGTTTCGAGGATCTGCCTGCCGGCGCCGTCACGCTGCTGGAATGGCCGGACCGCGCGGCCGGTTTCCTGCCCGCCGACCGGCTCGATATCGCGTTCACGCTCGCGCCCCAGCTCGGTCTCGAGCATCGCAACCTGCGCATCACGGGCTATGGCCGCTTCGGCCCACGCGCCGAGCGGCTGATCGCGCTGCGCAAATTTCTCGACGCCTCGGACTACGATGACGTCGAGCGCGAGCGCCTCACCGGCGATGCCTCGACGCGCGCTTACGAGCGGCTCGCGCTGGGCCGGCGACGGATGATCCTGATGAACGCGCCGCGCCGGCCCGACGGGCCGCCGCTGCGCCAGGGCCGGCCCTACAGCGCGATCGCCCATCTCGCCGAGGACGTGAGGCCCTTCGTGGCGCTCGCCACCGGCCTGCGCGAACGCGGCTTCTCGGCCCCCGAGATCTATGCGATCGATCTCGCCGAAGGGTTCATCGTTCTCGAGGATCTCGGCGATCACGGCGTCGTCGCGGGAAATCCGCCCGCTCCGATCGAAGAGTGCTATCAGACCGCGGTCGACGTGCTCGTCACGCTCCACCAGCTCGAGCTTCCGGCCACGCTCCCGGTCGCGCCGCTGATCACTCACACGATCCCGCCCTATGACATCGACGCGCTGCTCATCGAGGTCGAGCTTCTGCTCGACTGGTATCTGCCGTTTCGTGGCTCGCCAGTCGGGACAGCGACGCGCGAAACCTTCCTGGCGCTCTGGCGCGAGGCGCTGGCGCCGGCGCTCGAGGCGCCGAAGACCTGGGTGCTGCGCGACTTCCACTCGCCGAACCTGCTGTGGCTGCCGGAACGCGCCGACATCGCGCGGCTCGGCATCCTCGATTTCCAGGACGCCCTGATCGGACCGGCGGCCTTTGACCTCGCGTCGCTGCTGCAGGATGCCCGCGTCGACGTGCCGGACGACATGGAGGTCGAGCTGCTCGGCCGCTACGTGCGCGCCCGCCGCGGGGCCGACCAGACCTTCGAGGTGCCCGGCTTCGTGGCGATCTATTCGACACTCGCCGCGCAGCGCGCGACGAAAATCCTCGGCATCTTCGCGCGGCTCGATCGGCGCGACGGCAAGCCGCAATATCTGCGCCATCTGCCGCGCGTGTGGGGATATCTGCAGCGCTCGCTCGCGCATCCGGCGCTCGCGCCGCTCGATGCCTGGTACCAGGTGCACGTGCCGGCGCCGCCCGGCTGAGTGCGGAAGATCGGACGGTCGAGATGGTTGTTGCGCTCCGCATTCTCTATTTCGAGGACCTCTCGGTCGGCATGACCGAGACGCTCTCGAAGACGATCTCGTCCGACGACGTGGTGGGATTTGCCCAGATCACCGGCGATCGAAACCCGATCCATCTCTCCGAGCATTTCGCCGCCAAGACCTCGTTCGGCGGACGCATTGCGCACGGCCTCTATACGGCGAGCCTCATCTCCGCGGTCTTGGGCATGCGGCTGCCGGGACCGGGCGCCATCTATGTCTCGCAGACCCTCCACTTCCGCGCCCCGGTGAAGATCGGCGACACCGTCGATGTGACCGTGACGGTCGCCGAGCTGATCCCCGAGCGGCAGCGCGCGCGGCTCGCTTGCACGTGCAGGGTCGGCGAGGACGTCGTCCTCGATGGCGAGGCGCTGGTGAAAGTGCCCTCGGCCGCCAAGGCGAAGCGTCCCTTGCCCCGGCTATAGCCGGGAAGGACGCCATTTCGACCCCTTGAAATGACTGGAAATTGTTCAATTCGTCGGCCCCGCGCGTGCGTTGGCAGGCGGTCGGTAATCCGTTGTTCAGCACTGCAACCTAATATGCGCCCCGGGTTCGCAGAGGTTACAGCATGGCCGGCGAAAGACGGGAATTCGGCCGGGTTCAGTTCGGACGCGGCTACTCGGCCCGCATCATGGCAATCGACGGGAGCTGGCATCGCGATTGCCAGATCGGCGACGTCTCCGACAGCGGCGCCAAGCTCAAGATCAGGGGCTCGCTCGAGGGGCTGGATTTGCGCGACTTCTTCCTGGTGCTCTCGTCCACCGGAAATGCCTACCGCCGCTGCGAGAGCGTCTGGGTCAATGGCGAAGAACTCGGCGCGCGCTTCCTCAAGGATTGGGCCGACAATCACAAAAGCGACTGGCAGAAGGCGCAGGCGGCCCGCCAGGACGGCAGCGCGCCGACCGATCCGGTCCCTTCGCACTAGCGCGTGTCCCGTTCCTGCGGAATCGGGACATGCTCTAGATTTATGCGTTGGCGCGTGTCCTTGTCGGCGAACCGGTATCCACCCCGGATCAAGTCCGGGGCAGGCTTTCGCCGGGACACGCGCTAGCGATTCGGGCCGCAAAGGCCCGTTGGGGGAATTGTCATTTTCCCGTCGATCGGATTCCCTATGATTCGTCGGCGCCTGTGATTTGCCGGAATCGAAGGACCTCAATGCCGAAATCCCGCCGTACCGCCGTCCCGCGCAGCGCCATGGTGCTTGCAGCCGGGCTGGGCACGCGCATGCGGCCGCTCACCGACACGCTGCCGAAGCCGCTGGTTCCGGTGGGCGGGAAGGCCCTGATCAACCACGTGCTCGATCGGCTCGCCGCCGCCGGCGTCGAGACCGCGGTCGTCAACGTCCATTATTTCGCCGACCAGATCGAGCAGCACCTCAAACCGTGCCGCGCCCCGAAGATCGTGATCTCCGACGAGCGCGCAGGCATCCTTGGAACCGGCGGCGGCGTCGCCAAGGCGCTCCCCCTGCTCGGCCCCGCGCCGTTCTTCCACGTCAATTCCGACACGCTGTGGATCGACGGGGTGAAGCCCAATCTCGAGCGGCTGGCGACGACGTTCGACGCGAAATCCATGGATGCCGTCCTCCTGCTCGCGCCCACCACCGGCAGCGTCGGCTATGCGGGGCCGGGCGATTTCGCCATGGCGCCTGACGGCCGGCTACGCCGGCGCAACGAGCGCGAGATCGTGCCGTTCGTCTATTCGGGCGTCGCGATCCTCTCTCCCGCCATGTTCGACGGCGCACCGGCCGGCGCGTTCGCGCTGACCACCCTGTTCGATCGTGCGATCGTGCGGGAGCGGCTGTTCGGGCTGCGCCTCGAAGGCGTGTGGATGCATGTCGGCTCGCCCGACGCCGTCGCCGCCGCGGAAGCCGCGATCCTCGCCAGCGCGGCGTGAGCGACCAGCGAGTAGAACGCCGCGCTTCTTGTTCCCTAACCATTCCCTCTTGCGCACGAATCGCAGGCAAGCGCTATAAGCTTGCCGGATGGCCGCAAGATCCGTGCGCTCTCCTCGCGTTTTCACGATTCCGGCGTCGGTTCCATTCCTGCCGGCGCTGGTCGAGGCGCTCGTCGCGGGCGAGCTCGTGCCGGAACTTGCGCTCGGGTCCGATCCGCTGGCGCTCACCACCGCGACGATTTTCCTGCCGACCCGGCGCGCCTGCCGGCTCGCGCGCGAGGTCTTTCTCGACGTCCTCAAGAGCGAGGCGGCGCTGCTGCCGCGCATCGTCCCGATCGGCGACATCGACGAGGACGATTTTGCATTCGCCGATACCGCGACAGCCGGCGTGCTCGATCTGCCGCCGGCACTGGGCGGGCTCACGCGCCGCATGCTGCTCACGCAGCTGGTGATGCGATGGGCGAAGCAGCTCAAGCCGGAGGCGGGCGACCACCCCCTGGTGGTCGCGAGCCCCGGCGCGGCGCTCGCGCTCGCCGACGACCTCGCGCACCTGATGGACGACATCGCGACCCGCGAGGTGGCGTGGGAGCGGCTCGACGGGCTCGTGCCCGACCACGTGGACACCTATTGGCAGCTCACGCTCGATTTCCTGAAGATCGCGCGCGACGCGTGGCCGAAGATCCTGGGCGAGCGGCAGGCGATCGAGCCGGCCGTGCGCCGCGACCGGCTCATCAACGCCGAAGCCGCGCGCCTGTCGGCGGCCGGCGCCGGGCCGGTCATCGCGGCCGGCTCGACCGGCTCGACGCCCGCGACCGCAAAGCTGCTCGCGACCATCGCGCATCTGCCGCACGGCGCCATTGTGCTGCCCGGTCTCGACACCGATCTCGACGCGGAGGCCTGGGGCCTCATCGCGGCGGGCAGCGACGATGAGACGTCGCCCATCTACGGCCACCCGCAATTCGCCATGCAGGGCCTGCTCGCGCGCATCGGCGTCACCCGCGCGGACGTGGTGCGTCTGCGCGCGCCGGCGCCGTACGGACGCGAGATCCTCGCGTCCGAGGCCTTGCGCCCGGCGGCCGCGACCGACCGCTGGAAGGACCGCTTGCCGGCAGTGGGCGAGCACATCGCGGGCGGACTGACGGGACTGTCGGTGATCGAGGCCGCCAACGCGGAGGAAGAGGCGCTCGCCATCGCGGTGGCGCTGCGCGAGACGGTCGAAGCGGCCGATGCGACCGCCGCGCTGGTGACTCCGGATCGCGCGCTCGCCCGCCGCGTGCTGGCCGCGCTCGGACGATGGAACGTGGCGGCCGACGACTCCGGCGGCGATCCGCTCGCCGACACGAAGCCTGGCGTGTTCGCGCGCCTCGCGGCGGAGGCTGCGCTCGAGGGCGTGGCCCCGGTCGCCTTGCTGGCACTGCTCAAGCACCCGCTCTGCCGCATGGGCGGCCCGGCCGGCGCGCACGCGCGCGCGATCGCGACGCTCGAACGCGCAACCTTGCGCGGACCGCGGCCGCGCGCGGGTTCGGCCGGTGTCGCGCATGCGCTCGCCACGTTCCGGACCGAGCTGGCCAAGCTCAGAGCGGGGGACCTTTCCGAGATTCATCGCGCCGAGCCGCGCGCCAGCCTCGGCGACGCGGACCTCGACGCGGCGGGCGCGCTCGTCGCCCAATTCGCGCAAGCGCTCGCGCCGTTGGAGCGGCTCAAGGGCGCGCATCCCTTCAGCGCGTTCGCGGCCGCGCACCGCGATGTCGTCGCGGCGCTCAGCCGCGACGAGAGCGGGGAAAGCGCCGCCTTCGCCGGCCCCGAGGGTAACGCGCTGGCGCTCGCGCTCGACGATATCGCCAACGAAGCGGCCGCCGATCTCGCTATCGCGCCGGCCGACTACGACGAGCTGTTCGCGGCCGCGCTCGCCGATCGCGTGGTGCGCCGGCCGGGAGCGCCCGAAGCACGCGTACGCATCTACGGGCCGCTCGAGGCGCGCCTGACGCAGACCGACCGCGTCGTCCTCGGCGGCCTCGTGGAGGGTGTGTGGCCGCCCGAGACGCCGGCCGATCCGTGGCTGAGTCGGCCGATGCGGCAGAGGCTCGGCCTCGATCTGCCCGAGCGGCGCATCGGTCTCTCGGCGCACGATTTCGCGCAAATGCTCGGCGCGCGCGAGGTGGTCCTTGCCCGCTCGGCGAAGGTCGCCGGAGCGCCGGCGGTGCCGTCTCGTTTCGTTCAGCGGCTCGCGGCGGTCGCGGGCGAGGACGGCTGGAACGCCGCGGTCAAACGCGGCGAGCGCTATCTCGCGCTCGCGCGACGGCTCGACGAGCCCGAGCGCATCGTTCGCATCAAGGCGCCCGAGCCGCGGCCGCCGCGTGCGGCGCGGCCCTCGGCGCTGTCGGTGACCGAGATCGAGCATTGGCTGCGCGATCCCTACACGATCTACGCCAAGCACATCCTGCGGCTTGCCCGTCTCGACCCGGTCGACATGCCGCTCACCGCGGCAGACCGCGGCAGCGCGATCCATGGGGCGGTCGGCACCTTCTCGCAGGCTTTCGCCGACAAGCTGCCAGCCGACGCCTATGCGGAGCTCATTCGCATGGGGCGCGAACGCTTCGCGCCGCTCGATGATTATCCCGAGGCGCGCGCGTTCTGGTGGCCGCGCTTCGAGCGCATCGCCCGCTGGTTCGTGCAGTGGGACAATGCCCGGCGCGCCGAGATCGACGCGATGCGTCTACGGGCGCGCCGACCGCATCGAGCGGCGCGCCGACGGCCGCTACGCCATCCTCGACTTCAAGACCGGCGAGCCGCCGACCCACAAGCAGGTGCGCGTCGGCCTCATGCCGCAGCTCACGCTCGAAGCCGCAATGCTGCGGCAAGGCGGGTTCAAGGATTTCGGCTCGGGTTCATCCGTTGCCGAACTGGTCTATGTGAAGCTCAAGGGCGGCGATCCGCCGGGCGAGGCCGTCGTCGTCGATCTCGACAAGCAGAGCGCGGACGCGGCCGCCGACCACGCGCTGCAGAAGCTGCGCGCGCTCGCCGAGCGCTTCGAGGACGAGACCATCCCGTACCGCTCGCTCGTGCTGCCGATGTGGAAGGATCGCTACGGCACGTATGACGATCTCGCCCGCGTCAAGGAGTGGTCGACCAACGGCGGCGTGGACGAGGCCGAGGAATGACGGCGCTCGATCATATTCCCGATGCCGTGCGTGCGCGCCAGTTCGAGGCGTCCGACCCGCAGGTCTCGGCCTTCGTCGCGGCCAATGCGGGCGCGGGAAAGACCCACGTCCTGGCGCAGCGCGTGATCCGCCTGCTGCTCGCCGGCGTCGATCCCGCGAAAATCCTCTGCATCACGTTCACCAAAGCGGCCGCCGCCAACATGGCGACGCGGGTGTTCGACTGGCTCGCCGAATGGATCGGGCTCGACGACGCGGCGCTCGACCAAAGGCTCCGCGAGATCGGCGCCGGCAAGGTCGGGCCGGCCGAGCGCGCCCGCGCGCGGCGCCTGTTCGCATCGGCGCTCGACACGCCGGGCGGGCTGAAGGTGCAGACCATCCACGCGTTCTGCACGCGCCTGCTGCACCAGTTTCCGTTCGAGTCCAACGTGGCGGCGCGCTTCACGGTGCTCGACGAGCGCGCGCAGGACGAGCTGCTCGATCGCGCCACCATCGCCGTATTGCTCGAAGCGTCCGCCGCACCCTCCTCCCCGCTCGGCCGCGCGCTCGCGCTGGCGATCGCTTCGGCGGCCGACGCCACGGTCCGCGACGTGGTGCGCGAGGCCATCGCGCGGCGCGACGCGCTGACCAAGTGGATCGGCGGCGACGTCGTGCGCGCGACCACGGAACTTGCGCGCGCGCTCGGCCTCGGTCCGGGCGACGATCTCGCGGCGGTCGAGGCCGAGATCGTGGACGGCCCCATCCTGCCGTCGTCGGAATGGGCGGCAGTCGCGGCGACCTGTCGTGAGGGCATGAAGAGTGACAGCGACCAATGCGACCAGTTGAGGGCTGCCCTCGCTGCCGCGGGATCGGCGCGGGTCGAGGCTTATCTGTGCATCTTCCTCACGGATGATGGCGAACCGCGCAAGCGCGTGGTGACCGCCGGGCTCGGCAAGAAGTATCCGGAGCTGGCGGAGCGGCTCGCCCGCGAGCAGGAGCGCATCGCCGCGCTCAACGAGAGGCGCAACGCGATCATCTGCCGCGACCGCACGGCCGCGCTGATCACCATCGCGGAGGCCGTCATCGCGCGCTACCGCAGCGACAAGGAGCGCGGCGGGCTGCTCGACTACGACGACCTCATCGACAAGACGCTCAAGCTGCTCGTCACCGTCAATCCCAGCTGGGTGCACTACAAGCTCGACCGCGGCATCGACCACGTGCTGATCGACGAGGCGCAGGACACGAGCGACAAGCAGTGGGCGATCATCGCCCGGCTCGTCTCCGAGTTCACGGCCGGCGCCGGCGCCCGCGAGGCGCGGCGAACGATCTTCGCGGTGGGCGACGAGAAGCAGTCGATCTTCTCGTTCCAGGGCGCGGTGCCGCACAAGTTCGACGAGATGCAGTCCGTGTTCGAGAGAAGTTTCACGTCCGCCGGAATGCGGTGGCAGCGGGTGCGGCTCAATCATTCGTTCCGCTCCGGCCCGAACGTGCTCGGCGCCGTGGTCGAGGTGTTCGCGGCGCAGGACGTCGCGGTGAGCATCACCTCGGATCGCGCCGGCATCGCGCCGCACGAGGCTCTGCCGAGGGCGGTGCCCGGCCTGGTCGAGGTCTGGCCGCTCATCAAGTCGCCGGCGCGGCGCGAGATGGAAGGCTGGGAGGCGCCGTTGGACGCGCTGTCGGAGACCAGCTCGCAAGTGCAGCTCGCGCGCAGGATCGCGGACCGCATCGATGCCGCGATCAAGAGCGGCGAGCCGGTCGGCCGGAAACGCCGGCCGATGACGGCGGGCGACGTGCTCGTCCTGGTGCGCCAGCGCGGACCGCTGTTCGAGGCGATCATCCGCGCGCTCAAGCAAAAGGGCGTTCCGGTCGCCGGCGCCGATCGGCTGGTGCTCACCGAGCACGTCGCGGTCGTCGATCTCATGGCGCTCGCCGACGCGCTGCTGCTGCCGGACGACGATCTCGCGCTCGCGGTGGCACTCAAGAGCCCGCTGTTCGGGCTCGACGAGGATCAGCTGTTCGAGCTTGCCTGGAATCGAACCAGTCCCTTGCGCGCGGTGCTTGCCGCGAAGGCGCGAGAAAATCCCGCCTTCGCGGCGGCCGCCGATCTGCTCGGCCGCTGTGTCGCGATGGCGCGCGCGGGCTCGCCGTTCGCCTTCTATGCCTGGCTGCTCGGGCCCGCGGGCGGCCGCGCCAAGTTCCTGCGGCGGCTCGGCCATGAGGCCGCTGACGCGCTCGACGAATTCCTCGGGCTTGCGCTCGACTACGAGCGCCGCAGCGCGCCTTCGCTGCAAGGCTTCATGGCCTGGCTGCGGGCGGCGCCCACCGAGATCAAGCGCGACATGGAGATCACCCGCGACGAGGTCCGCGTGATGACCGTGCATGGCGCCAAGGGCCTGGAGGCGCCGGTCGTCATCCTGGCGGACACCACGTCGCCGCCCA
>WNFC01004548.1_pt1 | contig 16873 bp, 6 predicted proteins | sample 5400541 | NCBI WGS metagenome assembly WNFC01 (sample SAMN13153342, study PRJNA577476) | soil metagenome | isolation source: 120 cm saprolite under Douglas fir tree site 2 hole 2 replicate 1 | place: USA:California | collected 2015-04-18
AGCGTTGCTCGAGTTTTGTCCAATAACACGAGGGTACCCGCGGCCTTCGCCGAAGTTGATTGTGGGTTTTCGGTATCCGTGAATTATCTCCCGCCTTTTTGCTGCGAAGAAAAATGTGCTCGGTCGTTTGGATCAGCGGTTAGAACAGCACCTTTCGCAGGTGAATTGAACCAAACATTGATAAGGGCCGAAAGAAAACGGCCTTTCCCCCAGCCAACATGAGCTCTGACCGGAAGCATCTCACCCGAACAAGCAGTAAAAAGGCTTGAGCATATGGGTTCCAGGTTCGAATCTCTTCTCGCATGTATGGCATTTGCAATGCTAGTCACAGGCTGCGGTAGCGTGTCCGGCAATAAAGGAACAACACCGCCGACTCCGGGGGCGCCCCCAGGGCCGCCTCCAGCTGGAATCACGGCGGTGAACCACGTGGTGATCCTGATACAGGAGAACCGCTCGTTCGACCACTACTTCGGCCAGATGACGGCGTATCGCAAAGCGAATGGCATCCCCATCAACGGGTCGCCGGCAACAATCGAGGACGAGAGCACAGGAACATTTTCCAATTTATCGCCCGCCACGGGAACAATGATCGCGGCGTATCACACCGGTTCAGTCTGCACAGAAGACCTCACACCCGATTGGTCAGAGTCGCACATAAATTTCAACCGGCTGAACCCGGCGGCAGCTTCCGCCAACTCGCCGATGGATGGTTTTGTCTCCCTGGCTTTTGCGATCAGCCAGTCCGCGGCCACGCTGGGGATCCACATGGCGGACCAGAACGGGCACAGAGTGATGGGCTTCTTCGACGGCAATGACCTCAATTACTACTACTTCATGGCATCGCAGTTTGCCCTCGACGACCACTTCTACGCGCCCATTCCCAGTAACACTCCGGCGGCCCGGCATTACATTATGGCCGCAACGTCACAGGGATTTGTGCACGACGCTCCCGGGCCAGGTTCGCTCACGGCCAAGACAATCTGGCAGGAACTGGATGCCGCGGGCGTTTCGTGGAAAATCTATTCCGCCGACACTAATTTCTTTAGTTTTCTCCAGGATTTCGCCTTCTTTAATCAACCCGGGGTGGCAGCCCACGTAGTGCCGGTGGCGCAGTACTTCGCCGATGCTTCCGCAGGAAAGCTGCCGGGAGTGTCTTTTATTGAGGCGGGGCTACACGACGGTCTCTCCGAGCACTCCAGTAATTTTGATCCTGCGAATCCTCAGCTTGGCGAGGTCCCGATCAATGTGCAGGTGGGAGCGCAGTGGGCGTCAACGGTTATCAATGCCCTGATGCTGGGGCCGTCATGGAGTGATAGCGTGCTCTTCTTCGCCCATGATGAGGGCGGAGGAACGTTCGACCACGTGTCGCCTATCGGAGTACCGAACCCCGATGGCATTCAGCCCAAGGACCTGAGGGCCAACGATGTACCGGGAGATTTCACACTCACCGGCAGCCGCGTGCCAAATATGGTGGTCTCGCCATTTGCCAAAAAGAATTTTGTCTCGCACACACCGATGGATTACACGTCTTATCTGCGATTCATTGAGGCGCGTTTCAGCCTGCCCACACTGACTGCGCGCGATGCAGCAATGCCTGATATGACGGAGTTCTTCGATTTTACCGGCAAGCCCTGGGCGACACCGCCCACACCGCCTGCCCAGAATATGAATGGAGCGTGTGACTACTCCCGACAGTAGCCAAGCCGCGACGGGCGTCTACGGCTTTGCCTATGACAACATGGGCCGGCTGAATCGGGCAGCACCACGCAAATACGCCAGTAATCGTCATCCGATGCAACGATTAATGAACATCTGCGTTGCATCCTGGATCGGCAGGCGCGTTTGTTGGCCTCTCGTTGATAAGGGTATTGGAAAACCACTCAGCGATACTCTTAAGCTCTGGTCCTCGGCAACGTATCTGTTCCAGGAGCTCTTTCTTCTCTCTGCCGGTTAAATGCCAGGAAAGTGGCTGGACCTCTTCTTTGGCCTTGTGAAAGGTAATTTCAGCGTGATGGATCCTGAATTGCGTCGCAAATGCATTTGCCAGTATTGCCATTTCGCGATGATTGCGAAGAGTAACGCTGGTGTGGCCGGCCTTCCAGAAAGCCGCCAAAGGGGCTGTGGTTTGTGACAGCGGGGCCGAGGGCTCTGAAGTTTCAGCGGGTCCCGCATGTTGCTGAGGACAAATTCCGGAAGCAATTTGAGATGTGCACTGATCGGGATTCACGCCGCCGTAAAAATCACCATTGTCGCGGATTTCAATCCACAAAATGGGGACCGGTGTCGCAAACTGCTGGTTCCAGAACGCTTCATAAAGGAACTCTATCGCGCTTGCCGTACCATCGTTGTCATAGTAGCCGCCGTCCGCGAAGTGGAGTGATTTGGCAAAGACTTCATCCACTGATTGATGTTGCCGCACGCGAGGCACGCGAGGCATGGGTGATACATAGGGGAACGTGGCGGAAAGTCGAGCGGCGGCAAGTATCTCCAGGTCAGGATAGAAGGTTTCCGCGCGACCGGGAAGATCGTATCGGCTCGAAGTATAAACATGCAGAAAGGATTCTGCCGGTAAGAGCCTTTCAGCGTAATAAGAGTTGGAAAGTCCCGGGGTCGTCTGATAGTTAGCGAGAAGGAACCTGCCGCCATTCTCGGCCGTGGTCGTATTGAACGATATTGCCGGTACTTTGCCGCCGGATGCTGCCAATGAAAGCTCTCGCAACGTCAGACATTGATCCACTCTGTTCGGTCTTTGCTGATGACTGTCTGCTGAAAACCTGGGATGGACCTGCAAGGCTTCGCTGGTGGCCGGGCAGTCTATGGTGTTCATGTTGACCGCCATTCTTTGTTGCATTGCCCAGCCCCGGTCGTATCTTTCAAGGTCGCCTATGCCGAGCAAAGTACGTGAAGGTAAGAGCAGACGAAACATGTCAGGGTAAACCGCTCCCCAGCTTACTGCTTCCAGGCTGGAAGTACTCGCCGCAGAGATGAAGGGAGGCGCCGTGTTTTCTTCTGCTTCCTGTGTTGACCACCATCTCCGTCCAGAGGAGTCTTGCGGCTTCAGCCAATAGGGATCCCGCATCCTGGCAAAGGTGGTTGGATCGAAATAGCTTCTGATAAATGGAACGGCGCCAACACTGCCTCCAGACACAGAGCTGATTAAGAGTATCGAGCTATGGAAATCCTGGTTCCTGGCGGCAAATGTATTCTCCAGGGCGGCTAGCACTTCGGCGGTCCACGCAGCGGCGTGGATGCCTCCGCCTGTGGCGGTAACGATAATGAGTGGAGCAGAATGACCCGAATGCAAGTGGGCGGCCAGAATATCCTTTGGAGTTATTACTTTTTCCGCGCGTGCCGGTGATACCGCGCAGAGTTCTGGAGCGCAAGCGAAGTCAGTGAAATGGTCCTTGGGATTCGGGATCGCCAGAGAGACCAGTTTTATGGGCAGGCTTACCGTTTTGAACTTCGCAGCCATACGGTCCAGCCCACGGTGCACTTCTCCTCCAAAGTGAACGCCCAAATGTAATAGCAATAGCAGGCAGGCAGCGGTGGTTAGAACGGGCATTCGAAAGCGGTCGAAAAAGAACGCGAATCCATTGAAAATCCAGCAGCTAATGATCAGCAGCATCAAAATTGGAGCGATTGACGGGAATATCGGGATTTCAGGGTGCCAGACATTATGGAAGGGCCAAATATCATGCAGTAACGCATAACTGGCCGGCCAATACAGCAAAAGCAGAAAGGGAACTCCGTATTCCACAATCTTGCCGGCAAGAACGTGTTTTTGCTGTTCCAACTTGCCGTTCCGGTTGAGGGCGAAGGCCAAAATCCAGAGCAGAGCCAGACCAGTGAAAAGAAGCGTAGCGGCCAATGTTGCCGTGGGCAAAGGCACGGGAGCAGTGAATGGGGAAAGCCCGGCGTAAACCAGAAGCCAAAGAAACGCAAGAACGAGACTGAGGGCGTGTCCTGGAAGCAGAGGCCGAATTCCGGTTTCGCAATATCTCTTTTTATCGACAAAAGGTACGTGATTCAGAATCCATCGCCATAGACTGCTGGCAACGACTTCACGCGGAAGCGTTTCATCCTGATAGCCATATCCGCCCCAGGAAGCACTAAACATGAAGAGCGTACTAAAAATCTGAGCAAACGGAGGCGGTTGTGTCTTATGAAGTCTGAGAAGAAAAGACAACTTCTGTACGCCAGGGACAAGAAAAGCGGTGGGAGAACAAGAATTTGGGGCCAAATCAATGGGATGGCCTGTGCTGTCGGCAACAGCTTCCGGTTGACGGTGAGTCCAATAATAAAAAGTTGAGATGAGAATCCAAATCGCAAGAGCGGTTGCAATCCCGGCAAGTAAGGCGAGTCCATCCTTGACCACCTTAAGCGTACTCGCTTCATAAATGCTGATCGCGCAAACAGCCGCTAGAACCACAAAGCCGGGAGTCTGCGATAGCACAAAGGTTTTCCACCGCATGTCTTCAGTGACGTTGAGCGCTTCCGGTGGCGCGATGCCGAATCTCTGTTCACCGTAAGCGCATGTAATGCGCGCATTAACCAAGGCCACGCAACCTGCAATCGTGACGAAAAAACCAGCATAGAAAAAGTGAGTAGGGCGTTCCAGAGCGAATATGCCGTGAGCAAGAGAGGGCAGGGAGTAGTTGAGAAGCAGAAGGCCAGGTAAAGAGAGCCAAAGCGCCAAGCTAAACCTGAGGAAGTAAAGATAGCTGAAAAACTGACGTAATGCGTTGCTTGACTCTTGATGCGATAGATTGGGCTCAGCCACGAGTGTCGCTTGAATGTTGGCCATTGTAGCTCCTGACAGTTGAGGCAGTTGGTCAGCGCAGTGGGCGATTCTGACCATTCCGCCGGCGATGGCCGGTCAAATATAAAGAACGAAAGATGATTGCTTTTCCCTTCCGGCACCATCCGATCAAATCTCGACGCGGCCTGCTGCATTCTTAAATTCGAGTGTAGCCTTCCCACCGGCCGCTTGGTGGGATTAGAAATCTTAATTCAAGCTTAATCTGTCTCTATTTTCTCTAAGCGATCATGCCTGCAACCTGACAGTTGAAGAGAGCCGTGACGCGGCTTTCTAGACTTTGTTTTTTGATGAGCAAGTAAAAAATTCCTTCCGGCAAATTTCAGGTTATTACAAGCGCGCAGGCTGTAGTGCATTTTGTCCTTCCGGGACTTCATCCGTTCGCGACATTTTCTTGTTCGTGGGAACCGCAGTGGCGGCCCTGAGGAGGCACTATGTTTTCTACACCTACCCGCACGCAGTATCAGCATGCCGGAGCATTCTGGCTCGTGGCAATCCTGCTATTAACTGCTGCATTCGCACTGCCTTCTTCAGCCTACGCACAGGGCAATTACGTTTATGTCAATAACCAGAGCGCGGCAAACAGTATCTCTGCCTATTCTGTTTCGGTCAAAGGCGCGCTCAGCCCGGTACCTGGATCACCATTTCTTACCGGTGGTCGGGGAGCCAACGTCAATTGCTACGGTCTCGATCGGATCGTAATCAGCGCGCCGAACAATGTCTTGTTCGTCACGAATACTCTTGATCTGACGATTAGCGCGTTCCAGATCAATCCCGCCACCGGCGGCTTGACTGCTGTGCCGGGTTCGCCGTTTGCAAGCGGCCTTACGCTAGACAGTTGCAGTGGAATGTCACTCGCGCCCACGCCAGACGGCAAATTCCTCATGGCGTCGAGCAACGGCCAGATCCAGACTTTTGCTATAGCGGCCAACGGAGCGCTGTCTCTGATAGCGACGACGCCGAACTGCTGCACACCGATGGTCAGCATGAAAATTTCGCCGAACGGGCAATTTCTGGCGACCTCAAACGAAACCAGCGTGTCTGTCTTCACAATTACCGCCGGAACCGGCGTGCTTACGCCTGTGCTGGGTTCTCCATTTCCGCGAACAGGAGCGGCCACTGTTGGAGGCCTTGATTTCAATAGTTGTGGAAACAACTTGTTGTATGGCGGAGAGGCTACCTCGACATCCAACATCACTGATGCCTGGACTGTCGGGGCCACTGGAGCTTTGTCCGCAGTTCCGGGAACCCCGTTTTCCAGCCCTTCCGGCACCGACTCTAACGTTGTCCTTGTCACTCCTGACAACACGCGACTGTTTGAAAGCAACCAGTTCAGCAACAGCGTGAATTCATTCACGCTCAACGCGAATGGCAGTCTGACGACTGTCGGCAAGTACGGCGGCGTGGGCTTCCTGCATGTGCCTGTGGGATTGGCAACCGATCTATCCGGAGCTTTCCTGTACGTTGCGGACGATCCCTTCGGAATAGCTGTGTTAAGAATCAACACCGATGGCTCGCTTTCCAATCTGAGCGACACGGCTATCGCGAACCCAGGAGAAATTCAGGGGCTGGCAGCCTATCCGCCGCGAAGCTGCACCAGTGCGGACCTTGCGATTTCCATCACCGCTTCTCCGAACCCCGTTTTTGCGAACTCCAATTTGACCTATACGATTACCGTCACCAACAACGGTCCGGATGCTCCCGCCTTTACGGTTGCTGATACGCTGCCCTCGACACTCAGTTTTGTTTCGTGCACCGCGACCGGCGGTGGAGTCTGCAACGGGACGGCCAACGCCCGTACCGTGAGCTTTCCTGCTTTGGCAAACGGCGCCAGCGTGACTGCGACCCTGGTTGGTAAAGTAAGCGGCACAGTTGTAAACAACAGCTTGATTACCAACACAGCGAGCATCAGTAACTCGTCGGCAGTGGATCCTAATCGAGCGAACAATTCAGCGTCTGCCACGGTAACAGCGTTGCAACAATTCGCAACCACACTGACAGTTCCTACCGCGACCGGGCCTTACGGCGGCACCGCACTATTTACAGCCACATTGCGAAAGAAGTCCGACAACTCTCCCATTGCGGGCGAGACGATCAATTTCTTCCTGAACCGGGGCGCGGTGGGCGTCGCCATAACCGATGCGACCGGTCTTGCCTCCCTGAGCGTACCCCTGGGCACTATTAAGGTTGGAACATACGCAGGCGCGGTTATCGCCAGCTTCACCGGCGACACTAGCTTTGCTGCCAGCTCAGGCACCGCCAGTCTTGTTGTCACAAAAGCAGTCTTGACGGTCACCGCAAACAATGCATCCAGGCTATACGGCGATCCGAACCCGGCATTCAGCTACACGTTCTCCGGTTTCGTGAACGGCGATACCGCTGCCGTGGTGAGCGGGACTGCGAGCTGCAGTACGACGGCGACTCCTACCAGTCCAGTAGGTAGTTATCCCATCACGTGCACTCAGGGAACCCTGGCCGCAACCAATTACGTGTTTGCCTTCGTTGCCGGCAGTTTGACCGTGAACCCCGCTCCATTAACGGTGACGGTAAACAATGCAAGCCGGGCTTATGGTTCTGTTAACCCAACATTCACCGGGACCATCACGGGGTTGAAGAACTCTGACCCGATCACTGCCACATACACCACCACGGCGACACCGGCCAGCCCGGTGGGAACCTATCCCATCACCGCGGTTTTGGCGGATCCCAACAACCTGCTTGGCAACTATACGGTCACGAACAACCCAGGCACGCTGACCATTACGCCTGCGGCCCTGACGGTGATCCCCAACAATGCAGCACGCCTGTACGGAGATCCCAACCCGGCCCTGAGCGGCATCATCGTCGGCATCCAGAACGGTGACAACATCACCGCAACGTACGCCACCACGGCCACTGTAACGAGTCCGGTGGGCAATTACCCGATCACGGCCACGTTGGTTGATCCGACCAACAAGCTCAGCAATTATGTGGTCACATTAAACAGCGGCACTCTGGCGGTCAGTCCCGCGCCTTTGACCGTGACCGTGGCCGACGCTACCCGCCCGTATGGTTCAGCTAACCCGGTCTTCACCGGCACAATTGCGGGAATCAAAAACGGCGACAACATCACTGCAACTTACAGTACGACCGCGACCACCGCGAGCCCGCTCGGGACGTATTCGATCACGGCCACCCTGGTTGATCCAACTGCGAAGCTGGGTAATTACACCGTAACCAACAATCCCGGAACATTGACGATAACCTCTGCGCAATTGACGGTTACAGTCGCCGATGCCACCAGAGTGTATGGTGACCCGAACCCGGCCTTTACGGTGAGCTTCTCCGGCTTTGTCAACGGTGACACCGCTGCGGTAGTAAGCGGAACCCAGAGCTGCACCAGCGCCGCTCCAACCAGTGCGATTGGAACTTATCCCATCGTCTGCACCCAGGGAACGCTGGCAGCCACCAGCTACGTGTTCGTTTTTGTGAACGGAACTCTGACCGTGACGCCGGCTCCGCTGACGGTTACGGCAGCCAACGCAACGCGTCTGTACGGCGATGCTAACCCGGCCTTTACCGGGACCATCACCGGAATCAAGAACGGTGACAACATCACCGTAACGTACAGCACCACTGCCACCGTAACCAGCCTGATTGGAACTTATCCGATCGTGCCGGCCCTGGTTGATCCGACAAACAAAATCGGCAACTACACGGTGACCAGCAACAACGCCACGCTCACCGTAACTCAGGCACCTTTGGTAATCACGGCCGCGAATCTGAGCCGTGCTTACGCTGCCGCAAACCCGGCGCTGACCGGGACCATTACGGGCGTCAGAAACGGCGATCCGATCACTGTAACCTTCGCCACCACCGCGATTCAGACCAGCCCGGCGGGAATCTACCCGATCACGCCGACCTTGAATGATCCGGCGGGAAAACTGAGCAACTATACGGTCACCATCAACAACGGTACGCTGACTGTGACGGCCGTGCCGCTGATAGTAACCGTGGCCAACGCGACCCGCGCCTACAGTGCTCCCAACCCGGCATTCACCGGCATCATCACGGGACTGCAAAACGGCGATAACATCAGCGCGATCTACAGCACCACGGCCACGGCGACCAGCCCGGCGGGAACATATCCGATTACTGCCACCCTGGTTGATCCGAACAATGCGCTCGGCAGCTATGTGGTCACCATCAATCCGGGCACGCTCACCATTACCTCAGCGGTGCTGACGGTAACGGCAGCCAACACCAGCCGATTCTACGGTGATCCCAACCCGGTGCTCACCGGCACCATTACAGGCATCGCGAACGGTGACAACATCACGGCCACCTATGCAAGCGCCGCCACTCCGGCCAGCCTGGTGGGAGCGTATCCAATCGTGCCCACGGTTTCTGATAACGGAACCGGCGCCCTCGCGAACTACACGGTCGTGATCAACAACGGCATTCTCGCAGTCAACCCAGCACCCTTGACGGTGACCGCCGCCAACGCAACCCGCGTCTACGGTGATCCCAACCCGGCGTTCACGGGTCTTATCGCCGGAATCAAGAACGGTGACAACATCACGGCTCTCTTCGCCAGCGCGGCCGATCCAACCAGCCCAGCGGGAACGTACGCAATCCTGGCCACGCTGATCGATCCGACGTCGAAGCTTGCGAACTACACCGTGACCTCAATTAACGGCACTCTGACTGTGACGCCGGCTCCGCTGACCGTCACGGCAGCCAATGCCAGCCGCCTGTTCGGCACTCCCAACCCGCCGTTTAGCGGAATCATTACGGGACTCAAGAACGGCGACATCATCACAGCCAGCTACTCAACCACGGCGATTTCAACCAGCGCGGTGGGAACTTATCCAATCGTGGCAGCATTGATTGATCCGGCCGGCAAGCTGGGCAATTATGCGGTCACGTCAAACAATGGCACGCTCACCGTGAACGCGGCGCCCACGGCTAACTTCGTGTTCGTCAACAACCAGGCGGCAGCGGGCAACAGCATCTCCGGCTACTCCGTAGCAGCGAATGGCACGCTCACTGCGCTGGCCGGCTCGCCTGCTGCGACCGGCGGCCTGGGCGCGAATGCGGCTTGCTCTTCTGTCAATCGCGTGGCCTTGAGCGCCGGCAATAACCTGCTGTTCGTCTCCAACGGCGGCGACCAGACCATCAGCGCGTTCTCGATCGATCCTGCGAGCGGCGCATTGACGGCGGCCGCGGGCTCGCCGTTTGCATCAGGGCTTACCCTGGACGCTTGTGGCGGCATCTCAGTCGCGGCAACGCCTGACGGACGCTTCCTGATGGCTTCGAGCAACGGTCAGATCAAGACCTTCAGCATCGGCGCCTCTGGCGCACTCAGCGCGGTTTCCACGACTGCTAACCCGGTGGTGCCAAACGCCAGCATGAAGATCTCAGCTAACGGCCAATTCCTGGCGGTTTCGAATGGCGCCAGCGTTTCGCTCTACACCTTGAATGCTGACGGTTCGCTGGCGGCAGTTACCGGTTCTCCATTCGCAGAGACCGGCACGGGCACGCTTGCGGGTCTGGATTTCAACTCCACCAGCGGTCTGCTCTTCGGTGCGGAAGCCAGCGGCGCGTCGTCCCTGGCTGATGCCTGGACTGTGGGCGGCAACGGTGCTCTGGCAGCCATTACCGGCAGCCCGTTCAGCCTCGGTGCGGTCAACTCCAACGTAGTCCTGCTCAGCCCGAATGATGCTTTCCTGTTCGCCAGCAACCAGGGCAGCAGCAGCGTGAGTTCGTATGGAGTGAATGCGGGCAGCCTGGCCAGCATCGGCAGCTTCGGTAGCGCCGCTTCACTGCACGCGCCTGTGGGCATGGCAACGGACCGCTCCGGCAGCCTGCTCTACGTGGCTGATGATACCTTCGGCGTGGCCGTGTTCAGAATTGCTGGCGCGGGCTCGCTCACACAGCTTGGCGATGTAGCGATCGCGGGTGCAGGCCAGGTTCAGGATCTGGTTGCGTATCCGCCACGCATGGCCAGCAACGCGGATCTGAGCGTCGCGATTTCGGCTTCGTCACCCAACGTGGTGGCCGGTCAGAACGTGACCTACACCATCTCCGTGACGAACAACGGTGCGGACCCGGCGGCGGCAACTGTCACTGACAGCCTGCCAACCGGATTCAGCGTTGTGTCCTGCTCCGCAACCGGCAACGGAGCCTGCATTGGCAACTCAGCGGCAGCGAACTTCTATCTGTTGCAGAGCGGCGAAACGCAGACCGTGACCCTGGTAGCTTCTACCAGCCTCTCAATTGCAAACGGGACAGTAACCACCAACAATGTGAGCGTCAGCAACAGCTCCGCGGTTGATGCGAATGCTGCCAACAACTCGGCCAGTGCCACGGTCACAGTTGCTCAACCGGCGTCGACGACCCTGGCGGTAGCGGCTGCCAGCGGCACGTATGGCGGAAGCGCAACTTTATCCGCCACACTCACGACGGCGGGCGGTCCTCTCTCCGGCAAGACGGTCAGCTTCACGCTGAACGGCTCGCCCGCGGGCAGCGCAGTGACTGACGCTACCGGTCTGGCTTCAGTTTCGGCGAGCGTGGCCGGCATAGCCGCCGGGTCGTATCCTGGAGCCGTTGCAGCCAGCTTTGCCGGCGATGCAAATAACACGGCGACTTCGGGCAGCGCCACCTTAACCGTAAGCGCTGCGGTGTTGACGGTAACCTCGACCGATGCCACGCGGATTTACGGCGATCCAAATCCGGCGTTCAGCTTCGCGATCACTGGTTTCGTCAACGGTGACACGGTGGCTGTGGTAAGCGGAAGCCCGGCATGCACCAGCGCGGATCCGACTGCCGCGGTCGCCACGTATCCCATCAACTGCACCACGGGCACGCTCACGGCGGCCAACTACACGTTCACTTTTGTGAGCGGAAATCTGACCGTGACACCGGCAGCGCTGAGCGTGGCCGCAGCTAATTCCACACGCCTTTATGGCGATCCCAACCCGGCCTTTACGGGGACGATCACCGGCATCAAGAATGGCGACAACATTACCGCTTCTTACAGCAGCACAGCCACGGCCGCCAGCCCGGTGGGAACGTATCCCATTACTCCGGCACTGGTCGATCCAACCGGAAAGCTCGGCAACTACACGGTGACTTCCACGAACGGCACGCTGACGGTAACGCCGGCGCCGCTTTCAGTGGCCGCCGCCAATGCCACTCGTTTCTATGGCGATCCGAACCCGGCATTCACGGGAACAATTACCGGAATCAAGAATGCTGACAACATCACAGCAACGTATTCCAGCGTCGCCGATGCCACGAGCCTGGTAGGAACTTACCCAATCGTGCCCGCACTGGTTGATCCAACTGGAAAGCTGAGCAACTACACGGTCACTGCAACCAATGGCGTACTCACGGTCAGTCCGGCTCCGCTGGTAGTAACGGCGGCGAATGCCAGCCGGCTCTACGGTGATCCGAACCCGGCGTTCACTGGATCGATCAGCGGCGTGAAGAATGGGGACACGTTCTCTCTCAGCTTCTCGAGTGTTGCCGATGCCACGAGCGCGGTGGGAACTTATCCCATCGTGCCCGCGTTGACCGACCCCAACAACAAACTGCCGAACTACGCGGTCACAATTAACAACGGAACGCTCACAGTCAACCCAGCTCCGCTGACTGTCTCCGCTGCGAATGCCAGCCGCGCTTACGGTAGTGCCGACCCAGCATTCACTGGTGCCATCACCGGCATTAAGAACGGCGACAACATCACAGCAACTTTTGCCAGCGCCGCAACTGCGACCTCCAACGTAGGCTCATATCCAATTGTTCCGACTTTGGTTGATCCGGCGGCGAAGCTGGGCAACTACACTGTGACATCGACGAACGGCACGCTGACGATCACTCAAGCGCCGCTGACGGTGGCCGCCAATAACGCAAGCCGTGTTTACGGAGATCCGAACCCGACATTTACGGGCACGATCACAGGACTGGTGAACGGTGACAACATTACTTTCAGCGCAACCAGCGCCGATCCAACGGCCGCGGTGGGAACTTATCCAATCGTTCCTGTCCTGGTCGATCCAACCGGCAAGCTGCCCAATTACTCGGTAACTTCCACCAACGGGACGCTGACCGTAAGCCAGGCGCCATTGAGCGTGGTTGCTGCAAACTCAACGCGCGCTTATGGCGATCCAAACAACCTGAGCGGAACGCTCACCGGCGTGAAGAACGGTGACAACATCACGGCGGCGTACAGCACGACGGCAACAGCCACCAGTGCGCCGGGAACGTACCCGATCACCGCTTCATTGCTTGACCCAACCAGCAAACTGGGGAACTACAGCGTGACCATTACGAACGCCACGCTGACCGTGACTCCGGCGACGCTGACGGTCTCCGCAGCCAACGCCAGTATGGTTTTCGGTGATCCGGTGCCTGCCTTGAGCGGGACGATTGCGGGAATCAAGAACGGTGACAACATTACGGCCACTTACAGCACCACGGCCACTTCAGCCAGTCCGGCGGGAACGTATCCGATTGTGCCCGCGGCATCAGACAACGGCACGGGCACCCTGGCGAACTATACGATCGTAGTCAACAACGGAACACTGACCATCAGCCCGGCACCGCTGGTTGTAACTGCAACCAATGCCAGCCGCCTGTATGGTGATCCAAATCCGGCCTTCACGGGCACGATTACCGGACTGAAGAACGGTAACACCATCGGCGCCACGTTCTCGGCTGCTGCGGATCCAACCAGTGCTGTCGGAAATTATGCAATCATTCCGACTCTGTCTGATCCCAACAATCAGTTGAGCAACTACACCGTCACCATCAACAATGGCGTTCTCACCGTTAACCCGGCGCCATTGAGTGTGACAGCTGCCAATGCCGGACGGTTGTATGGTGATCCCAACCCGGCTTTCACCGGCACGATCGCGGGCATCAAGAACGCTGACAACATTACCGCGACCTATGCCAGTGCGACCGATGCGACGACGACCGTGGGTACGTATCCAATCGTGCCAACACTGGTTGACCCCACCAACAAGCTGGCCAACTATGTGGTCACTTCAACCAATGGCACGCTGACGATTTCTCCGGCACCATTGACAATTCAAGCCAACGACGCAACTGCGCCGGTGGGCGGCCCATTCCCGACCTTCACGGGCACCATCACCGGTTTGAAGAACACGGACGTGGTCACGGCGTCATACAGCACCACGGCTGGCGCTACCAGTCCGGCTGGAACCTACCCGATTATTCCAGCCGCGGATGCGAATCCAGTGCTCGTCAATTATGCGGTAACGCTGATCAATGGAACTCTGACTCTGCAGTAAAAGCATCTCTTATGCTTCGAAGGCCGGCGGGTACTCCGCCGGCTTTTTTTCGTATTCGCCGACTCCTCTGCGGATTGCGGAAGCATGCTTTCGTATCCCCAGTTAAATGCGAAACATTGTCGAGAGAACTCCCTGAACCGGCATGGGCGAGACGCATCCTCGGGATGTTTCGACTCCGAGTCGCGGTTGTCCACGCGGCTCTTCGCTCAACATGACAAGTGTGTGCAGACTCGCTGTCTCCAATTCTCCGAGACGTTGACCCTGGGGAGGACTCGCGAATTGCCCCTACGAATAAGGGTACAGTTTGCCAGCGCGCCGAAGCCTAGGGCTTGTAGTCAAAATCCACGCGTCCGTTCTGGTAATCAATGACCAGCTTCATCTTCTTCAAAGTGGCAAAGCCGATGAAACCGGAGACCTCCACGCCCAGATCTTTGCTAAGCCCGTGGACATCAAAGGTGACGATATTTTCATGGGGCTGGCGAAAGCGGCCAAATTGCAGCGTGGTCTGGTCCGCTGAGTAAACGTTCTGTACCCGTCCACTCATGCCGTTTACCAGGACGTTGGAGTCACGTACGGTGCTCACCTGGCGTGCCAGCGCCGGGGAGATTGAATTGGTGGAAGCGCCGGTATCGAGCGCAAACAGGCCATGCGCCGTGTCTCCAACGCTTGTAGGCATGAGCAGGATGTGTCCCACACGATAGAACTGCAATGGGTCGCCTGCTTCCGCGGAGTTGCCGGTATTTTCGGGCGCAAGGCGCGCGCGATTGAGACGCAGCCTATGGGCTGGGAAATCAATGGTCACCAGATATTGTTCAAAAACGTCGGTGCCGATCAAACCGTCATAGTCGGCATTCATGTTGGGGGAAACATGTGCGTGACAGTCATGAAATTCAAAGTCGCCGATAGTGAGTTTGTCCAGCCATGCTACATAGCCCGCGGAGGCGCCCGCGCTGCCCACGCCTTCCAGCGAGTGCTCTGAGAGTTTCCTGGCTCCGGCCTTCTCTCCTGGCTCCGGCCTTCTCCGCCATTTTGCGGCTGATGGTCAGGCCAGATGCGCCGGTGTCCAGCATTACGTTCGCGTTGGCGCGGTCATTGAGGCGCACACTGATTGAATAGGCGCGTGGTCCATCCTGCAAACGGGTGATCACGGGTTGCAGTTTGATATCGGACTGGTCAACGTCATGTGCCAGCGTCCACACTTTGCGTCCGGCCAACGCTTTGAGAAAGGCAATGTATTCCCGCTCATGCCGCTCGCGCTCCTGGTCATCACGGAATTCGGCGAGATGTTTCTCCAAGCCGTTCACATTTTCCGGATATGGCTGCCCCACGGACCAATAGTAGAGAGCGTCACCATCGCCCGGATCAAGCTCATGTGCGCGGGCAAAATCATCTTTGGCTTGGGCCTGGCGTGACAGAGCGGAATCCACGCGTCCCATGCCCAGCCATGCGCGGGCATTCTTTGCGTCAATCTTCAGTGCGGATTGGTAAAGTTCTTCGGCTTCAATGATGGCACCATTGCGGAAGCGAACGTTGGCGCGGGCGGTCTGCGTGAACGACGATTGCGGGTAGGCGCGCATGCCCAGCACTGAGGCCTCTTCCGCGCCTGCTACATCGTCCAGTTTTAGAAGACTGCGGACCAATCCGGCGTGTGCTCCGGGTGTGCCGGCAGCGTCGCCCTTTGAGATGATCTGCCGGAACATGGCGGCGGCTTCTGTGAATTTTCCTGACTTGATGAGCTCTTGCGCCGAGCTTAATGGTGACTGGGATGCAGAAGAAGATGACTTTGGGCTGATGGGAGCGGTGGCAGTCTGGCTGATTGCGATGGCGGTCAGCAGCGCCATGACTAAAGATAGCCGAAATGCTTTCACACCCCAGGAACGCATGCAGTCAGATTATATGCATTCCCGGGGCGCGATATGGATGGTTATTCGTGGGCCTGTTTGAAGTTATAAGGTTCAAGGTTGACCAAGCCATCGCGGTAGTCGATGGTCATCCTGGTCTGGACCAGGGTCCGTATCATGTGTCGCTCCTACGGGGCTCAACTTTAGGTTACCGCTCACCCACACTTACGGCTTCGCTTGCGCTCGCCTCAGTGTGGGCTAACTTCTGGTCGCGCCTACGGCGCTTGGTGTATGGGCAGCCCTGGAGAGGATGGAAGACAGAAACGATGGTAGACGTAGCAAGCTACGTCTCTACGTTCACTTTTTGCTTTCGGGCATGATTCATTGGAAGGGCTTCGTATTAATACATAGATCTTTCGACTGCGTCGTCGCATGCGCTCCGACTGCGCTCAAGATGACAAAGGCTAGAGAAGGCAAAATCGTAACCCGTCGTAAGAGGCCTTTGTCATTACGGTTTCAACCCGCGACGCGGGTCAGGTGCTCAAGATGACAGGGAGTAAGTGCAATGTTTAATTTCACTCTCAATTGAAGTTGTGAGTTTGTGCCGCCCCTACGGGGCTTGTACTTTGCCGGACGCCTACCCAGGCCTGACGGCCTGGGCTACATAATGTCGCGCCTGCGGCGCTTCGTGCGTAGGTGCCTGGCGAGCATTAAATACGCATTCTTGGGATCTTTCGACTTCGTCTTCGCATGCGCTCCGACTGCGCTCAAGATGACAAAGGCTAAAAAAGGCAAAATCGTAAGCCGTCGTAAGAGGCCTTTGTCATTTCAGTTTCAACCCGCGACGCGGGTCAGGTGCTCAAGATGACAAGCGCAGAAAAATTTTGCTCGTGACCACATTATCTACCGCGCTTTTA
>WNFC01007483.1_pt1 | contig 16866 bp, 14 predicted proteins | sample 5400541 | NCBI WGS metagenome assembly WNFC01 (sample SAMN13153342, study PRJNA577476) | soil metagenome | isolation source: 120 cm saprolite under Douglas fir tree site 2 hole 2 replicate 1 | place: USA:California | collected 2015-04-18
TCGAATCCTTGCACTCGTCACCCTGACCGGGACTCAGCAGCTCGTCGTTCGCGATATCACCAACATCGAGTCCCCGGCAACCGTTGCCACTCCAGGAATTCAGCCGTATCTCGACCCCAGCCTCGTGAACGCAGCCGAACTGGCCGCGGTGAATGCCCAGGGACTCGCCCGAATGCCACTGGGAGGAACCCCAGCCGTGCAGGCGGCGTATGTCTGCCCGCCCAGCGCCGTCGTCCTGTACGGCTGGAGTCGCGATGGCCGGTACCTGACGTACATAGCCGAAGTCGACGACGCCACCACACCCGGCAGGACCAGGTTCGATTGGCATCTGGTCATGAACGGGGCCGATCACCTTATTGGCACGGCCCCGGCGTGGTGCCACTGTGACGGGGAAACAGGTGCGAACACCCTGGACTTCCGCGTCGGTTTCTCGCCTGACACCAGATATGTGTCGCTGGTTGAGAATGTGGCGATCGCGAGCAACGATCTTCAGATTCGGCACCTGGACGGCACGCTGGCAGTCGAGATGAAGCCCGTAGCCCCGGACAGCATCAGCATGGCCGTCTGGTCGGGCGGCTCGCTTTACTACCGGGACGCAAAAGGCGTTGAGGCCTGGACCGATGGCACGATACGGCCGTTTCTTCCGGGCGTCGCCTGGATCCGGCCAAAGGCCTCCCCGGCCGGCGGACAGATCACGTATTTCGCACGCGGCAGCGACGGCCTGGGTCACGTCTACGTGGTCGCGACTGATACCGCCAAGGTGGTGGAGCTGACGACGGCCTCCCGGGTGGAGCCGGTCTTCCTCTCATCTCGGTACATCTGGTACGAGGGCGAGCGCTTGTGCACGCCGACCGACACGTGCCCGTTTTACAAGACCATGCCGACCGGAACCACCTATATCTACGACCTGGCAACCGGAACAGAGGCGGTTTCCCGGATCAGTGCGGTCTACGATGTCTGGCCCCACGGGAGCTGAGCCGAGCCGCTCAAATCTAGACTAGCTCGGTGGCCAAGAGACCCCCCACCCTGACCCTCCCCCGCAAGGGGGGAGGCAGAACCAGCTTGACGCCGGAGCTGGTGGCGCACCTCCCTCGGCCGGGGATGGTCGCGCCCGGCGCCATCGCCTATGCGCCCGATGGGCGCTTCGTCACCTTTCTGTTCAGTGAGCGCGGCGACCTGGTTCGCGACCTCTGGCGACTGGACCTGCACACCGGAGAGCGGAAGAAGTGGCTGTCGGCCCCAGGGGAGGGCGTGACTGAAGCCAATGTCTCGCGCCAGGAAGCCCTGCGTCGCGAGCGGCGGCGGATCCTGACCACGGGCATCACCCACTACGCCTGGGCTGAAGACGCCATGCTCCTGATCATGCCGGTCGGGGACGCCGTGTATCGATGGCGCGACGACGGCCTGACCAAGGTTGCGGAGCAGGCCTCCGATCCGCAGATCTCGAGGGACGGTCAGCGCATATTCTTCGTCCGGAATTCGGAGGTCTGGTGCGTGGACGACCTCGGCGAGCGGCAGCTCACCTCCGGGTCCGAGCCAGGCGTGAGCAACGGGGCGGCTGAGTTCATCGCCCAGGAGGAACTCGACCGCCACCATGGGTACTGGCCTTCACCGGACGGCGGCCTGGTTGCCTTCCAGCAGACAGACGAACGGCATATCCCCGTGTACCCGATCGTCCACCAGGCCACCGATCGCGTTGAGGTCGAAGAACATCGCTATCCCTTCGCCGGCGCGGCCAACGCCCGCGTCCGGCTGGGCATGGTGGCCACCTCGGGTGGGCCGCCCACCTGGCTCGATCTCGGTCAGGATCAGGATGTCTACCTGGCGCGGGTCGCCTGGCATCCCGACGGCCGGCTGTTCGTGCAGGTGCTGACCCGCGACCAGCGACGCCTGCTGCTGAAGGCGTTCGATCCACAGGGCTGGACGTCGCAGACGCTGGTGGTCGAGGACTCCGATACCTGGGTGAACCTCCACGACGACCTGCGGTTCGTGAACGAGACGGGAGAGTTCACGTGGTCCTCGGAACGAACCGGATACCGACACCTCTACCTGTACCAGCGGGACGGCACCCTGCTGCGTCAGCTGACCGACGGCGACTGGCCGGTCGACGGCGTGCGCAGCCTGGATCGCGCAGGACGCCAGCTCTATTTCGCAGCCTGGACCGACACGCCCGTCGAGCGCCACCTGCACCGGGTCTCGCTGGACGGTGGCGACCCCCTCCAGATCACGCGCGAGCCCGGGATGCACGACGGGGTGGCCGCCCGTGACGGGTCCAGTTTCGTCGATCTCTTCGACAGCCGGACGCAGCCACCCAGCTGCGTCGTCCGAATACCGGATGGGACTGTCCTCTGGACGCTCCACGAGGCGCCCACCATCGAGCTCGATCTGCCGCCACCGGATCTGCACGCCTTCCAGACGGAGGATGGGACTCGGCTGCACGCGGCTGTCTACCGCCCGGCTACCAGCCATCGAGCGCCCGTTGTTGTCGCGGTGTATGGCGGCCCCCATCTCCAGACAGTGACGGATAGCTGGGGGCTCACCGTGGACCTGCGCGCCCAGCTGCTGGCGGCCCATGGGTTCGTCGTCCTCAAAGTCGACAACCGTGGCTCGGACCGACGCGGGGTGGCGTTCGAGTCAGCCATCAGGCGAAACATGGGCGACCTCGAGGTGCGCGACCAGGCCGAAGGCGTGGCTTGGCTGGGGAGCCTCGGGATCGCCGACCTGGCTCGGGTGGGCATCTACGGATGGAGCTACGGCGGGTACATGACGGCGATGGCGCTGGTCAAGGCCGGTGACGTCTTCAAGGTAGGCGTGGCCGGTGCGCCGGTCACCAGCTGGGACGGCTACGACACGGCCTACACCGAGCGCTACATGGGCACGCCCGCCGAGAATCCGCAGGGCTACCGGGCGAGCTCGGTCATGACCTATGCGGAGCAGTTACAGGGCAAGTTGCTGGTGGTCCACGGGATGATCGACGAGAACGTTCACTTCCGGCACAGCGCCCGGCTGATGCAGGCGCTCACCGATGCCGGGAAGCCGTTCGATGTCTTGCTTTACCCGAATGAGCGGCACACACCGCGATGGGAGAAGGATCGCGTCGCGATGGAGACGCGGATCCTCGAATATTTCCAGGCAAATCTCTGACCGGAGGCCCTCCCGCGAGGGTCGCAGGAGGGCGGCCTCCGTGGCCCCAGCGACGGCCTCGAAGACGGGAGCGAAAGCTGAGCCTTCGGTCCAGAATTAAGGTGTGGCTCGTGGAGCTGCTTCCGGCACTGGAAGTCAGCAGGGGGAAGGGGATTTACCAATAGGAGACACGCCCATGATTGAGACCATCGACGTCAAACGGATTGTCCCAACCGAAAAGCAATACGCCTGGACCTTCGGCGGGGTTGCACCGCTGGCGCGGATCAAACCGGGCGAAGTCCTCGACCTCTACACCGAGGATTGCTTCGGGGGCAAGGTGCGTTCGGCGACAGATCTGTTCAGCAAGGTGTGCGAATACCCGTACGTCAACCCGCAGACGGGACCGTTCTTCGTCGAGGGCGCCGAGCCGGGCGACACGCTGGCCATCCACCTGATCGATGTCCAGCCGGCGCGCGACTGGGCGGCGAGCGTGACGGTCCCCCTGTTTGGGGCGCTAACCGGCACGCACTACACCCAGACGCTCCAGGATCCGCTGCCCGAGAAGACGTGGATTTACCAGGTGGACAAGGCGGCCAACAGCGTGCGTTTCCAGGCGCTGGATTCCAAGTACGAGACGAGTTTCCCGCTGGAGCCCTTCCACGGCACCGTCGGGGTGGCGCCCGCCGCGTTTGAGGTCCGCAACGTGCTGGTGCCCGAGGCCTTCGGCGGCAATATGGACACACCCGAGGCCAAGGCGGGCGCCACCATCTACCTGGGCGTCAACGTCCCCGGCGCCTTGTTCTCCCTGGGCGACGGTCATTACACGATGGGGGAGGGGGAGACCTGCGGCGTGGCCGTCGAGGGCGCCATGAACACCGTCCTGACGGTTGAGGTGGTCAAGGGCGTCTTCGCCGAATGGCCGCGGCTGGAGAGCGACGACGCCATCATGGTGGCGGGCTCCTACCGTCCGCTGGAGGACGCGTTCCGGATAGCCCACACTCAGATCGTCCAATGGATCGCGAAGGATACGGGGCTCTCCATCATGGACACCTATCAACTGGTGTCGCAGGCCGCCCGGTCGCGGATCGCCAACGTGTGTGACGCCAACTACACCGTGGTGGCCAAGGTGCCCAAGCGCTTCCTGCCGTCGGACATCCCCTGGATGAGCGGGGTCCACCAGAAGATGCGGAACCGAGCCCGGGCGGTGCTTGCCGGCCGGAAGCCGGAGGGACGTTAGAAGGAGCGAGCTCCTATTCCGTCGGCGCCGATGCCCTTATCGCTTCGCCTTTTTGGATCGCCGTTTTCTGGCCTTGGCGGGACTCTTTTGGTCGCGGTGGCCTTCAATCGCCTCCACCACGGCGGATGCCAGGTTCTCTTCGGCTGACGTGGTGCTGGTGGCGACCTCGGCGGCGGCCAGGAAGCGCGATTCCAGGATGTCCTCTACGCGCTGGACGACATTCTCCCTCTTACGCTTGCTCATACCGTCATTCTGGCAGGTGGCGATGAGCGTCGGACGGCCTACGAGTGGGATTCGGGCTAATACTGGACGTACAGGACCTGGCTCTTGGCGACCGAGTACACGTTGCTCGCCTGGCCAGCCTGCATCAGCCAGTATCGATTGGGCGTCTCGCGCAGCAAAATGAGGCCCTGATATTGCTGCAGATCGCCGCTTTTGCTGCCGCCCGGAAGCCCGAGATTGGCATTGCTGGCCAGGACGAAGTGGCTGCGGGTGGCAATGGCCACCTGTCCAGCGTCGATGATGCCGAACGCCGTCGGTAGGGAAACGAGCAGCAGGAGAGCCGCGCCGGCCAGAACCAGCTTATGGAAGCGGCTGTTCTGGCCGAAGCCTTGCTGCATCGCCAGCACCGCCAGCCCGATCCAGAGGACGGCCGCGGTCTGCACGATGACGTCCGTCGCCGAGTACCAGCGGAAGGCCATCGCCAGGGCCGCCAGGAGCGCCGCGCAGCCGGCCACCATCCCAATGAAGAGGAGGAGCAGCCGGCGGGCGTAGATCCGGAGGAAGAACGCCGGCATCAGGACGGCGAGCGGGAAGAGGAGGCTGTGGACGCCCTGCAGCAGGATTTCCGCGGGCGAAATCTCCAGGGCGGCCATCGGCATCCGGAAGAAGCTGAAATACGCGGTCAGGTACAGCCAGCCGGCCAGGAAGAACACGGCCGCGCTCAGGAAGGTGATCCGCACGGCGGCCAGGCTGACCCAGGAGACCGCCGTGGCGAAGAGCTCCACATCGAGGGCGGTGTCGCTGGGGGGGGCTTCGGGGGCGTCGGGAAGCGGCCTGATAGCCATACGACTGCCGTTTCAACGCTGGTGCGACAAAGCTCTTGCGATGTGGCGACGCCAAGCCATTTGGTCCTAGCGCCCTTGGCGGGACCCTAAATGTCGCGACCCGGTGCTGAGGCGGTCACAGGACCGTGACTGACCCGGTGGCGGTGGCCCGGCACTCCGTTTGGCTCAGTGGAGAGAAATTCTCCCAAGGAGACAATTTCGAATGATCACACTGATTACCACCTGGGTGACCGAGAAGATCGTGGCGGTCATCACGGTTACCGTGGTGGCCGTCGCCGCCGTTCCGACGACGCTTATCCTGACGACCGAGCACCAGGTCACGGTCACCGTGACCCAGCAGCAAACGCAGACGCGGATTGTCTTGATCCAGACGGTCAAGACGGCCGGCGATGAGCTGATCGTGAAGCTGCAGAACGCCGAAGACAGCTGCAGCACGCAGGTGACCAGCATCGTCACCATCAGCACGGCCAAGGCGGCCAGGCTCGACAAGCACCTGTCGCAGGCCAAGGTGACGATCCACGGCGCCGTGAGCCCGTTCGTGACCGCCATCCAGAAAGACGAAGAGCACTTCCAGCAGCTGGCCGTTCTCACGCCTGAGGACGAGCAGAACGAGCTGGCGCACCTTCAGCTGATCGAGCTCGAGTCGCTCGGCGACGGACAGACGACGGGCGTGGTGGTGGTGACCTGCACGATCGTGGTGATTGAGATCAAGATCATCGTGGTCGAGGTTGAGCACCACTTCGAAGGCGACGACGACTAGCCCAGGGGCTTCCCCAGCCCACCAGAGGCAGGAGAGCAATCTCCTGCCTCTTCTCAATTTCTCGCCGGGCTGCACCCCCACCCCGACCCTCCCCCTGAGGGGGAGGGGAACGTACGCAGCGCCCATGCTGACCTCCGGCGCAACAAGAGGGTACGAAGCCGACCAGCCATAATTTCCTGAGTCATGGACCTGAACCTGGCGGCCGTCGTCTTCATGGGCGGCTTTGTCCTGGCCATCATCGCGGCCGCTCTGGTGCTGGCGTTCCGATCCGCCGGGGCGATGCTCACGATCTCGGGCCGACCCGCGCCCGAGCCGGCGGGCCGGCGTGACGAGATCCTCCTGGGCAGTGAGACCGATGCACTGGGGACGCCCAGCGGGCGGGTGCAGGCGGTGCTGGTCCAGCCGGCAACCCTGGAGATCCAGGCGCTGGCTGTCTCCCGGGGCGCCGGCCTGTTGGAGGACCAGTTCGTGCCGGCCGATGCCATCCTCGCGGCAGACGGCCAGACGGTGTATTTGGCCGAAACCTGGACGCCAGCGGCCCCCGAGGAGGCGGCTGGCGCGGTGCCGCTGCGCCATGGCGCCGTCGTGCTCAGCGCCGACCGCAAGCGCCTGGGCAACCTCCAGGTGGTGTGCTTCGACCGGGAGTCGAAGGTGGTGACCGCGCTGGCAGTGGCCGGCAGGCGGGGTGGGAACGGCCTGCGCCTGGTGCCCGTGGAGCGGGTGCGGCGAGCCGGCCCCAACCGGATCGTCACCGCCGTGCGGACCGCCGAGTGGGCAACGCTCCAGCCGTATGCGAGCGACCGCACAATCCGTCAGGCCGTGCTCGATCAGCTGGCGGCCGAACCGGTTCTGAAGCCGTTCTTGCCCTCATTGGGGGTTGACGTCCGAGATCAGCAAGTCCGCCTCCGAGGGTACGTGTCCGAACGGGCGCAGGCGGAGCGGGCGGCGCAGCTGGCGGCAGCGGTGCCGGGCGTGCTGCAGGTGGACCAGCAAATGGTCAGCGATGACGACCTGGCCCGGGCGGTCGGCCAGGCGATTGGGCAAGACCCCGCCACGGTGGGGGCCCGAGTCCAGGTGCGATCACGGTTCGGGAGGGTGGAAATCGGTGGTTCGGCTCCCCACCCGCAGACGGTGCGCGCCATCGAGGACGTGGCCATCCGGGTGCCCGGGGTCCAGGCGGTGCACAACCTGACCATGGTTCGAGCCGGCAGCCAGTCCTGAGCCCGATTCGGGCTGAGCCCGAATACCGATCGCAAGCCCCCTGGTCGCATGGCGTCACACGCCGTGGGTGAGCCAGCCCGAGCGTCTTCCCCAGGAGGGTCCGGACGAGGTTGACGAAGGCCAGCTGGTTCGGGCCAGCGCCGCTGGCGACCAGGATGCCTTCCGCCAACTCGTCGAGCGCTATCGGCGCCTGGTTCTGCACGTCGCCTTTCGGTCGATGGGTGACATGAGCCTGGCCGAGGACGTGACCCAGGAGGCGTTCATCAAGGTCTATCGCGGCCTGCCCAAGTACCGGCCGGAAAAGCCGTTCGTCCACTGGCTGCGCCGGGTGGTGGGGAACGCGGTGCTCGATGAGCTGCGGCGGCGCCGGCCGGTCGTCTCCCTGGACGGGATGGACCAGCCGCCCGCGTCCAATGAGGAGGATCCGCAGGACGTCACCGACCAGCACGGGGTGCAGCAGGCTGTCCGGGACGCGATCGCCGGCCTGCCGCCGCGCTACCGCGAGATCATCACGCTGCAGGTGTTTGGCGAGCTGACCTATGAGGAGATCGCCCGAACCTTGAAGATGCCGCTGGGGACCGTGATGTGGCGGCTGAACATGGCCAAGCGGCTCCTGCGCAAGCAGCTGCAGAGTACGGAAGACGCGGAGAGCGCTTAGTCCGAAGAGGCTTAACGGCGTGCGGGGATGGCGGCTTCGACCCGCCCCAGGAACCGGTCCACGATCTCGGCGTACTCGCCGGGCTTCTCGACGAAGGCCATGTGTGAGCAGCCGTCCAGGATGACCGATTCGGAGCCGGCGATACCTTCGTGCACAGTGCGATTGATGGCGGGCGTCGCTTCATCAAACTCGCCCGAGATGACCAGTGTCGGGACACGGATTTCGGGCAGCCGGCGGGTGATGTCCCAGTCCTTGAGCGTGCCCGTGACGAAGAACTCACTGGGCCCGTTCATCGTGTTGTAGACCTCCGGATGTTGCTCCAAGCGAGCGAAGGCGCGCGTCACGCAGTCGGGCCAGGGATCAAGGCGGCACACGTGGCGCTGGTAGAAGACGAGCATCGCTTCCTGGTATTCGGCATCGCTGGTCGTGCCGGCCGCCTCGTGCTTGAGGAGGGTCTGGTTGACCTCGGCAGGAAGGTCCGCCCGGAGCCGGTTGGCTTCATCGACCCACTGCCTCATGCTGGCGGGCGAGCTGGCGATCACCAGGCTGGCGAGTGCCCCGGGCTGGGTGAGGGCATGCTCCATGGCCAGCATGCCGCCCCAGGAGGACCCCAGCAGGTGATAGCGGCCGAAGCCCAGCGCGCGGATCACGGTCGCCAGCTCATCCTTGTACAGGTCGACTGTCCAGAGTGAGGGGTCGTGGGGCTGGTCGGACCGGCCTGCGCCGCCCAGCTGGTCGTAGAAGATCACGCGGCGACCGGTGCCGGCGATGGCTTCCAGCGGCTCCAGGTAGTCGGACGACGCCCCCGGGCCACCGTGGAGGGCGACCACCGGAAGCTTGCCCGACTCCTCGCGTTCCCCGACGGCGCGGTACCAGGTCCGGTATCCGCGAAAGGCGACGAAGCCTTCGGCGATGGCGCCCATGACGGCAAGTATGGCGCGGGAATGGCATGGCGGGGGGGTCGGTTCGAGTTTCGTCAGACGACCGCGATTTCCTCCCGTGTTAGTGTCAATCGCTATGAGTCAAGACGCGCCCTCCCGTTCATCAACCGCCCGGCCACCCAGCGCGCTGAGCCGATGGCTTGTTCGGCGTTTCGGCGCCCTACATGCCTTCGCCTACCGGCGGGGCATGGCTCGCCGGATGGGGAGGGCGCAGGTGATCCTGCTCACCACGACCGGTCGGAAGACGGGGCGGCCGCTGACTGTGCCGCTGAATGGCCTGCCGGAGGGCGATGGATTCGTGGTCATCGGTTCGAATGGTGGATCCGATTTCGACCCGGGGTGGTGGCTGAACCTGGTCGCGAGTCCCGTCGCCAGCATCCAGGTCGACGACCGGGTCATCCGCGTCCGGATGGAGCCGGTCACGGATCCGGCCGAGCATCGGCGGCTCTGGGACAACGTGGTCGCCTCGATGCGCGGGTACGCTGGTTACCAAAAGAAGACCAAACGCGCCATCCCGCTCGGGCTGCTCCACCCAGCGGCCGACCAGGGCTAGCGATCGCGCGGCCGTGATCGTTAGCTGAATTCGACCGCGATGTAGGCGAATCCGTTGGGAGCGACCGCCCAGGCCGTCCCCACGTAGTGGTAGGCCGGGTTCAGGATGTTGGCCCGATGCCCCGGGCTGTTCATGAACATGGTGTTCAGCTGCGCCTCATTGATGCCCGCGGAGGTGTAGCCGACGTTCTCGCCAGCGCTGTTGCCCAGGCCGCAGGCCAGGTCGAGGGTGGGCCCATTGGTATGACTGATGTACCCCTGGGCCGCCATCCTCTGGGCGTTCTGGATGGCCACGTTGGCCAGGCAGGGACTCCAGGCTAGGGGCGGCAGGCCGTTCTGGGCGCGGTCCTGGTTGATGAGGGCCTGCTGGGTCGAGCCCGTCGCGGGCGGCGGCAGGGTGGGTCGCGGTGGGAGAGCGGGGGCGGGAGCGGGCGCAACTTGTGGTGCCGGCGCCGCCGGGGTGGGTGTGGCGACGGGCGGCCGGACCGGCCGGCGGCGAAGGCGATTCCAGTCGATAGGAGAGCCATCCGAGGAGGCAAACGTGACGGCCACGTAGTCGCGCTGGGCCGTCGGATGGTTCAGGAGGAAGGCCCCAGGGAGCGCAATCAGGATGCCGGCGCCGATCGCCAACCCCAGCCGCCGGGAAGGCAGCCCCATGACTCGAATGACGCGATTGACCCGCTCGTTCTTGCTCTAGCCGACGACCCCACTCTGCCCTCCCTCGAAGGGGAAGGAGAGTGGGGGAGGGTCGTTTCGGAGGTCGAGTTACGAGTGAGCCAGTCGCCGGCCGACGATCAGCATGGCGCCGAGCACCATCAGGCCCAGGGCAAGGGCCTCAGGCGTCCCCAGCGGCGCGGTCGGGATGCTGCTTGGTTGAGTCCCGCTCACGATGGCGTGCAGGGGGGTCCCAAAGCTCGCCAGCTTGACCGCCCCCAGGTCGTCGAGGCTGAGGTCGTAGGTGACGGCCGCCGCGGGCGCACTAAGGGTCATGTAGGTGAACCACCCGTCCGGGCGGACCCAGCTCATGTTGCGATCCGTGGAGAGGTCAGAGAAGAGCTGGGTGTTCATCGGCTCCTGGAACGCGACCTGGAAGCCGGGCGCGACCTGCTTGCCCACCGGGGATTCGCCGATCACCGCATTCAGATCCGAGGTGTTGACCGCCTGGTCCGTAAGCAAGAAGAGGTCGGCGTTGACGGTCTGGCCGTCGAGGGCCAGCACTTCGAAGGGCACCCATGGACGGGGGGTCCGCATGGTGATCAGCACCGGCGAGCCGTCGCCGGACAGCTGGTGACGCGCCTGGGCCCGAGCGGTGTTGTACTTGGCCGCCATGAAGATCGGGCTGCCGCCGGCGTAGCCGAGGATGTGATCGTGGCTGTCCGCGTCCACCACGAAGCCGTTCTGGGCAGCCCAGGTCAGTACTTGCTGGCCGCTGCCCCTCAGCACCGTGATGTCGAGCGCCTCGACCTGGACCTGCTGCAGGACCTCGGCCGCGGCAGGGGTCGCGGCCTGGTCAGCGCCGAAGAAGAGGGCCCGCGGCGGCAGGGGGTGTGATTCGCGGTTGAGGCGCTGTAGCGTCCAGGCGCCGCCTTCCTCGACCTTGTCCGGGACCGCGGGCAGCGGGACGATCCAGCCCAGGCTCGAGACGTCGCCCGAATAGGTGAAGCTGGTCAGGTAATGTTCCACTCCATCGTGCCAGGCAACCAGGGTGGTGGCGCGTTCGAGGCGGATCGCCCCGTTGGGGGCGACCAGCCCGCCACAGGCCGCGGCAGGCAGCGTTTGCGCGAGGACGAACGCGAGGCTGGCGACGGCGCCGGGGATGACTTTCTTCAACATGGCTTCCTCCCAGCTTCTGGGTGTTGGACTTTACTTACAGACGGGGGAGTGGGCCGGAAGTTCCCGCCGGGGGCTGGGCATGGAGACTGAGATCCGGCTCCCGCCTCCCCTGGATGTGGCCGCCTCGCTGGAGATGTTCCGGCGGGCCGGGGACGACGGCATGGACCGGTGGGATGGTACGACGGCGGTGCGCACGGTCCAGCTCGATGGCCGGGTGGCTGCTTACACCTTGACGACGTACGGCTCGCTGTCAGGGCCCCGGGTTGTGGTCGCCACCGACCACGCTGGCGACCTGGAGGCGGTGACGCAGCTGGCCTTGCGCACCTTCGTCGCCGATGAGGAGGCGCTGGCGCGCTTGCGGGCGATCGACCCCGTGGTCGCGGCCCTCGATGAGCGTTATCCAGGAGTGCGCCCGGTGCGCCAACTCGATCTGGTAGGTGGATTGGTGCGCTCCATCAGCGCCCAGCAGGTCAACCTGGAATTCGCCACGGTGACCCGCCGACGGCTGGCCGAAGCCTTTGGCCGGCGTTATGCGGTGGACGGATTCCAGGCGTGGCGGCTCGATGCCGCGGTGTTGGCTGGCCTGTGCGTGGCCGATCTTCGCTCCCGGTGCTCGAGGGACTACCCGACGATGAGGTCATCAGCCGGCTCACCGCTCTGCGCGGCATCGGGCTATGGACGGCGGAATGGCTGCTGGCCCGGACCTTGGGCAGGCCCCGGGTGGTCGCCGGTGACCTGGGCGTACGGAAGGCGATCGGACTGCTCTATCGGGACGGCGCCCTGCCCGGCGAAGCCGACGTTCGCTCGGCGACCGCGCACTGGGGTGATGGCGCGGGTATCGCGCAGGCCTTAGCGCTTCACGCCCTGGCGGCGGCGGGCACGCGGCGGGCGGCATCCTCGAAAGTCAGGCCCCGGTCCCAATAGGCGTTGAACGCGGTCTTGAGGACCGTGGCCAGCGAGGGATGCTCGACCACCACGATGGTGAGGTCCGACTGGTCGCCCACCGGATCCTGCATCCCGAACATGACGATGGTCTCATCGATGATGACCAGCTTCAGCGGGAGCTCGGGCACGAACCGGGCGCCCTCGCCAGATTCGATGAACCGCCGGACGCCGGCGGTCGTCGCCGGATCGTCGAAGATGGAGAACTCATACACACTACGCGCCTTGTGGGACTCGGCGACGTCGAGGCCTTCGATGTTCTCTTGCGGAGGCTTGGCATAGGGGGGCTTGGTGAAGACCAGGATCTCGTCCTTCACGGAGGCCTGCAGCTCGGTGAAGCGAGCGTTGATGGTCCCGGGGTCGCGCAGGACTTCGATGTACTCGAGGGGATCGGTGTGCAGCTGGCCCGCTTGAAAGAGGGGGGAGAGCTCATCGATGACGGCAGCCGCCTGGTGCTCGAGGCTGGAGAGCTGCGTTCGGTGGAGGCCCAGCAACTGCTGAACCGCCAGGTCGGGGTCGGTGGCTGCGTATTTGACGACTGACCCGGGCCGGGCGCCGGCCAGCCCTTTCTCCACCAGGCTGCCCAGAACGTCGTAGATCCGCTGCCGGGGGACACCCGCCTCCCGGGCCACCTGGGCGGCCGTAAACGAATCGCGGCCCATCAGGGCCACGTAGGCGCGGGCCTCGTAGCTGGTTAGCCCCAGCCGCGTCAGCTGGCCGACAGTTCTGGGCCGGTCCACAGCCGAACAATAGGAACCACGGAACGTGGTGTCAAGCAAAATCGCGCAATTTAGGCACTCACAATACCTTGACACCATCGGTCGTGGTGCGATATAAGTCTGTCGTTACCACGGCCCGTGGTGGCGCGTTGCAGCTGTCGGCCAGGCTGGCCGGAGCCAGCGTTCGAGAGGGAGGGACCGATGCCGAGAAGGGGCTGGGGCTCTCGATTGCTGATCGCGGGCCTGCTTGCCGCGGCAACGCCGTCCGCCGGTCCGGGGAGTGACCTCCAGGCCATGGCCGCCGGGGACATAACCTTCGGCAACCCGACCGTCAGCGGAATCCAGGGGACCGGGTTCGAGCAGGACATTCGCATCGACTCCAGGGGCCGCATCTATACCAGTGCCCCCGGCACGCTATCTTCGGGCACCTCCTACGTGTATCGGTCGCTGGACCGCGGGCAGACCTTCAAGTGGGTCCCGGCCGCGGTGCAGCCCCAGGGAAAACTTCCGACCTGCGCGGGCGGCGGCGACACCGAGCTGGCTACCGACCGCGCGGGCAATCTCTATTTCAATGACCTGACGCTGCTCAACTTCAGCACCGCCCGCTCCGGCGACCAGGGGCGAACCTTCCTGGCCTCGTGCGCCGGTGTGGCGGTCACACCCGTCGACCGGCAGTGGTACGCGGTCGACGGCAACCCGATGGACGGCGGCTCGATCACCCTCACCTTCGACCTGGTGCCGAACCCGACACCGGTGCCCAACCCCAACTGCGCAGTGAGCAATGACCTGGTCTTTGCCCGGTCCCTGCCGGGCGCGGCGGCCGGCCTGGAGTTTGCACCGGTCCAGGTGCTCGCGACCAGGTGTGACGAGGGCATTATGGGCAACGACGAGGTCTTCAACTACGGCGGCGTGACCAGGGCCTTCGTCATCCACGACAACGACGCGCTCAACCAGATTCGCATGGCCCGCTGCGACCTGGTGGACTTCGCGGCCTCGGCGACCGGCTACGCGCACTGCGTCGACACCCCGATCTCAACCTTTCCGAACGCGCGCACCGGGGCGAACTTCCCGACCCTGACCATCGACCGGGCCGGCAACCTATTCGCCGTCTGGGAGCAGGCGCCCTATGCCGCCGGCCAGGTGACCGGCGACACCCTCCTCTACTACTCGTGGTCGAAGGACCAGGGGAACAGCTGGGCCAGCCCGCAGGTACTGCCCACGCCCGGCCTCTTCACCAACGTCTTCGCCTGGCCTGCCGCTGGAGACGCCGGACGGGTGGACGTGGCGTTCTACGGAACGCCGGTGCATCAGTCCTGTCCGCCCTGCCAGGGGCCGGATTCGACCAACGGCGACTGGAGCCTGTACCTGGCGCAGTCCCTGAACTTTATGAATCCAACCGCTTGGGGCCAGCCGGTGCTGGCCGGCGAGCACTTCGTGCACCGCGGTACCGTCCAGACGCTGATCGGTGGCCAGTCCGGTGACCGCACCCTAGGCGACTTCCTCCAGATGCGGATCGGCGCGCAGGGCGAGGCGAACATCGCCTACGCCGACTCCAACAGCGACGACGAGTTCGTGTCGCAGGCGGCGTACATCCGCCAGAACGGCGGTCCCAGCGTCTTCAGCGCGGTCGGGACCGTCAACGGCATCGCGGAGCGCTTCAACTCGGTGCAGGTCGGACCACATCCGGCGACCTTCGATACGGGCGGGGTCAGCAGCACCAACCAGCCGAACCTCACCGTGCTGGGCTCGCAGGTATCGATGCCGAACGCGACCAGCTACCAGGTCAAGATGCTGGTCGCCGACCTGACCAGCCTGGCGCCGAAGCCCGATGCGGGTGGCCCGGTCCTGGTCTGGAACACGCAGTGGAAGGTGCCGTCCAGCACAGATGCCAATGGCGGTGCCTACTTCCACGCCTACATGGAGTCGGTCAGCGGCGGCGCCCCGACCTTCTGGGCCGGTCAGAACGCGCTGACGCTCAACGGGGGCGGCGCCACCGCCACCTACCCCGGATCCACCCAGGTCACGGGCTCGTACACGGCTACGACGCCGGGCGTCGTCACCATCACAGTGCCGGCCTCGGCCGTCAGCGAGCCGAACCCCATCAGCAATGTCCTGTACAGCGTCACGGCCAGCTCGATGAGCCTGGCGGCGCCCGCCGAGAGCGTGCCCAACCTGAGTGGCGTCGGCGGGGTGCCGTTCAACCTGGTCGACGTGGCGCCAGCGTATGACTTCAACCCGGCCCTGCCCACGCCGCCATTCCAGATCTGCCACGAAGCCGATGGCGATGGCACGGTCAGCGGCCGAACCTTGGGCAGCGCGCGCTTCCACTTCGATTGGGACGCGTGCGAAGGCGACGGCTTCCCGGAATCAGTCGACGAGCAGGATGCCGGGTCCGGGACGGATTTCCACTCCACGTCGATCGCGGCGGCGACGTTCGACGATATCGCCCACAGCGTCACGATCCTGGGCGACGGTACGAATGCGGGGCGTCCGGTCAGCTTCGCGATGGTCGGCGTCGACAACGGTCTCGTACCCGGCGTGTTCAGCCTGGTCCTGAGCGACGGCTACGCCGTGAGCGGCACGTTGCTCAGCGGCTCCATTCAGCTGCTGTAAGGAGGCAAGTCATGGTCCGGTCACGGTTGCCCCTGGTCGCCTTCACGGCATTGCTCATCGGTTCGATCTCGTTCTCTCCGTCGAGCCAGCCCCTGCGCGCGGCGGCCGCCACCTCCGGCATTGCCTTCCAGGTTCCGACGGTGGTCGACCCCATCCACACGAACGGGGAACCGGACATCGCGATCGATCCGCAGAGCCGCGTCTTCGTCAGCGGACCGACCGGCACCGGCACCCAGCGGAGCACGTGGTTCGGCTCGGTCGACGGTGGCCAGACTTTCCGGGTGATGGCGCAGAAGAAACCACCGGACGCCATCATCGGGATTCCGGCCCCAGGGCCGGGCGGCGGCGATACCGACATCAATTTCGACCGCACCGGCACGCAGTATTTCGCCGACCTCTACGCCCTTGCCTGCCTGCGCGTCGCGGTCACCGGACCGGTGAACTCCGGGGCCGCCGACCAGGAGAATTTTTACCCGGGAGGCTGCGCGGGTATTCCCGGCGCCGACCGGCAGTGGCTGGCTGTGTGGGACCCATCCGGACCCGTCCAGTCCGCTTATAGGGGAACCTTCCCGTTGATCTATATGGAATACAACAACCTGGTTAACGGCGCCCAGTGGGTACGGAGCACCGACGGCCTGACGTACGTGCCCTCCCCGCTCGATCCGGCGACGTATGCTCCCTTCGGCGCGGACGGCTACCCACAGATCGATCAGGTCACCGGCGACGTCTTCCAGGCGGCCGGAAATGACAACGGCAACGGCACCTTCAGCCTGTGGCTCAACATCGGGACGCCCGGGCCAACCGGAGACCTGACCTTCCTGGACGCGCCTGGCGGCTCGGGCACGCTCATTCACATCGCCGACGGCCTTCCCGGCAGTCCGGACACGCTGTTTCCGGTGCTTTCCATGGACAGCAACCGGGATCTGTTCGCGGTGTGGGCTGTGAGCAGTGGCACGCCCGGCCAGCGGCAGGTGTTCGTCAGCGCCGCCAGCCACACCTCCAACTGGACGAAGTGGAGCCCCGCCGTCCAGGCGAGTGACGCCTCCACGCTCACGGGGGACGCCGTGAATGTCTTCCCCTGGATCAAGGCGGGCACCGGGATCGCGGACGCCGTCTGGTACGGCTCCGACAAATCCGTGGACCCCAGCACCCAATCGGGCCAGAGCTGGAACGTTTTCCTGTCCCAGGTCGCCTACAACG
>WNFC01009000.1_pt1 | contig 16864 bp, 12 predicted proteins | sample 5400541 | NCBI WGS metagenome assembly WNFC01 (sample SAMN13153342, study PRJNA577476) | soil metagenome | isolation source: 120 cm saprolite under Douglas fir tree site 2 hole 2 replicate 1 | place: USA:California | collected 2015-04-18
TCAACCGGCGTATTTTGAAATTTCGCCGGAAAGTTCTCGATTGGCCAGGTTCCAATCTCGCTCTGCGGCAATGGTATAAAATAGCCCCGCTGCTTGAGCTGCGGATCGCGCTCGCATCGATCGGCTGCGTTTTGCACAACTCCCGCCGCAATGCCGCGCCGCTGCAGGCGTTGCATCAGCTCATAGCGATCCTGGCCCTGAGTGAACTCGGCCACCAGCCGTTCCAAATCGTCTTCATGAGCTTTTCGTCCCGACGCGTCAGCAAAGCGTGATGTACGCGCCCATTCGGGCGAGCCTATCTCATCCACTAACTGCGACCACTGCTCGTCGTTTTGAATAGCTATTGTGATCCATTCGTCGGTGCCGCTACATGGAAAAGCGCCATGGGGAGCCCATTCCGCAAATGGCATTCGGTTGCCGTAGCGTTCGGTGGGTCTGCTGGTAACTTGCGCTTCGAGGACGGCGGTGCCGGAAAGCATGAGACCGGTTTCGGTCTGCGACAGGTCGATATAACAGCCGCGTCCCGTCCGCCGGCGTTTCATCAGGGCCGCGAGCACGAAAATCGCGCCATAATAGCCGGTCGAATGGTCGAGATACGAATAACCCCATCCGGCGGGAGGCCTCGGCTCGGGCAATCCCGACATCTGGGTCAGACCGGAGAGCGCCTGGGCGGTCGGTCCGACGCTCCGATAAGCGTTGTAGGTGCCCGACTTGCCCATCCCGGTAATCTGCAAATAAATCAGCTCCGGATTGATCTCGCTCAGCGCTGGATAGCCGAGTCCCCAGCTCTCCATCTGCTCGGGACTGTAGTTTTCGCACAGCACCGAGGCTTTGGCGATCAAACGTTTAAACAGGTCGCGGCCTTGAGGAAGGCTCATATTGAGCGTGATGCCGTACTTGCCGGCGTTGAGATTGTTGAACAAACCGCTACGATTCAAACTGTCGGGATCGCCGCCGGGAACGCTCGGTCGAATCATTCGCAGCATGTCGAGTGCGCGTTGATCGTGCCATTCGACCCGAATCACTTCCGCCCCCATCGTCGCCAGCATCCGCGTAGCGTTGGGACCGGCCACGATCTTGGTCAAATCGATTACCCGAATTCCTTCGAGCGGCCGCCGCCTGGTTGGTTCGGACTGTTTCATTTTTTAAATGACGTCTGCTTCCGAGGGCTGCACTGACTGCTCCCTCAGCTCAATGCGGCCACTGTTTGCCGTAGCTGTCGAGACAGGCCACTTCGCGCAGCGGTCTGCGCTTAACCGGGTAATGATGCCCTTGCGGATACCCAATCGGCATCAGCGCGTAGGTTTGGACATCTGCCGGCAGCTTCAGGATCTCTCGCACCTCCTCCTCAAAGAAAGCGTGGATCGTGGTCAGCACGGTACCGAGGCCAAAGGCGCGGCAGGCGAGGATCACATTCTGCACCGCGGGGTAAATACTGGAGCCCGCCAGCCTCGCCGTACTTGCCATCCGCGCTTTCACGTCAGCGGGAAGATTGGAGGCGCCGGTCCACATCGAGGCTTTCAAGCACGGCACCAATAATACCGGCGCATCGCCCATATGCTCGAACAGGTGCGTAACCGCCTGCATAAACCGCTGGTACTTGTTGTCGTCCATATGTGGCGGACGAGCGGCCCCAGCGTAGAGCTTCATCAGGATGTCTGATGCCTTTTTATAGACCCCGCCTAATTGCCTGCGCGTTTCAGCGTCTTTGACGACGATGAATACCCACGATTGGGCATTACTGCCGGAAGGAGCGCGGACCGCGGCGTCCAGGATTTTGCTGATGATTTCATCGGGGACGGGGTCGGAGCGCAACCGCCGGATCGAGCCGGCGCTATACATAACCTCAAACAGATCGGTGTCGGCCATGGTTCATCCCCTGCAACTATGTGCGGCCTGGCCCCCACCCTTCAGGCGTACGTAGCAGAAGCCACTGCGAGCATGAAACGCGCGCAAGCGTGGTGAGGCCTGACTGCAAAAGTGTTCCGCAACGTTGGTCGCATCGTTGTTTGCGCTGATGTTAAGCCGGACGTGGCTGCGGCCGTCCCATCAGCTTATCGCGCACTTTGCGGGCATCCTCGGGATTGCTGACCATTGGTCCCGGCTGCTCGCGGTGTTTCATGATCTTGTCGTCGTCATTGAATGCGCGGACGGTCGCGCAGAATTCGAGCAGAAGTCCATTCGGATCGTTGAAATAGATCGAACGGCACCATTCATGGTCAACCACCGGAGTGACGTCGACGCCCTTCGTGAGCAGGTCTTCGCGCTTTCCTTCGAGCTCCGCAAGCGAATTACAATTGAAGGCAAAGTGATAGAAGGCCGGGGGCAGATTTTGCGCGCTGTTAATATCAGTCTTGAATTCCTGTGGAATGCCCTGGACTTTCTCGGGACACATAAACGCCACCAGTGTGCCGTCCCCGGTATCCATGAATGCATGCTTAATCCGGCCGCCACCCGGCGGCTCCAGAATGTCACACCATGCCACCTTCCACCCGAGGATTCTGGTGTAAAAATCCATCGTCCGATCAATGTCGAGCGTTGCCAAACCGAGATGATGAACTCCCTTGCGTTCCATCTGGTTATTTTCCTCCGGCTAAGTTCTTCCCGTTCACTATCACTTAATTTGCACCGGTGGAAAAGCCGTGAAGCGAGCTACAGCCGCGTGAAAAACTTCCGCGGAGCGCGAAGCCGGGACAGGCGTCAGACTCTCGTTTGCATGGCGCGAGAAGAGCATCAGAGGCTCAACCGCGGCCACTCAAGCGGCGCGGAAAGCGCCGGGATCGCCTCGCACCGCCGGCTTTTCAGCGTCATTCGCCGATCGTCCCTAACGCAACCAGGATCGCGACAGACAACCGTATCGAACTCTCGAAGGTTGTATCGTATCTTTGACTAAGGGGAAATTGTCCAAACTAGCCGACCACAAAGCAGAAAAATTTTCTTGAGTAGACGAGCGATTTGAATAAAACTGAATCCAAAGCCGTCAAAACGATTGGTTTTGACCATAACCGGTACTCTCGCGCCGCGCGCTGAGCACGAGCATTCAGACGGCCGAAATTGGTCAGCAGGGAACGTGAGCTTGGGCTATCAGAGCAGAATAACCAGCGAGAGATGCGCGACCACTTCACCGCTCGAGGTACCGGTGACTGGACGGTGTTGCTTGCACCCTATGGGTATTTTATAGTCTTAATAGCGTGTGTTAGGAAATTTAGAATAAGGACCATAAACGATGTTGTCTGATGCGAAGGTTCTGACCGTCAGTGAGCTGTCGGAGTATCTCCGGGTTCATCGTTCCACCATTTACCGTCTCCTGAAGAAGGGCCAATTACCCGGCTTCAAGATCGGGAGTGATTGGCGCTTCAACGTCGAGGCGATCGATCAGTGGCGCATGCAGCAAGGCGCCGCGCAGTTGGAAGAATTGCGCCACAGCAGCGCTGGAAATTGACTGTTTGAGATTTCTCAGGGGCCTTTGATTCGGCGCCCGCGGACTTGGACGTTTTGAGGCCGCGGGTACGCCAGATATCAGACTGAGCCGGCGGGGGGAACAGGAAAAACTGGCGGTGGTGGAGCGCATCGCTCGCGGATGGCGAGGCGGGGCAGATTGCGCTCGCGCCCAAACATGTTCCGCTGAACCGGTTGGCCGTTACCGGAGTTGGCCTTCGCCCGGTCTGATCCACTAAACTGGGCGCTCGATGCCAACCGACGTTTCATCCAAGACCAGGTTCTTTAGCGAGTCGGTCATCCGTGAGATGACACGCCGCGCACTCAAATGCGGCGCGGTCAATCTCGCCCAGGGCTTTCCTGACTTCCCGGCGCCGGGGCAGTTGAAAGAAGCGGCCAAACGCGCGATTGACGAGGACTATAATCAATACGCCGTGACCCACGGCTCGCCAAATTTGCGGGCCGCGATTGCGGAAAAAGCGCACTCTTACAACGGGCTCGAATGTGACCCAGACCTGAACATTACCGTCACTTGCGGTGCGACCGAAGCGATGGTCGCCTCATTGCTGGCCGTAATCAATCCAGGTGACGAGGTCGTTATCTTCGAGCCGTTTTACGAGAATTACGGTCCCGACACGATTCTGGCGGGCGCCACACCGAAATATGTCGCGCTGCATGGCCCCGGCTATTCAATCGATCCGGCTGAACTCGGAGCCGCTTTCGGTCCCCGCACCAAGGCGATCATCGTCAACACACCCCAGAATCCCACCGGCAAAGTCTTCAACAGGTTGGAACTCGAAACCATCGCGGCTCTATGCTGCCGGCACGATACGCTGGCGATCACCGATGAAATTTATGAGCACATAATATTTGGCGACACCCGCCATCTATCGTTGGCGACAATGCCGGGGATGGCCGAGCGGACAATCACGATCAGCGGACTCTCCAAAACCTACTCGGTCACGGGTTGGCGGCTGGCGTACACAATCGCGGGCGAGCGGCTGACTTCGGCGATTCGCAAGGTGCACGATTTCCTGACGGTCGGTGCGCCGCATCCGTTGCAGGAGGCTGGGGCGACGGCGCTTCGCCTGCCGGCATCTTTCTACACCGAACTTGCCGCAATGTATCAACGCAAAGGTGCGGTGCTGTTCGATCGCTCGATCGTAAATTGGCGCTGTACCGCAATCGCCAGGGTGATGCCGTTTAGTGTCTGCGCGCCCGCGGAAACGCACAGCCAACCTCGGATGCAAGTGCGGGCCCCAAACGCCCCTGGCACTCTGGGGAAGGGACTGATTGGCCCACTCGGCGAGCTCGGCGCTTATGTCGCGCGCCGTCGCGATTCCCACGATGGAAGGCATCCGAAGCGGGCGCGAGTCGTGATGGCGATGAACTCTGCCGCGGCGTCGCCACCTGATTCTCGAGCGCCCGCCCAACGGGTAGCTTTCTTCACGAAGTCCTACAAGGCGCTGGGCTTCCAAATGGTCATCAGGTCTACGGTGTTCCCGGCGGAGCGGTCGGTAACGGCGAGGGTGTCCCGTGCGTCGGTTGCGACCTCATTGTCTGTATCTTTGGCGAGCGTTTTCAGATAGGCCAGCGCTTCAGAGGTGCCGATGTCGGCAAGGATATCTGTGGAGAACACCCGGTCCGCCGGATTAGCTCATAAATCACCGGATACACAGCGAAACAATGGCTCGCTCCCACGTAGTAGGTGAGGGGGGTGCCAACGATCAATTCAAAATTGCCGTTGCTGTTAATATCCTGCACGACCTCGTTTACGTCGTCGTTTACGTCTCGGATGGAGTCCACATCATACCATTGAAAACCTGATGAGGTCCGGTCCAGGATGGTGAAGCTACCACACGTCCCGGGGCCTCCGACGGAAGCGACTAATGATAGGTTGCCGGTGTGGCGAAGGTCGGCGAAACCGAAGGAGCAGACGCTGTCGAACCCTCCCCCATTTTCCAGGTTATTTACAGCAGCCGTGACAGCGCCGATTGGCGGTGGATTAGCGGCCAGGTTCGGAGCGGCGCTCACTGACCAATTGTACGAGGACAAAGACGCCGGTGTTGGCGTTGGCGTAGACTGCGCCAACAAAGGCAAAGCGTATATACATGACGCCATGAGAAGCGCGGCTAGTATCGTGATTTTGCTCATGACCGTCTCCCAACCGATTAGCATGGGGGCATGGCCCGCATTTGATTGATACGCTCCGCCGACATGTCTTGAGCGCGTTGACGATCGTTCCCGGAGGCGTTGATCGCTCGATCGTAAATTGGCGCTCTACCGCAATAGCTAGAGCGTTCGGGCGGAAGCTAGCCAAAAAATACTTCGCTCCGCCTTGATTTCTTGACCCCGCCACAAATGAATGCGACTCCCTTCAGACACTCACTGGTCCCCTGGACCTGCCACGTTGGACGAAAGTGCAAGAGATACATGTCCGCCATCCCGAGCATAGTCGAGAGATCGCGCCCCGTCCTCACGGCGCATGATCGGATCTCTGCGCGACCGGGGCCTCCTGGCAGGTCGAGAGGCCCGTGCCTGCGCGCCGCAGACGGCGCGCGATCCCTCCACTTCGGTCGGGATGACAGATAGTGATGCCGCCTCCGCAAAGCCCTTCTTTCATGGGAGAATGACAAGGGGAGGCGGCCAACTATCCGCCGAGGTAACGGCGGTGGACGAACACTGCGAGCAACAGAGTTAGCATTGCCAGCGGCAGCAGTAGTTGGTCGATTGATTGATAGGTGGTAATCGTTGCACCGGAGCGCTGGACCAGCTTCGCAATTGGCGCGTCGAACTCGCCGCCGGTGTCGGCCGCGATAGTGCGCAGCAGCGGTTCGTTGGCTGCCCGCAGCCTCAATTCCGCCGCGTCCAGCGCCTGCGCTCCTTGGGACGCAACCTCGCGCCGCAGCAGCACCCGTTCCGTATCGCCGGCTTTGACAATCAGGGCGAGTCCGTATTTTCCTCGCCTGAGCGGTGGCGACTCAGCCCGGTAAGTTGAAGTACCAATCTGGCTCATCGCCACATCGGTATCGAGCCCGGGCCCAGTGATGCGGCAGAACAGATTGTTTACCGGAAACGGGTCCGCTTTCTGCGCTTCGAACGTCAACGACCCTTCATCAGAGTCCCTGACCCGCAGCGAGAACGGGCCTGAATCACCCTCGCGCGCAACCCAACTTACCAGTTGCGACCAGAACTGCGCATAGCGGTCCCATCGAATCCATGCGAGTGAACCCAGCGAGTCCGGGTCGGCCGAAAAGATCGCGCTGCGCCCGAGTTCGTACTGCCATGTCGCCAGCAGTGGAGCGCTACGCGGGCCCTTGCGGACCAGCAGCGGTACTTCAGCCCCATCTTTGGACTGGGTCATGGCAAAGAAATCGAGCGGCGGCAGGTCGTTCTGCCCAATCCCGTTGAGAATCGCACTGCGGCTGCCAAAAGCGATATGCGAGCGCTCATGCAACTTGAAATTCTCGGCTTCATGAGTCAGGTGAACCAGTAATTGCGGCAGTTTGGTGATGTCTTCGACCCGGTAAAAAACCCCACCGGTGGCATGGGCGAAATCCTGCAACAGCCGCAGATTCTCGAGGTCGGGACCGATCCGGATGGTCGAGACCGGAATTCCATCCTTGGCGTAGTCCGCCATCTCCTGGTCATGATCGTGATACTGACGGTTAGTATCACCATCGGTCAGCAGGATCACTTCGCGCACGGCAATCCCGCTCTGATCGATTTCCCGTTCGGCGATTTCGAGCGCTTCCTTGAAATCGGTCCCGCCGCCTGGTTCGAGCCGTTGAACGCGCGTGACGAGCTCGTCACGTTGCTCGCCCAGTGGACGCAAGTGGCCGAGGATATACGGTTCGGAATCAAACGCGATCACTCCGGCATAGTCAGTATCGTCGAGTTGGTTGAGCAGGGCGACGGCGGCTTGCTTGGCGTAATGGATACGCTCGCCATCCCTGACCGCCGGATAGCGGGAGTTGTAGCTCATCGAGTTCGAGCGGTCGATAAGAAGGTACACCGCGATCGGCTCGCGTGACGGCGGCGGCGGTTGTGGCTCGAAAGTGACGGGCAAGGTCTTTTCGAGGGTACTGCCATGGAAGTGCGCATCGCGCAACGTGTCGCCAGTTACGACCAAACCACCGCCGAAATCGGCCACGTAGCGGTTCAACGCCGCCTGTGCCCCCTCATCCAGAGCCTCGGAAGGCACGTTGGCAATTATCACGGCCTGATATGCGAGGTAGTCCCCCGCCTGAGCCGGCAAGCCGTGTGGTGGCGCGGTTTGCACCTCGTAATTGCGCTTGTGCAAGGCCTTGATCAGACTGTCGGGCGGATTGGGCGAGACCAGCAGGACCCGCGGCGGCGCGATCACGGAAAGCGCGGTCTCCGCTGAAGGATTTGCGGCAACCAGCGGTGGTGGCACCTCGATGCGCGCCTGCATCAAGTACGCACCGCTGTGATCGACTCGATAAGGCAGCACAAAGCGGTTTAAGCCCGGTGCCAGCGACACCTGCTGAGCGCCCAGTGCGATGCGGTCGCTGGACAGGCTGAGCTGCGTCTGAACAGGTGTTGGTGCTTCGCTCTGAATGTCCAGATGCAGCGCAAAACTGGTCTCGGCGCGCACTACCTCAGGCGCTTCAAACGAAGTGATTGCAATGCGCGCAATCGCCGAGGGCGGCGGTGCAGCGGTGAAGATACCTACACCCGCCTGTGCCATCGCCGGCAGCTCGTCGAGTACCTGTCCCTCAGTTTCGTTGCCGTCGGTCAGCAGTACCAGTCGTTTTTCCTCGGTGTCGGGAAAAATCCCCAGTGCCGTAGTAAGCGCGCCAGCCAGGTCGGTCCCATCGGGGTCGACTCTGGCCACATTCAGAGCCGGCATCCGCGGATCTTGCAGCGGCGCCAGCAGACCGGCATCCCGTCCGAATCCGACTATTGCAACCCGGTCCAACGGGCTGACGCGACGGCGGATTTCGGTGATACGGCGTTGCATCCAGGCCGCTTGATCCGGTGCAATTGAGCGTGACTGGTCCACTGCGATCACCATTGCCATTCGTCGAGCGGCAGCTCGTACCGGGATGCGCAACCCCGCCAGCATCAATACCAGCGCGGCGAAGGTCGCCAGCCGCGTCACGGTCGAAATCGCGGCGGCCAGCACCTTGCTCCCGCGCGCAATGGCCAACAGGCCGGGCGCCGCAACCAGCGGTGACGCCAGCAGAAGCCATAATACGAGCGGCCGTTCAAACATGACCCACACCCCATCGGATGGCGCGTTGGGCGATCAAAGCCGATTCGGCCAGGAGCAGGAAGGTCGCTGCCATGATCAATGCTAAACCTACCGGCTGTGGATAGTTCTCGCGATGAACCGGGGCTGCCGGCTGAACCGGCCGGTCAAGTGCTGAAGGTGCCAGCGCTGACACCAGGTCAGATTCAGCGGCGTCGTAATAGTTAGCGTAGACTTCGGCGTCGCGATGGCCGCCCCTCACTACGTAGCGGCCGGCTTGCAGCGGACGAAAGCGCACCCGCCCCGATTGATCGGGCTGCAAGCTGATGGCCGAACCGTCAGGCGCGATTAAGCTGGCGGCGGCAAAGGTGGAGACCGAAACGAAGGTGCCGGTTGGAACCACTTTAAGATTCTGGGGCGCCACCACTCGCTTGAGCGTATCAATGGTCAGCACAAGCGCGTCCAGCCGATCGGGATCAAGCAGCAGATGGTTCCTGATGTCGAAGGTCAGGACACCCACCTCACCCTCGCGGATGCGCCCGGCCGCTGCGATCGGAAACGCATCGTGGCCGCCGACTGGTGCACCGGTTGCCAGGGAATCCATCCATCCCGGTAATGACACAATCCGTGCAGGACCCAGCAGTGTGGGCGTCGCCAGGGAGCCGGTATCCTGGCGCGATTCCAATTCGGCCACTGCCACGCTGCCAACAACCGGTATCAGCGGTGGACGCTTCGACCCCTGCAGCCAGGGTTCAGGAAAAATAAACATTCGCGCTGAGGCATTGACCCCGCCGTCGCTGCAGTCGTGTAACGCCGCCAGGGCGAATTGCTGCGTAGCAGCACTGCTCGACGGATAGAACGCGGGATCCAGTGCGGTGACGACGAAGTTGGGGTTGATCGCCAGGACGATACGGGCGAGGTCGTCGCGCGAGTCGGCATCGGGCGATAGCACCAAAGCTTTGGCCTGAGCGATCGAAGGTGCGAGCGCATAGCGCTCGTTGTCGGCCGCCAGAGCATCAGGGGTGATAATTCGAGCGCGGAGCAGGCCACCTTCGGCGAGCGGAGGGAACGTGACGATCGCTTGCGCCCGCGGTTCTATTATCAATGGCGAACGCAGGACCTGCCGGCCGCCGTTGTCGATCTCCAGTTCGCAGTCCACCGGGCGATTGGAGAAGTTGCGTAACACACAATGACCGGCGGTGCTGCGCGGCACCCCGGGGTCCAGCGAGGCGATCGCCACATTATCGGCGGCAGCGCCAACCTGATGCAGCTCGACACGACCGTCAGGACGTGCCTCCTGCACGAGCTCTTTGGCGGGTTTGCGATCAGTAAAAATATCGATGGTGGCTGCCCCTCGCGTATCGAGCAGCGCCGCCCGCAGAGCCGCCGGCCGCGCCCCCACCGCCATCGGCTGGAGCTTCGCGAGCGCCGCCAACAATCCTTCCCGTGATGCTGATGGGGGGAATACGGTACGTGCTTCCAGCGCATAGCCGATGATGCTGAATTCATCGCCGGCAGGCGCCGCTGCGATTAGCCGGCGCGCGCGGCTGCGAGCCTCGTCCAATCGCGACACACGGCCGTCAGTCGCCTCCATTCCGGCCCCGAGATCAAACACCAACGCATGAAGTTGATGGCGGCCCACAGGCCGCGGGCCAAGGAGATAGAACCCTGCCGCCGCGAGCGTCATCGCGGCCAATGCCAGCGCTTCCAGCCAGAACAGCAAGTCGACGCGCAATATCCGGCTCTTGGCCACCGGCGCCGGAACTTCTTCGAACAGCATCAGGCTCGAAACGCTGATAGTTGGACGCGCACGCGAACGCAGATAAATCGCCACGAGGGCGACCAGACTTAGGCCGCACAGCAAACTTCCGGGGTTGAAAAAACCCACGTCAGGCAATCACCCCCAGACGTGGGAATTCGCGGCTGATGATCGCGTCCAGATTCAAGGCGCCGAAAGCGCGCGAATACACGATCCCGTGGTGGGCGCAAAAGCTGCTGAGGCGTTCGGCATGTTGCTCGACCCGCCGGCGGCACATTTCGGCCTCATGCGCGCCGAAAGTGACTTCGCGCAATTCCCCGGTCTCACAGTCCCGCACCCGATACGCCCCCGGCGGATAGGCACCGGCGCATTCACGGTCACCCATTACGTGAATCGCCTTGACCTCGTGCCGGGCGGCGACAAGTTGAGCCAGGGCATCTTCGTAGTCCAGCGGATTCACCAGGAAATCCGAAATCAGAACCACGATCCCGGCGTGATGAGGCGCCAGCAGGAACTCCGCGGTGGCGGCCGACAGGCGGGTCTCACCCCCGCATTTAAGACCGCTTACGAAGGGACGAAACGCCACGAACGATTCCCGGCGTTGATGAAAGCGAGTCATGCTCAACCGAGACGCCCCGCGGCCGCCACTGAATGCGGCCAGCCGGACCGAATCGTTCTCACCCATTCCGATGTAACCCAGCGCCGCCCCGAGCACCAGCGCGAGGCCGAGCTTGTCGTCGGACTCCGGCACTCCCATCGAAGCGCTCGCATCAATGATAATGGTGAGTTCAATCTGACGCTCCGCGCGATAGGTGCGGATGGTCAGATCGTCAAGACGGGCAAAGGCGTTCCAGTCGAGGTAACGCAGGTCATCGCCGGCGGAGTACTCCCGAAAATTCTCCGGCTCGAGGCCTGAACCCAACACGCGGCCGACGCTGCGGCGGCCTGCACGGACGGTACGCGCCCGCTTGGTGCCCAGCACCAGGGCGTCGAGGTGCTGGAGAAACTCGGGATCGAAGGCACGCGTCGCAAGCATTGAGCTGTCATCCTGTTGTGCGAACGTCACCGACTCCTGACCCTTCGACTTCCCCCTCGGCTTCGCTCGGGGCTTCGGCTCCTCAGGGCTTCGACCGGCTTTCGCTCGGCCTCGGCTCAGCGGCTCCGCTGCGCTCTACCTGGTGTCATACGCGCGTCGGACGGACGGCCTTGACTACCTGCTCAACAATCCGCCCGGTGTCGACGTTATCGGAATGGGCGGCGTAGTTGAGCATAATGCGATGTTCGAGCGCGGCCAGCGCAAGTTGATCGATATCGTTGTAAGCAATGTTGGCGCGGCCGTCCAGCAGCGCACGGACTTTGGCACCCATAATCAAGGCCAGCGCGCCACGCGGGCTCGAACCAAAACTGACGTAGCGATTGACCAGGTCGACCCGCACCGGCAGACGATGCTCTCCGATAATGCGTGGATTTTCCGGCTGAGTAGCCCGCACCATTCGTGCTGCATACTGCTCAATCGGCGGCGCCACGATGACTTGACGGACCAGGCGTTTGAGTGCTTCGAGCCGCTCCGCGGCTTCCTCGATCGCAAACACCGGGCTGACACCTGCCTCTTCCGGGCCGGTGGTGGCGGTGATTATCCTGACGAGTTCCTCTTCACCCGGATATCCGAGGCGCACTTTGAAGAGAAATCGGTCGAGCTGAGCTTCGGGGAGCGGATAGGTCCCTTCCATCTCGATTGGATTCAGCGTCGCCATCACGAAATAAGGCGGCGGCAGCGGATAAGTTGTACCGCCAGCCGTGACCTGCAACTCGGCCATCGCTTCGAGCAGGGCCGACTGCGTCTTGGGTGTCGCCCGATTGATCTCATCGCCGAGCAGGATATGACAAAAAATCGGACCGGGCTGGAAGCTGAATTCGCGCCGTCCGTCGGCGGCGGAAAGGATCACCCGGGTTCCGGTGATATCGGCTGGCATCAGGTCGACGGTGAACTGAATTCGATTAAAGCTCAGATTAAGCACCAGACCCAGCGTCTTGACCAAGGTGGTTTTGCCGGTGCCTGGTACACCTTCAATCAACACGTGGCCGCCGGCGAACAGAGCGCTGAGCAACTCCTCGACGGCGCGCTCGTGGCCAACAATGACTTTGTGGATCTCAGCCTGAATCCGGCGGAAAATTCGCGCGAAATCGGCAATACTCGGTTGCTCGTCAGTCGTCAGTTGGGCTTCGTTCTCAGTGCGCAACTCGCAGACTCCTCTTCATAACGCACCTCGCAGACTCGTTTGCGCGGCTCCACTTCGTTCCGCCTGGTGTTTCATAACGCACCTCGCAGACTCGTTTCCCTTCGACTCCGCTCAGGGCTTCGGCTCATCGGCTCCACTTCGTTCCGACTAGTGCCGCTCAGGCTGCTTCATCGCTCAAATACTCGTTTGATCGTCAGCTGGTCGGCTGCGGGGACCGCAGCACGAGCGATTGGCTCATCGTCGCGCTGCCGGTCATTAAGCGGGGCTCTGACTTTTGGCGGAATGTACGCTGGGGCCCCTGGGGTTGAGCTTTCATCCGATGGTTGTGCGTCGATGGTGATTTTAAAACTGTCGCTGCCCAAGGGCTGAGACGATGGCGGGCCGAACAAGTGCTCAGGGTCGCTGCCAGAACCGTGGCTTACCCCGCCGTCGCTCCCTGCTCCACCGGACACCGGCGAGCCAAGATCGCCGGGGTTCGCCTGCGCCGCGTTGTTGCCGAGTTGACCAGCGAATCCCGGGCCGTTTTGTGCAAGCTGACCGGGCGTTTGACCAGGTGTCGGCGCTGACTCCGGGCCGCTTCCGGATTTGCCAGTACCCGGGTGATTCGACCCAGTGCTCCCGCCAGGTGCTGTGGCCTGATGACGCGCGTGCGGCTGCTGGCTGGCGGCCGGGTCCTTGTCGGTTAATCTGAGCTCAGCCGGCGGCCGATGCTGCTGACCAGTTATTTGGTTCTGCAACTCACCGGCGAGATTGCGCGCCTTATTGATCCATTGCGAGAGCCCGCCCTTGTCCTTCTCGCTGCCTTGAGCGGAGGCGAGTTTGTCGGCAAGCTTTTGCATGGTTGCTGCGTCGGCATAGATCTCGGCATTAGGCTCGAGTGCTGGATCAGCTGGACGAATGTCCAGGTTGCCGAGATCAGCAGTCACTTGGCTCGGCAAACCCCTTATACCGAGTGGCCGGCTGCCGATTCCCAGCCGGGCAATTCGCACCAGGAGGAGTGCCATAATACACGAAGCCAGTAACGCGAGAATCGAGCGCGAGAACCATCGCGGCTCGATTTTGGCCGGCTCGAACTCGCCACGGCGGCCGTAAGTGTCCTCTACCAGATACCGCCACAACTCCGAGGTCCGTGCTGAACCGGACATTAGAAGGACCGTCATCAGCCGGCCTTTCAGGCCACCGCGATCGTCGGCCAGGGAAGCCGCCTTGATCGGGCTTGCGCTGGAACGCAGAGCTGTCCGGGTTACACGAATGACACTCACGAAGGCGGCGGCGGCAACGATAATCGCAGTGAAAAGGAACCCCAACGGTCTTAGCACCAACGCCGCCGCCAGCACCATCGCCGCTCCCACGATGACGATGGCGAGGGCTGAAAAGGCGAAATACTGCGCCGCCAACGAGTTAATCCGCGTACGAATGGCCTTGAGCTGAAACAGGATCAGCCAGAGTTTTTGTTCATCGCGTTGTCTTGATGCCACGGGAAACACAGCGGCGCTACGGATGGCGCCTTTCGACAATAATCAAGGGCTCGCACCCGCGCAACGATCAAGTTGGCTCTTTTTCGATGGCCGGCCGCACAGCTCGTCAAAGACCGGGACCGGCTTGGAAGGAGTCGGATTCACCGTAGCAAGCGCCCTACTTCAAAATCCCATCCGAGGATAGCCTTCAGAAATACCCCGTTGCTGGCGCGAGTGAGGCCAAAGCCAACACCGGCGTTTACTTCCAATTGCGGGACCAGGAAGAAGTTAAGTGTCGGGACCACGAAATGCTGCTGTTCCTGCACCTTCGGCAGATGAGCGAGAGGGCCCATATCGCCGTAATATTCCACCGCCGGCGCCAGCCACGGCAGCAGCTTATAGCTGATTTGTCCTGAAGGCGTGAAGGTAAACCCGCGATGGGTTCCGGGTCCGCGAAAGGGCTTCTCGAAGGCGAGATTGGCGATGAGCAAAAGGCCGCCGCGCGACGCTTCAACAATCGGCCGCAATTCCAACGTCAGCGGTTGTTCTTCCGCTGCACGCCGCATGTAATCCAATTCGATATTGCCGCCGAACTTGAGCGGCCAGGCGTCGGTCGCCGCAATTCCGAAATGGCATTTACTGCGGCTGCCGGCGTATTCGTAATCGCCATTGTTGAGCTTGGCGGTCGCGAAATATTGCCCGATCTCGAGATGCGGCGTCAGCCCGTACGTACCTTCGAGCGTTTCGTGGATCTGATAAGGATTAAGTTGTGCATGCGCTGCGGCGCCGGCCGCACTTATTACGCTGTTCGAATGAAGTTCCAGACTTAAGATGCCCGGCGGCGTAGTTTCGGTTGGATAAATTTGGATTTCATAGAAGTCGATCGCGGCCGCGCTTTCCACCATCAGTAACAGCACGCCCGCAGCGACCAAGCAGGCTGCGGAAAAAGGCCTTCCGCACCCTGCTTTCCCTCTCTGTAATCTCCCCCAGAGGGGGAGAACTAAAGGAAGGAAGCCAGTTTTATCGCAGGGCGCGGAAAGAGTTTTCATAACCAAATAGGTGTTTCCGCACCCTGCGAAGAGGCTTGTGATGATTCTGTTCGTTGCCGGCATGCTCATGAGGTGGTGATGATTTCAAAAGCCGTTCAAATTTAGCGCGAACGAACCACACCGATGCGCGGGCAAAGATGGCTGACCGGGCATCGCGAGCACCATGGTGAAACCGGCTGGCAGATGGTTTGGCCGAAAGCTACCAACAGCGAATTGTATTCTATCCAGTAACGCCGCGGCAGGACTTCACGCAGTGCCGTTTCGCTTTTCTCCGGCGTGAGATGCCCGGCTTGCCGAATGCTTCCGTGACGACAAGGTTGGCGGTCTTGCGGCCAACTCCGTTGAGCGTCAGCAAATCATCGATGCGGTCGGGCACTCTGCGGTCGAAACGGTCCAGCAAATCGCGGCAGATTTGTAAGATGACTCGTGCCTTGGTGCGATAGAAGCCTACCGGGTAAATTAATCCTTCGATCTCCGCCGGCGAAAGCTCCAGCATCTTCGATGGGTTGTCGGCACGCGCGAAGAGGCGCGGTGCGGCGATGGCGGTGGCCTGATCCTTGGTCCGCAAGCTCAGGATACATCCGATGAGCGTCAGGAATGGATCGCGCCGTTCCGCCGCCATCAGCGTCAGCACCGGCGCATTCCATCCCGGCTCCGCCTTACGCAAAATGCGCAACACCCGGCCGACGGTAGCGCGAGTTACATTTGATGGCTCATTCGCGGGCCTCATAAGTCTCTTCGGTGTGGGGGTTATCGGGCGCCGTCGAATGTCCACGCCGCGCTTGAGCAGCGCATTACCGGCTTTGTCGGATCGCATCGCGAGAATTAGTAGCAGAAAAGACCAGCGCCGTGAGAGAAGCGTAAAATGAGAGCTGGAAGCCTGACACTGACGCAAAGCCGCCGCTGAGCACGCGATAATTGCTTGCCACTCCCTGCCGGGCTTTATGCGCTACTCCTTTTGATCCCTTGCATGTGCTTCCGCTGGTGCCGCTTTCGGCTCCGCTTTTTTCCCGCCTTCGGCTCCTCACCCATCACTCCTATCCGCGGCTACCCGCGGAGACCTGCGGTCTGTCGTAGAAAGGGGGCGCGGCCGCGGCTCGCATACGCTCAGGTGTCGGGCTTTGGCTTGGTACCCAAGCCGCTTTGTTCCTTGCCTTGCGAGATGATCAATTTCGGCCAGCTCCAGGCATTCGAAGCAGTCGAAGGTACCTGGGATGTCTTCAACTGCGTAGCATCGTGCTCGGTGCGTGCGCGGTCTTCTTCAACAGGCTGGGATTCAGTCGGCTTCGCGGCGCTTTCGTCGCTGAGGGACCCCTCCGTCTGGCCCTCTGTTTCCTCAGGCGCGGGCCAATCCGGTTTGCCGGTCAGGTAGTCGCTTTCGCGGTAGGGTCCGCTTTCGATTTCGATGTCCAGTTGGAGAGTGGGAGGCGGCGCCGTTGCCCGCTCTTGCTTGAAGGGATCGATGCCGAGCAGGGTATTGCGTATGGCGTTGTAAGCTTCCTCTGACAAGCCCCGCTCCCTCGGAGCCTTCTGCTCTTTCTCTCGCGCCTGGACTTCATCGGCCCGGCGTTGATGAAAGACCGTTGCCCGGGCCAGGTTGGCGGCCGCATTGAGCAGCCGTATATCGCTGTTTTCGACCTGCTCCCCTTCGATAAGCTTGCTCAAGACCTTCTGCTCGACCACGGTCATGATGGCTTCGATCAGGA
>WNFC01003564.1_pt1 | contig 16861 bp, 17 predicted proteins | sample 5400541 | NCBI WGS metagenome assembly WNFC01 (sample SAMN13153342, study PRJNA577476) | soil metagenome | isolation source: 120 cm saprolite under Douglas fir tree site 2 hole 2 replicate 1 | place: USA:California | collected 2015-04-18
GCAGCTCTGGCGCAGCACCGCGTTCTCCATGTGAAGCCGCGCGGTGACTTTTTCGTTTTCTGCTTCCTCTGCGGTGGGGTCCGACGCTGGGTCGGCGTCGGTGGGTACAGGAGTAGTAGAGGCGGGCGCATTCAGATAGATGCGGCGGAACGGCGGAAGGATGTAAGGGCGTAGGTGTGGCGGGACGAAGAGGGGATTTGGGATGACTGAGGGGAGGGGCGGCGGGTCAGGTGTGTGTGGTTGAAGCGGACAGACGGACGAGAAAGGGCATACTTGTGGATACGGGTTCACGACATGTCGGGCAGCAAGTGCCAAGTGAGGATGTGCTGGCGGTGGCCTGGACAGCGTCGGAGATGCAGGCGTGACAATATACATGCCCTGAAACGGGATACTTAAGCTTATGAACTCTATGAGACCAGAGAAGTAGATGTACCACATGGAAGGGCCACGGGATCCTTAAGTGCGTCAAGGCAGATGGCGCAGGCAGACATGGGGAAGGATTCAGTAATCAAAACGAAGGTGATGGGCTGTTTCTTATAACTACGGGTGCGAACGGCAAGAAGGTAAATCGGGATATGACCGAGGGTCTGGCGTCGAGACCAGGGCGTCGACTGGAAATTTTCATTTGGCTCTTGCAGGGGCTGGCAGCCCCCATCTCCTCAATGCGGTCTGTTCAGACATGCCGGTCGCGGCCGGCCCGCGTCTGCGAAGCCGGAATTCCCGGGACGCTATGACCGCGGAGCGATCGGCGCAGAGATTAGATCATCGAGAATCACCGAGTAGAGACGATCCTTTTCGCTCGCGCGGCTGCACTACTTTGTTACAAGTCATGATAGAGCCCAAAGAACATACTTTTCTGTATTGAAGATCGCCTTTTTTTTTCCCAATGCGACGCAAGGATCGTGAAAGGAGATCGACTGTCTCAAATCTCGCGATCACATCAGAAACCTCCGTTTGCGTCCGAAACCAATTTCATTAACCTTAACCATATCGCCGGGCTTCGTCATCCCTCACAACACAACATCAACAGTACTCTCTCGGAATCCCGGAATCCGACTCGGGTCACTCGTACTCGTACTCATACACGTCATTCATCGCGGGGCCAGCTACGACCTCTCTCTCCTCCCAGATGATACCCTCTTTGTTCTTCACGCCCAACTAGAATCTCTCACTACTGTACCACCAACTCGACAGAAACTCCTCTACGAGGGCAAGAAACCCACTCACACCTCTGAAACCACGATCAAAGATGCTGGCTTGACCGACAGAATTAAAGTTACCATGCTTGGATCTACGGACCAAGAGCTCGGTAGCATGATCAAGGTGGAGAACGAGCAACGGCGCAGGGAGCAGATCATGCGAGATCGCGCGTCCAAGGGCACAGTCAAGGCACGTTCCCTTCCAATCGTTACATCGTGGCCTGAACCAACGCTTACAGCCCTGCTCATGTGCGCTCCGTTGGCGTGGCGAAGCCCAATTCATACATCTTCCACAAATTGGAACCTCTCACACATCTGCCTGACCCTACCTCAGCTCCTAGTCTGTTGCGGCCACTCTCGTCCGACCCTGCAATCAACCATATCATGCTAACCCATCAATTCTCGGTTGGGCTCCTCACTGAGCTTGCACCGCACGAGCATCCTGAATTGCTTGGCCTTAATGTAACTGCCGGAGAGGCCATCAAACTGCGCTTGAGAACGAACCAATACGACGGCTTAAGCCTTCAGGTCGTATAACGAGATCCGTCGCGTACTCTGTCACGAGCTCGTGCACAGTGTCCGGGGCGATCATGATAACAATGTATGTTATTCACTTCGTTGACAGCCCGTTTACGAACTTACCGAGCCTCCCCAAGTTCAAGAGCTGAACTCCAAGCTCAACCGGGAAGTATTAGAATTCGAGCGGAGAGTGCACGACAGCACACATACCCTTATGGGCGACAGCAGCGCTTATGAACGTCCTGGTGGAGACACAAGCGCACGTCCTGGGGGTTCGGGACCTGTGCCCGCGTCTGACGAATCAGTCGAAGAACGCCGTCGCAGAATACTTGAAGCGACCCTGAACCTGCTCAAAGAAGAAGAGGAGATCGAGGACAGCCAACGGGCCAATGGCAATAACATTGGGATGGTTGCTTGTATTTACGTATGCCTTGGATAGCTATCTCTTCTGTGTTTTGTGGACGTCCAGACCAGACTGGAGGAGATCTTAGCGAGTGTAACTTGTAGTAATCGAGCTTCGCAATTTCGGAAATGCACGGAATCGCTGTGAAATACAGGTACCTGCGAAGACACGAATCATGGCTGCAGGACAAGTTTTTGCTGCCGTTATTCGGGACTCCGATGCGAAACGGAAAAACATCACACGTCCGTTCTGAATAACGATGCAGCAGACGGCGAGGAGTGTGGGGCTCCAGTTGGCCCTTCCACGAAGAGACCCGGGGATTAAATACAGACGAGTCGGAAACATAGCGGCATCCGGAACGACCGCGACGTAGCGCCGATCCAATCCACGACGAGTTGTGGGTGGCAATATACAGTAAGGAATGCCGACATACAGGCACCAACGCTTGCTTCGTAAGGTGGGTCTCAGCCCTGACTCACCCGCACTTGGTGCCAAAAAGCGCGGAGGGTGGGTGCGGGAGGGCCGAAAGCGCGGAGGTGGGAGAGGTGCGGGACAGAAGGACGGGAAGTCAAGACTGGGCGAACGCCAGCAACCGACTCACCATCGACGAGAACTGCCTCCGAGTCTGGCAAGCTACAGGCGCACTCTCTCAATTCAATGACCTGGGATAAGAAGGTGGCGGGGCCGTATAGGCATGGCGTCCGAGTCACCTATGGTAGTCTTGACTAACTGCGACCTATGAGCGGAGCGGTGGAGGGGCGGCCGAGAGAAACGAAAGGCCCTAGCGAATATGGTCAGTGGCAGGATGATGTTGGAATGAGGGATCGAGCTCGTCCGCGGGTGTTTCTGTGGACGTGTACTTACTTTGTTCGTACCACTGTCTTCAATAGCTTCGATTGAGGACCCTAGTCAAGACGCCGGAGATTGACCTATCAGGATGGCGGTCAGATTATGGCAGATGGGCGCAAGTGCTATGATACGGTAGCCTTGCATGGTTTGGGGGACCCTTTCAAGTTCCGGGACCGTGGGCCCGCGTGTTGGTCGCTACGTACTTAGGCTAGTAGTATCCATGTTGTGTGTGAAGTTTCCTCATGAGTTTATTTGCGCCAGCTCCGAGTCCCGAATGTTGCGGTCGAACGGCGGAACTTGACGGGCGGCTACGGATCTAGGGAACTCATCCAGTTGCTCAGCAACGGGTGCAATACTGTACTTGCAGTTACTAGTAATACCACTGCACGGTATGTGGAGACGATTGGGCTAGAACCTGAACCATGGCATCATGGGGGCCGCATGGCAATTGTCATACGGCAACCGATTTGTCATCAACTTGCCATATACGGCAAAACACTTTCATCTCTCCACCTACCAGTCAAAAGGCGCTTTTTCTCCCATGCTTCATTAAAGTTGCTCCGCACATGGATCTAGTCCGAGTCGCCAGCCGACTCTATCTAGCCCGGCCCAGGTCTCCTCAGTTATGCTCGATCTGCATAGCTTCTTTCTTCACATGTTCACATGCCGATTTGCAGAGGAGTGTCCTCGGCGTCGCTGTACTCACAGCGACCAGAAAGTACATGAACATACACCTGGACTGCAGGTCAGACCAATATATTCTCGTGCCATCTGCTGACAACCTCGTGCCACGTCTAGGGGGTTTCATCATTGGTTGCGAGGCGCATGACTAAACTCCATTTTCCGCGAAAGTTTTTACACCCGCGTGACGTGGCATGGCACGTTCCCGGACGCTCTAAACCAGAACGTAGGCGAATCCACCTCGTCAAATTGAGGGGTCGTGAGGTTGTCAGAGTATGTATAGGGGTACTAATATCAATAGCGGACTTGGGCACTGCAATACGGGCTTGGGAGTATCCCCACCTGTGTCTTCGAATGAATGCAAGACGACCATCCTTCTGGGCACCTGCGTGGAGGGCACGCGTTTCACGGATATTAATTCAAGTAGAGGTACTACCAAATTTCACCGATTTCGAAATGTTCCCATTTTGGCGACATAGGAAGAGGTAACGACGGTCACTTGGACGGGCACGCCGTCGTAAATGCCTCAAATAAGGGGTGAAGCAGCAGCGGGTTTGTGGATCTGTTCTCGCTTTCATCCCGGGATGGCGGCTACACACACCACCTGGGGCTGTAGCACGTCATCCTCGCTGAGCAGAGCTGGGTGCAACCTACCTTCTGATCCTGTGAGTTCCTGTGTTATTCTCTGACTCTTGTGGCTGGTGGCGATGGAATCGATGGGAACGAGTTGATCACGGGAAGTGCCGAATACGACGAGAACAGGTCAGCTGGACGACTTGGTTGGACTGCCGGGCGGCGGTGCCGAACACGCGTGCGAATCGGGAAAGGTAAAGTAAATCAGGAGGTAGGGCTCAGATGAACAAATCAGGGATAGGCAGGACCTCCCCGGTCGGACCCATGGCACAGCCTAGTAATTGGTCAAGGCGCAGTCGACGAAGCGATGTGTCGGATAACTAGAGTACGTGTGGGGGAGAGCCGAAGAAAATCATCACAGTACTATGTACAGGGTGTTGCGGGTTGGAATTGACCCCGACTACTCCTCACTGGGAAGCAGGGGATGTCTGATTGCAGGCTGCTTCCATCCGTGATTGGATCTACAAGGAGTCGTCTGTAACTGTAACGTAGCTTGATACTCCAAGCGGAAGACCCGCCGGCGTCACGGAGCGCGGAAGTGGCGCATCACAGCCACGAGATATAAATTGGGATCGCGGCCGGAACCAATTTGCTTGGGGTGCAGAGTACAGCCCAAGCGAAGTACAGCCCGCAAGTAATGAGAAACAGGCGGTATGCACGTTCGGCTGGGGAAGTCAATTGGATAATGCATGGAACTGAGTCCAACAATTAGTGCGGACTGATGGGTACAACAAGTTCCGAATAATTATGTTGGCACGGTGGGACGCCTTAGGGGGTGATCATATGATGTGTCTGGGGAATGAGCGCCGGAATGAAAGGGAAGACTGCGGGGCCAATGGCCAGCGTGGGGGGCGCGAACTGCCGTACGGGGCTGTGGGAATGGAAATGGAGAGCCGGCACTTGTCTGTCCGTGCGCGCGGATTGCCGAAGTGTTTCGGCTTTTGCTGGATGATTTTTGCCGGATTAACGAATTTATTTAATTTAATTTTTTTTTTCGGGTGGCCCGGGGCTCGCGAAGATTGGCCTGTTGGGTCTTTGCTCTCCTTTGGCCTCTGGTCGTCATCCATTTCATCCAAGGTGACTTGATCACCTATAACTCTCTTGTCCTCCTACGAGCACATCTTCTCCCCTTCCCCCCCCTCCTTCCCTCTCTCCCACGTGTCACAAAGAAGAGGCCCGATCAACAACGCCAGCCCCCGAACAATCCCATCACCCCGGCCCAGGCGGCTCCACGAAACTCCCCCACTAAACCCGGCCTCTCCCTCCCTCCTCTCTCTCTGCATTCACATATTCCACCCAATTATTACTCTTCCTTTCCCCCCTACCTTGGACTGTCGGTTTGGAATAGCCTGGATGGCCAACTATCTTCCCGTTCTCCTCGTCTCCGTCACCACCAATGCGATCCCCGATGACTCTTCACTATCTACTCAACCTCGTGGCCAAGTCGATTACCTCTCCCATGAATGGAGAGAGGAGGATGTGTGGCGGTCTTGGCGCAACATGACGCGCCAAAAGAACGAAATTGCAAACGGCGTTCGACTAGAAAATGCAAGTTGGAGGACATGGTGGAAACAAAGGAACCAATTAAAAACTGTTAGCCCGGAGACGCTCAACTGGTATGTCCTGTGGTTTGATTGCCCTCCTCTTCCCCCTCAGCTTCCCCTTTAAATGCTCCTCTTATCCTCCTGTTGTGGCACACCGTGTGCTTATATATTTCCTAATCTTCCTTTTAGGCTCAAAGACTCGGACGTCACTTGGCTTTACGGTCCCTTGCATACAGCTGTCGATTGGGAACCACCCTATCAACTTAAGAACGACTCTCCAGTCGACAAGCAGCCGTGTCCTCAAGAATATTGCGGACTTAACACGGCCTCTGATCAGTCATCTCAGTCGCGCTCAAAACCGATTCTGAAACACCGTAGCATAAGCGATCTCCTCACAGGTGCCCTGCAAAATGTGGGCCATACAGATGACGACGTTGCGAATAGTCCTGACCCCACTGAGGATGAGGATGAAGACGAAGTCGAAGAGATTCATCTCCCCCCTTCACGTCCGCCACTTTTACATACCAAGAGCGACTCAAATGTCCTACGCTGGTCCCATAATCGTCCTTTCCGTAAAGATTCTCCTCCGCGTATCATCGCTTCCACGCGTCAGCCCCGATCATCGGAAGTGGCTAACCCCATTGTTGCGCCGCCCCTAGATGAGCGCTCGGGCTCGAGTGACTCTGCCCGGGAAACGACAAGCAGTTCGCAAGATCTTAGCATGTACCCTCCTGGTGGAAAGAAGAAGCACATTAGTTTCAACACTTTTGTGGAGCAATGCATCGCGATTGACTCACCACCCAAGTCGCGCCGCGGTAGTCTTCCACGGGAACCACGCGGCCTGTGTAGTGAATTTCACGATGACGGGTCAGTTCCACGTCCATTGAATCCCTCGCTTTGCGCCCTAATTCTTTTTGCTCAGCTACGATGAGGACTCTGAGTTCAATGACCCTGATGATGTCTTGGAAGAGGGTGAACTCTTCTCTGAAGGACATAATGGCTCTGACTCAGACGCAGACGAAGAAGACCAAGTGCTCGAGATGCGCACCTCATTAACTCGTTCGCGGTCATCATCCTCGTCGCGCTCTCCTGGCGCTTCTGAGTATCCTCGCGATACGCATCCCCCACTTCCATATCCCCACTCACGTCCCCTGCTCATCCGCACGACGTCTTCTGACAAAGAGCACGTGACAATTGCACCTATTGCGCCGACCCTCCTCAAGACAACCGGCGTGGGCAACCATTTCGTCGTCACTGATCTCGGCGGCCGTGAGCGCACACCCCCCACGCCACCCATCGATCTCGTATACGTCCCCTCCTTTGGAGGTGGGTATGCACTTCCCCGGAAAAACTCTGGCGGTATCTATGGCAGGGGAAGTTCCAGCGATGACGTTTACAGGCACAAGGGTGGTCGATTTAGCTCTAGCCCTGCCACAAGCACGAGCACGAGTGCCAGCAACTCACGTAGTCCCCCTCCCGCAATCCCCGCTGCCGAGGCCCTTCCAATCCCACGCGTTTTGAGTCCTCCGGCTGTGGAGAGTCCCATGGGCGCCCACGATGAATCATATGACTATTTTGGCTCGGCCGCAGCAGCGCAGGTGCTAAGCGTAGATCTCCCCGTAAACATGCGACAAGCCGATCTTGGAGCGGATTTCGGTCCGGATATGGGTGCGCTAGGTGTCCGACTCGGACGGGTTGTCGATATGCCGGACGTCGTGGTGAATGATGAAACTGGAGCAATCGAAGAGCGGTGTGAGAGCCGTCCGCGCTCGCGATCACATTCTCGCTCCCATAGTCGAAGCCATTCACGAACGCCCAGCCCAGCTGAGATCAAGGAAGCGAACACAGACTCCGATGCCACACGGATGCGCTCCACTTCGCCCATCTATTCATCGCCCTCACCTCTTTCGTTACCACAAGATGCTACTCATCTCTCACCCCCCGATTCCTACCCTTCACGCGGTCGCACCCCGCCTGGCATGCCACCCCGATCGTGGTCGTTCTCGAACGATGGTCGCTCTTCTGGAGAGCCGTGTCGTGGTCGTTCAGCGACGCGCAACTCATCCTTCTCCGATCGAGAGCGTTCGTCATCAAGAACAAGTTTTGTCGGTGGGACTGGCTCTCCGCTTGGAAGTGTAAGTCCGACAGGCCAGGGAGCTGGGTCCGTGGGGAACGGTATCTACGCGGCGTATGTCCAAGGACGCCATGGCTCACGACGGGGGAATGGCAGTGCGGAGAGCGCCGGTAGTAGGGAACGTGGGCGTAGAGGTGGCGTCAGCGAGACGAGCACAAGTCCCCCAAGAACAGCAACCACTTACGAGAGCAGAAGTTTAGATGCTGCAATAGCTGACGTCTCGCCCACCCTTTCGCCTATCCCGAGCACAAACACACTGGTATCCCCGACGTTGCCTTCTATCGCCCCACCCGGACCTTCTTCGTCTACACAGGCGCCCCCGCAACCTGATTCTCCTGCGCATCCAATAGCCCCAAAACCGACACTTTCGGTACCGATACCGAATCATTCATCCCCGACTACGGAGGAAGATAAGCACTCTCGCTCTGCTTCGAGCACCATCTCCCCATCCGTCCTACGCCATGTGTCTATTGCTGTTCCTTCACTACCAGCACCGGCAGCTGCTTCTGTACTCGCGCAGAGGCCACAGTCGCCGACGCGTGGGCCCTCCGCGCGGGATTCCTTGACGCCGCCGGGAAGCCCAAATGATCATGGCACTTTCGCGGGACGCGCAGCCGAGATTGTGTCAACCGCCCGGGGTCTGTTTGGCGTGCTTTGGTCCGGGAATGGTAGCAACAGTCCCGGCGTTCCATAATGCGTTACAGTTCGTCAGCCTGTTGATGCTCTCTCTTATCTTGGCTAATCGTTTGTCTAAGGTCTTGTCACGATGTCCCAGTCACTGCTCACTTGCCATGTTCCGATCTTCAATCCTTGTTTATTCCCATTTCGCACATCTCTGACACATTACGCTCTTGTTCCATTTCTCCAAAGCTTGGCGGCTTTCAGTGCTCCCCTATATACCTTCACATTAATGCGCCCATTGTGGCATTTAATATCGGCGCGCACTGTTTATATATCTATGCATTCTTTGGGTACCGTACCTGTCTCACCTCTACCTTCTTCATTGTGCCCTTTTTGGACTCGCACCATTACCATAAAGTATTGCAGCATATCGAAGTCTCGTGCTAACGAAAGAGTGTACTACTTGACAATGTCGAATACTATACGATCGCAGTGAAGTGTAGTATCCTCACGGTTTTCGCTCCCCCCGAACGCAATTGCGTCGCTTGAGGTGGCAGCCAGGCATGTACATGTATAATGTTAGGTTACTTCTTTTTTACACGCAGGAACACTGAAGTACTGAAGGATAATCATTGGGGACGTCGTCGCTATCGTGCTCTGCGTGGGCCGTTGCTTGCCAATCGCAAATTTGATAAACAAAGCAGGCCAATCAAACGGTCTTCGATTGTGAAAATCCTTTCCTCGCAGCCAACTTTGATAGCCATCATTTCCTTCTCGTGATAACACACTAATACCTATCCTCTTACCATGACGTTCTCATAGGTTTTTCCGCAAAATTTCCTGGTCCCTCTACGTCAGACGCCACGGGTCGTTACTGAAGTGGCGGTCCCCAATTCAAAGGCGTTCGAGACGCTGGCGGCCTAACTGCAAGTCGTCCGCCATTTTCCGCGGGTGGGTGCCACTACGTCAAGCACCAGTGTCGCGGACCGCGGTCGCCAGCGCACAATCCCCCTCCCGACGCTCTCCCTCCCAGCTTACACCTGTCCCCGTACCTTAACTCTGATGATGTCTGGGGGGGGGGCGGCTTCCTATCCGGCCACCACCCACACCAGCTACTCGCCTCGTCCGCTGAGATCGGTTTATCTGTCCTCCCTCCGGAATCGCCGCACTGTTAAAGGCAAATGGATCGGATCTTACGCCTGCCAGACCTCCACCGCCGCCGCTCTCAACGCCGGTAGTAGTAGCCTAGTACCCCCGAGGACTGCTGCTGCTTCAAGTTGCAATTGAAGTGCGTGAGGCTTCGCGGCCGGATGGCGACAACGGCGATTGTCGGATCGTCGGATCGTCCAGGTCGTGGCCCCATTGGGAGAGAGAGGTCTTGCGGGTACGTAGCTCGGAATGCTTTAGGATTGGCCCCCGTTTCGCTGAGAAGTCGAACTGCTCTTATGGTAGGCACTGCATTGTAAGTCTGCACCTCTCGTAGCTTAAGGACAAGCGACGTTGACGTATTGCTGCTTCATAGGGAAGAGAAGTGTAGCGGCTCATGGCCATCGCTGGCAATGAGTCACCTCATTCCCAGTTCAGACGTACGGGTATTCGGGGATCATTGTTCACCCATTCGATACCCGCATCGTTACCTTTACCCGGCTCATGTATTGAATTGGGGGCTGCGATCGATCGGAAAGCTGTTCGTCGCGACACGCACCACCGGTTTCACGGCCGCTCACGACTCACAACGCCGTAAAAATCAGCCTATTCGTCGTGTCTCGGGATATCAGCCGACGCCGACGTTATCCTTCAAATTATTAATCGAGTCTGTTTCTTGTCAAGGCGGTCACGTATGCGTCTTCCTTCTTGCTAACCGCATTTTCCTCGTTTTAGCCCTGCAATGACGCAATACACCTATCGATCTTAATCCGGATAGCAGGGCTTCGCAGCTCTGCCGGTGATTATGCCCCTACCTGCCTCGAAAATGCTCCTCCGAGTCGCGAGTGTCTGTTGGAGTTCTCCCTTGTTTGTGCTCCTTTGAACTGCGATAGGTTAACCGCGTGACGACGAGGGCGCCGCTCGAACGTCAACCCAAGTCAGCCATCGTCAGAGACGAGTTGTACCGCTTGAGTGGACTTGCTCCATGTTGATCTGACGGTCTACCCCGGTAAAAATGCCTAACCTTATTGTCGTTCATGTGGGAGTAGAGCCGTGGACATAAGCAACTCTGGTCAACAACCAACGCCACAAGCGGTCCCGGGCCTACCTCCAGGCGAGGCCCCACTTCCCTCTCCTTTATTACAACGATGTGTGACGGAGTTCACAACGCGATAATGTGTTCACGCACTGGTAGGAGCGTCCATGTAGAAATGCGGAACGTATTACGGTATCATCAGTCCCTCTTTCGACGGACAAGGACTGCATCCGTTCATTCTTTTTTGGCCTGTCGTGATTAGGGATGAGTACTCGATGCGTCGTCTGCTTGGAGAAGTACAGGAACGTGATTCGGAAATCAGCAAGGTTCCTGTATCCTACTGTAGGCTTTGTTGACGTACTCACTATCCCCCATCGCGAGAATTCCATGATTCATGCATTCATGTGCTGAACGCATGAGCCCGAGTATGCGCCCTAACCGACGTAAGCATCCGATATACAAAGCTGCCCCTGTAAGAGTTAGCGCGGGATCTACCCTCGTTCCCGTTCCCAATTCAAAGAAATCCATATCTGCGTGCTTTCCAGGTCGCAACCGTTGCACAACCCTATTTGGCCGGAACTTTACTTCATCTACTAATCACGTGAGTCATGTGCTCGATACCCGCAACTCTGAGGCCCCTATCTGTTTCTTCAAACTCAACTCATCAATATCAAAGCGTTTTTTGCGTTTGCAACACACTCCGAGTCCCGGGTCACCCACAGCTTTTGGCCCTCCATTTGATGATAACGATGCCGACATCATCCTTCGAAGTTCTGACCAAGTCGAATTTCTGGTCTACAAAGTTATATTATCTAAAGCATCCCCTGTCTTCAAGACTATGTTTTCTTTGCCTCAGCCTGCCACGGACACCACACAAAACTCCCGTCCTATCGTCGATCTGGCTGAGAACAGCAAGGTCTTGGCAGCCGTGCTGTCAGCCATCTATCCTCACACTTCGGTCGCGGCTGATCCACTTTCATTGGACGACTTGATCACTATCTTGGACACAGCTAGGAAATACGACATGGCTACTGCACTACGCCGTCTCATCGATTCTACTCGCGCGGAGACCCTGCGAAGCAGCCCTGTGGAGGCCTTCTGTGCTGCATACTCTCGCGAACTGAGAGAAGCAGCACAGATAGCGGCGAGGGCATCACTCAAAAATCGGTTGACATTTGAAGGTATTGGGGATAAGTTGCAGTACATAAATGGACCTGCTATCCATAGACTGTGGAAGTTCCACCGTGCTTGTTGTGCTGCCGCCGTTGAAGCCATTCCGGACAATACCTTTACGTGGATCCCGCCAGCAGTGACCACCGAGTGGGGTGGTCGTTATTCAAATTGCGGTTGCCACAAAGTTACAGTATCGTTCGGGTTCGAGCCCAAAAAAATATTCTTGGATGTCACCATTTCGTGGCGCGGCTATCTAGACCGCGCACGCAATGCATTGCGGGAACATCCTTGCAGCGAGGCCGTAACAAACCAAGCTCTCCTCCGGCCGTCCTTCGAGGAGCAGATGTGTGACAAATGTCGGCAGCGCCTTTGTGGCCAGTCGGAGTTTAGTCGCTACTTGGGAGAAGAGGTCGAGAGGATTGTTTCGGAAGTAAGAGAGGCTCTTGCATCCTTCTCTGATATCCTTTCTAACTTCTGATTTTCGCGGAGGTTCCTCTGCATTTGCCTTTCTGAAACCAAGGTTGATCGACTGTATCGTGCTTCCAGGCAGTTGCTCGATTTAAACACCATTGGCGTCTAAAGATGTTCGTGTGCTCCAGGGGTGTGTAGAGGATTAAAGTTGATTAGGGAGTGTGCACTCGGCTTTGGGCCCCTCATACATCCACTGTCAGTTACAATAGATGGGTCAAATGCGACATATATGAAGCTCTGCCAGCGACAGGTCACTACTAGTAGGACACTGAGGCTGACAGCTGTAATTTTCATCGTCAAAGTGAAGAAAAAACGCACTGAAATCACTATCAGTGAACTAAGGCGACGCTTAACACCTGTGGAGATCTCGAAAATAAAACGATACTCTGAGTAGCGTCCAAGTCTGGCCCGGGCTCGGCGGCCCGCCGCTTTAAGTTCATGCATGATGCATGTATCGTGTGGCCCTGGCAACGGTCATACAGTATCCGAGTCGTTTTAATTGGCTATATTTGATGGTCTTAGTTATAAGTGCATTACCAGGCTTCCCTAGCTCCTCCCTACTAAGTCATACTGTATCTCCCAGTGTCGTTGGTTCGTTTGCCAGTGCGTCGCATCCGAGTCATTTAACTCGGACTGCCACTGGCAGTTGGGAGGATCATGATGACAAGAAGCCACAACTAGGTCCGTACCTGGAAATCCACCCAACGGCATTTCTGATTTTTTCTTCACAACCGTCCAGTAGCGATCGTAATCTGGTCTATAGATGTACAGTGTCGCGTGTTTAAGCCCTCATTAAGGCCTCATTTTCAAACCAAAGAAATGTGCATACTATGCGCCACGATGGCCCACGAAATTGGGGCCCGGGGAAGTCCCTTATGAGCGCACATTGAAACTATCTTACAACGACTCCGAGTCGTCTTATTTGGTCGTGTAAATGAAAGTCATATGATGTACTCACTGGCAGGAACTAGTGCAACTAAGGCCACAGTCTGCCTCCGCTCAAACCCAAGTCTGACCCAAGGTTACGCCGGGAGTCCCAGGACAAATAACGTCTTCAGTAGCGGTTATTCGTGCATCCTGCTCCGAGTATTATCGATATTATCAGTTCATATCGATCGATTGCTGTCCGCTCCGGAAAAGTCAAACCGCGTTGGTACGTCATTGCCGCAGTATCTCATTATTTGCTTTTGGTGTTTGCGAGAAAATACTCACAAGTGTCTGTTGGAGGCCTCCTTTGTCCATATTCCTCTGAACTGCGATGGGTTACCCGCGTGGCAGCAAGACCATCGCTCGAATGTCAACCCAAGTTGGCTATTGGTCCGGAGTCCTGGTCCTTGAGGACGACTCGGAGTTGTGCCACTTGGGTGCTCACCACCCCCGATGCGAGGGTTCCATGATTCACGTACGTGTAGCACCGCCATATGAGGAATCGATCATCTTCCCTAACCGATAACCGACGTATACGTTCAACGGCACTCTATATAGAAAGCTGCCCCTGTGAGAGTTTTGGCGCGGGCTAAGATCTGTCTTCAAGTTCGTTTCCAAATCAAGGAAATACATGCCAGCGTGCTTTCAGTTCCAGGGTCCGAGTCGCCAACATTGGGCAAGGTCCACCCGCATTCACGTTGAGATCAACTTGCAACAACCAGTGTTGGTTAATCAGGACAGCGGGAACGAACCACGTGAGTCAGTTCATTCGATACCCGATGAACGGAACTTTTGAGGCCCCTATGTCTAGTCTCTATTCTGCATCGTCTCATCATCTTAAGTGCAACTGCATCAACTGAATATGTCTCCTCCTCGCTGGTCAAAGCGTTTGAGGCATATTCAGCCGAATCAGCCCACACTGGCAAGCTTTGGCCCCCCATTCGACGATGATGATGCCGACATTATCCTTCGAAGTTCCGACCAAATCGAATTTCTGGTCTACAAAGCCATATTATCTAAAGCATCCCCTGTCTTCAAGACTATGTTTTCTTTACCCCAGCCTGCCACAGACATCGCACAAGACTCCCGTCCTATCGTCGATCTGGCCGAGAACAGCGGGGTCTTGGCAACTGTGCTGTCAGCCATCTATCCTCACCCTTTGGTGATGGCCGATTCTCTTTCATTGGACGACTTGATCGCCATCTTGGAGACAGCTAGGAAATACGACATGGCCACTGCATCACGCGTTCTCCTCATGGATCCTACTTGCACGGAGTCCTTGCGAAACAGCCCTTTTGATGTTTTCTGTGCTGCATACTCTCGTGAACTGAGAGAGGCAGCACAGATGGCGGCGAAGGCATCGCTCAAATATCGATTGACCCTAAACGATATTGGGGATAAATTACAGTACATGAACGGATCTGCTGTCCATAGACTGTGGAAGTTCCACCGTGCTTGTTCTGCTGCCGCCCTCACAGCGATTCCGGACAATAATATCTTTATATGGATGCCGCCAGCACCGACTACCTGGTGGTTGTCTACACCCGAGGGAAGTTGCGACTGCAATAGTCCATTTAAATTGTGGTTTGGGCCCGCAAAGTCTGTCTGGCGGGTCAACAAATCGTGGCGTGACTATTTAGACCGCGCACGCGATGCCTTGCGAGAACACCCTTGCAGCGAAGCCGTAACAAACCAAGCGATCCTCCGGCCGTCCTACGAGGCGCGACCTATGTGTGATAGATGTCGGAAGCGCTCTTTTGGCCTGTCGGAGTTTAGTCGCTATTTGGGGGAAGAGGTCGAGAAGGTTGTTTCGGAAGTAAGAGAGGCTCTTGCATCCTTCTTTGATACCCTTGCTAACTTTTGATTGTCATGGAGGTTCCTCTGGATTTGCCTTTCTGAACCCAAGATTGATCGACTGTATCGTGCTTCCGGGCAGTTGCTCGATTTAAACACCATTGGCGCCGAAAGATGTTCGTGTACTCCAGGGCCCGTAGGGGATTAAAGTTGATTAGGGAGAGCTTGTTGTGCACTCAGATTTGGGCCCGTCAAACTACATAGTACATCCACCGTCAGCTACAGTATGTGGGTCAAATTTGTGGCATATATGACCGCTCTGCCAGCGACAGGTCCGAGTCACTGAGACACTGACAGCTGTAATTTCCATTGCCAAAGAGAAGGACAAGTGCACCGCAATCACTTGTCAGTGAACTAAGGAGATGCTTTGCACATGTGGAGATCTAGAAAGTAAAACGATGGCCTGAGTAGCGCCATAGGGGGCGTCTGCCAGTGGGCCATCGCTTCATAACAGATCATGTCACGGTCCGGTACTCAGTACTCAGTGACCATACTGTACTCAGGAGATACTAGTGTGCAGTGGCAACTAAGGCCGCAGTCTGCCTCTGCTCAAGCTCAAGTCCAGTCCAACCCAGGGTTATGCTGGGACAAATAACACCTTCGCCTCCTGCCCCGAGTCTTATCGATCTTATCAGTTCATATCGATCGATTGCTGTCCGCTTCGGAGAAGTCAAACCGCGCTACAGTAGTAACCCACGTCAAAGTGACGTCATTGCCGCGGTATCTCATTATTTGCTCCTCAATTGGTGTTTTCAGATCCAAAATACTCACCAGTGTCCGTTGGAGGTCTCCTTTGTTCATGTTCCTCTGGGCTGAAATAGGTTACCCATATGGCTGCAAGACCATCACTCGAATGTCAACCCCAGCTGGCTACCAGTACCGTTGGGGTCCTGGTCCTTGGGGACGACTCGGAGTTGGACTGCTCGGGTGCTCACTACCCCCAATGCGAGGGTTCGATGATTCGTGTATGTGTGGCACATAGGTCATGATAGGTGCGCACCGCCATACGAGAGAAGAGATCCACCATCTGGACTATCTTCCCCGACCGGCAACTGACGTACGCGTTCAGCGTTATTCTATATACATGCCAGCGTGTTTGCTTTCAGTCCCAGGTCCGAGTCGCCGACTTGGGGGAAGATTCACCCACATTCACGTTCAACACATTAACAAGATCAAGACAGCGGGAACTGTACTTCCGAGTCAGCTGACCACGTGAGTCACTGGCATGATACCTGATGAACAGAACTTTGAGGCCCCTATGTGCAGCCTGACCTTATTATTCCGCATCGTATCAAGTGCAAGTGCATCAATTCGCCTATGCCTCCTACTCGTAGGTCAAAGCGTTCGAGTCGTATTCAGCTCACAAGCTTTGGCCCCCCATTCGACGATGACGATGCCGACATTATCCTTCGAAGTTCCGACCAAGTCGAATTTCTGGTCTACAAAGTCATATTATCTAAAGCATCCCCTGTCTTCAAGACTATGTTTTCTTTACCCCAGCCTGCCACAGACATCGCACAAGACTCCCGTCCTATCGTCGATCTGGCTGAGAACAGCAAGGTCTTGGCAACTGTGCTGTCAGCCATCTATCCTCACCCTTTGGTGATGGCCGATTCTCTTTCATTGGACGACTTGATCGCCATCTTGGAGACAGCTAGGAAATACGACATG
>WNFC01013669.1_pt1 | contig 16859 bp, 11 predicted proteins | sample 5400541 | NCBI WGS metagenome assembly WNFC01 (sample SAMN13153342, study PRJNA577476) | soil metagenome | isolation source: 120 cm saprolite under Douglas fir tree site 2 hole 2 replicate 1 | place: USA:California | collected 2015-04-18
TTGTAACGACGCACTAAGAATCAGTAGTTCTGCGGAGGACACCCCGGGATCCGCAGCCTAAGCTGCGTGCGGTGACAGACCCTACGACCAAGGCAGCGCCCCGCGCGAGATACGACGCGGCCGACGTCGAGGTGGCCCGCCTTGAGTGGGGACCGTGGTGTCACACCTTGACTTACGTTGGTGCGGACGCCGACGCGGCCACGGATCATGCCATCGCTTACCTGCAGGCGGGGCTGCCTGCCGACGTCGTTGCCTCCCTGCTACAGATCCGGTTCGGATCGCACGATCCCTCGTACCGAGCTCGCGTGGTCGCGGAGCTCGACTATTGCCGGCGCGTGCGCCGGGACCTGGCGGACCTGCTCGCCAGAGGCCTGATCTCCGCGACGTCGGCCCAGGAAGTCGATCGTGATTTCGAAGGGCGGCTGGCTGCTCTGGACACTGCCAGTGAGCCGATCCGGCGAGCTGCGCCTGCGACCGCCCCGTCCGCCGAGCCCTTGGCGCCCGCGACGGCAAGCCCGGCGCAGGAGCCTGCCGCGCCGATGCCGGCGGCCGCAGCACCAGGCATATCGCTGCGCGAGATCTTCGCCGAGCACTCGGTCCTCATCCTCGCCGCCCTCGGCGCTTTCCTCCTGGTCGTGGCGACCGTCCTCTTCGAGCTGTACGGGACGGTCGGCCTGGGTGGCGGGGTTCGCCTCGGGGCGGTCGTGGCCCTCAACGTCATCTTCGCGACCGCGGGCTACCTGGCCAACCGCCAGGAGCGCCTTCGCTCCGTCGGCAGCATCTACATCGCGCTCGCGGCCGTGCTCCTGCCCCTGGTCGGCATCGCGGCCTGGACGTTCCTCGACCTGGGAGCCCGTGGCATGACAGTCGACCAGGCGCTCGCCGTTACCGCCACCGCCTGCGCACTCGTTTATGGATTCCTCGCGCGCGGGCTTGGGCTGCGCGCCTACGGCGAGATGGCCGGCGCCGCCGTCCTGGTCGCGTCGTGGGGGTGGTCGGGCGCGATCGCCGGCGACCACTGGCGCTCGCTCGGGCTGGCCGTGACCCCGTTGGTGTACGCGATCTGGGAGCGCCTGCTGCCCGACCGGGTGTTCGCGCACTTCCAGTGGTTCGCGCACGCCGCCGCCCTCGTCGCGCTCGGCGCCGCGGCGCGCTTCGACCCCGAACGCTGGGTGCTGACCGCGACCCTTGCCGTCCTTGCGATCGCATACCTCGCGTGGCAGGCGGTTGCCCCTGACCGCGTTCGGGCCTGGGCGGGCGAGGCGGCACTCATCCTCGCGGCGACAGCCGCGATCGGACCGCTTGGCCTGCACTCATACCACTTCGCGCTGCCGATGCTCGTCGCGATTCCGTTGATATTCCTGGCTCGCAGGCCCGACTCGCTCGGAGTCGTTGGCAAGCTGTACCGCGCGCACCCGGCGCACCTCCATCTCGCTGTGGTGGTGGGTCTTCTGTTCGCGCTGGCCGAGTACACGTTCCAGTACGGAAGTGGAGAGGGCTGGACGGTCGCCGTCGCGCGCGGAGAGGAGTGGAATGTCGCGGTCGCGCTCTGGATCGCGGGTGGCCTCTACGCAGCGGACTTCTGGTTGGGCCGCACCGAGAACACGGGCTACGCGCTGCGGGCGGTCCTGCCGTTGGCGCTTGCGGCCACGGGTCAGGCTCGTGGACTCGGATCGTGGACAGCGACGCTGACAACGGTTGCCCTGGTCGCATACGTGGTGCCATTCGTCGCTGGCCCCGCGCTCAAACCCTTGACGCGCCGAGCCTCGTTCTTCTTCTATGCGGGCCTCGCGCTCGTCATGGTCCAGCTGCCGAGCATCCCGCTGGGCGCCGGCCATTGGGAGATCCCGGCCGCCCTGCTAGTCTCGGCCGTCGCCATTGGAGCCGCCAGCGAGCTGGGCGGCGTCCGCTTCGGCGCCTACGCAGCACGTGCAATCTTCTCGCTCGCATGGTTTGCCGGCGTCGAAGCCTTGAACGCGGGCGATTGGCGCGGTCCCTTCGACGCGCTGCTCGCGCTTGTCTACGTCGCGCTCGGTCAGGTGCGCACGCTGGCCACGCACTCGGTCGCGACCGCGGGCCGTCGATGGTTCATCCACGCCACTGCCGTGGCCGCAATCGGCCTCTCCTTCACGGGTCCGGACGACCTCTTCTGGTGGCGCCTGACGGCGGCTTCGGGCGCTCTGGCGGCCGCTTACTGGTGGCTCGCGACGACCCGCCCGGGGAAGGAGATGCCGTGGCTCGCTTGGGCGGCGATCAGCTCCGCTGCCGCCGGCCTGGTCCTGGCGCGGGTGCCCGAGATGTGGCAGGGCACCCTCATCGTCGCCGCCGCGCTCTTGCTGACCGCCGCCTGGGCGGCCGCACGAAGCGTCTTGAACCGGCCTCTGCTGCACGACAGCGGGCTGCCCGTGCTCGGCGTGCTGGCCGCGGTCGGCGCCGGCTTGACGCTAAGAGAAGACGTTCCACAGTGGTCGCAAGCGATCGCTGCACTGCTGGCCGGCGGTTTCCTGCTGGCCTGGTCGCGCTTGCATGAACGGTCCGAGCTCGTGCAGAGCCTGCGAGCCGGCGCCGCGGCGATCGGAACGATCGGCCTGTTCATCGGCGCTGCGGTCCTGAAGCTCGACACGGGCTACGCGGGGTTGCTCGCCCTCGCGATCGCTGCCGGCCATGCGGAATGGAACGTTCGCGCCAAAGGCGAGATCGAGAGGTGGTACGCCGCGGCTGCGCTGCTCGTCATGGCGCCGGTCATCTACCTGTGGCCATACGCCCAAACGCCGGCAGCGTTGATCGCGCTCGAGTTCGTCGCCCTCGCGGCTATCTGCGTGCAAGCCGGAGCGCGCCGCCGCGAATGGTTCCTGGCCTATCCCGCCGCGCTGCTGCTGGCGCCGGCGCTGCACATCGCCTTCATCGCCCTCGGGCTAGCCGCCAACCGCGAGCTCGAGGAGCGCGCGTTCGCGGTCCTCGCGTGGGTCGTCGGCTTTGTCGGGCTATTGGTGCGCGCGAGCAACGGGAGCCGCTGGGCCTTGAGCACAGAAGCGGGCGCCGCCACTCTCGCCTCCGGCGCGCTGGTGGCGCTGGCGGCGGACGGCCATCCCGACCCGGCGGGCATCGCCATGCTGGCGTATTCGGCCCTGGTCTACACAGCCGGCATGCAGGAGCGCGAGCGCTGGGTGCTGCCGGCGGCTGCCGCCACCGCATTGGCGGGCATGATCACCCTGCTCGACGCTCATGGCGCCGACACCATCCTCTACGCCGCCGCGGTGGGCGTGCTCGGCCTGGTCATCTGGGTCGCCGGCCGCGTCGCCTTGATGTTCGTCGGACGGCACGCCGTCGTCGACATGCATCGTTACCTCGGCCTCGGCCTGCTCGTGGTCGCCGGCCTGGCGGGCTTTGCCTTCCCCGACAAGACCGGTCCATCCAGTGAAGGCGCCGCCCTGGCCACGCTTGCGCTGCTGATCACGGGCGGGGTGTTCTGGCTCGATGCGCAGACGTTTGGGTTTCGCCCCAACCTGTACCTGGCGCTGGTCAGCGCTTCGACAGCCGGCTACTTTGTCGCGCGCGGTGTCCGTCTGGAATCGTGGGAGCTCGTGCCTCCCGGATTCGGCCTGATCGCCTGCGGGATCCGCCTGCGCCACGAAACCGGATTCCACGTCGGTGCGCAGCCGCGTCAGCTGCTGGTCGGTGTGGGCCTTGGCCTGGTGATGGGGTGGGCGGCCGTCTTCACCGTTACGGGCGACCTCTTCTGGCTGGTGGCGTTGCTGATCGAGGGAGCCATCACGGTCGGCGCTGGGATCGTCCTGCGCAGCCGCGTGCTGCTTGCCGGCGGCGGCGTGGCGCTGGCGCTGGTCTCACTTCGGGCGCTGCTTTCGGTGGCGCAGGCCGGATATCTGTTTGCCGCGTTCGGAGCCGTGGCCCTGGTGCTGCTCGCTGTCGCCACCGCAATCGCATTGAGCCGTGGGCGCTCATTCGCCGGCGCGCGCGGCATGCGAGAGCAGCTGGCGACCTGGGACTAATTCCCTCTCCCCGAAGGGGAGAGGGTTAGGGAGTGGGGCGTGAGTGCCGTTAGCCGCGCAATTGCTCGACGCCGGCCTCGCCCCGGGCCAGCCGGCCCCGGAGCACCGCGAAATACCACCCGGCGGCGACGGCCAGGACGATGACAACGATCCAGTCGGCGCCCCAGAAATCCTTGGGGATCATCAGGGCGCCGAGCGCGATCAGGATCCAGGCGAGCGCCGCGTACATGACCGGCTTCGCCCACACCCCGAGGTCGAACGCCTCCGGCAGCTTGTCCATGCGATGGCGCCGCATCACATACGCGAGCACGGTCAGGAAGTAGACGATGAAAGGCAGGGTGGCGGTCGCCGTGATAAGAAGCAGGAACGCAGAGCCACCCTTGCCCGTGATTGCGCTCAAATAGCCCCATGCAACGAAGAGCAAGCCGAGCGACGACGCGGTGACCAGCGCGCGGATCGGCGTCTGCGTCTGCGGGTTGACCTTCTTCAACGCGGACGAGAACGGAATGATGTTGTCGCGCGCGAACGAGAAGATCAACCGGCCCGTGGCGGCCAGGCCGATCACGTCCAGCGCAAAGATCGAGAAGACGACGATCAGGCTGAAGATGAGCTTGCCCACGTCGCCCATCCAGTTGCCAACGATGTCGACCAGCGGCACGGACGACGCGGTGATCTTGCCGAGGTCCGGGATCGCGATCGTGAATCCGACCAATGCCACCATGCCCAATATCGCCGAGCTGGCGACCGACCAGATCACCGCCTTCGGGACGGTGACGCGAGCCGCGACGGCCTCTTCGCCGAGGTCGGCGGCCAGCTCGAAGCCGACGATGGTGAAGATGCCCATCAGGGCGGCATAGGGGAGAGCAACCAGGATGTCTCCGCCATGCACCCCGCCTGTGTCGCCGAGAAAGGCGATCGAATGGTTGGGGTGGATCGCCCACAGCACGAAGAGGATCAGGCCGAATCCCACCATGCCGGCGATCTCCGTGAAAACCGCCACGTTGTTGATGCGTGAGGCCAGCGCGATCGAGATGATGTTGATCGCGAGCACCGCCAAGAAGATGACGACGGTGATTACGAGGTTGATGGTCGGATTGGTTGCATCCAGGCCGACAATCGACGCAATCAGCGGCGCCACCACCACGAAGTTGATCCCCGCGGCGCCCACGGCGAGATAGGACAGGCCTACGAAACCGGTGAACCAGCCGTAGGTCGTGTTCACGAGCCGCGCGCCCCACTGGTACGAATAGCCGGCCAGCGGAATGCGCGTGCCCAGCTCGGCCACGACCAGCGCGACGAGCATCTGGCCGATCGCGGCCACCGGCCAGAGCCAGATCATGGCCGCGCCGAGATGCGCGAGGCCGAATCCGTAGTTCGCGAACAGCCCGGTGGTGATCGAGATGATCGAGAAGGCGACCGCGTAGAGCGAAAAGAGCCTCAGCGCTCGGCGGAGCTCTTGCTTGTAACCGAAGGATTGGTTGATGCCCTCGTCGGACGCCGCCACCTGCTCGGACACGGGTTCCCCTCCTTATCTATGTGTCTGCGCGCTACCCGAGCACGCGCTCGAGGTAGGCGTTGCCAAACAGCCGGTTGGGATCAAGACGATCGCGCACGGCGGCGAACCGAGCCCAGAGCGGATAGCGCTGCCGCAGCGTGGCGGCGGTCTGGAAGTGGAGCTTGCCCCAGTGCGGGCGGCCCTCGTGGGAGCTCATGATCGCCTCCACCTCTCGAAAGTAGGGCTCGTGCTCGAACCGGTGGTAGACGTGCACGGCGATGTAGCCGGTGTCGCGCGCGTATGCCGGGCTCAGCGGGATGTCGTCGGCAGCCACCGCGCGCACCTCGACCGGGAAGCTGATCAGCAGGCCCTTGCTTTCGATCATCGCGCGGATCTCGCGCACCGCCGCGATCAGCTGGGCGCGGGGCACCGCGTACTCCATCTCCGCAAACCGCACCAGCCGAGTGTTGGCGAAGATGCGATCGCTGCGGTCGGTCATCTCCTTGCGCGACATCGTCCGCGCAGTGATGGCGGCGAGGCTGGGGATCCAGGTCCGACGCACCTGAGCCGCTCGCTGGATCATGCCGAACGCATGGTTCTCCAGCAGGATGTCGTTGACGTAGGCGCCGAAACCGGTGCGGCGCTGATTTGCGGGCGGGGCCTCCTGGGTGCGCGTGTTGGTGATCGCCTGGGCCCACTCAGTGTGCGGAAACCAGAAGAACTCGAAGTGGTCGTTCTGGTGGCAGAGCTCGTCGAACTGGTCGAGCAGCTCGTCGATCCGGCGCGGCTCCTGGATGGAGTGAATGTTGTAGGCGGGCGCGCAGCGAAGGGTCACGGTCGACAGGACGCCGAGCGCGCCCAGGCCCACCTGCGCAGCCTTGAACGCTTCGGGATCGAGTTCGGGCGAGCAACGCAGCACGGTGCCATCGGCCAGCACGAGCGAAAGCGCCACGACCTGGCTGGAGATGTTGCGGAAACGTTCGCCGGTGCCATGGGTCGCCGTCGAGATGGCGCCGCTGATGGTCTGGTAGCCGACGTCGCCCATGTTTTCCATCGCCAGGCCGAAATGCGCGAGCGCATCGCTCAGCTCGAGGATGGTGATGCCGGCCTGGGCCGTGATCGTGGCTGAGTCGCGGTCGACGTCGAGGACCTTGTTGTACAGGTCGAGCTTGATGAGGCACCCGTCGGTGCACCCGATGTCGGTGAAGCTGTGCCCGCTGCCGATGACCTTCACGTGCTCGCCGCGTTCGGCAGCCGCCCGGACGATGGCGACGATCTCTTCTTCGCTGGTGGGTGACTCGATCCGGGTGGGGCTGCAGCTGTAAGTTCCGCCCCAGTTGGTCCAGCTGGTGCGCGCCACCGTCACCATCCGCGCAGGTCGACCTCCCAGGTCTCGAGCACCTCGCCGTCCCGCACCAGGTGCATGCGCTCGTGGTAGGCGATGGTCGGGTCGACGTGAGCCGGCAGGACGCGGATCTGGTCGCCGACCGCGACCGACGTCTCCGGGATGAACGTGATGTGCTCGTCGGCGACGATCAGGACGTTGCCGCCGCCGGCGATGTCGGGGTTGCCGTGGTCCATCCCCAGCGCCTTGAGGCCGCAGTTGGCGACCGCATAGCCATCAGCCGAGGTCGAGATGACGGTCGCCAGCACGCTCGCGGCTTGCTTGAACGGAAGCCCGAGCTTCGCGTAGGCAGCGTCCATGAGCGCGTACGAGCCGGCCTGGATCTCGTTGGCCCAGGTGTTGAGGTCGTACGAGCCGGTGCCGCCGGCGGAGACGAGATCGCCGCCGACGTCCTTGTGCGCCTGCAGCAGGAGCTCCATCGCCTTCGCGGTCAACTCCTGCCGGAGCGAGCGGTCGTCGAGCCCGACCGCATGACCCTCGTAGCCCATCACCCCACGCACGACCAGACCCTGGTTGCGAGCCATCTCCGCCAGCGCACCGGCATTTTCGGGTGCGCAGCCGCACCGGGGCATGCCCACGTTGACGTCGATCAAGACCTCTTTGACGCCACCCTTGGCGGCGGCCTCGATGGTCTGGAGCGAGTCGACCGCGACGGTGATCCTGGCGTCGAGGCGGCCCAGCCGGGAGGCGTCGAGCACCTCGTTGGCCAGCAGGAGGTCCTCGCCCAGTCCCGCCGCGGCCATCCCCTCGACCTCTCTGATGGTGGCGCACGTGAAGCTGTGATGGCCGGCCGCGAGCTGGCGGCGGGCGAGGGCGGTGCACTTGTGGGCCTTGATGTGCGGGCGGAGCCGAGGTCCGGGCAGCGCGGTGGCCATGGTCGAGAGGTTGTGCTCGAAAGCGTCCGCGTCCACCAGCAGAGCCGGAGTCACCAGCTGCTCGATTCGCTTCGCGGTCACGGTCACGCGTGCATCATGCCAGCGCGGAGAGAATCAGGTCGGCTGGTACCCTTCGTTGATCATCCGCAGCTCACCCGCCCTGGCCGAAATCGAGTCCCTGGACCCGGCTACCGATTGGGAGCGCATCGGATACCTGAGCACCAACTACGACTTCCCCTGGGACGTCGAGCAGTCTCTGAGCCTGGTTCTCGCCGAGATCTTCGACCACGGAATGGATTCCGAGCGGGGCCGGGAGGCGAACCGCAGCCTGAATCGCATGCACGGCCGCTACGACATCAGCAACGACGACTACCTGTACGTGCTTTCGACCTTCGTGCTCGTGCCTGGCCGGTGGAACGAGAAGTTCGGCTGGCGCCCCTACTCGGAAAAGGAGCGGCGCGCCGGGCTCAACTACTGGCTCGAGCTGGGTCGGCGCATGAACATCCGGGACATTCCGAACGATGTCGACGAGCTGGATCGCTGGAGCCGCGCCTACGAGCACGCGAACTCGAGATACACGGAGAGCAATCGGCACGTCGCCGACGACACGCTGAACCTGTTTCTGTCGTGGTACCCGGGATGGTTGCGCCCCGTCGTCCGGCTCGGGGTTTTGTCTCTGCTCGAGGACTACCTGCTGGACGCGTTCGGCTATGCGCACCCGCCGCGATGGTTCAGGCGGCTGGTCGAGCTGATCCTACGGGCGCGCGCGCGGGTGATTCCCCTGCTGCCTCGCCGCCGGCACCCGCGCCTTATCACCAACGAGCGCATGCGGAGCTATCCCGGGGGTTACCGCATCGACGAGTTGGGGGTTGGCGGGCCGCTCGACGCACGCAGTTCGGCGAAATCCTGACGTAATCCTTAAAGCGCAGGGCGACGCAGTTCTGATCTTGCGAGAGTCCCTGGTAGTGGGTAATATCGCCGGGTTCTCAGTTGCGCCGGGGCATCGGTGGGGACTTATCTGAGCCGCCTCGTGGCGTCCGGCATTCATGAGAGGGAGGGGGCGCATGGAATTACGTAGGCGCGTGGTGGCGTTGGCGTCGGCCGGTGCAGTGGTCGCATCGCTGGTCACCGGTTTCGTGTTTGCGAGCGTAGCCGTCGCGAAGTCGTCAGGCGTGACGTTCTCTTCCGAGCCTGGTACCGCCGCGGTGTTGGCGCACTACACGGTCACGCCCGCGGGTCACGCAGGGTCGGACGCTTCGAACGAAGAGAGCCGGACCGTCACGCTAGCTCCCAAAGAGGACGGCCAGAACAAGGCCGCGCGCGCGGCCACGACCGACCTGTCGGCGGGCGCCACGAGCGACAACACAGCGGCCGAGCGGCAAGGGTCTGAATCGGAATCGCACGGCTCGAGCTTCATCGGGCAGCAGGCGTCAGCCACGACGTGCTCCTATTTCGGGAAGGGCTGCAACCCGCCCGACATGGCGCTGGCGGCCTCGCCCGAGTGGGTTCTCCAGGGCGTCAACACCCAGTTCGAGGTGCTCGACACCTCCGGCAACGTGCAGCCCGGGTGGCCCGTCGGCGCCCAGGCGTTCTTCGGTGTCCCCAACGTCAGCAACGGCACCGACGTTCAGGGCCATCCAATCCCTTGCGACGTGGCCCACAAGAGCCAGCCGTTCCTCAGCGACCCGAGGGCGCTTTACGACCCGATCGACCGCCGCTTCTGGGCGGCGATGCTGCAGCTCGAGAACAGCCCCGGGCTCGGAATCGCGACCGACTGCCCGTTCAAGGCGGCCTACTACGTCTCCGTGAGCCAGACCAGCAACCCCAACGGCAGCTGGAACGTGTACGAGTTCGAGATGTCGCTGGGTCGCCACCCGATCGGCACCGAGAATCTGGTCGCGGACTACACCCAGCTGGGCATCAACCGTGATGCGGTCTACTTCTCGTCCAACATGTTCGCCGCGGTCACGCTTGGATTTGCCTACGCGGAGCTGTTCGAGGCCAACAAGGCCAAGATGGAAAGAGGCCAGGGCGGTTTCACCGCCGACGGCTTCGTCAACCTGCGGGGCAACGGGCCGGGGCTCACCACCAAGACCGGACCCTTCCTCGCGGACACGCCTAATCCGGCGCTCAATGTCGACACGAGCGCCGGCGGCACCGAGGTCTTCGTCGACCTTCTGGATGGACCGGACCCGGTCAGCGGGCATGGCTGCACCAGCGCGGCCGACTCCTGCAAGGGCCTGATCCTCTGGAAGATGACCAACCCAATCGGACACGACCACGGGGGCAGCGCGCCCAAACTCACCGGGACCTACGTTCCCGACATCAAGCCGTACGTCTTCAGCCCGCCGGCCGACCAGCCGAGCTGCAATCACTGCGTTGACGTGCTGGACCTGCGGGTCACCGCGACGCCGGTGGTTCGGGACGGAAACGTATACGCGGCATGGGAAACCGCGATCAACAACGGAACGCAGATCGTGCCCGGCATCGAATGGGCGCAGGTGCGAATCGCGGGCGCCGGCGGCGAAAACTCAGCTGAAAGCGGGTACTACAACTTCAGCGGTGATACGGCCGTCAGCTTCCCAGCGCTGATGCCGGACGGACACGGCAACCTGGTCATGCTATTCGACCTCATGAGCCACAACGTCTTCCCAGAGACCCGCTTCGTAATCCGGGAGGGCGACGGTCAGTTCACCGGTGCGGGAGTGCTGATCAAGGCGGGCGAGTCGTCGTACCGTCCGGAACTCTGCGGCATGGCTATACGTGTGTGCAGATGGGGTGACTTCTCGGCCAGCTCGTTCGACGGCGAGGGCGGGATCTGGCTCGCCGGAGAGTACGCCAACCATTACGACGGCATCCCCAACCCGCCCGCTTTCGGGCGGAACTGGGGCACCTGGATCGCATCTGTCAGCAGCGGCGGTGGCGACTGACGCAAGTTTCGGCTGGGCTGGGGTTGGGCGCTGCCCGACCCCAGCTCCTTCTCCGAGCCGCTGCGCAGCGAAACTAAAGATTCAGTAGCTGTACTGACGACTGCCGATCGGCCCCAGGCTACCTTGCCGTCATGGCTCAGGCGCCGGTAAAACCCCCGCCGGTGCCTAGCCACGTTCCAGCCCCTTCTCCCCGAAGAGGAGTGAGTTAGGAGAGGCGCGCAGGCTGCGTCGCTCAGCCGTCGGCCCTTAGGCTGATCGGCGGCGATGCGAGAGGCGGGGTTCAGCGTCCGGCTGCTATCGGCCGGTCCATTCGTGACCATGATCGACCGCTTCGCGGTCGCACCAGTCCTGATCCCGATCGCGCTCGAATTTCGCGCCCCGGTCGGCGCCGTGGCCATAGCTGCCACCGCGTACTACTTCGCTTACGGGTTGGCGCAGCCCTTTTGGGGCTTCGCGTCCGACCGAGCCGGCCGGATTCGCATCATCAGGATCAGCCTCGGCGCCACCGCGGCCGCCTGCGCGCTCTCGGCGCTCGCCCCCAACGTCGACCTCTTCATCGCCGCGCGAATCGTCGCCGGCGCATCGGTCTGCGCGGTGCTGCCGACCGCCCTGGTCTACGTCGGCGACATGATCCCATTCAGGGCCCGCCATACCGTCATCGCGGACCTGCTGGCCGCAGTCGCGATCGGTACCGCAGCCGGCAGCTTCGGCGGGGGGCTGTTCGCGCACTACCTGAGCTGGAGGCTGATCTTCGGCCTTACAGCTGTGCTGGCTGCGGGCCTCGCGGTGGCCATGAGGCGACTGCCGGAGTCGAACGCCCCGCCGTCGACAGGCGGCCCGATCGCCCAGCTGCAGCAAGCATTCCGCCGCCCCTGGGCGCGATTCGTGATCCTCTTCGCGATGCCGGAGGGCGCAGCCGTGGTCGGCTTCCTGGTTTTCTTCGCTCCGGCGCTCGAGGCCACTGGGACCAACCCCGCCATCGCCGGCCTGGTCGTCGCCACCTACGGGGCTGCTGTCCTGGCCGGCACGCGAGTGGTCAAGGCCATCGCTCCGCGTCTGCCGGCATGGGCACTGATCGCCATTGGCGGCGGGATGGGCGTGGGCGGCTACCTCGTGGCGGCGTTGGACCAGCATGCCGCCGCCATCCTCCTTGCCAGCGTGATGATCGGCGGCTTTTACTCGATCTTCCATTCGACGATGCAGGCCTGGGCGACCGACATCGCGCCGGAGGTGCGCGGCACGGCCGCGGCGCTATTCGTGACGAGTGCGTTCACGGGGGCCGCGATCGGTTCGGGCCTGGGCGCGTTATTTGCCCAACAGCACCAGTACTCGCGTTTGTTTCTGCTTGCGGCGGCGCTGAGCCTGCCGGTCGTGATCACTGCAGCGTTGACCCGAGCCCGCTACCCTGGGTCGATGGTGGCGGCCCAGGTCAACGAGATCGCCGGATCGTAACCGACGGATTAAGATTTGGAAGTCGGGAGCACCTGATTTGGGGGGAGGTTCGACCATGGCAGTGCGCAAATTGGCGTTGCTCGCGGTGGCGGCTTTGGCCGCGTTCGCGTGTGGAACCACTTCTGCCGGGCCGGCGACCGGTTCGACGATCATCCTCGGAGCCCCCCTTGGGCTCACCGGCTCCCTGACCAAGGAATCAAACCTCACCCTGCAGGGCTACAACCTGTGGCTGGACTGGATCAACGCTCAGGGCGGGATCCTCGTCAATGGCGTCAAGCACCCGGTCACGCTCAAGTACTACGACGACACGAGCAGCGCCAATCAGTCGGCCGTGCTGATGCAGAAGCTCATCACCGAGGACAAGGCGAACTTCCTACTCGGGCCGTATGGCAGCGCGGCCACGGCCACCGACGCCGCGATCGCCGAGCAGAACCAGATTCCGATGGTCGAGGCCAACGGCGCGGCGCAGGCGATATTCAACCAGGGCTACAAGTACACGTTCGGGGTGCTCAGCCCGGCCAACAAGTACCTCCAGGGCGTGATCGACATGGCGGCCACGCTCAATCCCAAGCCGACGACCATCGCCATGCTCAGCGCCGACGACAACTTCAGCCTCGAGGTTGCCAACGCGATCAACACCTACGCGCCCAGCAAGGGCCTGAACGTCGTCCTTTTCAAGAAGTACAAGAACGGCGCCACCAACCTCACGGCCGAGGTGCAGGCGGCGAAGGCGGCCAACCCCGACATCGTGCTCAACTCCGGCCACCTGACCGAGGCGATCGCCATCAACAAGGCGGCCAAGGAACAGAAGCTGAACGCCAAGATCTTCGCCTACTCGGTGGGTCCGTCCACGCCCGACTTCATAGCCGCGCTCGGCAATGACGCCAACTACGTCTACGACGGCTCGCAGTGGACGCCGCAGGTCAAATACACGCCGGCCTTTTACCTCAGTGAGTCCGACTATGTGGCCGCTTACAAGGCGAAATACCCCGGGCTGGGAGATCCTGACTACCACGTCGCCGAGTCGACGGCCGCATGCCTGGCCCTCCAGCGTGCGATCGAAAACGCCAAGTCGCTCGATCCGCTCAAGGTGCGCGATGCGCTCGCGGCTCTGGATGTGACCGTCTTCTTCGGGCAGATCAAGTTCGACAGCCGCGGGATCAACATTTACAAGCCGATGGTCGTGGAGCAGATCCAGAACGGCGTCCACCACACCGTCTTTCCCGCGGACGTCGCAGACAAGCAACCGATGTACCCGACACCCAACTGGGACCAGCGCTGATCAAGGCCCGCTAGCCACCCTTGTCCGAATTCGTCCAGCTGGTCATCATCGGCCTGCTGGCCGGAGGCGTCTACGTCGCGGTCGGCGTCGGCTTCGGCCTGGTCTGGGGCGTGCTCAACATCGTCAACCTCGCGCACGGAGCGCTGGTGATCATCGGCGCCTACATCACCTGGCAGCTCTTCACCGCCCTCCATCTCGATCCGTTCCTGACGCTGCCGGTGAACGCCGTGGCGCTGTTCTTGCTCGGCTACGCGCTCCAGCGGGGCGTGATCAACCGGATCATCAGAGCCCCGCTGCTGTTCACGTTCCTGCTCACGTTCGGTCTGAACCTGGTGATCGTCAACATCCTCCTGCTGATCTTCGGGTCAGACTTCCGCTCCGTCACGCCCGCATACGCGGGCAAGGGGTTGGAGTTCGGCAGCATTGTCATCCCCTATGTCCCGCTGAGCTCACTGGCGGCCGCCATCCTGCTGTCGGCCGCGCTGGCCTTGATCCTGAACCGGACCCGCATCGGCCTTGCGATCCACGCGATCTCCGCCGACCGTGACGCGGCCCAGCTCGTTGGGATCGACCTGCGACACGCCTACGCGGTCACCTACGGGTTGGGGGCCGCGTGCGCGGGCGTCGCAGGCGGCCTGATCGCGATGATCCAGGCCATCACACCGACCGCCGGCGAGCCGTACACCCTGCAGGCGTTCGTGGTCGTGATCCTGGGCGGGCTGGGCAGGGTGAGCGCCACCGTGGTCGGAGGCCTTGCCTTCGGGTTGGTCGAAGCCTTCGGGCAATCGATCCCCGGCTCGGGTTCCGTCTTCGCCAACGCGATCGCCTTCGGCCTCATGGTCCTGGTGCTGGTGACTCGGCCTCAGGGTCTGATGGGCCGCCTGCGGTGATCGCGACAGCCGCGTCGAAGCGCCGCTGGCAACGAATCTTCCTGATCGTGGGCGCGATTGTGGCGGGCTACGCCCTGCTCGCCCCGCTGACCTCGCTCGACGTCGCTCAGTCCGCCAACCTTCCCCTGCTGGCGGACAAGTTGTGGTTCCACATCGCCACGTTCATAGCGATGTTCGTCGTGATGGCGACGGCTTGGAACATCATCGGGGGGATCACCGGGTACGCGGCTTTCGGTAACGTGGCCTTCTTCGGCATCGGCGCCTACACGACCGGGATGCTCGTCGCCAAGGCGAAGTGGCCTTTTCTCCTTGCCCTGCCGCTCGCGCCGATCGTCGCCGCCGCCTTCGCCGCGCTCGTGGGGCTTCCGCTGCTTCGGCTGCGAGGACACTATTTCGCCGTGGCCAGCCTGGGGGTCGGGGTGGCCGTGGGCGAGCTGGTCCAGAACTTCGATTACGGCGGCCAGCCGGTGTTCGGAGGGGCGAGCGGCCTGTTTCTGCCGATCTTCCGGATCGACAACCGCGGCCTCTTCTTTTTCTACTTGATGTCGGCGGCCGCGGCGCTGGCGATTGGCGTCACGTGGTGGGTGTTGCGCAGCCGCTTCGGGTACGGCCTGATCGCGATCCGCGAGAACGAAGAGGCGGCGTCAGTCCTGGGTGTCAACACCACGGCGTACAAGGTCTCGGCGTTCGCGCTGGCCGCGGCCCTGACCGGCCTGGCGGGTGGGATCTTCTCCCAGTGGAACGTCTTCATCAACCAGGACAACGTGTTTCCGATCGAATACAACGTCCAGATGATCCTGATGGCGCTGCTCGGCGGGACCGGCACCGTGTTCGGCCCGGCGGCCGGCGCCCTCCTGCTGCAGCTGCTTATCCAGTTTCTCGGCGGCACCCTGCCGATCTCATTCGATCTTCCGTTCGTCTCCTCGGGCGCCCGCCCCATCGTCGCGCAGGTCATCCTCGGCCTACTCCTGGTCGGGGTCGTGATCTTCGTGCCCCGCGGAGTCATCGACTTTTTCGGCGGTCGCACCCGGCTGAGCCTGGCTTACCTGCGCCGATCGCTGCGCGAGACGTCGCTGTGAGCGCGGCCGCGGCGCCGGTTCAGCTCGAGGTGCGCGGCGTGACCAAGCGCTTTGGTGGCGTGGCGGCGGTGGATGGTGTGAACTTCGAGGTCGCCAAGGGCGACATCGTCGGCATCATCGGCCCCAACGGCGCCGGCAAGACGACGCTGCTCAACTGCATCAGCGGCGTTTATCACCTCGATGGCGGTGACATTCGCTGGGAAGGCGCCTCGATCGCGGGGATGGCGCCGCACCGAATCGCAAACCTGGGGATCGGCCGGACGTTTCAGATCGTCAAGCCTTTCGGCTCGATGACCGCCCGGGAGAACGTAGCGATCGGAGCGCTGTTCGGCAGCGCGCACATGCGGCGCGGGATGAAGCAGGCCTTCGCACTGGCCGATGAAGTCTTGGAGCTGGTCGGCCTCAAGGCCAAGGGGGACCAGCCGGTGTCGGCGCTCACGATCCCGGATCGCAAGCGGCTCGAGGTCGCGCGCGCGGTCGCGACCCGCCCGCACCTGCTCCTGCTCGACGAGGTGATGGCGGGGCTCAACAACGTCGAGATCGACGAGGCGCTCGAGATGGTGCGATCAGTCCATGCCACCGGCGTGACGGTGCTGCTGATCGAGCACGTCATGCGCGTGATCGTCGGGGTCTGCCGCCGTGCGATCGTCCTCGACTCTGGCCGGGTCCTGGCCGAGGGCGAGCCGGAAGTCGTGCTTCGCGACGAGCGGGTGATCGAGGCGTACCTGGGTGAGCGCTATGCCAAACGCCTCAAGTCTTCCTGAACCACTCCTCAAGGTTCGGGGGCTGACCGCCGGGTACGACGCCGGGCCCGTGCTGTTCGGGATCGATCTCGACATCGCGCCGGGCGAGCTGATCGCGCTGGTGGGCGCGAACGGCGCGGGGAAGTCGACTTTGCTCGGCGTCCTGAGCGGGCTTGTCCGGGCGACCTCGGGGGCGATCAGTCTCGCCGGCCAGGACGTCACCAACGCCCGACCGGAAGTCCTGGTCCGGAACGGGGTCGCCCACGTGCCGCAGGGTCGCCGCCTGTTCGGGACGATGTCGGTCGAGAAGAACCTGATCCTGGGCGCGTACCTGCGGCGCGATCGGCAGGTCCGTGAAGGCCTCGCGCGCGTGCTCGGCTACTTCCCGGCCCTCGAGGACAAGCTGTCGCGGGACGCCGGCACCCTGTCGGGCGGGGAGCAGCAGATGGTGGCGATCGGGCGGGGGATGATGGCTCGTCCCAAGCTCCTGATGGTCGACGAGCTGTCCCTTGGGCTGGCTCCGAAGGTGGTCGAGCGCTTGATCGATGTGGTCCAGCAGATCAATCGCGACGGCACGGCCCTGCTCCTCGTCGAGCAGGACGTGCTCGTGGCGCTGGACGCAGCCAACCGCGCGTATGTGCTCGAGAACGGCCGGGTCGCGCTGAGCGGGCCGGCGGCTGAGGTTCGCGACGATCCTG
>WNFC01007876.1_pt1 | contig 16849 bp, 14 predicted proteins | sample 5400541 | NCBI WGS metagenome assembly WNFC01 (sample SAMN13153342, study PRJNA577476) | soil metagenome | isolation source: 120 cm saprolite under Douglas fir tree site 2 hole 2 replicate 1 | place: USA:California | collected 2015-04-18
CGGTCGTGGTCGGAAACACTGACGTCAACGGCGCATAGCTGACGTTCTGATTTCCACCCGATGCCGTGCGGTCAAGAAACTCGCCCAGGTTGGGCGCATTACCAGCGGCGATTTCACGTTGCAGCTGCAGATGTCCGAGCCCGTCCGCGACCAGCAGGACCACGCTTTTGATGCCGCGCGTCAGCGACTCGGGCAACACGCCCGGGTCCAGTGATGGCAGGTCGAGCGGCGCGGCGGCGGGTGCCAGCAGGCGCAGCACGGTCGGCGCAACATTCGCCAGGCCACGTCCGGCGTAATCGGGTCGCACATAGGTCTCGCCGTCGAGCGCAAAGCTGGGCAGGTCGGCTTCGGTGAGCATCGCGCGTAACTGTACCGGCAGCGCGGTAGTACACTCCCGACGATGATCCTGATCGACGCTGACGATGGCGCCGTGCGGGTCGAGTTACCGCATGGCGAAGTAGCGACGATCGAGGGGTTGAGTCCTGGCATGCCCGTCGAGCGAGGTACGCAGCGCGCCCTGTTCCTCGACCCTGACGAGGCCAGGACCCTGGGTAAGATGATCGATTACATCTTGCAGAAGGTCAAAATCACCCCAGAGTCCGAGCAAGCCCTGCGCGCCGTCCGCCCCAGGCTCGATGAGGTTTTTGGAGAAGCCGCGGCGCAATGACGCCTGCCGAACCGACGCCAACGCGGATTCAGGTTGGCATTCTCACCAAGGGCCGGCCGATGCTGGCCATCGTCATCGCCAACCTGGTCCTCCAGGAGGAGTACCCGCTCGAAATTTTTGTCGTCGATACGGGCGATGAGCCGGCCATCAAGCGCGTCGACGTCGTGTCGGTGTTACGCCTGGCCCAAGATCGCAATGTCCGCTGCGAGTACGAGCTCCATCGCGACCGAAACCGCGCATTTTCCAGCGGCCGGCTGAAGTTGTTGGAGAACCTGAACGGGCCGCTGGTTGCCTTCATGGACGACGACATCGTGCTGGCCAACATGGTCGCGATCGCCTCCATCGCGCGGCGCGCGCGCGAGCTTGGGCCGCGGCTCGGCTGGGTGGCGCCGTATTGCGTCAACGCCGGCAGCGCCCGCGGTTTCCTCAAGGACAGACCGCACTATTCGCCCGGCGGCATCTTCGCTCAGGACGACATCGTCCGGAACATCCTGCTCGAGTATTACAACAACAACTCCGACGTGCTCGACGCCCGCGGCCCGCGCGAACGGGTCTGGGAGCTCGAGTTTCTGACCGAGCTGTTCCCAGCGCTGGGTCGTACGACGGAAGTCCAGCACGATACGGTCAGTTACCACCTGGACTACGGCGGCGGCACGCGCTGGGACCTGATGGAAGAAGCGCTGCTGGCGACCACCAGACGCGAGCTCAACCGCCTCGTCGCCAAATACGCTCCCGCCACGCTGTCATCCTGAGGAGGAACGACGAAGGATCCGCTTCTCGTTGTCGGCCCCTAGATCTCCGCCGCAATCGGCAAAATCCGCTCGGCGATGATCTCGAGCGGCTTGAGGTCATACGCGTTGACAACTGAGGCATGGACCTTCTCAATGCCCATGCTCGCCAGCCAACGCAATCCGCCGATGGCCTCCTCGACCCGCTCGCCGTGTTCGCCGACGTCGAAGCGGTACATCGAGCTCTTCTCGATCGAGGCGTAGTCGCGGCCCTCGGCGTCGCAATGCGCGCGCAGGACGTCCAGCTTGTGCGGGATCTCGGGCGTGGGAAACAGGTTGCAGGCGTCGGCGTAACGCGCGACCAGGCGCAGTGTCTTCTGCTCGCCGCTCCCGCCGATGACGATGCGCGGGTGAGGTCGACTGAGACTCTGCGGCGAATTCAGCGGACGTGCGAGGTCGTAGTGCCGGCCGTGGAATGGCTGTTCATCGCCGCGCCACATCTGCAGGACGATCTGCAGCGTTTCGTCCAGACGCTCGAAGCGTTCTTTGACCGGTGGAAACGGGACGCCCAGGCCGCGACTCTCGTCTTCGTTCCAGCCCGCGCCGATGCCCAGCCAGGCGCGCCCGCCTGACAAGACGTCCAGGGTGGTGACGATCTTGGCCAGGATGCCCGGGTGGCGATAGTGGACGCCGGTCACCAGCGTGCCGAGGGTCAGTCGTCTCGTCACACCGGCGAGGTAGGCCAGGGTGGTGTAGCCCTCGAGCATCTCGCGTTCAGGCGGACCGATGAGCCGGATCTGGAAGAAGTGGTCCATGACCGAAAGGGAGTCGAAGCCGAGCTCGTCGGCGGCGCGGGCGACGGCGGCCAGGTCGTGGCCGAGACAGTCGGGGCCGCGGGGCGAGGTGAAGTCGCCAATGGACAGACCGATGCGCATGCCCACTATTCTAAAAAGAGATACTTATGCAGTACCACTAGTATTTTGGGTAGGTCGGCCGGCGCGCCCTGTTACCCTCCCGTGTAGTGACCGCCCCGCCCGCCGCCGACCCGTCCGAGGCTGAGCTCGTCGCGCTCGCCAACGAGCTCGTCGGCCGCATCTGGGGCCACTTCACCGCGCGCGCGGCCGAGCTCAATCTGTCGCTGGCCGAAGACAAGGCGCTCCAGAACCTCGAGCCAGGCCAGGCGATGCCCATGCGCGCCCTCGCCGCCCGCCTGCACGCGAACCCATCAAATGTCACCGTCGTCGTCGCCCGGCTGGAGGCGCGCAACCTGCTCGAGCGCCAGGTCAGCGACGACCGCCGGGTCAAGGGCGTGCGGCTGACCAGTACTGGCCAGGCCCTCAAGCAAAAACTCGAGGCCCGTCTGGTCGCGGATCACCCAGCCGTACGCGGACTCTCTGCAGCCGATCAGCAGACGCTGCTGGCTATCCTGCGCCGCCTCAGCTAGCGCGCCGGTGTCGCCAAGGCACGGTACGCCTCGAGCCGCTCGGCCAGCTCGCGTGGCTGGCTCAGCGCGACCAGGTGGCCACCTGGCATCTCGTCGACGCTGATCCCCAGTCGCTCGCCGACTACCCGACGCTGGAATTCCAACGGAAACAAGCGATCGTCGCGTCCCTGCAGGAATCGGGTGGCAACGTCCGGCCACTTCGACAACGGCCAGGGCTGGGTGAATACGATCTCTACCTCGGGCTGCGCGTCCCCGGCCATGGCGGCGGCAGTCACGTCCGCTGGCACGTCGTGGAAAAGCTCTTCGCGGAGATCGATGTCGGCAGTCACCGTGCGGCCGTCGCGCGCGGCCCTTGCAGCTCGGGCTTCTGCCTGGCCGGTATTGGCCCACCAGTCGCCCGCGGTTTCACCTGGCTTCGGCACCATGGCGTTGCGCCCGCGTAGCTCGGGGACAAGCCGATGCCAGTACGCTGCGGCGCCGCCGGCACCGGGAATGAGGACATACGTCGCCATCGTCGCCTCAGCCTGCGGCCGCCGCCACTCCGTCTCGAGCCCGCCGCGTCGCGCGCCGCAATGGCTTGACCTCGCTCCGCTCCGCCCGAATCTCGCGCTTGAGCGCGATGTTGAGTACCTGGTCCATGTGATCCACGAACGTGAACGTGATGTCTTTGCGCACCCGGGCGGGAATCTCCTCCAGGTCGCGCCGGTTGTCGTGCGGCGCCACGATCTTGGTCAGCCCGGCCCGATGCGCCGCCAGCACCTTCTCCTTCAACCCGCCGATCGGCATCACCCTGCCGCGCAACGTGATCTCGCCGGTCATGCCCAGGGTGTGGTCGATCGGCCGGCGGGTCAGCGCCGAAATGATCGCCGTGGCCATCGTGATGCCCGCGCTCGGCCCGTCCTTGGGCACCGCGCCTGCTGGCACGTGGACGTGCACGTCGCGATCGACGAACGGGTCGTCACTGCCAAGGCCCAGCGATCGGCCGCGCGCTCGCGCATAGGTGAGCGCGGCCTGGGCCGACTCTTTCATGACGTCGCCGAGCTGTCCGGTCAAGAGCAGATTGCCTTTGCCCGGCACGACGCGCGCCTCGACAAACAGGACCTCGCCGCCAGATGGCGTGTACGCCAGGCCGGTGGCCACGCCGACTTCGTCCTCGCGGGCGAGCACTTCCTGTTGAAAGCGCGGCGGTCCGAGCTGCTCGATCACCTTGCGATGGGTCACTGTCACCGACGTCGAGTTGCCCATGACGATCGCCCGAGCCGACTTGCGCGCGACGTTCGCGATCTCGCGCTCCAGGTTGCGCACGCCGGCTTCGCGGGTGTATTCGCGGATGATCCGGCGCAGGGCCGCGTCCGAAAAACGCACCTGACCGACATTGAGGCCGTTCTCAGACAGTTGGCGGGGCACCAGGTAGCGTTTGGCGATTTGCAGCTTGTCGTCTTCGGCATAGCCCGGCAGGTCGATGACCTCGAGCCGATCGCGCAGCGCCGGCGGCACCGTATCGAGCACATTGGCGGTGGCGATGAACAGCACGCTCGACAGGTCGAAGGGCACGTCGAGATAGTGATCGCGGAAGTCGGCGTTTTGGGCCGGATCGAGCACCTCGAGCAGCGCCGACGACGGATCGCCGCGCCAGTCGTTGCCCAGTTTGTCGAGCTCGTCCAGGATGAACACCGGGTTGCGCGAGCCTGCCCGACGCAGACCCTGGATGATCTGCCCTGGCAGCGACCCGATGTAGGTGCGCCGGTGCCCGCGGATCTCGGCTTCGTCGCGCACCCCGCCCAGGCTCATGTGCACGAATTTTCTGCCCAGCGCCCGCCCGATCGACTGACCCAGGCTGGTTTTGCCGACTCCAGGCGGGCCGACCAGGCACAGGATCGGGCCGCGCACGCTGGCCGTTGGCTGATCGTCGCGATCGGCGCGCAGCTTCATCACCGCCAGGAACTCGAGAATGCGATCCTTGACCCGATTCAGGTCGAAGTGGTCCTCGTCGAGGACGCGTTTGGCGTTGCGCAGATCGAGGTTGTCGACGCTCGCGGTACTCCACGGCAGATCGGCCAGCCACTCCAGGTACGTGCGTACCATGGCGTATTCGGGACTGGCCGTTGGGATGTTTTTCAGGCGCTCGAGCTCGCGGTCCGCTTCTTTCCGGGGTTCCTCGGGTAAGCCAGCTTTGGCCAGGCGTTGGCGCAGGTCGTCCAGCGCGACCTCGTTTTCGTCCGTCTCGCCCAGTTCTTTGCGAATGGCCGCGAGCTGCTGGCGCAAATAGAAATCGCGCTGGGTCTTGTCCATCGACTCGCGGATTTGTGACTGGATCTTCGAGCCGATTTCCAGGACCTCCAGCTCGCGCGTGACGAGCTGCGTCACCTTGTGGGCACGCGCCAGTGGGTCGAACTCTTCGAGGATTTCCTGGCGTTGGGCGGTGTCGACGTCGATATTGGCGGCCACGAAATCGGCCAGGCGGCCGGGCTGGTCGAGATTGGCCGCGGCGATGCCCATCTCCTGCGGCAGCACCGGCGACAGCTGCACGACGCGCTGGAAGAGCGTCTGCAGATTTTTCACCAGGCCTTCGACTTCCATCGACGCCGGCGTGTCTTCGGCCTGCGCGGCCACGACCGTGACCGCGGCTTTGAGGTACGGCTCGGTCTGGGTGGCGAGTTCTCCGAGGCGGATACGGGCGGCGCCCTGGAGCAGGACCTGAAGGGTGCCGTCGGGCAACTTGAGCAGCCGCACGATGTTGGCCGCGGTACCCGTCTTGTACAGGCCGGCGAGGTCGGTGATGTCGGCCGTCGGCTCGTGCTGCAGGAACAGCCCGACCGGCTGTCTGACTGAGGCAGCGTCGCTGAGCAGGCGCACCCAGCGCGGATCGGCCACCTGAAATGGCAGCAACATGCCCGGGTAGAGCACCGCGTCGCGACTGGGTAGGATCGCCACATCGTCTGGCAGCTCGAGCTCTGGCGCTGCCGCTGGCGTCGGTACGGGCGCCGCCGTCTGCGGCGCCGTGGGTTCCGAATTGGTCTCGCTCATGGCGCCGCCGCGTCCTGATGCGAGATAGGCACTTGCCGCGGCTGCCGCTTGGGCAGCGTGATCTCGAGCAGCCCATCCTTGTAGCTCGCGCTCGCCGCGGCCGTATCGGTGCCTTCGGGCAGGTGCAGCGTCCGCTCGAAGCGGCCGTAGGGGATCTCCAGGGTGTGAAAGGTGCGCTGCTCCGGCGGCCCGTGCCGCTCGCGGCGCACCCCGCGCACGATCAGCAGATGCGGCTCTGCCTGAACTTCGGTCTGCGCCGCGTCGACCCCCGCCAGGTCAAACAGCACGACGATCGCGTCGTCCGTCTCGTACACGTCCACCGCTGGCGACCAGACCGTGGTGGACTTGGTGTGGGTGAACAGAATCGTCGGCCGCTTCCCAGCGCGATTGAAATGCGCCAGGTAGCGCTGCATCTCGCGCTGCCAGTCGTCGGTAGCCATAGGGTTATGCGCTAGGAGTGTAACGCTGAGTTTCAGAACATCCTCGGAGAAATTGGCCGGTAGGGCGGTCCGGCGTCCCCTGCGTTGGGTACCATGACGGCCGCACATGGCATGGAAGGGATGTTGATCAAATACCCATGAAGCTCGAGTGCTTGCAGGAGAACCTCGCCGAGGGCCTTACCGTCGTCGGTCGGGTCGTGCCGACCAAGAGCACGCTGCCGGTCCTGAGCAACGTCCTGCTCTCGACACGCGACGGCGAGCTGCAGCTCACGGCCAACAACCTCGAGCTGTCGGTGGCCCATCGCGTACCAGCCGCGATCGCGCGCGAAGGCGAAATCACGCTGCCGTCGCGTTTGCTGTCCGATTACGTGGCGCTGCTCGACCACGGCCAGAAGGTGGAACTGGATCTGAACCCCAAGACCCACAAGGTCCATCTGGCGTGCGGTCGCTACGAGGCCAACGTGGCCGGGATTGACGCTGAGGACTTTCCGCCGATCCCGGCCGTAAGCGGCGGGCCCAGCTTTTCGATTCCGGCGGGGTTGTTGAAGGAGGCGATCAACGAGGTCGTCTTCGCCGCGGCGCCCGACGATACGCGGCCCGTGCTTGCCGGCGTGCTACTGAAGATGGGTGGTGGGTCGCTCACCCTGGCCGCGGCCGACGGCTTCCGGCTGGCCGTGCGCACCCTCGAGCTGCCCGAGGGTGGCCCCGATCTGCAGATGATCGTGCCGGCCAAGACGCTGATCGAGGTAGCCCGTTTGCTCGGCGACGATCCGGTGGCGATCAACACCACGCCCAACGGCAATCAGATCTACTTTGCGTTCGGCAAGACCGAGATCACGAGCAGATTGATCGAAGGCCAGTTCCCCGACTACCAGAGAATCATCCCGCCCGATGCCAAGACGAAGGTGAAGGTCAGCACCACCGATTTTCTCAGAGCCACCCGCGCCGCCGCCGTCTTCGCCCGAGACAACTCGAACATCGTCCGCCTGGAGTGCAGCCCGTCCAAAGAGAACGCCGAGCTCGCCCTGGGCTCGATCCTGGTCAAAAGCACCAGCGCCGAGATGGGCGACAACGAAGGCAACCTGGACGCGGTGGTCGAAGGCGACGACACCCAGATCGCCTTCAACGGCCGCTACCTGCGCGACGCCCTAGAAGCGATCGACACCCCCGAAGTCCTGCTCCAGATCACCGGCCCTAGCTCGCCCGGAATTATCAGACCCGCGGGTGAACCGAACGGGTATTTGCACGTGATCATGCCGATGCATGTAGCAAGATGAAGGTATCCAGCGCCTCGCTTGTAACTGAACCCATAAATTGGCCGTTGTGGCCAGGTTATGGTTCCAGCGTCGGCGGCTTGCGCATCACGTCCGCCAGCCAAGCTCCTGGAGCACCTCGTTCCTGGCTGATTGGCCTGCCCGGCTTCGGAGGGCGCTAGGGTTGCTGATGAGGTCGGCGATCCGGTTATTGCTTGGATAGTACCCCCGTCGGTGAAGGTCGATGGTTGCTTGTCGGACCTCCTCACGCAGGCGCGTGCGCGTTCGCGCGCCCTGGGCTTCCTGGTAGCCACGGTAACGCGCAGAGATGTTGCGTGAGAGTTCGGGCAAGTGGTGTCGGAGGTTCGTATAGGTTTGGCCAATGCGCTCGGCGACCTCCCGCAGTGACGGAGGCGGCAACTCATCGCTGGCCAAAATTGCTTCGAGAGCTCGACGGACGGCTTCGGGATCGATTGTTGTACGCACGCGCCGCGGGCGGTCTAGCCCTGCTTCAGGCACGGCGTAACCTCCCATGGTCCGCTCATCGTCGCCGACCTGGTCGCATACCAACTCCAGCGGGCTGATCCCGAGGCGGCCGCTGACCAGTAGCAGGCACCAAAGCGAAGGAATAGTGTGTCCCTGTCGCCACTCCAGGACCGTTGCCTCGGCAAGTCCCAGTTGACGCGCCCATCCGCGGCGGGTGCCAGCGACGCTGCGCAGTGTGCGCTGCAGCGCGCGGACCAAGTGCTCCCGGTGCGGAGGCTCTGGCAGGATGGGCGCGCAGGCGATCAACTCGCCGATAGCGTGGAAGGTCCAGCTGTGGACCCCTTCGTCCAGCGCGAGCAGCTCGCCGTCGCTGGCATCGTGCGTTCCCGAGTTCCCGAGCCAGCGCTCGCATCGGGCGCAGCAACCCGGCCTCGATCTTGAACTGAGCCATGGGGAGGGCCGTCGGCAGTCGGGAAATGGGCACACCACCCGCAGGGGCTGGCGATGTTGGGGGCAGAACGTGACCGGCGCGAGAGTCCACACGAGCGGGTCGTAAGGAACGCGCCCGCTCTGCCGCCACTCGGCAAAGCAACTTGGGCACCAGGCGCGAGTGGGTTTCTGACGCTGCCGGCGTGGGAGAACCTCGTTCCAGGTGAGTAACGTCAGGAACCGCAGGTCGCGCCGTCCGGTCAGCGCCTCCAGCGCCTTGACCAGGTTGCGCGCGAGTGTCTGCGTTCCGTTTAGAGCGCGCGTCTCATTGCGCCAGAAGGCTGTGAGGAGGTTCGCGTTCCGTGCATCGGCAAGGTGCGAGCGACCCAGAGATGGCAGCAGCTCGTGCACGACGAGCTCGCGCACGCGGACGCTATGTGCCTCGGCGAGGCGGCTGACGTAGCTGGTCAGGCTCTCGGTCCACGCCGTGCCGATGCCGATGGGCTCCAGGGAGTACAGGCGGCTGCGCGACGGGATCGCTGGCCGCGCGAGGTCCCACTCATCGCAGACCACCGGCTCATCAGCGCCCAACTGCACTCGCCTCGCCTACCGGATCCCGCGTCGGGCGGCGCTGAACAGCCCGTCCAGAGGGACGCCGCGGCGCTGCACCCCCCGCAGGGTGACCAGCCGACCCTTTCGGGTCGCCCTTGCTCTTCGCGGCCGGTGGGGTGGCCAGTCCCAGGAGCGCGCGCAATTCATCGCGCACTCTGGGATCGTCGCGGAGCGCTGCCTCGCCCTCCGCGATCTCTCGCGCCAGGTTGAGGAGTGTGCGCGTGGGCGCAGCCTGCCGCTCCAGGTGACGTCGTGTCAGCGTGACCGCGTCCTGTGCCAGGGCGTACGCGAGGGACCGATTCAGCCAGCTCTTGAGCACTCCGACGCAGCCGAGGGAGCCCTCGTAGAGTGCCTCCCAGCACCCGACCAGGTCCGGCTCTTCGGCTAATGGCAGGTGGCGCTGGAAGGTGAGCACCACGCTCTTGAACGCGAGACGATCCTCCGCCGAGTCGGCGCGGTAACGTCCGAAGTGGATTTCGACGCTCCGTCGGCTCAGCTGGGCACTGAGGTTCGTCATCCCCAGCAGCTCGTACGTGCCCACAAGCACGTGCACGGTGCCGGTCAACGCGGCCAGCGATTTGAGCGTGTCCATCTGGTCGAGCAGCCGACGGCCACTCGTCAACCGTTTGAGGTGCTGCGCCTCGTCGACCAGGCACACCGCAACCCGCCGCCGCCGCAAGCACTCCTCCAGCACCCACCGGAACTCCGCTGCCGACGCGCTGCGTTTGAGGAATGGACGCACAGGCACGGGTCCCTCGGGCGAGGGATTCTCGGGCATGGTGACGGTGATCTTGTGCGCCATCAGCGGTTCGTCCAGTGCCGCCAGAGCACGCATGTAGTAGTCCTTCCAGTTGAACTGGCCCGACTCCGGGGCCACTGCCTCCACCGCCATAACCGGCACACGGTCAGGGTCCCGCTCCAGGTCCGGCAGCGCCTCGGCGAGTAGCTGCTGCTCGAGCCGCAGGCGGAGCGTGGTCTTCCCGACCCCGGTTGGCCCGTGTACGAGAATCAGCGACGCGCCAGCCGGCTGGCGGAGGGCGTCACGCACGGCTTGGTGGGCCACCGTGAGCCGCGGATGAGCGACCACTTTGGCGGCGAAGTACGCCAGCCGGACCTCGGGTGGCTGAACCAGCAAGTCGCGCGGGAAGCTGTCGATGGCCACGTCAGTAGTCCTCGTATATGACCAGCGGCTCGCCGCCCGCCGCGGCAGCCCCAGTCAGGCTGGGCATTGCCGCAATTGTGTCCGCGTCGGGCACGACCTCGGCGGCATCGGCAGCTTTGAACGCCGTGATCACACTGTTGTCGATTCCTAGATCGCCGACGAGTGGCTCAAGCACACCAGCGGCCTCGGCGTCACGCAGGCGCTGCTCCAACACCACCTCTTCGGCCTCGAGCGATGCCAGGAAGTCCGCCAACAGGCGCGCCGTGATCGGTAGACGCTGGCCGTGACGCTGCTGGCGGCGCCGCAACTCCGCACTGGCCAACTGGACCTCCCGCTCCGAGCGACCGGCGAAGCGGGCGTGGTGCTCGGAGATGCAGCGCACCCAGCGCTTCCTCACGAACGCGTATGCCAGGCCGGCGTCGAAGGGGTCGTAGCGGACCGGCACTTGTGTTCCCTCGGCGTCGGGATTGACGAACGCATCTGACCAGTAATAGAGGTAGTGGATCTTGACCCCGCGACCTGGCTGGAGCTTGGCCGTCCCTGTGCGCGTAGTGGGCAGGGTGAGCATGCAGAAGTCGTCGTCGTACGGGATGTTCCGTTGCGGTCGATGACCGCCGAGCTGGAGTCCGCTGGCGAAGGCCTCGCGCGGCGACTGCCCCAGAGCTGGATGGTCCAGCGTGTCGTAGACGTCGTACGCCCACTCGCTCAGGCGAGTGGAGAGCGCGCCGAGAGTCCAGCGCGCCTGACCTTTCGGGTCCACCGCCTTCGTCACGATATGCCCTTGCCGCATGATTTGGGTATTGCCGGCCAGAGTGTGCACAAAGCGCGTGTTGGTCGTGCCAAAGAGACGCTCGCACACCGAGCCGAACCTTGGCCGACCGGCTGGACGAGTCTTCTTGGCACACGCATACCGCGCCAGCAACGTCTCGAAGTAGACGCTCGCGAACTCCGGGCCGCCATCGACGACCACTGCCTCCGGCAGCCGCTGGTGGCGGCGCACGCATTCGCGCAGCGCGAGCATGCACGAGCGGTAACTAGGAGGGTCGAACGTCAAGCACACGGCCAGCAGCCGACGCGAAAAGGCGTCGCTTAGAAACGTTGCCCACGGCCGTCCAAGGTTTCGCCCGGTGCGGGAGCAGACCAACTCCACGTCCAGTTGCGTGTGGTCGAGATGAGCGAGCTCGAACGGGCGGTCCCCATGTCGCGGCGTTGTTAGGCTGAGTTCCCAGCAGAAGGGCGCAGCCTGCACTGCGGCTCGTGATCCCTGGCGCTTGGCAACCCGCTCCTGGCGTGGACGCCAGTTAGCAGCCTTGACGAAGGTTTTGTAGGTGGGTGCGGGGATGCCGCGCTCCTCGCAGGTTCCCACCAGCGCCGCGTACACCATAAATTTTCGCTTTTGCTTGAGCGTCTCGTAATCGTCGGTCAGGAATTGGTCGATGAGCGCCAATGTCGCTTCGGGCAGCTTCCGTCGGCGATTACCTCGCTGGCTCCAGTGCGGGAGCAGGCCGATGTAGCCGCAGCCGTGGATGCGTTCGGCCGCACGCCAGCGCGCCAGCCAACGCCGGATCGTGCGAGCAGATGCCATCCCGCCAACATCGGCCAAGCCGGCCAGGTGCGGAGTAATGGTGGCGTGGCGACGGTTAGCCTCGCGCAAGTCGGCCGGGCTGGCTTGCGCCAGTTGCCCGTGCGCCTCGGCAACTCCGCCTCCGCCGATGGACTTGGCCAAGCCAACCACCGCGCAGGCGCGGGCAATCTCCGTGTCTCGAAAGAGCCGCACCCGCTCCGGCTCCGCTAGTGGGGCCGTATGGAGGTCGACGTACAGCCGATTGCAGGCGATCAGAGCGTAGATGTCGTCGCCGCTCGTTTCGCCCAGGTCCCTGACCAGCTCGTCCAAGGGGATTCCAGGCTGTTGTCCGACCCGCGCCAGAATCGCCTCGGCGATGTCTTTGCTGAGTGGCGGAACCGCGGAACCGAGGTAGTCTTCGAGGAAGCGCAGGTTACGCTGGAATACCCAGTCGATGTCGGCTGAGGAGCGCAGCCGGTAGAACAAGCCGAACGGGTCGGCAAAACGCTCGCCTGGCGGGCACCGCCAAAGACCGTCCGGATCGCGGACGTAGCGATGAGGCATCGTCTCCGCCAGCCGCTCCAGCCCTGCCTCGGTTTTCCATTCTTCCCAACCGATCGCGTCGCTGCGGAGTACGAAATAGTCTGGCGTGTGCCAGACGCTAACCTGCCGACCGTTCTTGCCCGCATAGACCAGCTTGATCGCGGGCGGCTGGTCGTAGAACTCCAGAACCAGCGGGTCATGCTCGTACTCGTAGAGCCCCGCCAGCTCGACGCGGTGGCTCTCGGCCTGGATCGTGACCCCCATCTTCCGACTCGGATAGCGCACGGATACATTCCCCGCCGCGCTCCGCACGCGCCGCGCCGGCGGTGACGAACGGATCGTCTCAATGACCGCCCTGGCCTCCGTCGATACGCCGAGGCGCTCGCATAATCTGGCCAGCTCATGCGCTGAAAGCATCCTGTCCAAGGCCCATACGAGATTCCGTCAGCACGGTATCCCCGGTGGGCACTCGACCGGAAGCCCCTTTGTCAAGAAGAGTCTTTTCCGTCGAGCGGAAGTGAAACGTCAGGGTAGCTTCCCAGGCCAGGCGGCCCGCCCATGGCGGCAATAGCCCCTCAAGACAAAGCAGCAGGGATACCACAGCGCTGTTCGACCGGTTACCGTAAGGCTCAATGAAACGGCGAGCGGACGCAAGCGAGCCTAGCAACGCCGACCTCGTTCACGAGGTGCTGCGATCCGCCGAGCGACCCCTGACGTTCGAGGAGATTTTCGCGCGGGTCAACGAACGCCGGCTGGTCACAACCGGCAATCCGCGGGTAACGATTCGGAGTGCGCTGTCGCAGGGCCCACAGTTGGTCAGCCTGGGAGACGGTCGCTATGGTTATCTTCCCCAGCTGATCGAAGGCAGCCTGCTACGACTGCCGCTGAGCCAAAAGAAACCTGCCAACCACCCGTTGATCTATCCGGATGAGGTGCGCCACGCGCTGTTTCCCAGCTGCCTCGAGATTCAGAAGCGCAAATCCGAGCGGCCGGCGCAAGTGCGCCTGCCCGACGGAGAAGAGGTTGAGTTGCCGTTGGCGTTTCTCGGGACCGGTACCTGGGGTAGCGCCATGCCCGACAGGCTTCGTCGCTATCTGGTCGATGAGCGTGCCGCGGCCGGAGACTCGCTGCTCATTCGGGTTGTGGCGGGTGAGGCCGGCTCCTGCGAGGCATGGTTCGAATCACGCGGCGGACGCGACGGGCAAGCGGTCGCGCGGCGCAATCGCGAGCTCGCGGACGCCACCCAGACGTTGCTCCGCGGCAGTCGGTCGACCGACGTGCACATCTGGGACCTGATCGTGGCGCTCCTGACACGAGGTGTGTTCCGCGCGGACGTAGCGCCCGATCCACTGGAGTCCGCGCTGAGCGCGGACTCGCATTTTGTGGCTGCCGGGTTCGATGCCTGGATGCTGGAGGAAAACGTGACGCCCGCGCTGCGGGCTGCTATCCGCCGGCGTCAGCAGGACCAGGCTGAGTTGTTTGGTCTCAAGCCGCGGCCGGAATCGTTTCCGGCGGACATCCCCAGAGCGGTCACTCTGCACGATATTCGTGAGAACCTTGTGGCCGAACTGAACAGCCTCCTGGTCAGGCAGGATGGTGCGTCAATTGCGGGCGCCAGCGCTCGTCTACAGTCGCTGCTGGCGCCGCAACCGCCACCTCGGCCGGTCCGCGTCGCCAGACGCCGCAGAAAGGGTCAGCCGAGGATCTATCAATTCAAGGTGACGCTGAAAGGCACGAGGCCGCCAATCTGGCGACGCTTGCAGATTCGCTCTGATACAAAACTCGATCAGCTCCACGATGTCCTCCAGACCGCCATGGGCTGGTACGACAGCCACCTCCACCAGTTCGTCGCGGATGGCGTCCAGTACGGCGTAGCCAACGACGACTGGGGCGCGGAAATGCAGGATGAGCGATTGGTGACCCTCGCCGATCTCGCGCCCGCCGCGGGTGATCGGATTCTGTATGAATACGACTTTGGCGACGGCTGGGAGCATGACCTTCTGGTCGAGAAGGTGCTCGAGCCCGAGCCCGGGGCGACGTATCCGGTCTGTGTCACGGGCAGGCGAGCCTGTCCGCCCGAGGACGTGGGTGGCATCTGGGGCTATGCCGAGCTCCTGCAGATCCTGAGTGATCCAGACCACCCGGAGTACGAGGAGCGGCTTGAATGGGTTGGTGGCGAATTCGACCCCGAGCGCTTCGACGCCGAGGACGTGAACGCCGCACTAGCCAGCCTCGTCTGACGAACGCCGCAGAGGCCAACCCAAACACGTAAGGAGCGTCCGCGAGCCGCCGTCGGAGATCTCGACTCGCGGTCAACTTATGCATCCATTCACATCTTCGCGACGACTGGTCGCTCAGGTCTCTCGCAACGGCACACAGTCCGTGTGCGACTCACAGCCGACAACTGCCTGCCGCTGGCCAACTTATGCTTCCAACCCGGCCAAGTTATGGGTTAAGGCACACCTCCACGGTCGTCAAGCTGGAGTTGGCCGTCCGTCGATTCGGTGAATGGCTCGCCGAACATGATCGCGCCATCGAAACTTTCGCCGACGTCAACCGCGACCACTGCCTCGGCTTCTTGCAGGCTTTGGCCGAGAAGCCGAGCGAAAGGACGGGCCGGCCGCTCGGGCCACTCTCCCGAATCCAGCGGATTTCGGGCCTGGCGATGTTCTTCCGTGACACGGCTGCGTGGGAGTGGGCCGACGTACCAGGTCGGCCCTTGCTCGCCGCCGGTGACGCACCACGCCGACCGGCCCGGTTGCCTCGCTACATCCCCACACCGGAGTTGACTCGGTTGATGGCGGCCGTCCTCCAGCTGCCCTGCCCGTTTCAACGCACTGCCCTCCTGGTAGCGCGCTGGTCCGGCGCGCGGCGCGGCGAGATCCAGCGTCTGGCACTGGACTGCCTGGACCGCTATCCGGACGGCACGGCTCGCCTGCGCTTGCCGGCCGGCAAGACGTACCGCGAGCGCATTGTTCCTCTCCACGAAGAAGCGGCGACGGCCTTGCAGGCACTCATCGACCTCCGTACACAGGGTCCAGAACGGGCCTTCGTCGATGAGCTCACCGGCGCACCCACGCGCTACCTGTTCATGCAGCATGGCAAGCTGCTCTCGGGCTTCTATCTGTTCGAGACACCGATCCAGCAGGCCTGCAAGGCAGCTGGGCTCGTCGATGCCCGCGGGCGTGGTACGGCCACCGCCCATCGCTTCCGGCACACCGTCGGCACTCAGCTTGCGGAGCGCGGCGCCAAATTGCACACGATCATGCGTGTACTCGGGCACAGCAGCGTTTCCATGGCGTTGGTCTATGCCCAGGTCAGTGACCGTGAGGTCCTGCGGGACTACCAGGCCGTGCTCGGCCCTGGCGCCACCCTCGCTGGCCCAGCCGCCGACGAGCTGCGTACAGGCGCTCTATCCACTTCGGCCGTCGACTGGCTCAAGACGAACTTCTTCAAGACCGAATTGGAGCTCGGGCACTGCTTGCGTCTGCCGCAGGAAGGCCCGTGTGAGTGCGACCTGTACCTCAGCTGCGCCAAATTCGTGACCACACCGGCATACGCCCCCCGACTCCGCGAGCGACGTCACGTGGAGTTGAGCCTCGCCAACGACGCCGCCACCCGTGGCTGGCCACGCGAGATTGAACGTCACCAGTACACCGCACAACGCATCGAACGCCTGCTCGCCGAACTCGGCGAGCCACTCGACGACGTTCTCGTCGATTCGGAGGAGACCCTTGACTTGTCCAGATAAAGAGCGCGTCGATCTTCGGCCTTGCGTACATCCTGGGTATTCAATTGATGCCTCGTATCCGCAACTGGAAGCAACTTGTGCTCTATCGTCCCAGCAAGGAGGCGCACTACGAACACATCGACAGTCTGTTTTCCGGCAACGTCGATTGGGACCTGATCGCCACCCATCTGCCGGACATGCTCCGCGTCGGCGATTCGACGATGGCCGCATCTGAGGCGGCGCCCACGCGCAGTGCGGCGGGACGCACCCACCGGGGTCGTCCGACCGTCCGAATCGGCTGCGGCGGAGGCATGACCGTCCGATAGCAACCAGCCAGCAGCAGCCGCATGCTGAGCGCCGCCACCAGCCACTGTCTTGTCGTGTACGCTGAGTGTGCCTGAGATGCAATTCGCCTCGCCGCTCCCTCCGCCGGAGTTCGCGCGGACCCCGTTTCCCGCGCGTTTTTGCAATATCGGCCGTCTGTGGGACACGCTGGAGCAACGCCGCCTGGATGGAGTCGTCGTCTATCTGCGGCCGAATGTCTTTTATCTCAGCGGGTTTGCGCCGCCATCCAATCAATCCATCCACGAGACCAACGGGTATGCCGCGGCCGTCCTTTCGCGCCATGCTCCGCAGCACCCGATCTTGATCGTCGCCGAGTTCGATCTGGCGTACTTCCGCCAGCAACCGTCGTGGATCACCGATATCCGTCCGTACGCAACGCTGGTGCTACCGTTTGACATCTCGTTGGGCCCAGCCCCGCT
>WNFC01003570.1_pt1 | contig 16846 bp, 13 predicted proteins | sample 5400541 | NCBI WGS metagenome assembly WNFC01 (sample SAMN13153342, study PRJNA577476) | soil metagenome | isolation source: 120 cm saprolite under Douglas fir tree site 2 hole 2 replicate 1 | place: USA:California | collected 2015-04-18
TGCGCTGAGCAATGATTTCTGGCTCAGGGCAGCGACCGGGACGAGTTTTTTGACCATACGCGATTAAGGTCTCGGGCCTCACGATGGTTAGAGCCGTTCGCCAAGCGAACAACCGAGAAAGGAAAGCCAGCGTCAGCCGTGTGACATCACTCGCACGCCGAGGTTTGGTCTTGCGCTCGACATAAAGAGCGAGCTGCTTACGAAGAAACAGATTCTCCGCTTTTAGTGCAGTACTTGAGCGAATCCCCAATAGCATGAACTGGACGACATGTCCGACAAGACCGAAAAGGCCAGAAGCAAAGTGCTGCAGGGCAGAAACTTTTCGCATAGCGGCGCAGGATGCCACGCACTGACTTGGCAGGGCAAATCCCTAAGTTTCAATGGGTTTCCTGGCGTGGAATATCCGCCAGATCGATTTTTTGCGGAGGACACCCAGTTGCCGTGTTCGCCCCCGGAATATCCTCCTGCCAAATTTGGTCTAACTCCGCGCACTCATTGTGCTTATAGGAAACTATATAAATTGCCCTAAATTCCATACCATTTTATGGAACTTCCAGAAATCTCCTGCTCTCGCCCGCGTGAGAAATGTACTTGGAAGTTCATAAATATAAACAACTTATCAGGCTAACCATAATAGTAGATCATTCTGGCTGAAAGATTGCTCTCGCTTAGCAATCAGCGAGGTAGTCCGTCCTTCGTGTGTGATGGGCTAGAGTTTGGACGGTTTGCCAGGTTATTCTCATTGATACTGTTGAGTTGGAGCGTGGGGAGGGGTGTGGAAATGGCCGGAATTGTTGCTTTTCGTTCTGCTATTACATTTCGTTCCATAATTTATTTTGTGGCATTTCTCGTCTTTTTCGCAGGCGTTCCCGTCGGTCAATCACAGACAAGCAGAGGGACCGTAACCGGGACGGTGACAGATCCGAGTGGCGCGGCCGTTGCCAGTACCACCGTTACGATTAGGCAGGTCGGCACAAATGTGACCCGTCAAACCACCACGAACGAAGCCGGTATCTACCGCTTCGATGCCGTCGACCTTGGCACCTATACTCTGTCGGTGCAGGCGGTCGGTTTTACCAGGCAAGACACCACCGGTATCGAAATCCAGGCGGCTCACACCACCAACATTAGTGTCTCTCTGAAGCTCGGGGCAATCTCCGATGTGGTGACCGTGGAAGCTTCCAGTCTTGAGGTCGCTTTGCAAACCTCGGAGCAAGTCCGGGGCGCAAATCTCTCTGAACACACGATCGGTAACCTGCCGATCACAGGCCTCGACAGTCTGACACTAGCCCAATTGTTACCGGGCGTAGCAGTCTCTAACCAGCTTGGAGGCTCTATTAACCAGAACGGTACGTTCGCTTATGCGGTAAATGGACAGCGGCCGCGCGGCAACAACTTCATGATTGATGGAGTGGAGAACAACGACATTTCCGTCACCGGACCGGCGTTCACGATCACCAATCCTGATGCCGTGCAAGAGGTCAACATCCAAACTTCAAATTTCAGCGCTGAATTTGGCCGGGCTGGCGGCGCAGTATTTAATCAGATCACCAAGTCGGGAACCAACGATCTGCATGGGACAGCGACCTACATATACACGGGCAGCGCGTTTGCTTCGCTGACCCATCTTCAAAAAAACCAGTTTACAGCTCCTCCCCGCCAGGTGGAAAACATTCCCGACTTCACCATCGGAGGCCCTGTCGTTTTTCCCCATTTGTACAATGGGCACAACAAGACCTTCTTCTTCGCCGCGGCGCAGTGGGACCGCCAGTTTGGCAATGTAACCTCAACAAATCCCTTGAGGTTGCCTACGGATGCCGGTATGGCTACTTTGCAATCCCTCGCAGGGCAATGCCCTCAAGCCGCGCTCTATCTTAAGGCGCTGGGTTCGTTGCGCGGCAATCCGAATGCGAGTCCGAGTAGCATCAGCCTTGCTGTGCCTGACGGGACCGTTGCCTGCACGAAGTCAAGCACGAACCCAACCCGCACCGGAATGTCGCTGGCCACGGGTTTGTTCACTCGCCGGGAACCTCACTCATTCCTCGACAATAACCAGCAGATCCGCATTGACCACAAGCCTTCGGACAAGCAATACATGAGCTTCCGCTGGCTCTATGACGATTCCGTTGAAACGCCGAGCGGGTTAAACAATCTGTCGGGTTTCGACAATGGGTTCAACGGCAAAACCATGACCGGAAACTTCACGGACACTTATCTGATCAGCCCGAGGTGGACGAATGAATTCCGGTTCAACTATGGGCGAATTGGCTTCAATTTTCCACTGTTGGCCACGGACAGTTTCCACGCTACAGAGCCCAATTATGGGGGACTCGTGGTCACTGGGTTCGGAGGCGCAACAAACATTCCTCAGTTCAGGTACGCCAACAACTGGCAATACCAGGACACAATGAGTTTGGTACGTGGCAGGCATACCTTCCGTTTCGGCGCGGATTTCCTGCGGCAACTCGCGCGTCAGCATCCGCCTTTCAACGAACGCGGTTCGTTTGCCTACAGAGCTAGCGGAGGTGTGACCGCATTCTCCAATTTTCTCGATGATTTTGGCGGTAATGGGGGCAGCCTGAACCGGCAGTTCGGTAGCTCGGTTTACCATCCCAATCTCTTCCGCCAGTCCTATTTTTTCCAGGATTCCTGGAAGACCACGCAGAATCTAACGCTAAACCTCGGGCTGCGGTATGAGAATTTCGGAATGCCTGTCAACACCTTCACCGTGGCCGCTTTCACTGATTATGATCCAGTGAACTTTGCGGCTCCCCACAAAGTGGATCCGGCCAATACCAACTTCGCGCCCACGGTGGGTTTCGCCTGGAATCCGAAGGGTTCTAGCCGGTTGGACCGATTGATGGGTGGCGGAAAGACGGTCTGGCGGGGCGGCTTCCAGTTGAGCTACGACGCCTCGTTCAACAATCTCTTGTCCAACATTGCGGGATCCTCGCCCAACACGCTGGGCGGGACAATCCCATCCACGGCGTCGGGGACGTCTCGTGGAGTGGCAAATTTCAGCGCCCAGTTTACTGGCATTCAACCCACCCCGCCGACTGCGTCATCGCCCCAGACCAACCTTTTCCTCCAGCCGTTCAGGAATCCCTATACGGACCGCTGGTCCCTAGGATTCGAGCGCGAGCTGCCCTATAACCTGCTTGCCGATGTTTCCTATGTCGGGTCGGTTTCGCACCACCTATTCCGCTCAATTGACATGAACCCGCTCATCAATGATGGCTGCGGTAGCAGGTTCCAAAGCCAATTGCAGTCCGCCCTGCCTGCACCTTGTGCAAGCCTCACTCCGGCTCAGCGGGCGACGCAGACCACTTTGCGCTCGCCTCAGGGCATCCGCACCGTGCGCGCAACCTCGGCAAACTCCAATTACGAATCGCTTCAAGTCGATCTCAAGCGCCGCTTCAGCTCGACGCCGGTGGGGCAGGTACAATTCTTTGGCTCGTACACCTATTCTCACTTCCTTGACGAAGTGAGTGACGTCTTTGGGCGTGACTCGACGCTCAGTCCCTTTCAATCTGTCTCTCAAGTGGTGGGTGGAAACCGGCACCTGGACTATGCGGACTCGGACTACGACCGCAGGCATGTGGGTGCGTTGGCCCTGGTGTGGGACGTCCGGGGACCCAAAAGGGGCATTCTCGGCAGCTTGATCGGTGGCTGGCAGCTCTCTGGTACCGCGCACTGGCAAACCGGCTTCCCGTTTACGGTCGCAAACGGCACGGATCGCAATGGGGATGGCCAAACGGACCCGGATCGTCCGGACATCAGCAATCCGGCGGCCCCCCTGAACACTCGAGCCATCATCAAGGGCTCATGTGCCAGCGGCTTTGGAAATCCTGACCTGACTGGTCAGCCGTGCGTGGATCCAGCCACCGTGCATTTCATTGAAGGCAGCGGCCTTCCCAATGCCAACACGGTCGGGCGGAACACGCTTCGGGCGCCCGGACTCGATAACCTGGACTTGGCGATCGCCAAGAGGTTCCGGTTTACCGAGAGGACGAATCTGGAGTTCCGCGCGGACATGTTCAACGCGCTGAATACGCTCAATCTCGGTTACCGAGTGGCCTCCCGCACGGTTAGCGGTTCAACTCAAGGAAGCTTTCTGGATTTCAACCAGACAGAGTCCGTGGCGCGCACCATGCGCATGCGGCTGAAGTTCAGCTTTTAGCCGGATTCGGCGAAAGAGGGCCCCGATTCGCGTCGGGGCCCTTTCTGTCTCCTCCTTCACCAGCCCAATCCCACGAGACGCCAAAATCAAAAATGCGTTTGAAATGAACAACATGTGGAGAGGCCTGTAACATTGTTACCCGGACGAGATTTATGGCCTTGCGGGCTGGACTTGGACGCCACCGACACGCCGCTGCACGGGAAGCAGGAGAGCCGCTTTTTTCACGGCTACTACGGGCACTACTGCTATCTGCCGCTGTACGTGTTCTGCGGGGATCATCTGTTGTGTGCGCGGTTGCGGCCCTCGAATCAGGATGCCAGCGCGGGGAGTCTCGAAGAAGTCCAGCGCATCGTGCGGCAGATCCGCGCACGGTGTGGCCGAACAGCCGCATCATCGGACGAGGGCTGCAGGAAGCCAAGCAAGAGCACCGGCGCACGGGAAAACCCGGACGGGTGTTCTGTGAGTTCGCTTATCGCACGAAGAAAAGCTGGTCGCGGGCGCGGCGCGTGGTGGCCAAAGCGGAACAGCTCGAAGGCAAGGAAAATCCCCGCTACCTGGTCACAAAACAGATCCATCGTCCCGCTCTCAAGGCGAAGTGCGCGCCAAAACTGCTCCATCGCTACCCTGCACTCGACGAGCGCCGACAAAAACAAAAGCGGCCCGCTACTCCCTGCTCCTCGCGCCGAAAACAAGCTCGTCTCACCTACTCCACAGTCGCAATTCACAACTGGTGAGAAATCCGGGTTAGGCCCGTTGACCGATGCCACTGTGCCTGGGAACTGCGACACGTGCAGTTTCACACGGTCTGTAGTTACCGTCGTGCCCGTGATCGGTGGCGAAAGAGTTCGGATTGGCCTTGTGGACTGAGGACCAGGCAACAAAGAAGCGCCAATCGAACCGGCAGAATTTACTGTGGTTCCGAACCTGGCTTGGTGTCCACCTCTACCACTACTGCTGTCTGCTCAGAGATCTCCTGCAGCGCTATCATTTCCGTTATTTCTCCGGACTCTCCCATCTGGCCTTCTTGTTTTACTTCTGCCCGTTCGAATTCAACCTCTAACTCCGACTTTCCACTTATTTCGTTTTCGCCGCGTTCAGGCCTCTCCACTTCGGGACGCATTTCGTGGGTCGGTTCCGGTTGTTCTGGACCAGAGTCTATTCCGACGCGAGTTGAGAATCCGGGCTCCAGAAGAACTGATCCTCGAGTTGCGTTCCGTCCATATACTTCGACGAGTCCGTCTACCACATCCACTTCCGTAACGTTGTGCGAATTGACCTCCACTTCGAACTGGGTGCCACGAACTGCAATGACGGCACTTGGGGTACCGAGTTCGAACGGAGCGACACCGCCTGTCCGTTTATTGATTAGCGCGCGGATTCGTCCCAGAAGCAATTGGAAGTAACTCGGATCGGTCAAAGACGGTTGCTGCACCTGCAATCTCGTGTGTGCCCGGACAATCACCTCACTGCCGTCGCTCAGCCGAAGGAGCAATCTGCCGCTGCCTGTGTCAAGAATTGTGCCTGGCGGAAGCTGCTCTCCGCGTAAGGGATTAGAAGGCGACTGGCCCGGCAAGTTCAGACGTATATTGCCCTTCCATTCGGCAATTGTAGCCCCGCCAATCGCAGCAGTCGCCGGCGAGGAGACGGGTTGCTGTTCCTGGGCCGCCGCCATCCCAGCGGCTATCCAGAAAAATGCGACACAAAAAAAAGTGGAACGAACGACTGTGTATTTCATTGATGCACCTCACTAAGAATGAGCCGAGTTACTGGCAGATGGATGCGAAAAGCTGTCCCTGACCCAGATTCGCTCCATGCCTCGGCTTTTCCTCCATGTTGTTCGGCAATCCGTTTGACGAAAGCCAATCCAAGTCCCCATCCTCGTGCTGTCTCTTCTTGCTCATTTCTTCGATAAAACGGCTCGAAGAGCCGTACTAGCTCGTCTGGTGGAATCGCGGGCCCGGGATTCCAGACTTCCAGCACAACCTCGCCTCCCTCGATTCCGGCGCTCAGCTTCACATCGCTACCTCGCGCGCTGTACTTGATGGCGTTGCTCACGAGATTGAGCAGGGCTCCCTCGATGAGGTGCGGATCACCCTGAAGTGCCGGCAAATCTTTAGCAATTTCCGTCCTGACCTTGATCTCAGAAGCTTGTGCAATCGGTTGAATGACTCGCGCAACATGTTTAACGGTTTCGTCGACATGGAATGCCTCTTTGCGCATCGGGCGGGCTCCCGCCTCGAGCCGAAGCACATCGAGATAAGTATTGATCATGGCCACCAAACGGCCCGACTCCTGGAAAATAGTGGCAGCGGCTTCGCAACTGGCTCGCTCCTTGGAATACCGGAGCAGATACTCGGCAAAGCCTTGAATTGAGACAAGCGGCGTACGGAGTTCATGAGTGACGAATCCGAGCGCTTCCGCGCGTGCACGATCTCGTTCCAACCGGGCGGTCTGATCCATCACCACGACCATGATCAAGTCCGATGCGCCAGAGGGTGACGTGCGTTTCAGTCTTACAGCCCGCAAACGCCAGAGACCCTCGCCGAGGTGTGCTTCAGAGTCAAGCCAGACCCCCGGAGTGGCGAGTGATTTCCGCAGATCGCGCCAGCCAGATTCGCGGAGCGCCGCGCCAAAATCATCAAGCCCTGCCGCCGCGTCCCATCCTTGTTTTTCGCAGAAGCTTTGCCACTTCGGATTTCGAAATATTACTCGGCCATCGACGGCGAAAACGGCCAGGCCCTCCTGCATCGCTCCCAGCAGGGTTTCATCAAACGCGTACAATGAACTCAGTTCGGATTGCAGTTGCCGAAGCAGACCCACCTTCCAGTGCAAGTCCCCGGCTGTGGGTCGAATCTCCGCACGCAAGGCAGCAGGTAAACTATCTTTCCTTACGGGGCCGGCCGTCTTAAGCGCAATTTGCAGCTGCCGAAGGCCCTGAGTCAGGCCTCGATCCACGAGGACCAGGCTTTGCAACTGCGCGAGCGGAGCAACCAATAGCGCCACGCACAAAAATGGCCCCAGTTCGACTAGCATATGCATCCGGGCAAAAACGAAGTAGCTCGCTGCAAGACCAACAGCAAGCAGTGCCGCGAGCGCGACCAAGCCCCTCCAAACCGCCCAACGCAGTACTAACCAGGTGGAAGTGAAACTAAACGCGCACAGGACCAGCAGGCTTAGCCATCCATTCAGAGGACGCAAGGTTCTCCCGGCGAGAATAGCGTCGATAAGGTTTGCGTGGATTTCGACGCCAGGCATCGGAAGCTTGCCGCTGACCGGGGTTGGTATGCGGTCGCCAATCTCCGTCGAGCCGAACCCGATCAGCACCGTTTTCCCTTGCAGTTGGCCGCCGGCTTTCCCATCAAGCAAATCCGCGACGGAAACCGCGGAAAACGGCGGTGACGTCTCACCCGGAGCAATCTGTCCGCGATAATCAATGGGAAGGAAACGGAGCGATTCGGATTCGACGCCGGCTATCACGGCGTGAGAAGTCGTGCCGACAGTAGGAATGCTCCGCCCCCCGATTCGCAATTCACGGCCGTCATCTTCAAGGACGGCGCCACTAGCAACGCGCGCCACTTGTAGCGCAAACGCCCAGCGCGGCCCATCGAGAGACAGCTCCCGCACGGGGATGCCTCGGCAGATGCTGTCAGGCCCTAAAGCAGCTTGTGCGTGTCCGACTGCGACAGCGCTGTGCGCGAAGAGCGGCAATGGTTCGACCCAAAGTCGTCCCTGCGGTGAATTGCTGATCTTCGCTACGAGAACCGCGTTCCGCGCGTCCCTCAGCGATTTTGCCAATTCGCGATCGTTTGTTTCGTCTTCGGTTTCCGAGAGTAAGATGTCCAAACCAAGCGCCTTGGGGTGCTCGGCGCTGGCAGCCCTCACCACCTGCGCCAGCAAGGAGCGTCTCCAGGGCCACCGCCCGTAGCGTTCCAGACTAGAGTCATCGATCAATATCATCGCGACATGCGGGGAAGTGCCCTCGCTCCCGCGTAGACGAAAATACATGTCTCCTGCGCGGCGAGTGAGCTCTTCCACCGGATAACTGAGGCTGAGCATGCCCACCACTGCCAAAAGCAATACGTTCAAAAGCAGCCAGCGCTTTGTCTGGAGGTGCTTCTGATTAGAGCGGCCTGTTGATGATTCGCTCATGTTTCTTTCGATTGCAGGTCGATCGCCAGACGGCGAGCCTTTTCATATAACGTCTTGCGTTCAATCCCGAGCTTTCGTGCCGCAAGCGACTTGTTGCCACCCGATTCCCGCAGAACACGGAGAATTTCCTGGCGCTCCATTTCCTGCAGCTTTCCCGACAATGATGCTGCCGAATTTTCTGGCGCCGACGTTGTCTCGCTTCGGCGTGCCCGCTCGCGTTCCACCTCCTCGGCAGAGATTTCGTCCGTAGAGGCAAAAATAGCTAACCGCTCGATCAGGTTTTCGAGCTCGCGGACATTGCCCGGCCAGCTCATGGAAGCCAGCAGTTTGACCGCCTCTTCGCTGATATTTACATGGCGTTGGTTGCGCTGATTGAAACGCTCCAGAAAATACTGCACGAGGAGTGGAATGTCTTCCGCCCGCTCTTCGAGCGAAGGGAGCAGAATCGTCACCACGCTGAGACGATAATAAAGGTCTTCGCGAAATTGTCCTGCCCGGATCAGTCCGCTCAAGTCCTTGTTTGTCGCCGCAACGATCCGCACATCGATCGGAAGGAAAGTGTTCGAGCCCACGCGTCGCACTTTATGTTCCTGCAAAACGCGAAGTAACTTCACTTGAAAACTCAGGCTGGTCTCCGATATCTCGTCCAGGAGAATCGTGCCGCCATTGGTGGCTTCAAACAAGCCGCTGCGGCTGGCATCCGCGCCAGTGAATGCGCCCTTCTCATGCCCAAACAGCTCGCTTTCCAGAATGGTCTCGGGGAAGGACCCGCAGTTGATGGGCGTAAAAGCCATATCGGCACGTGCACTGTGCGCATGGATGGCCCGCGCCACAAGTTCCTTGCCCGATCCGCTGGCTCCGGTAATTAGCACGCTAGCCGTGCTTGGCGCGACCCGCGCGACGGCTCGATATACTTCCAGCATCTTCGGACTTCGCCCGATAATCGCTGACTCGGGAGCAAAGCTGTCTTTCGGCGCAGGACTAGGTGTCTGCCGCGGCCCTGTCAACTTTCGCAACAACCCGAGCAACTCATCGATCAGTAGAGGTTTGCTCAGGTATTCGAGTGCTCCTCCGGATACCGAGCGTGCCACGGTCTCGACGCTGGCGTGCGCTGTCATCATCACGCACTTGCACTCCGGCTGCAGAGTCTTCAATTTATCGAGGAATTCGAGACCGTTGGCTTGTCCAATATAGATATCCAGAAGGGCCAGATCGATTAGGCCGTCACGAAGGAGAGGTTCGGCCTCTTCAACACTTCGCACCACGCGGCATTCGTAGCCTTCTGCAGTCAACACGGCATTCAGCCATCGGCAAATAGACCTGTCATCATCGACGACGAGTACTCGGAGTGGCTTATTCATACTCATCTCCGACCTGACCGGTGTTTACCCGGGATTTCTTGAACTGATTCATCGGATCACCTAGAAGCGATATGCCACGCTCAGTCGCCCTACTTGAGCCCGGAACGCTCCCGTGCTTTGTGCCAAGTGAAAGTAGGTATAGTCCGCGCCCATTTCCAGTTTTCCTAGTACGAAGCGGTTCTTCGCTGTCGCCTCCCAGGCGATTTGGTAGGGGTTCTGGTCGACGGTTTCGGCCCCATACTCGCCGATGTATTCGCCGCGGTAAATCTTGCCAATCCCGAAACGGAATCCTCCGAGCCCTAGGTGGCTATGATACTGGTTGGGACTGAAATAGCCGTGGGCAAGAGTCCGCGAGAATGAGCTATGCATATACTGATATCCCAGCCCCACAGCAAAGTGCGAATTTCCGATCCAACGCAGCACTTCCGCATCCTCTCTCTGGGTGCGATTTGAATCCGAGTAGTGTTGCTTGGAGAAATCAGCGCTGACGCGCCAGGAGCGCGGCTGCCAGTCAAGCCGGCTCCACCAACCCTCCGCGAGCAAATCGAATTGAGCCGACTGGAAAGTGGGAGTGATCGGTATCCGTGAGAAGCCCCCTTGGAGCCAGAAACTTCGTATCGGGTGGAGAATCAACTCTCCGCGGTAAAGCGCCCGATTCGAATCATCGGCAAAACGAACGATCCCTGCGCCCCCCGCAACGAAGAGCCAACTTGCCAACCGCACCCGGCCTTCATCATTAATTGAAAAGATGTTTGCCTTTGGCCCCTGGCTGATCCACAGAGATTTTTCATCCATGCGAAAACTGTTTGCGAGATTGCGCCCAAGCTGAAGATCAAATCGCTGTCCCGCGCGCAAAGCGCGATTCCCCGCTGTATCGCTGAAATAGCTTGCGTCCGTCTGTACGCGATTCGGCGCGTTTCCCTCGCGGGAGGCCGGGATCGGCGACTGGCTCTTTAGCAGATCGTCCCGGTACTCTTGAAGGCGAAGGCTGTTCGGATGGCGAGCCAGTGCTTGTTCCACTTCGCGGCGCGCGTCGTCTTTCTTCTTCTGAAGCAGCAGGTTTCGCACCAGTCCAATGGCTGCTGCCTCATCGTTCGGATTTGTTGCTAGCAGTTCACGGAAGAGTTGATTCGCTGGCTCATATTTCTTGCCGTAACTCAGCACGCGGGCCAGTTCCAGTTTTGCTTCCCGGTTGGAGGGGTCATCTCGCAGAACGGCGCGAAAAATCTCTTTGGCCCGCGAGTCCTGGCGCTGATATGTGTAAACCCTACCTAGTTCAAGCCGCAATTGGACATTGCCCGGAAAACCCTTGAGGGCGTCCTCCAGTGTTCGACTTGCCTGCGAATAATGCCGATGGCGGAGAGCCACCTGCTCATTGGTGATGCTCTGCTGCACCGAAGTCGCGTCCGCCGCTTGCGCTTCCGCGGCCTTTCCTATGAGAAGAACGGCGGCAAAGGCGAGACCGAAGCGAAGAATGCAAATTCGAACCATGATTTTCTCTTTTCAGGACCTCCGACGTGTGCTTCAGCGAGCCTCCTTGCTGCCGGATCAGAAGGCAGGGCGACCAATGCGTTGACGTCTTCCAGGACGAGGCAAGGATCTATGCCGTTAAGCCCATTGTAGTAAAGCGCCCGGGCATGATCGGCCGCGCCTCTCCGCTCTCGTGCCCTAATACAAACCATTGCAAACCATAATATGGGGCTGCCACATTGATGCCCCTTCCCAGCCCTTCCGAAACACCTGGCTGTCAGCGGGAAGCGTTCCACGCAGAGCCAGGATTAAGGGTGATCGGCCTTAACTCAATCGACCTCTTCCTCACGTAGCGCATCCTCCCGGCGGATGCATTCATCCGATTTCCGCACATTGAGTTGGAAGAACGCTAACCAGTAGCAGCGATGATCCAACACGAAACGTAGACATATGCACTAGCTCGACGGTGTAGACCCGTTGCTCGTTGACATATATTTGGCTCACATAAGGCGCCACGTAAAGCCGCACTCCGTCATAACGTGCTGCCATGACGCAATGCACGTCGGATGCTTGCGGCTCATCGAACTGGAAATCCGCACCACCGCCAATTCGTCCCATGGTGATGCACAACTTGCTCAACTGGTACGTCAAGCCCTTCGAGGGACCTTCGATTACGGAGATTCTGATTGCTACGTCGTCTTGCGGAGGATTCTCAGGGAATTCGTATGCACCCGGTTTGCACGAGCTTCCTGTGCCGTCAAATTCGGGCCGTGCGTGAGGACTGCTGGCTCGCAGCACCCGGGGTCGATTCGGAACCTCGTGATCTTGGCGAACCGACGAACTCGGAAAATTACTCCGCGATCGCTCCGCAAACTGCGAGGCGATTACGCAGCAACGTTCTGGAATTTCTCCGCTTCTGGACAGCATGGCGAAGGCACCTTTCTGCTCAGGTCCAAATTCATGTTTCCGGCCGGGAACCAGCAAAAAAGCGCATGAAGAAAATCTTCTCGCGCGCCACCGGACTTCTATCAAAGTCCCGGATTCAATACGGCACTTTCATCACCAATTGTGGACTGGAATAAGTGCTGTAATTTCAGCCCTCCAATTTGTGTTGGTGTGTCTCTCCAACTCACCTGAGTCGTCCGCTTCCGTTGTTCGAGCAGACCTCAAGGCTCGTCAGCTACAGGCCTTCAAAGCAACTTGCATCTGGGAGTGCGGGAATACGATTCTTTGCTCGCGCAATTTCTCGGGACCTTCTCCACCTATTCGATACCCTTCTGCGAGATCGCTCTTTCGAGGCGGAGTTGGCCCGCTGGACCCATTCTAGGAATCCGTTCCTGATCAACTCAGGACCTGTGACGAAGTCCCCCAGATTCATCGCGACTGACAAATGTACCGCACTGAAAATGCAGCACTTATTCCCGACCCACTTTGGCAGCAGGGCTGCCTATTACGTTGCAGTAGTCGAAACCCTAGGAGGTAAAGCAATGGTTAGATTCCGTTCCAATGTGATGAGTATCTTCGTTGCTTCAGCACTTGTTCTGTTCATGTCTCCGGTCAAGAACGCCTTCGCGCAACCCGCCTCACCAGCGGTTGCCAAGGCCTTCTCTGCTCAGGAGCCTAAGGAAGGCCCAGAAAAGGCAGAGGCCCAGGACATCCAGGACGACAAGAACGAGGGTCCAGACAGCGATTTAGACGCAAAAGAGGGCCCGGAAGTCGAGGAGATGGACGCCGCCAATAACGACGTCCATGAAACCGACACGGACCGTGCCGAAGATCAGCTAGAGGACGCGCACGAAGACGTCGTCACTGCTCCTCCGGCCGCTTAGTCGTTGCAACTAACAAAGTCACCGGGTCGCCTGTCGGCTCGTACGGCCGGGCGACCCAGTCGACTACAGCTCTCGGCAATTGCCATTCACCATCGTGAAAAAAGTGGTGCAGTTCAGTTAGAACTAATAAACGGGTTATGTAAGCAAGGAGAGAAATCATGCGAGGGGTGCGTACAGCTACGGTTGTTTTGTTGGCAGCGCTTTGGTTCACTTGCGCCGCGTCCGGGCAAACACAAGCATCGAGCGAACAAGTCCTTTCGGCGGGACGTGCAGCATTGCAGCAACGGCACTACGCCGAAGCAATCCAGTTGCTGGAAGGTGGACTGAAGAGCTATCCGGACGATCGGAATCTGAAAATCGAGCTCGGCCGGGCATATCTCTACAACCATCAAGACGATCGCGCGATGCAACTCTTCAGAGAAGTCCTGCGTGAAGAGCCGTCCAACCGCGTGGCCAAACTAGAACTGGCACGTGCTCTTGGCTATCACCGCGACTACGAGGCTTCCAACGTTCTGTATCGTGACTTGCTCAACGACGGTCCCGACGAGGCTGCCGAGGCTGGGTTGGTACGCAACCTTATGCATCAAGGCAAGAAGACCGAAGCCCGCCGCGAACTCGACCAGGCCCTGATTCGCTTTCCCCAGAATAAACAGCTGCAGGAATACAAACGCAATCTGGAAGTGCGGCAGAAGCACACAAGTACGGACCCGAAACCGGCTGCGCGCGACACACAAGAGCGGCTGATGGGAACCGTGGCTTATCTTACGGACTCGGCCGGAAATCATTCCTGGCGCGCGACCGAAAGTTTCGATTATCAGTTCGCACCAAGCTTGGGTATCAAGGCTCGAATGCAAGAGCGAACCTTGTGGAAAGCCCCCGGTCCCAAAGCGAATGTCCTCTGGGGTACCGATGATCTGCGCCTGCGGCCTATGCGCGCCCTGCTGGTAACTGCCGGCGGCGGTGCAGTACGTTTTGCCGATGGCAGCAGTCGCGCACTGTATGAGGGTGAATTGGAATTGCACCCGGTGAAAGGCTTTTGGTTAGCCGGAGGGTTCTCGCGGACGCCTGTTGCTCCGACTTTCCACGCGACACAGTTCAATCTGCTCGCTGAAGGATGGCACGCCCGTGTGGACTGGAACCCCCGGGGATGGCGCACGTACGCCTCAGGGTCAAGCCAGCATTACTCCGACGGCAATAGCGCGCAGAGAGTAGACACCGAACTGATCCGCTGGCTCGGAACTTCTCAGTTCGCCATTGCCGCAGGGTACCGATTCGATTTCATCGGGTTCCAACAAACGCTTCTCCATGGATATTTCAGCCCGCGCCGCTACCAAAGCCATCTTGGAGTCACTGGGGTACGGCTCGGCATCGGAAGGCATTTCCGGGGTGAGTATCTGGTCCATGTCGGCGGAGAATCTATTTCGGGCGCGCCTTACCAGGGCGCTTGGGAGGTGGCCCTCCACAATCGAGTCCTGCTGCGCCGATGGGAACTCGGTGGCGACTACCTTTATTTCCATCTGGCACAGGACACGGGAGCGTTTAGAGCGCAAAGTGGCAGCTTCGTAGTCGCCTATCGTTTTTGAACTTTTCCAGCGTTGACGCATGCACTGCGAAATGTGCAACCGGGCGCGCCCGCAATCCGAACAGATGCATGTTCCCCTCGCTGGGAGAAACCGTAGCAGCTGGCCTGGCAATACAACGTGGGTTTTCCCGAACTATGTCGTTGAGAAAATCCGTCGGTTGTTTCACGGCAAAATAGTGTGGATTGGCCGCAGCGTCCCTGTGGTTCGCCAAAATTCTGGCTGACTTTGAAATCAATGACATAGCCGCCCTCCCGCTGCTGTTCTGTTATAACTCCTAGCCATGTTTCGATTCATCGGCCTGTGCCTCGGAACGCTGGCTCGCCTCCGCCTCCTGCGCGCCCGTCGGGCCTCTTACGTAGGGTCGTGAAAACGTCCGGGTTCCGTCATCCTTATATGTACACGTACACCGCGCGGGCTTTGCCCATGGAGAGAATCTTGGCGCTAAGGGGTGAAGGGATAACCTGGATGGGACAGCCGTCGCGCCAGGGAATCGTGCTATTTTCAGTGCGCATAGAATTTTGGCGAAGCAGTGGTACAAAGTGGACTCGATCGCCGTATTACTCAAGCTGTCACTGCTTTGCCGCGGCAGAAGTCTCAGCCTAAGCTAGCCAGGTAAGTTTGATCCACTATTTCACGAAGCTTTGGAAGGTGGGTTCAATCCCCACCGCCCCTACCAATCATCCTTCTTCTCAGCAACAACTTAGCGATTTGTCGAGGCGGCAAAAGGCGGCAATAAGAGCATCAGGGGTGGCACCTTGGCTTTGACAATGGCCAGAAACATTGACCACTGAACCTTGGCGAGTCTTCAAGGAACACCATGGCTACAACTCAGAAGATGTTTTAGGAAAAGCTTACCCTCATGAGTGAACGGAATGCCCAGCGGAGTAAGACGGGCTATCGCGTGGATCGGGTATTCCATCGCTATCGTGGGCCTAATCGCTCTCCTCCTAAGACTGCTGTCGCTATGAAAGTGGTGGATGTTCGCGTACATTTAGTTCCAGACTCGCCGACATCGGGGACTCCAGAGTCGCGGGTCGCAAACTAGGATCGTGTGCATATTGGCGATCCCTGACTGTAGGGTGCCCGTTACAAACTTTGGGAGGGAAGTCCTGCTGAGCTTCTGGAGGAAGGGAAGCGCGGACTCTTGCAGACTTAAAGTGCGCATCGGGTCAAGCAGGCAGGCACCGCCTAGCTATTTCAATCGGGTAGAATTTCAGCCGGCCAAAATGGAGATTCATGAACGGAAAGCCGAAGGTGTCGGTGGTGATTGTTAATTGGAATGGGGCGGAGCATCTTCGCCTCTGCTTGCCAAGTCTTGCCTCGCAATCGTTCAAGTCGCTCGAAGTCATCGTCGTTGATAACTGCTCGTCGGATGAATCCGCCGAAGTCGCGAAAAGTCTTGGAGTCCGATGGCTCCCTCTAGAGAAAAACCTTGGCCTGGCCCCGGCTCTGAATCGAGGTGCCATGTCTGCCGGTGGAGATCTGTTACTTTTCGTGAACAATGACATGCGATTCGATCCGGGGTTTGTCGCTGCGTTGGTCGAACCCCTGGAAAGGGACAAGGAGATTTTCGCTACCGATGGGATGCAGTTCAACTGGGATGGAAGTGTTCGCGGGCATCTAGTGTACCGTCCCAGAAATACGTTCACATAGTCGCTGGACTTTGGCGAAGATCGAATAGGCGGTGGCGGTCCAGGTGAAAGGGTGGGCGTGGGTGTTGGAGGTGCGAACATACTGGTCGATTTTCTCGACCAGTTCCTTCACGCTGCGAAACGTTCCGCGACGAATGGCCCGCTGGGTGATCCGGTTGAACCAGATCTCCACCTGATTCAGCCACGAGGCATAGGTCGGAGTGAAATGCACATGGAAGCGCGGCCGTGCTGCGAACCAGCGTTTTACTCGCGGATGTTTGTGCGTCGCGTAGTTATCCACGATCACGTGGACGTCCAGCTCTGCGGGCACGTTCTTCTCAATCTGTCGCAAGAAATCCAGATATTCCTGATGCCGATGGCGCTGCCGGCACTGCGTGATCACCGTGCCCTTGGCCGTGTCCAGAGCCGCAAACAGGGTCGTCGTCCCGTGGCGCCGGTAATCGTGCGTGACCCCCTCGACGTAACCGAGCCCCATCGGCAGCATCGGCTGGGTGCGTTCCAGCGCCTGAATCTGGCTCTTTTCATCTACGCACAAAACCACAGCATTTTCCGGTGGATTCAAGTACAGCCCTACAATATCCCGTACTTTCTCTACGAAAAATGGATCGGTCGAGAGCTTGAA
>WNFC01013309.1_pt1 | contig 16842 bp, 9 predicted proteins | sample 5400541 | NCBI WGS metagenome assembly WNFC01 (sample SAMN13153342, study PRJNA577476) | soil metagenome | isolation source: 120 cm saprolite under Douglas fir tree site 2 hole 2 replicate 1 | place: USA:California | collected 2015-04-18
GGTCGGACTGCGCCAGACGCTCTCTGATGGCAAGCCCGTCGCGGAACGTTTTCAGCGCCTCAGGCAGATTGCCCTGCGCTACCAGCACGTTGCCGATCTTCTCATAAGACACCGACAGATCGCGCTGCCAGCCCGCGTTGCCGGGGTCGGACTGCGCCAGACGCTCGGCAATCGCGTGCCCGTCGCGGAACGTTTTCAGCGCCTCAGGCAGATTGCCCTGATCCACCAGCACGTCGCCGAGCTTGTTGTAAGACACCGACAGATCGCGCTGCCAGCCCGCGTTGCCGGGGTCGGACTGCGCCAGACGCTCTCTGATGGCAAGCCCGTCGCGGAACGTTTTCAGCGCCTCAGGCAGATTGCCCTGCGCCACCAGCACGTTGCCGACGCGATCGTAGGACACCGACAGATCGCGCTGCCAGCCCGCGTTGCCGGGGTCGGACTGCGCCAGACGCTCGGCAATCCCGAGCCCGTCGCGGAACGTTTTCAGCGCCTCCGCCAGGTTGCCACGTGCGATACCTATATCGCCGAGACCAATTCTCGCCCAATAGTTCACCCGATCGTCGGTTTTCGTTGCCAGCAGAACGCGGCGGAATCTCGCGTCAGCCTCTTGTAGATTTCCTCGCTGCAATTGCATCCAACCGACCCAAAAGATGCTCTGCATGTCATCCGGGTCAAGTTCAGCCGCCTTTTGGTAGGCATCCAATGCACGCTTTGGATCAGCGAGGCCCGCGATCGCGCCAAGATTGCGGAAGGCCGTGGCAGCATCTTTGCTATCCGTTTTGATTCGCGCTGCTTTTTCCTCTGCAACCGCACGGAACAGGGGCTCGGCTTCTTTCGCGTTGCCGGCCTTCAAAAATTCCAGGGCGCGCCGCAGTCGGGCATCGCCTGCGCTCGCACCTTGAGCTGCGGCATCGACCGCCGCTCCGACTGCCTTATCTGCACCCGGTATTGCCTGCGCCGGGAACGCGGCGAGGAGCCTTTCTTTGATTTCCGCAAGCTCCCGCTGTTGGTCACCTAGTTTATCAAGCGTTTCCTTGCTCAGGTCCCGCACTTCACCGACTTGAACGTCAATCTTGAAAATCGTGTTGATCGCGGAATTTATGAGCGGCAACCCCTGCCATAACCCGAACGCGAAAAGCCCGACTGCCGCGATGCGCACAAGCTTTGGAACGGCTTGCTGCCAGGACCAATCGATCTTGAATGGCTCAAGCGGGTAGCTGCGCAATTCCCCGACAACTGCCGGCTCGGCCGCCAGCTTCGCTATGAAACTTCTGGTTTCCGCATAGACCAGATCGTCACGCCGCCGGGGCTTGGCGATTGTGGTGTGATCTTCCCGGATGGGCGTCGGCCTGCAATCCGGCAGGCCGGGGTCGGCGGAGTCCGGATTTACGATGCGCCCAAACAACGTGTCGGCCATCTCATAAAAGGCGAGGTGGCGCAGATCATCGCCGCGCGTCTTCGCAAGCTCGCGATAGCCGAAATTGAGGTCGCGCAGCTCCGGCTTGTTGGCGACGAGGTCGCGAGCTGAATCCGATCCCCAGGCAATGAAACGAAGTCGCTCCATCAAGGTGGCCTTGCCCGAGCCGGTGTGAGGGGTGGCGATGAAAACCACCTGCCTGGTGCGGGCAAGAAAATCAGCCAAATCCGGATTGTTGCGCTGCTCATTGGCGGCGCGCAGGACCTGCTTGACGATCAGGCCACCCAGGCTATGGCAAATGAAGGCGATCGGGCCGGTTTTGAGGTCCTCGCTGTTCAACAAGACGCGCAGCGCATGAGCCGCTTCGTCGAGGAGCGGCATGGCGGTGCCGATCCAGTTGGTCGGCGGCGAGGTGTAGCCGAGCGAATAAACCGCAAGTCCCTTGATGTCCTGCGCGAGCCAGAGCGGCCAAAACGTGCCGTCGTCGGCACGTCTTCGCCATGTGTCGTAAGGGTGCCCGCCAAGGCCGTGGACAAACACGACATTGCGGCGCTTCTCACCGCTCCAGTCCGCAATCTTGATGAGCCGGGACATCGCCCCCTCGGCGCGCAATTCGCATCGTCAATCGTTCGCGGTTGTTGTTAGAGCGTATTTCGCTGACCTTTGTTCAACGTGATTGCCGGGCTTGACCAGGCTTGACCCGGCAATCCATCTTCATGCGAAGAAGATGGACCCGCGGGTCAAGCCCGCGGGTGACGGGCAAAAAGGTGGATCAACTTCACCGCAACGCGCTCTAACGCCGCCACACATGATCCCCGCGATTGGGCTCAATTGCTGTCGGCCATATTCACGACCTGGACGCGGCGATTCTCCGGGCCGAACGGATCGTTTTCGTTCTTGAGCTTGGTCTTGCCATAACCAACGGCCACGAGGCTTGTCGGCGACAGCTTGAAACGGTTGACGAGGTATTGCCTGACCGTGTCGACTCGCTTGTCCGAGAGTTCCTGGTTGTAGGGTAAGCTGCCCTTGAGAACGAACGTTGTTCCCTTCAAATCCGGGTTCGACAGCGCTTTACCGAGAGTATTGACGGCCGACGCCGCGGACCGGCTGATCTTGGCGGACCGATAGTCGAAGTTAATGTCGATGTCGATGCTTGGCTTGGCTGCAGCCGCGGCCGCGATTTGCTCGCGCTCGCTGGGCGTAAGCGAATGAGCCGGACGATTTCTCAGCGAATCGAGGAGCTTCTTGTCGGCGCCGGTATTGTCCACTGGCGCCAAGGTGAGGCTGCGGGTCGTTATCGGGGTCAGAGCCCTAACGATCTGCTCCTCGGTGAGCGGGTCCGCAGCCGAGGCGGGACCGCGGCCGGCGAATAATGTGGCCAAGGCAGCCACCGCCACAGCAGCGCGGCACTTGGACATTCTGCGAGTTTCCGTCATTTAAGTCTCTCCGTCCAATGAACCTATCCTTGGGGTTCCGGCACAGAGGGAATTGAAATGCCAGTACGGCGTCGCGGTAACGCCATTCAGATCCCTCCGCCCTGAACTTTATAATCTTACCACGTGACCGGTATTCGTGCGGTTCGAAGCGTCTGTTAGTCGCGGGTGGAAGCCCAAGGGTTCAACCAGGGTTCAGCCTTTGGGGCCGCCTCCCATTAGCCGATCCTGCATCGAGGGATCCCGCGGCGGGGACCATTTTGCGGCCGTGTGGCCGGCAGACATGCCGAGCGATTTGTGCTTGATTGTGGCGATCGGGATTTTCAACGTCCGCCGATCGGAGGTAGCGGAATGCAGAGGGCGTTGCTCGGTGCCGCGATTGCATTGATCCTGGTGCTGGTGACGGCATTGGTCGGTCCCCTCTTTGTCGATTGGGGACACTATCGCAACACCTTCGAGACGGAGATTTCTCGTCTCACCCGATTGGCTGTGCGAATCGGCGGCCCGATCGATGTGCGCTTCCTGCCGACGCCGACATTGAAGCTGCAGCAGATTGCGATCGGCCGCCCCGACGCACCGGCCATGGTTCAGGCCGAGGCGCTACGAATCGAACTTGCGTTGGGCGCGCTCATGCGCGGCCAGCTCCTCGCCTCCGATGTAGCGCTCGAGGCGCCCGAGATTTCGCTTCGACTCGGCGGCTCCGAGCGGCCCCCTCCCTTCCCTCCCCCGCAAGCAGGGGAGGGTAGTGAGGGGGTATTCGCCTTCGATCCGGACGCGGTGTCGATCGCCCATCTTACCATCGAGAAGGGACGCGTCGTTGTAGCAGGCGGACCGGGCCGTTCGCTCCTGCTCGACAGGCTGGGATTCAGCGGCGACGTGCGTTCTCTGCTCGGTCCCGCCAAAGGCGAGGGCTCCGTTGCGGTCGACGGCGAAAGCTATCTCTTTAGCATCGCGACGGGGCGCGCGGCCGCGGACGGCGCCGTCAAAGTGCGGCTCCTCGTCGATACCGTCGATCATGTCCGCATCGGCGATGTGGACAGCTCCATCTGGATCGAGCGCGGCATTCCGCATTTCGCCGGCGCCCTGCAGTGGTCGCAAGCCGCCGGACGCTCCCTGCAAGGCTTCAGCGAGCCATGGCGCCTCAGCGCGAAAATGCGGGGCGACTGGACGGCGGCGGCGCTGGAGGGGATTAATCTTCAATACGGGCCGGAGGAGCGTGCCGTCCAGCTCCGCGGCCACGCTAACCTGACGTTGCGGACGCAGCCGGAACTCGACGTAACGCTCGAAGCGACCAGGATCGATCTCGATCGCATGCTCGCCCTGCCGGCGTCGGCGCGGCGCCGGCCGCTGGTCGCGATGCGCACCATGGCCGACAATTTCGACGCCGCGCGGCTGCCGCCGATTCGCGTGAATTTTGGCATCAACGCCGACGTCGTCACTCTCGCGGATGCGCCGCTGGCGCAGGTGAGCGCCAGTCTGCGCGGCGCGGGTGGCGCATGGGATCTGGATTCGCTGGAATTGCGCGCGCCTGGCGGAACGCAGCTGCGACTGCGCGGCCGCGTGGACGTCACTCCTCGGGGCCCCACTTTTGCCGGCCAAGGCCGCATCGAAGCAAGGGATTCGCGCGCGCTCGTTGCGTGGCTCACGGCCGGTAGCGACGGGGAGGTCTTCGCTGGGCCGTTCCGCGCCGAGGGCGATGTGCGTCTCGGTGGGGACAGCATCGTGTTCGACCGCCTCAAGGCCGAGTTCGACCGCGACACGCTGGAGGGCAATTTCGGCTATTTCGGGCCTACCGCGGACCGCGCCGCGCGCATAGCGGCGACGCTCAGCGCGTCCAATATCGATCTCCAACGAGCCGCGGCGTTCGTGCAGCACGTCTCCGGCGACACCGCCGTGGCGTGGCCGCGTGAGGGATCACTCTCCCTCAGCGTCAGGCAGGTGTCGATCGCCGGCGTCGAAGCCAAGCGCGCAGACATGCGCCTACAGTTCGACGAGCGGGCGCTGACGGTCGAACGATTGGCCATCGACGATTTTGGCGGGGCGCGCGTTGCGGCAGCGGGCAGCATCGATATTCGCACGCTGGCGCCCCGCAGCGCGATCACGCTTGATCTCGATGTGAATGCAGCGGACGGCGTGGCGGCGCTGGTGGAAAAGCTCAGCGCTCCGGCTGCCGCCACGCTGCGCCGCACGGCGCCCCGCCTGCTTCCCGCCAGGCTGCGGGGCTCGCTTGCCGGCGACGCCCAGGCGGCTCGCGAGGCCGGAATGGCTGCCGGCTTGAGTTTCAAGATCGACGGCAGCGCCGGCGCGTTCGCGCTTAACCTGCAGGGCCTCGCCGAAGTGCCGAGCGACGGTTCGCTGCTCGCGACTTTTGTCCAGCTCGATCCCGCAAAGGTCGTTGTTGGCGGCCGCATCGATGCCCGCGACGGTCGCATGCTGGTGGAGGCGGTCGGACTCGATCGGCTGTTAAGCGTCGACGACCGCGCCGGCCGGCTCGACTTCAAGGCTTCGGGACGCCTTGGCGGTCCGATGACGGCGACGGCGCAGGCCACGGCGGGCGGCCTCGGCGTTTCGCTAAACGGCACGCTGGAAGCGGCGCAAAGCCAAGCCGTAACCGCGAACCTCGCGCTTTCTGTTGCGCAGGCCAATGTGCGGGTCCCGCAGGCCGGCACACTGCCGGCTGCGTTGACGGCGCGCCTGCACTATGCCGACGGCGCCGTCGCACTCAATGAAATAACCGGCACGGTTGCCGGGAGCGACATCGCGGGCCGCCTCGCCATTGGTCTGTCGCCAACGATGAGCCTTGGTGGCGACATCAGGTTCGGTGCGATGGATGTTCCGGCCGTGATCGCCGCAGCCGTCGGCATGCCGGCGAAGCGCACCGGCGGTGGATCGGCATGGCCGGCTGATCCTTTCGCGGGCGGCGTTCTCGGCCAGTTCAGGGGACGGATCGCGATCGCGTCAGCGCGGAGCACGTTGACGCCGCACCTGGTCGCGCAGAATCTGCGCGGCGTGCTGAATTTTGGTCCGTCGGACATCGCCCTGGACGATTTCCAAGCCGACATTGCCGGCGGCCGCGTTTCCGGTCGGCTGGCGTTTGAACGCGACGGCGACGAACTCAGCGCAAGGAGTCGTGTCAGGCTCACGAAGGCCGACATGACGGCGCTGTTGCCCAGTGACCGCCCGCCGATATCCGGCAGACTAAACTTGGATGCCGAGATCGAGGGCCGCGGGCGAAGCCCGGCCGCGCTCATCGGATCCCTGCAGGGCAAGGGCTTCTTTAGCGTCGAGGATGGCAAGTTTGCAGGGCTCGACCCTTCAGCATTCGACGCGGTGATCCGCAGCGTCGACCAGGGCCTGCCAGTCGACGCGGCGCGCATCAGGGAACGCATGGAGACGGCACTCGGGCGAGGTGCGCTCGCCGTTCAGGGCGACGGCGCGATCACGGCCGCGGCCGGCAGGGCGAGCCTTACCGCCAGCAGGCTGCGCGCTGAGGGCGCTGATTTGTCGGTTTCCGCGCGATATGATCTCGTTGCGGAAGCACTCGACGCAAGGCTCGTTCTGGCTCGGCCTGCCGGGACCGGGAACGCAAGTGTCGGCCGACCCGAAATCGCGGTCAGCCTCCAAGGTCCAATTGATTTGCCGCGGCGCACGCTCGACATTGCCGCGCTGGTCGACTGGCTTTCGATGCGCGCCATCGCGGAGAATACGAAGCGCCTCGCGGCAGCTTCGGCCCCCCCTGCCGGGCGTCCGATTGAACCGCCGCAGATGCAGGCTCCGGCTGCGCCGCCCGCGGTCCCGGCCGATGCAGTCGCGATCGCCAAGCCAGTCCCGCCTGCGGATGTGGCGAAAACCGACGCCTCGGCCATCCCGCCTGATATGGCGAAGCCCGAACCGGCGGCCCCTTCGGTTGCGGCCGCGAAGCCCGAGCCGCAGGCGAATCCGCCCGCGAAGCCGGCGGGCGATGCGCTTGCTGCAGCAAAGCCCCCTCCCGATCCTCCCCCGCAGTCGGGGGAGGGGAAAACAATATCCCCTCCGCTTGCGGGGGAGGGGAGGGAGAGGGCCGATCCGCCGCCTGCTGCGCGCGACACCGCAGCGGTCGGAATGCCGGGCGCGGCAAATCTCGCCCGCACGGAGCCGCCGCCAGATCCGCGCATCGCCGAGCTGGATCGGGCAATCGCGGCTAATCCCAACGATGGCGCAGCCCTTGACCGGCGCGGCCGGTTGTTGGCGTTTCATGGCAATTACGGGCGCGCCATCAAGGACTTCGACGAGCTGATTCGGCTACGACCGGATGCCGAGGCCTTCAACAACCGCTGCTGGGCGCGTGCCATTATCGGCGATCTTGCGTCCGCGCTTAATGATTGCAACATGGCCCTGCAGCTTCGCCCGCGCTATGCGGACGCGTTCGACAGCCGCGCCATGATAAACCTGAAATCCGGGCAACTGGGCAAGGCCATTGCCGACTATGACGCGGCGCTGCGGATCGATTCGAAACGGGCAAACTCGCTCTATGGCCGCGGCATTGCCAAGATCAAGAACGACAATGCCGCCGGGGGCAACCTCGACATTGTCGCCGCGAAATCGATTCAGGCGGACATCGCCGAGGAATTCGCCGGCTACGGCATTCGCTAGTGTTTGTGACTCTGATGATTCTGATTCATCGCGTCGAGTGTCATGCCCCGCGAAAGGGCGTGTGAAATAATCTCAACCTCATCCTGAGGAGCGCCCGAAGGGCGCGTCTCGAAGGATGGCAGCGAGTCTCTGCCGTGCATCCATCCTTCGAGACGCCGTGCTGCGCACGGCTCCTCAGGATGAGGTCGTTGCACCGCCGCGCGGTCCTCCGGCGTCTTATCGTGTCCTTGCACCTGCACGTTCATATCGACGAGTTGCTTCGCGTCGCAGACCTCTTCGAGGAATCCCCAGCTTTTCATCCACTCGAAGGTGCGCTGCATCTCGTCGCTCGGGATCGGCGCCGGATCGACCACATAGATTCGACCTTCGCGCAGATCGTCGATGGTAAGCGCGGCGATCTCGGGGTCGGCCTTGTGGTAATCGATGAAATAGTGGAGGTACGAGCGTTTGTTCGCGTTGACGCGGCGCACCGCCTCCCGCACCGCGCGGTTGAACGCGCCGTAGGTCTCGGCATCGACCCGATCCGATGCCACCTCGGTGCCATGATGGAAGGCAGAGATGACAATGCGGCAGCCCTTCTTTTCCGCGAGCGACACATACGGCTCGGTCAGGGTCGTCGCCTCAACCTCGCCGCTCATGAGCAGATTGAAGCGGTAACGCGAGCCGTTCGGCACGCGGCCAAGCTTGATCTGTTCCCGGGGAACGAAACCTTCCAGCATCTGCAAGGTCAGATAATGCGTGCCGAAGAAGAACGGCACCCCGATCTGCCGGTTGGCAAGTTGCTGCGGGGTCTGAACCGGTGAATCTGCCCTCACCACCAGCGCCGCGAAGGTCACGATCGAACGGCGGCCGATCTGTCGGCTAGCGACGCCGGTGTGGCTGACGCGGGAGTAGTTGCCCCATTCGCAAGCGTTATAGAGGTCCGCTTTGCCTTGCTCCAAGAGCTTGCCGTGGCTCGAGAACGGATTGACGCCCTTGTGGCTGGTGATGTGCAGCTGCGCGGTCTTGTCGACATCCTTTTCGCGATCGGCCCACTCGATCGTGAGCCCTTCCTTCTCGAAGAGGCCCTCTTCGTAGGCGACAAGCTCGGCAAGCCCCTGGAACGGCGCAGTTGTTTCCAAAACGAGTTTCTTGCCCATATTTGAGTCTCCCGGATTTGTGACTCGTCTGATCGCAACTCTATGGCATTTGCCAAAACACCGCAACGCAAGGTCCAAACCAAGGATCGAAAATGACCGCGATTGGTCGGCCTTATCTCGCCGACCCGTGACGTGTGGTTCTGGGCGAGATTAGCCGTCATGATGCGCCGCAGCCGACGGCAGGGTATCTCCGGCAGCGAGATACCGACTTCGAGGGCACGGCCGTCGTCCACGATCAGCCCGCCCCCGCCAGGGCTTGCTCGAGATCTCCGATCAGATCGGCAGCATCCTCTATTCCAACCGACAGCCGCAGGAGGTCTCCCGGCGCGGGCGATCCGGGGCCTTCGATCGAGGCGCGGTGCTCGATCAGGCTCTCAACGCCTCCAAGCGACGTCGCCCGCTTCCAAACTGTCACCCGCGCAGCCGTCGCGATCGCGGCGCTCTCCCCGCCAGCGACGCGAATGCTGAGCATGCCTCCGAAGCCGCCAGACATCTGGCGCGCCGCGACGGCGTGACCCGGATGGCTGGGCAAGCCGGGATAGAGCACAGCTGCGATGCGGCGATGACCGACAAAATGTTCGGCGATCGCCTGTGAGGTTCGGCAGCAGCGTTCGACGCGCAAATGCAGCGTGCGCATGCCGCGCAGCAGCAGCCAGGCCTCGAAGGAGCCGAGGATGGCGCCATTGCCGGAGCGGATCGTCGCGATCCGCTCCCACAGTTCATCCTGGCGCGCGGCAACCAGCGCCCCCGCCACAACGTCGCTGTGGCCGTTCAAATATTTCGTGGCCGAATGCATGACGATGTCGGCGCCAAGCTCGATCGGCCGCGTCAACACCGGCGTCGCCACGGTGCTGTCGATGGCAAGGCGCGCGCCGGCGCCGTGGGCGATCTTGGCGGCGGCGGCAATGTCCGTGATCGCCCATGTCGGATTCGCCGGGCTCTCGATCCAGATCAGCTTCGTGCGGGCGGGCTTAACCGCCGCCGCGAGCGCGTCGGCGGCGGTGGCATCGACAAAATCGACGGCGAGCTTGCGTTCCTCTGCGGAACTCTTGAGCCAGTTCCGCAGTCCCCAATACATAACCTGCGGCGCGACGACATGGTCGCCGGGCCTGAGCGCCAGAAATACGGCAGTCGCCGCCGCCATCCCGGAAGCAAAGGTGAGGCAGGCCGCCCCGCCCTCGAGCCTGGCAAGCAGCGCTTCCGGCTGAACGAATGTCGGGTTCGTCGGCCGGCCGTAGGAATAGCCGGCCCGATATTGGTTGTCGGGATCGCGAAGGAAGGTGGTGGCTGGATGCACCGGAGGAATGAGCGCCTTGGTCTGTTCGTCGATCCATCCGAGCGCCTGCGCGGCCATTGTCGCTGGGTGGCGGGACTCCAAGATCTGCTCCTTTGGTTCTCGCGCACGATCATCGCTCGCTGGCGCGTCGATGTGCTTAAGGCTCGTCCGGTGATCATCCACGATAAGTGCGGACGCCAACAGCTAAAACTTAAAGAAAGACCGCCTTGCGGCGGTCATTCAAAATCGAAACTAAGCGCTGGAAGTCGGCCGAGCAGGAAGTGAGCAGGTCCAGGACCGCTACCGAAGCGACGCCCTCGCGAGAGCGTGGCCCCGACTCCCACCCCCATCTTGCCCTAACGAGTCGAGGCCACTCCCTCCCCGCCCGGCCATGTCTCGATTACACCCTAACGTCGTGGACGGAAAGTGGCCTCAATCAAATGTCGCCAAAATATCGCCGAAGTGTTGCACGCCGGACACTGTGGCGGGCGCCACAGCGTCTTCCCTTTTCGTTCTGGGTATAGCGAACGAAATCACAGGCTCACGAGAGAATGCGTCCGCCCGAGCTATCGGTATTCGGCGCCTGCGTAGATTTCCGCCAGCGGCAGATCGATGCCGAGCGATGCGATTTTAATCACGGCATCGAGTCCCTCGATGACCTTCGGCTCGGGCGAAAATCCACGGGCGCCGCGCACCCAAACACGCGCCTTCGGCTCGTCCTGCGCAAGCACGAGATATGCCAATAGGCTCGGCAATCGAACATATTCATCGGCCTTTACGCCAAGATCGTCTTTGGCCGAGGACGGAGAGATGACCTCCGCAACTATGGCCGGAGCCGTGGCGGTCAAGTCCTTGAGCCGACCACTCGCAACGTCAACCACGACGTCGGGATAGCGAACCGTAGAACGTCCGAGATCCACGCCAAAATCGGAGGTCAGAACCGTCCATCGGTTGCCGTCAAGGCGCTTCTCCAGCGCCGCAGCGAGCCGGCGGACGATGATTGCGTGCCCGCGCGAGCCCCCGGTCATCATCACGACGCGGCTCCCGGCGAGCTCATAGCGCCCCTCGTGTGCCTGCACCCACGTGAGGAACTCGGATTTGCCCATGCGCAGATCGAGCTGGATATTCATTGCTGCCTCACTGTTGGCTAATGTAGCAGCGGCAAGCGTTGGAAAAAAGGTCCGGATCTCCGTAGCGCTTCTTCGCCGCCGGCAGCGAGCGGCAAGCGCAGTCCCCGCCGCGTTACCGTTTCCACTCCCGCCGATACCGGCGGCCCAGCCTGGTCAGCACCTCATATCCGATGGTGCCGCTCCAGGAGGCGACGTCGTCGACCGTGATGTCATCGCCGATCAGAACAGCGTGAGCGCCGCGCCGCACCTCTTCCCGCGGCAACAGGCTGACATCGAACGCCATCAAGTCCATGGAAATGCGACCCACCATGGGGCAGCGCTGGCCGGCGATCAGTGCAAAGGCATCGGATTTAGCGGCCGATTCGGCGAGCCTGTTGCTCCCCTTGAGCCCCATTCTGGCGCCGTCCGCGGCGCGCGGATAGCCGTCACCGTAGCCAACCGACACGATGGCGACCCGCGATGCCCGGGACGCCATCCAGGTTGCCCCGTAACCCACCGTGTCGCCGCGCGGCACGTCGCGCACCTGCACGATGCGGGCCTTGAGGGTGATAACGGGCTCCATCAGGTTGATGGTCGCGGGCGTCGGGTTCACACCGAACAGTGCGGCGCCGGGGCGCACCATGTCGCAATGAGTAGCGGGCCCAAGAAAAATGCCGGACGAATTGGCGAGCGACGTCGGGGTGCCGCGGAACATGAAGCGCAAATCGCGGAATGCCTCGATCTGCCTGGCGTTGAGAGGGTGGCTCGGCGTGTCGGCGCTGGCAAGATGGCTCATGACAAGCGAAATGCCATGGTCCGGCATTTTCACCCGCGTGGTGAACAGCGGCGCCTCCTCGAGCGCGAAGCCGAGCCGGTTCATGCCGGTATCGAAATGAAGCGCCGCGCCGCCGGACCAGCGGGTCGCCGTGCGATAGGCGTCCCATTCGACGAACTCCGCGAGACTGCCGATCACCGGCCGGACGTTGATCTCCGCGAATGTCGCCGCGGTTCCGGGCGGGAAGCCGTTAAGCACGTAGATCGCGGCCTCAGGCGCCGCGGCGCGCAAGGCAGCGCGCACTTGGCGGGCTTCGGCAAGATGGGCGACAAAGAAGGTGGTGCATCCGGCCTCAGCCAGCGCGGCCGCCACCTTATCGATGCCGCAACCATAGGCGTCGGCCTTGACGACCGCGGCGCAATCCGCCGGAACCACCCGGTTCGCCACCGCCTTCCAATTCTTGACGATGGCGGCGAGATCGATGGTGAGTATGCCGCCGGTTTCGAGCGCGGCCGGTCCCGAGGTTTCGATCGGCGCGGGTTCGGGCAGCTCCGGCGCGGAAGCCGGAGGCTTGGTTGCCGGCGGCGAATCGTACGCGAGCCTCGGGGCCACGCTAGCGACGACCGCAGCCTGATCTGCGGCGGACGAGCCTCCGGCGCCGGCCGGTTTGGCGGAAGCGCCGGCTGGCTTCACGGACGCGGGCGACGTCCGGCTGAATCTCGCTTTCCATCTGCCGAACGTCAAAGGGGCCTCTCCGTATCTTCAACATCACCACCCGACTGCCCCGCAGGCCCATCATATGGAGGAGTCCGACGGCGGGCGCAACGGGAGCGGATTTTCTAGTGCGCTCATTGCAAGCCACTGGCAGCGAGACCGGATTCCGGTCAGGTTTGAGCACCCGCCCCTCTCCGGGTCGTGGCCGGGCTTGTCCCAGCCACCTCGATTGTCCTCGCTCTGTGCCTTCAAATGCGAGGTCGCCGGGACAAGCCCCGCGACGACGCGGTGAGTGTTTCAAAGCGACCGAAATCTGTTCCGGCGGTGTGGGAGGTGCCTTCCGCGGCGGTGCAGCCGCACGTATGATCGGGCAAACGACAAATTGGAGGGAACGCATGTGCCGTCTGCCACGAACGCTCGCGCTGTGCCTTTGGTCGGCCCCATACTCAATTCTTGAGATCTTCGTCTCAATTCGTAACGTTGTCCTTAAGGTTCCACTTGAGCTTCCACTTGGCCGCACGGTTCGTGGCGTCGTCGCGCTTCTTGTGCTGGCAGCGCTCCCGCCCCTAACGGCGATCGCCGCCCGCGCCGCCGAGCGGCCGCCCATCATGGGGCGCAACGGCGGCGTATCTGCCGGCCATCCGCTGACCACGGCGGCGGCGTTCGAGATTTTGGCGCGGGGCGGCAACGCCTTCGATGCCGGTGTCGCGGCGCTGCTCGTCGGCGGCGTGGTGGAGCAGGATCTCTACAGCCTCGGCGGCGAAGCGCTCGTCCTCGTCTATCCGCGCAGCACCGGCAAGGTGACTGCGGTGGTAGGGCAGGGGTGGGCGCCGCGGGGCGCCACCATCGACTGGTACGCCGCGCGGAACAAGAATCTCGACGGCAAGGGGCTCGATCCCGCGGTGGTGCCGGGCGCGCTTCACGCCGCCCTGACCGTGCTCGACCAGTGGGGCACCATGAGCTTCGAGGCGGTGGCGGCGCGCGCGATCGAATATGCGGAAGAGGGCTTTCCGCTGCGGCCCCGCACCGTGGTCGCGATCGGGCGGAATGCCAAATTCATGCAGGATTGGCCGGACAACCGCAGCTATTGGTTCAAGCCCGACGGCGCCGCTTACCGCCCCGGCGAGACGATAAAGTTTCCGACCTTGGCGCGCACGCTCGCGCGCATGGTCGAGGCGGAGCGCGCCCACAAGAGCGAAGGCCGCAGCGCCGGCATCGTGGCCGCGCGTGACCGCTTCTACAAGGGCGACATCGCTGCGGAGATGGTCGGCTTTCTCAAGCAACATGAGGCGCCGTTCGAGCTCGCCGATTTTGCGGAGTTCTTCGCCCGCATCGAACCACCAAGCATGACGACCTATCGGGGTTACGAGGTCTACAAGCATGCGTTCAACGGCCAGGGACCGGTGCTGCTTGAGGCGCTCAATATCCTGGAGAATTTCGATCTGCGGTCGATGAAGCAGAACAGTCCCGAATATCTGCACACCGTGGTCGAGGCGCTCAAGCTCGCCTACGCGGATCGCGACACGTACTACGCCGACCCGGCGTTCGTACGCGTTCCCGGCGAGGGCCTGCTGTCGAAGGCCTATGCGAAGGAGCGCGCCGGGCTGATCGATCCCAAGCACGCATCGCGCGCGTTCGTGGCCGGCAATCCGCTGCCGTTCGACGGTCAGGTGAAGGAATGGCCCTACTGGGTCGCAAACATTACGGACGCCGGCACGTCCACCGGGCCGCTGCCCGACCCGGAGCCGGTTTCCGGCGCGTCGAAGGACACCACCCACATCGCCGTCATCGACCGCGACGGCAACATCTTCGACTCGACACCGAGCGGCGGCTGGATCAGCGGCGCTGTGATCCTGGGCAACACCGGGATCGGCATGAGCGTACGCGGCGAGCAGTTCTGGCTCGACAAAACCCGCGCCGCCCAGCTGCGCCCGCGGGCGCGGCCGCGCTATACACTGACGCCAAGTATCGTGCTGCGCGACGGTCAGCCCTTCATGGCGATCGGCTCGCCCGGCGGCGACAACCAGGACCAGACCATCCTGCAGGCGTTTCTCGATGTCGTGGAGTTCTGGCCCGACTGGTACCCGAACCTGCACGAGGCATTCGAGTGGCCGCGCGTCCAGACGCTGCATTTCTTCGGCTCGTTCTGGCCGCACAATACGGGCTTCAACAGGCTCAACCTCGAGGCCAATATTCCCGACGCTGTCTACAACGATTTGCAGGCGCGCGGGCACGACGTGGCCCGCATCCGCGCCTTCGGCATGAACGGATGCGCCACCGCGGTGCTGATCGATCCGGCTACCGGCAATCGGATCGCCGGCGCCGACCGGCGGCGGGATTGCTACGCGATTGCGTATTAGTCTAAAATGCCGAACGTCCTGCCAGTGGCGCCGCCGGTTTGAACCCGATCGGGACCGCATGCGACTACAAATTATCGAATAGGCGTCCGGCCGCCGTCGCGTATCAATCACGCGCCGCTGGCGAGACGCCGCGTCGCTTTAGTGTCTGGTATTGTCGAAAGTCAAACCCACGAGGCGCCAATGCAGCTCACGTTCGATGTGTTTTCCGGCAGAACCAATCCATCATGGCGGCTGCCCCCGATAATATCAAGACAGGTCTTTGATCTTATTAACGATATCGGCTTTCTGCGACACCTCACATCGCAAGAGTTCCCGGTGCGCCTTGGATATCGCGGCCTCCAGATTATCTTACCGCCAGAAATCGTCGTGAAATACCGCGTGCCATCATGGCTAAACTTGCCGGCAGACGCCTTCGACCATGTTCCCTTGTTCAAAGAGCTTCTTGCAATCGCAAGGATCATGGGTTTCATTGGGCTCGACGAATTCCTGAGATTGGCGCGGCTGATCATTGAACTGTTGCAGAAACGCGCCTCGTCATCCGCACCGCCATCGGCCTCCGCTCCGCCTCGCCCACTAGCCGGACCCTGCCCCTTCGAAATGTTGCCGTTCGATCCGGCACCCTGGAACGATCCCGCGTACAAGCCCACCAACAACTGTTACGCCTATGCGTCTAACAAGCGGGCCCTCTATCCTGACAAACCTCAGCCCGGCACCGCCACAGGCACAACGTGTGCTTTCCCCCCGACCGGTCCGGATGTCAGGGCGGCCGCTAACCGGGACGGCGCCCACGATGTCGGCGATTGCTTTCCCGACCGCGAAGCCCCCCGATTGCTTGTTGCCCTCGTTATCTGGCCGGGAGAGGACTATCACTGGTACCGGAAGCATCCCGATTGCTGGGGTCACAAACCAGGCGCCACGGACGCCCGCAACTTTGATGATTCGCATGTGATGATCACGAACCCGGAGACCTGCAACCGCGGGCCCTATACCGAGTTCCATGGATACATGCTGATGCCGAAAAGTCAGAAGGTTGCCGCATGAGCATTTTACCCAGAACGTTGCCGGGTGCGAATTCCATGAAAGTGTCCTGGCGGGTTTCTCTTGCTATCTTGTTCTTAACCTGGGGAATGCACGCCATGGCCGCGCCTAACGACATGCCCATCACCACAGCTTCAAAGGTTGTCGTCACTCTCGATGTCTACAGTGGCCGGCCAAATCCGACTTGGTCCCTGGCCGAGGGGATGACGGTCGAGTTTTTGCGACGCTTTCACGCTTTGGACGGCTCCAAAGCCGCCCCCCGGGAATTCGAAAATCTCGGCTATCGCGCCGTGAGCGTGGAACTTCAGGACGAGACCAAAGGCACCGTCGTTGTCAAGGCCTCGCGAGGCATCGTCACGCTGGACCGCGCGGGTCAACGATTCCACTATGTTGACGCCGGTCGGCAGTTCGAGTTGTGGCTGGTCAACACCGGGGCTGCTCATCTCACCCCGGACATCCTTCGATATGTGACCGGCGAAATCGCAAAGCCGCAGTGACAGAGCTCAACAATTGCTTAAGTCTCTGATTGCCGCACCGGTCCAGATCGCGTTTCGATCAATCGGGAACACTGTTGGATGGGGTTGAGCACAAGCGAAACCTATCCTGCGAGCGCCTGGCTTCAGCGCGGCAGCACGCAGGGAATGGTCTGACGGCCGTGCCGCCGGTAAATGCGAAAATCGGTGTCCGTGGTCAGCAGCATGGGATCGTTCAGCGTCTCGGTCATGCGCACAAGGCAGGCATCCGCGAAACTCATCGGCACGTCCGCATATTTCTCCAGAAGCTTGAGCACGGCGTCCATGTCATCGGCGAAACGGTAGCGGCAGATGAGGGCACCGCGGCGAAGCAGTGAGGCGAGGCTTCGGGTTCCGCGCTCGCCGAACAAGTGAGCTGTCTCCGACAGCACGGCCTCGCAAGTCATCCACGGAGGCGGCAGGCGTGGCGCTTGCTC